>Ga0182229_1000131_pt1 | contig 19101 bp, 19 predicted proteins | sample G6R1MG_32_FD_129663 | JGI IMG/M metagenome (GOLD analysis project Ga0182229, IMG submission 129663) | Miscanthus phyllosphere microbial communities from Michigan, USA - G6R4_MAIN_07NOV2016_LD1 MG | ecosystem: Host-associated > Plants > Phyllosphere > Phylloplane/Leaf | place: USA: Michigan...
CGAAGGCGTCCTGCAGCGGCAGGGAATCGGCCGCCGCCTGATGGCTGAGGTCGGATTCGGCGAGCACCATGCCGGCGAAGAAGGCGCCGAGCGCGAAGGAGACGCCGAACAGCTCCGCCGAGCCGAAGGCGATGCCGAGCGCCAGCGCCAGCACCGCCAGGGTGAACAGCTCGCGCGAGCCGGTGCGGGCGGCCCTGTCGAGCAGCCAGGGCACGAGGCGGCGCCCGCCCACCAGCATCACGGCCACGAACAGCGCGACCTTGGCCAGGGTGAGCGCGAGGGTGAGCCCGAGGCCGTCGCCGAAGCCAACCCCGACGCGGTCGCCGAGCCAGTGCACCACGGCCTGCGCCAGGCCCTGCGCGCCGTCATGGGCCGCCTCGGCCTGTCCGCCCAGCGAGGGCGCCAGCGCGGGCAGCAGCACCAGCGCCAGCACCATCGCGAGGTCCTCGACGATGAGCCAGCCCACCGCGATGCGGCCCTTGTCGCTGTCGAGCAGGCCCTGCTGCTCGAGCGCGCGCAGCAGCACCACGGTGCTGGCGACCGACAGCGCGAGGCCGAGCACGAGGCCCGCCCCGAGGCTCCAGCCCCAGGCCCAGGCGAGCCCCGCCCCCATGGCGGTGGCCGCCGCGATCTGCACGATCGCGCCGGGCAGCGCGATGGCGCGCACCTGCATCAGGTCCTTGATCGAGAAGTGCAGGCCGACGCCGAACATCAGCAGGATCACGCCGATCTCGGCGAGCTGGCCCGCGAGCTTGGCGTCCCCCACGAAGCCGGGCGTGAACGGCCCGATGGCGATGCCGGCGACGAGGTAGCCCACCAGCGGCGGCAGCCTCAGGGCCTGCGCAGCCATGCCGCCGACGAACGCGCAGACGAGCCCCAGCGCGATGATCGAGATCAGCCCGGTCGCGTGCTCCACGGTGTCGTCGCCTCCTCGAATCCGAACGCCCGGGCTGCCTTAGCGAGCCGGAGCGCCGCAGGGCTAGGCCGGACGGCGTGCTCCCCCGCACGGATCGCGCCGGGCCGTCAGGCCACCGCGTCCCAGGTCTCGGTGATCGGGCGCCCGGCGAGCGCGAGGCCGGCGCGCAGCACCACGTCGCCGGAGGGGGCCGGGTTCGGCGGGCGGTACTCGGCGTAGAGGCGCCAGCCCCCGGTCTGGGGCACCCGCTCGGCATAGGGCTCGACGAAGGCGCCCGCACTCGCCGACAGCGAGACCTCGACCCGGGCATTGGGGTCGGCGGGCAGGCCCGGTCCCGCGAAATCGACGACGTAGAGCCGCCGCCGCGGACTCGGCGGGTTGGACGGGCGCAGGCGCTCGGCCGAGCCCACGCGGGTGGAGACGACGCGGGCGAGGTCGTCCGGCAGGCCGGGAGCCGGCTCGCGGCCCACCGTGGTCAGGTCGTAGGCGAGAGTCAGCGGCCGGCCGGCCGGGACCGGGGCGCCCGGCACGAAGGCGGCCACCACGTTGTCGTCGTATTCCTGCCGCGAGGGGATCTCGTAGAGCTGCACCGCCCCCGACCCGAAGCCGTTGCGGGGCGAGACCCAGAGGCCCGGCCGGTCCTCGTGCCGGGCCTGGACGTCGAGATAGGCGGAGAAGCGCCGCTCGCGCTGGAGCAGGCCGAAGCCGTCGAGGGGCTCGACCCGGAAGGCCGAGATCTGCGGGCCCGGCCGCCCGTTGGTCAGGGGCCGCCAGAGCCGGTCGCCGGCTTGCGCCACCGCGAGCCCGTCGGAATCGTGGACCTGGGGCCGGAACTCGTCGAAGCCGGGCGCGCCCGGCGCCCCCGGCCCGTTCTCGCCGTGCAGGAACATGCTGGTGAGCGGCGCGAGGCCGAGGCGGGCGATGTCCCGGCGCGGGTGCAGCGAGGCGTCCACCGCGATCCGCGAGGGATCGCCGGGCGCGATGCGGAAGCGGTAGGCCCCCGACAGGCTCGGCCCGTCGAGCAGCGCCAGCACGGTGAGCGCCCGGTCGCCCTCCCCCGGCTCGACGATCCAGAACGCCCGGAAGCCGGGAAACTCCTCCGCGCCGGGCCCGCCGGTGTTCACCGCCACGCCACGGGCCGAGAGGCCGTAGACCTGCCCACGCCCGCGCAGGCGGAAATACGAGGCGCCGAGGAAGACGCAGAACTCGTCGTGGTCGTCCGGCCGGGCCTCGTCGAAGGCGTAGTGCAGGCGGAAGCCCGCGAAGCCGAGGGAGGGCGAGAGGTTACGGCCCTGCGCCGCCGGGCCGAGATCGAACAGGCCCGGATCGTAGGCGACCTCCCGCGCCGGCCCGCCGGGCGGCTGCACGAACAGGGCCACGCGCCGGCGCTGGAGGAAGCCGCGGTGGAACAGCTGGGCCGAGAAGCGGGACCCGAGCCGCAGGGCGTGCTCCGGGCGGAAGCGGATCGCCTGGTAGGCGTCGTAACTCAGGGCCGCCAGGTCCGGCGGGAGGTCGTCGGGGGGCGCCCGGTAGGGCTCGGCCGCCAGTGCGGCGGCCTGCGCGATCACGCCCTCGTAGGTCATCGGTCCTGCCGCGGCGGCCGGGCCCGCTTCCGGCCCCCCTTGCGCCATCGTTCTGGCAGCATTCAGGTCGATGAGGCTAGGAATAAGCGCTCCGGCGATCGTTCCGAGTGCGGTCCGGCGCGACACGGGGGTCGCCCCGGCCTGGTCCGCATGCTCGCTCATCCGTCCTCCTTCGGGGCGGGTGGTCCCGTCTTCCCTCGTTCGGATGTCCCGCTCCGCATGTCCACCTCAGACTTGTCGCACGAGACTCAGACGCGCGAGACGGGTGCGGCCGAGACCCTGTCGTCGCGCGTGCCGCCGGACGGGCCGGAGCCTGCCTTCACCGGCCGTCGGCTGGCGCTCGCGCTACCGACGCTCGCCACCGCCGCCGCGATCGCGGCGCTGGCGCTGACGGTCTACGGCGCGCCCGAGACCTGGCTCGGCCGCGCGGTGCTGGCCTTGTTCGTCGCGGTGATGGCATGGCAGTCCTTCACCGCCTGGCAGTACCTCTACGGGCTCGGCGCCGCCCTGATGGGCGAGGGCGCGCTCTCCCCCCTGGAGCGGCGCTCGCGCACCATCTCCGCGCGGGCCACGGGGCTCAGCCGCACGGCGGCCGTGGTGGCGATCCACGCCGAGGACCCGGTGGCGGTGTTCTCTGCCATCCGTGTGATGGCGCGCTCGCTCCAGCGCGCGGGCGGCGACGGCTCCGACCTCGACATCTTCGTGCTCTCCGACACCCGCGAGGGCGCGATCTCGGCGGTGGAGGAACACGAATTCGCCCGCATCCGGGCCTGGGCCGAGCGCGAGGGGCCGGGGATGCCGACGATCCGCTACCGCCGCCGTGCGCAGAACGTGGGCCGCAAGGCCGGCAACATCGCCGAGTTCTGCGCCCATCACGGCGACGCGTACGACTTCATGATCGTGCTCGACGCCGACAGCCTGATGACCGGCCCGGCCATGCGCCGCCTCGCCCGGCTGATGGAGGAGAACCCCCGCGTCGGCCTGATCCAGACCGTGTCCTACGCCGCCGGCCGCGACACCCTGTTCGCCCGCATCCAGCAATTCGCGGTGCGGCTCTACGCCCCCCTGTCGATCCGCTGCCTGGAAACGTGGCAGGGGCCGGACGGGTCCTACTGGGGCCACAACGCGATCGTGCGCATCGCGGCCTTCGCGCAGAGCGCCGAGTTGCCGGTGCTGTCAGGCCGCGCGCCGCTGGGCGGCGAGATCCTGTGCCACGACATCGTCGAGGGCGCCTTTCTGCGCCGCGCCGGCTGGGAGGTGCGCCTGCTGCCGGAGATGGGCGGCACCTGGGAGGAGATGCCCACCAACCTGATCGACCTGCTCGGGCGCGAGCGGCGCTGGTGCCAAGGCAACCTCCAGCACGTGCGCGTCGCGCCGATGCCGGGCCTGCGGCCGGCCAGCCGCTGGCACCTGATCGTCGGCATCCTCTCCTACTGCATGTCGCCGCTCTGGGTCGCCTTCCTGGCGCTGGGCACGGTCCAGGCCGTGCAGACCCGCGATCTCGGCCTGCTCGGCTACGGTCTGACCGGCGGGACGCCCGCCGCCTGGGGCCTCGCCGCCCTGGTGGTGGCGGTGCTGGCCGCGCCCAAGCTCCTCAGCCTCGGCTGGGTGCTGGCATCGGCGGAGCGCCGCGGGGCGTTCGGCGGAACCCGCTCCCTGCTGGTCAGCGCGGTCCTGGAGCAGGGGGTCTGGGTTCTGCTCTGGCCGGTGATGGCCCTGTTCTCGGCCGGCGCCGTGGTCTCGACCTTCCTCGGCCGGGTGGTGCGCTGGGACAGCCAAGCCCGCGACGACCGCCGGGTGCCCTGGGCGGAAGCAGGCCGACTCCAGGCGGACGCGATCGTCGTCGGCTTCATGCTCGCCGCCGGGCTGGCTTTGGCCGGCGATCCCTGGCTCGCGCTGTGGATGGCGCCGGTCACCTTGGCTCTGATCACGAGCCCGGCCCAGAGCGTCCTCTCCAGCAGCGCCCGACTCGGTCGTTGGTCGAAGGCGCGGGGCCTGTTCCTCACGCAGGACGACACGGCCCCGGCCCAGGAACTCGCCGAACTCCACCAGAGCCGCCTGCCGACCCCCGCCGCCCGCGCAGTGGAGCCTGCGGTCTGGCTCTCGCCCGCCATCGAGGAGGCTGGCGCCTCTTCCCACCACTGACTGGCGCAGGCGTCCGCCCCCCTCACTTCTTGTCGAGGATCTCGATCGGGTCGGTGCGCTGCTTCGCCGAGGGTTCGCTGGCGAGCGAACCGGATCCCTTGGACGGTCCCTTCGATACCCCCTCCCCGCCGCCGGTCTGGGACGGCACCGTGCCGCTGGCGAGTTCCAGGCAGGTCACCGTCTCGACGTAGGACGGGAATCCCCCGGCCTGCGACTGCTTCGAGCACTGCGCCTTGGCGTCGGCCGAGTAGTCGTTCCAGCGCTTCTTGATCTCGTCCTGGGCCGCGCGCTCCGAGCGCAGGCAGCCGTCTTCGCTCTCCTTCTGGCTCGCCTGCACCTGCACCTCCGTGCGGCCCGGCGAGCGGCAGGTCGCCTGGATGTCGAGCTTGGGCGGACCGTCATCGGCCAGCGCCGGGGCGGCCCACAGCGCGAGGCAGGCGGCGACCGCGCCGGATGTCAGGTGTCTCATGGGGTCTCGGGCTCCGTCGCCGGCCGTCGCCGACGTGTCGGTGCAACAACGCACGGGACCGCAGAACCGGTGCCAGACGCGACCGAAAAACACGTCCTACGGCTCGGCGGATCCGGTGTTCCCATGGGCGGACCGAAGGGCCTGGTCGAGATCGCGATAGAGGTCGCCGACATCCTCGATGCCGGTGGAGAGGCGCAGCAGGTCCGGCGGGCAGGGCGAGCCCGGACCCTCGACCGAGGCGCGGTGCTCGATCAGGCTCTCGACGCCGCCCAGCGAGGTGGCCCGCTTCCACAGGCACACGGACGCAGCGGTCGCGACAGCTCCGCTCTCGCCGCCCGCGACGCGGATCGAGAGCATGAAGCCGAAGCCGTGCTCCATCTGCCGCGCCGCGACCGCATGGCCAGGATGCGAGGAAAGCCCCGGATAGAGCACCACGGTCACGAAGGGGTGGCGGGCAAGGCGCTCGGCCAGCGCGGCGGCGCCTGCGGTCTGCGCCGCCGCGCGCAAAGGGAAGGTGCGCAGCGAGCGCATCAGCAGATAGGCCTCGAACGGCCCCAGAATCGCGCCCCAGCCCGCCCGGATCGCGGCGATGCGCTCCCAGAACGCGTCGGCCCGGCGAGCGGCGAGCACGCCCGCCACCACGTCCGAATGCCCGTTCAGGATCTTGGTGGCCGAGTGCATCACGAGGTCGGCCCCGAGCGCCAGCGGCCGGGTGTGGTGGGGCGAGGCGGCGGTGGAATCCACCACGAGCCGGGCGCCGGCCGCGTGCGCGATTCCCGCGGCGGCCGCGATGTCGGTGATCGTCCAGAGCGGGTTGCCCGGCGTCTCGATCCAGACGAGCTTGGTCAGGTCCGGCCGCATCGCGGCGCGGATCGCAGCCGGGTCGTCGGCGTCCACCGCATCGACCGACAGCAGCAGGCGGGGGCCCTCCTGCGCGAGCCAGCGCCGCAGGCCCCAGTACATCACCCTGGGCACCACCACGTGGTCGCCCGGCTGGAGAGCCGAGAACACGGCCGCCGCCGCCGCCATGCCGGAACCGAACAGCAGGGCGCCGGCGGCAGCCCCCTCCAGCATGGCGATCACGGCCTCCGCCTCGCGCACGGTGGCGTTGTCGGGCCGGGCATAACTGAAGCCCGAGCTGTAGCCGTTGTCGGGATCGCGCTGGAACGTGGTCGAGAGGTGCAGGGGCGCCACCACGGCCCGCGTCACCGGGTCGATCCGGCCCATGGCCTGGGCCGCCAGGGTGCGCGGCGCCAGGGGCACGTCGGCCGCCCGTGCGATTGCATCCGGATCGGTCTCCGGCACGTTGATGGGGGGCATGACGATCCCTTGACTGCGCGAGGCGGCTCCGCCTTGAGCGAAGCGATGCTTGCGTGCAAGGCGGCGCTTCCGCCCACGGACCTGAGTCACCATGACCCGCGCCACCATGACCTGCGCCACGGCCGTCCCGACGAACTCCGCCCTGCCGCCGCTGCCGCGCATCGCCGCCGCGATCCTGCCGGTGGTGCTGACCGCCGCCGTGGGATCGCTCTCGACGGGCTCGAACATCGAGGGCGGGCACCGGACCATCGAGAAGCCGGCCTACAACCCGCCCGACTGGGCGTTTCCCGTCGCCTGGACGATCCTCTACGCGATGATCGCACTCTCGCTCTGGCGGCTGATCGGCCATCGCCCCGCCGTCGGACCGGCCAGGCGGGCATGGTGGCTGATGCTCGTCGCCTTCGCCACCCAGCTCGTCCTCAACGCGGCCTGGACCCCGGTCTTCTTCGCCGCCCACGCCATCGGACCGGCGCTGGCGGTCTCAATCGCGATGCTGGTGATGATCCTCTGGACGATCCGCCTGTCCTGGCGCTTCGACCGTTTGGCCGCGTGGCTGCTCGTGCCCTACGCCGTCTGGGTCGCCTTCGCGACGTGGCTCAACGGGGTGATCTGGCAGATGAATTGAGGGACGCTCACGCCGCCAAAGCGCGGCTCACCGTGCTGCGCAGGTCGGACAGGGAGAAGGGCTTCGTCAGCACGTCGGTGACGATGGCGTCGAGGCCGCGGGCGCGCTCGCGCTGGTCGGCGAAGCCCGTCATCAGCAGGATGGTCAGGTCCGGGTAGTCGCGCTTGGCCGCGAGCGACAGGGCGATGCCGTCCATCAGCGGCATGCGGATGTCGGTGAGCATCAGGTCGAAGCCGCCGCCCGCCTCGCTGAGGCGATCGAGGCCGTCGCTGCCGTCGATCGCGGTGACCACGGCGTGACCGTCGAGCTCGAGCCCGCGCTTGAGGAAGCCGCGGACGGTCTCTTCGTCATCCACGAGGAGGATGCGCGCCATGTCCGGCCTTCAGATCCCACGTTCCCATCACACGGCGCGATTGACGCGAACGCGGCGGCGCGGTGTCAAGGCATTCCTTAACGAAGAGTTCCCCGTAGCGCGAGATTGCGCCGGGCCGTGGCGCGCCCGTGACGGCCGGCCGAAGCGATCCGTCCGAAACCGGACTAAACATCCTGCCCGATCCCGTCAGGCCCCGCCGAACAGGTCGGGGTCGGTGCTGTCGAAATCGACGAGGCCGACGAAGGGCAACTGGCGGAAGGCGTGGGCCGCGTCCATGCCGTAGCCCACCACGAACACGTCGGGGCAGGTAAAGCCGACGAAATCCGCGTCGATGGTCACGGCCCGCTTGCCGGGCTTCTCCAGCAGCACGGCGGTGAGCACGCGCTTGGCGCCGCGAGCCATCAGCAGGTCCTTGGCGAACACCACCGTGCGGCCGGATTCGAGGATGTCGTCCACCAGAAGCACGTCGCGCCCGCGCACCTCGCTCTGTACATCTCGCAGAATCTCGACCTGCCCCGACGACACGGTGGAGGTTCGGTAGCTCGACAGATGCACGAACTCCACCTGCGGTGAGAGGCCGGCCCGGTGTAGCGCACGCAGCAGGTCGGCCGCGAACATGAAGCTGCCCTTGAGTACCGCCACCACGAGCAGGTTCTCGGGAGCTGCCGCGACGATGGAGGCTGCGAGCTCCTCGTTGCGTTTGGCGATGGTCGCTTCGTCGTAGAGGACGCGGACACGGCGGGAGGCTGCGGTCATGATCCCCTCATATCACGCTCGGAGGACGCCGCCAGCGTCCGCCCGGCGCTCAGCGCTCAGCGCTGCGCCGCATGCGGGGCTTCCGGGGCGGCAGACGCTCCGTCCGCGGGCAAAGCCGCGAAGCGGACCTCGACCCCGCGGCCCTGGGCCGGGGGCGCGGACAGGCTTGCCCGGAAGCGCGCCCGCTCGCCCTCCCCCAGGACGGCGCGCGGCGCGGGCACGCTCCAGCGATAGAGCGGCTGGCCGCGCTCGTCGCGCACTTCGATCTCGATCGGCGGCACGGCGGCGGCCGTCTTGGCGACGCCGACCAAGTCGCCCTCGACCACGAGCTGGGCCGGCCTGTCGCCCTCGGCCGCGTTCCGGAAGGCGGCGATGTCGCGGAGGTCGATGCCGCGCAAATTCACGGGCAGGCCGATCGTGGCGAACAGGCCGGCGGTCTGCGGCATCGCCCGCACCACCGTGGCCCGTCCGAGCAGAGCCAGCGGCAGCAGGGCACATGCGGCCAGACCCGCCGCCAGGGCGGGCGAGAATGTCTTCGATCGGGGCTTCGAGGCGCGCCTCGCCTCCGACGGAGAGCGGGCGGGCCTGCGCGGCGGCGGCGCGGGCTGGTCGATCACCGGGGCGGCCTCCTCGGCCGCCCCGGCGGGCTCGGACGGCGGCGGGGCATCCCAGCCCTCGACGGGGGGGGACCGGTCGTCGGCGATCCGGGCCTCGCCGGCTTCGGCGCGCTGCGCCTCGGCGACCGCCTCGGGAGTGATGAACCAGGTTTCGCGGCAGGCGGCGCAGCGCACGGAGCGTCCGGCCGCGCCGACGCGGTCGGTCTCGATCCGATATTCGCTTGCGCAGGCCGGGCAGACGATCAGCATGGCGAATCGCGGTGGGACCGGCCGGCGGGTTGCCGCGCGCTCGAAAAGGACCCAAACGGTTCTGGCGCGAACAAGGTTAATCGCCGGTGAAGCTGATCCGGGTGCGTGGCCGCTGCCGCGCCGACTTGGTGCGCCGCGCGAAACGCCCGATCACCGGGAGCCCTTCCTTTGGCCGCGACGGCGCAACGGGAGTTTCGTGAGGGACACGTGTTTCCGGGAGCGGGTGGGCTTTGGCGAGCGGGACAAACGGAAAGGGTGGAACGAACCGACCGGCCGGAACGCGGGCGGGCAGCCTGCTGTCGGGCGCCGAGGAGGCGGTGGTGCAGTTCGAGAGCGTCGGGATGCGCTACGGCCTGGGGCCGGAGGTGCTCTCCGACGTGAGCTTCACGATCGCGCCGCGCTCGTTCCAGTTCCTCACCGGCCCGTCGGGCGCCGGCAAGACCACGCTTCTGCGCCTGATCCTGCTCTCGGTGCGCCCGACCCGCGGCCTCGTCTCGGTGTTCGGCGAGGAGGTCAGCGACATCTCCAACGAGGTGTTGACGGGCTTGCGCCGCCGCATGGGCGTGGTGTTCCAGGATTTCCGCCTGCTCGACCACCTCACCACCTACGAGAACGTGGCGCTGCCCCTGCGCGTCCAGGGCCGGGCCGAGACGAGCTATCGGGCCGAAGTCGTGGAACTGCTGCGCTGGGTCGGTTTGGGTGAGCGCATGCACGTCCTGCCGCCGCTGCTCTCGGGTGGCGAGAAGCAGCGCGCGGCGATCGCCCGCGCCCTGATCGCTCGGCCGGAACTGCTGCTCGCCGACGAACCCACGGGCAACGTCGATCCGAGCTTGGCGCGACGCCTGCTGCGCCTGTTCATGGAACTGAACAAGCTCGGCACCTCGGTGCTGATCGCCACCCATGATTTCGGCCTGATGGACCTCGTCGATGCGCCGCGCCTGGTGCTGGGCCAGGGCCGCCTGCGGATCGAGGCGTGATGAACGAGGTCGCCCGCCCTCCCGTCTCGGCCCCGTCCGCCCCGGACCCGGCAGGCGATCCCGCCCGTGAGTCGCCGTTGCCCGCGACGCTGCGGCGCAACGCGCCCCTGGTGCCCACGGATTCCTCCGCGAGCCGGGCGCTGGCGGCGGTGATCGCGATCCTGACCTTTCTCGCCGCGCTCTGCGCGGGCGCTGCGGAGATCGTCGCCACGAGCGCCAGCCAGTGGCAGGGCACGGTCGCGCAGGAGGTGACGGTCCAGGTCCGCCCCGGTCCCGGCCGCGACATCGACGCGGACGTCGCCCGCGCCGAGGACCTGGCGAGGAAGACGGCGGGGATCGCCAGCGCCCGGACCTTCAGCAAGGCCGAGTCCGAGCATCTGCTCGAACCCTGGCTTGGCTCGGGGCTGGACCTCTCCGACCTGCCGGTGCCGCGGCTGATCACCCTGACGCTGGCCCCGGATCCCGCTCCGGACCTCGCGGCCCTGCGGACCTCCCTGACCGAGGCCCTGCCGGGGGTGGCGAGCCTCGACGACCACGCGCTCTGGCTCCAGCGCCTCTCGACCATGGCACGCACCTTCGTCGGCATCGGCGTCGCCATCGTCACCCTGGTGCTGGTGGCGACCGGGCTCGCGGTGGTGTTCGCCACCCGCGGCGCCATGGCGGGCAACCGCGAGGTGGTGGAGGTGCTGCACTTCGTGGGGGCCGACGACGACTACATCGCCCGCGCTTTCCAGAGCCGGTTCTTCCGCCTCGGGCTGCGCGGCGGCGCCATCGGCGCGGGCGCGGCGCTCGCAGCCTTCGCGCTGGCTGGCCTGTTCGCCCGGCTCTGGCGCCAGGGTGCTGCGGGCGAGGAGATCGAGGCCCTGTTCGGTACGTTTCAGATCGGCTGGCGCGGCTACCTGATCGTCGCCTCGATCGGCGTGATCGCCTCGGTGGTGACCGGCATCGTCTCGCGCGTCACCGTGCGCCGCTTCCTTGGCTGAATGGACGATGCTCCAAGGTGGTGCGCGGCGTCGGCTTGTTCCGAAAGCCGGCATCCAGCGTTGGAGCCGATGCGCTAACCTTTTGTAAAGCTTCGGCGGACGACAGTTCTGCCTCGTCCCGGCCGCAATCGAGGCTTCCTCTTCCCCGCATGACCGCGTGGACCGCCAGCACCACCGAGACGGGTTCTCTGGAACCCCTCGGCTGGGTGTGGCAGGAGAGGGCGGACCGGCGAACCGTCCTTCCCGCGCACGATACGAAAGTCTCGTCCCTGTCCGTTCCTGCCACCCGCGCAACGCGCGTCGCGAAAGGTCTGAGCGGGCTCGGCCTCCTCTGCGCCGTCGGGCTCGCGGGCGGCTTCCTCGCCTTCGTCCAGACCGTCGCACGCAGCGAGCGCCCGCCCGCGGCCCGGGCAGACGGCATCGTGGCCCTCACCGGGGGAGCGCAGCGCATCGGCGACGCCATCGACCTGCTCGCCGCAGGCCACGGCCGGCGCCTGCTGATCACCGGCGTCAACGAGCGCACCAGCCGCGAGGAGATCGCTCGGCTCAACCCGAACCAGAGCCATTGGATCGCGTGCTGCGTCGATCTCGACTACCGGGCGCGCAACACTATCGGCAACGCCATCGAAACCCGGCGCTGGATGCGCCGGAACGGGTTCGGCACCGTCGCGGTGGTGACCTCGAACTACCACATGCCCCGCACGCTGGTGGAGATCGACCACGCGCTGGCGGACCGCGAGGCGGCGATCCCCTATCCCGTCGTCAGCGACGGCTTCGACGTGGACCGCTGGTGGGCCGATCCGGCCTCGGCTCGTCTGCTCGGCGCGGAATACCTGAAGTTCCTGGCAGCCTGGGTCCGCACCCGCTTCGAGGGCGACCCCGAGCACTCGCACTTCGCCCTGCTGCGCGGCAAGCCGGTCAGGCCACCGGTCACCCTGATGGCCGCGCCGCGCCTGGACACGGCGGATCGGTAGAGAGCTCCGAAGGGTTCTCTCGTCCGGGAGGTCAGGACGCGGTGGACGACCATCGGACCGGCGAGAGCCGTCACAGCCCCTTGCAGCGGCCTCTCACGAGCCCGGCGAACTCCCGCTCGGAGCCCTGGACCTGGGCGAGCCGTTCGGTCCGCTCGGGGCCGGTCATGCAGCGCCCGTAGACGCCCGCGATGCGGCGCATGGTGTCGACGTGCCGGCGCCAGACCCGGCAACGGCTGGCTTCGTCCTCGCCCGCCGCTTCGAGCTGGTCGAGGGCTTGGCGCTGCATGGAATTGGCGATGAGCACGTCGCGGGCGCAGGCCGCGTCCCCCGCCTGCTGGCCGAGGGCCGGTGTCGCGATCAGGACGCCGAGACCAAGCAGGCCGGCGCGCAGCCGTCGTGAGGGGGCGGGCATGGATCAGGCGGCCTGCGAGGCCGAGCCCTGCGTGAGCAGCGCGTAGAGCGCGCCCTCGTCGCGGGCGTTGCGGATGCGCTCCAGCATGCCAGGCTCGCGCAGGATGCGGGCGACCTGGGCGAGCGCCTTGAGGTGGGCGGCCCCGGCGCTCTCGGGCGCCAGCAGCAGGAAGGCGACGTCCACGGGCTGCCCGTCCAGCGCCTCGAAATCCACCGGCCGCTCCAGCCGCGCCACCAGCCCGAACAGCCGATCGAGCTCGGGCAGTTTCCCGTGCGGGATCGCCACCCCCTCGCCGATCCCGGTGGAGCCGAGGCGCTCGCGGTGGAGCAGCGTGTCGAAGACGGCGCGCTCGTCGAGGCCGGGCAGGCGGCGGGCGGCCTGGGCGGCCAGCTCCTGCAGCACCTGCTTCTTGGCCCGCCCGCGCAGGTTCGGGATCACGGAGTCCGGATTGAGGAAGTCCAGGATCGGCATGAAGGACGAGTGCCCCGTCGTCGGAACCCGGACCGGGATTCCGCGTATCGCGTTGCGGCCGGCCCTTGGATCAATCGCTCGATCCCCGGCCGCGTTCCCGCGGGGACACCCCCGGTTGGGCATCCTCCGCGCGCAAGGTGCCCGCTCGTCGAGCCCCCTCATACCACCTCCGACCGATCCCTCCGGGACTGCGGAGTTGGGCTTCGCTCAAGCACGCTACGGCGGATCGACCCAGCCGATCGCGCCATCGCTGCGCCGATATACGACGTTGACCCGCCCGGTGCCAGCATGAAGGAACACCACCACCGGGGCACCCGTCAGGTCCAGGGCGATGACCGCCTCGCTGACCGAGCGCCTCTGCAGGGTCTTGGTGCTCTCTGCCACCACCGGCGGGTGGGCTGGACCATCCACGACGCCGTCATCCGCCGGCTCGTCGTCCTCCGTATCGTCGGGCGCTGCGAAGACGGCGTAGGCCGCCTCCACCGTGGCGCCGTTGTGGCCGGCGGCACCGTGGTCCTTGAGCTTGTGCTTGTAGCGGCGCAGGCGCTTCTCCAACCGGTCGGCGGTCTGGTCGAAGCTGGCATGGGCGTCGTGGGCGCCGCCGGAAGCCTCCAGCGTCAGCCCGGAGGCCAGGTGCAGCACGCAGTCGGTGCGGTAGCCGGTGCCGTCGCGCCGCAGCGTCACGTGCCCCGTGCAGGTGTCGTTCATGTGGTGGTCGAGGTACTTCGAGAGGGTGGCTGCCATGCGGTCCTCGATCCGACCCCGCAGGGCCTGCCCGAGATCGACACCGTGACCCGTGACCCGCAAACCTGCCATCGACGTCTCCGCTCACCTCGGGGCGTCCAGAGTTAGGAACCGGCCCTTCCCGAGTCAACGAAAAGGAAAGCCGGCATCGGACCTCCCCTCAGCGGGCCGCCTGGGCCGAGCGGTCGCGACGGCGCTCGATCGATGAGGGGATGCGCAGGGACTCGCGGTACTTGGCCACCGTCCGGCGCGCGATGTCGATGCCGTCGTCGCGCAGGCGCTGCACCAGGGCGTCGTCGGAGAGCACGTCCATGGCCTCCCCATCCACGAGTTGCCTGATGCGGTGGCGCACGGCCTCGGAAGAATGCGAGGCGGTACCCGCCGCGCCGGGGATCGCGGCGGTAAAGAAGTACTTCATCTCCAGGGTGCCGCGGCTGGTGCCGATCGACTTGTTCGAGGTCACCCGCGAGACGGTCGATTCGTGCATGCCGATCGCCTCGGCCACGGTCTTGAGGTTCAAGGGCCGCAGGTAGGCGACCCCGTGCACGAAGAAGGCGTCCTGCTGGCGCACGATCTCGGCGGCGACCTTGAGGATGGTGCGCGCCCGCTGCTCCAGGGAGCGGGTCAGCCAGTTGGCGGTCTGAAGGCATTCCGAGAGGAAGCTCCTGTCGCCGTCCGCCACCGCCCCCTTCGAGACGCGGGAGTAGTAGCTCTGGTTGACCAGCACCCGAGGCAGGGCCTCGGAGTTCAGTTCGATCAGCCAGGAGCCGTCCGGCGCCCCGCGCACGAACACGTCGGGCACCAGCACCTCGACGGCGTGGGATCCGAAGGCGCGACCCGGCTTCGGGTCGAGGCGGCGGATCTCGGAGAGCATCTCGACGAGATCCTCGTCGTCGACCTGACAGAGCTTGCGCAGGGCCGGGAAATCGCGCTTGGCCACGAGGTCGAGGCGCGAGACCAGGGCCTGCATCGCCGGATCGAAGCGGTCCTGCTCGCGCAGCTGCAGGCTCAGGCACTCCGCGAGATCGCGGGCGGCGACGCCGGCCGGATCGAAGCTCTGCACCAGCTTGAGCACCCGCGTCACCGTGTCGAGGGAGGCGCCCAGCCGCTCCGCCACCGCATCGATCGACTCGCGCAGGTAGCCGGCCTCGTCCACCGCATCGATCAGGAAGCCGCCGATCAGACGGTCGGTCAGGTCGCGCGTGGCGAGGTCGAGTTGCGCCGCGAGGTGGTCGCGCAGGGAGATCTCGACGGTGAGCGAGGCCTCGAAATCCGGCAGTTCCCCGTCGAAGCTGCCCCCCGTGCTGCCGTAGGGCGCGGGCGTCAGCGAGAGCTGGTCGCCCGATGCGGCCTCCCGCGGCATCGGCGTCTCGTCGGCGAAGACGTTGTCGAGGCGGGTGTCGAGGTGGCTCTCGATCTCGGCCTGGGTCGGCGCGAGGTCGCTCGGCATCCAGGATTCGGCCTCGTCCGATCCGGCATCGCGATCGGGCTCGCCCCGCTCCGCCTCGCGCTCGGGGGTCGCCTCGCCCTCGACGCGCTCCAGGAGCGGGTTGCGCTCCAGCTCGGCATCCACGTAGGCGGCCAGATCGAGGTGGGAGAGTTGGAGGAGCTTGATCGCCTGCAGAAGCTGCGGCGTCATCACCAGGGCCTGGCCCTGGCGCATCTCCAGCCGTTGCATCAGACTCATCGAAGCCGGGCTCCCTGTGAGCGTGACACGATTCGCCGGACCTCGGTCCGGCCGCAACTCGGCACAACTCTTGCTTCTTCGGTCGATCCAGGCTTAGCCCCGATGGCTGCGCCCGTCAAAGCGTGTTTGCACCGCACAAGATCGAATCCACTCGCATGACGGCTGCCATGTCACAGGACCGAGTTGCGAGCGGCAACTTGCCCCGCGGCGTCTCAACGAAGTCTTGGCAGGCCCGGGCGATCGCGAGGCGTGGTTGGCGCACCGTTAGCGCGGGCGATCTCCAATGAGTCGCCTCGCCGCCCCTTCGGATCACAGGCGAAAATCTTCGCCGAGATAGAGCCGGCGCGCGTCCTCGTTCGCCACGATCTGATCGGGCGTGCCCTCCGTCAGGATGCGACCCGAATGCGCGATGTAGGCGCGGTCGATCAGGCCGAGCGTCTCGCGAACGTTGTGGTCGGTGATCAGAACGCCGATGCCCCGGCGCTTGAGATGCCCGACGAGATCCTGGATGTCGCCCACCGCGATCGGATCGATGCCGGCGAAGGGCTCGTCGAGCAGGACGAAGCTCGGAGAGGAGGCGAGCGCACGGGCGATCTCGCAGCGCCGCCGCTCGCCGCCCGACAACGCGATCGAGGGCGACTTGCGCAAGCGGGCGATGTCGAACTCCTCGAGCAGGGAATCGAGCTTCCGCTCGCGCGCCTTCCGGTCGGGCTCGGCCACCTCCAGCACCGCGCGAACGTTGTCCTCGACCGAGAGCCCGCGGAAGATCGAGGCCTCCTGCGGTAGGTAGCCGATGCCCAGCCGCGCCCGCTGGTACATCGGCAGGTGGGTAATCTCCAGGCCGTCGAGGCTGATGAACCCCCGGTCGGCGGGCACGAGGCCGGTGATCATGTAGAAGATCGTGGTCTTGCCCGCGCCGTTGGGGCCGAGCAGGCCCACCGCCTCGCCGTTGCGCACGGTGAGCCCGGCCTCGTGCACGACGGTGCGGGCGCCGTAGCTCTTGCGCAGGCCCGCCACGTGCAGGATTCCGGGGCCGCCGCCGGTCTCGACGGCAGGGGTCTGAGGCGCGGGGGTCCGCGTCCGCCCGAACCAGCGCCCGAACACGGACCTGCGCGCCGGTGCGGTCTCGTTCGACCCCATGCGCAGGGCCGTGCTCGTTGCGCCCGCCACGCTCAGTTCGCCTGCGCCCGGGTCCTGACGGCGGCCTTGTCCGCGGCGGCCTCGGCCGGTTTGGGCTCGGCCGGTTTGGGCTCGACCGACTTGGGCTCGACCGACTTGGGCTCGGCCTGTTTGAGGGTGCCCCTGGCCGCGATCCCGGCGGGGGTCTGGCAGCCCTTGGCCCCCTTGGCATCGGCCTTGTCGCCGGGCACGAACATCGCCGAGACGCGCCCGCCCGCCACCGGGTCCATGTTCGCGCGCCCCGTGCCCATGTCGTAGACGAGGCGCGAGCCGCGGGTGACGTTCTGGCACTGACTCAGCACCACGTTGCCGGTGAGGACGATGCGCTTGGCGGTCTGGTCGAACACGGCGTTGTCGCCGGTGGCGACCTGATCCTTCTGCACCACTGTGACGGGGCCGGCGCATTCCACCTTCTGGATGCCGTTCTCTCCCATGGCGGCGGCGCTCCTCGGAGCCGGCTCGTTGTCGTCTTTCGCTGTGTCCTTGGCCTTGTCCTTATCCTTGGCTCCATCCTTGCCGCGCTTGTAGTGCACGGTCATGGCCGAGCAGCGGATGGTGCTGTCGCCCTGCACGGCCACGACGTTGCCCGCGAACACCGCCTTGCTCTCGCGGTCGAACACGTCGAGGCGATCCGCATCGATCTTGATCGGCTCCTTGCCGCCGCCGCCGAGAGCGCCGAGCGGCGCGTCGCCCGACTTTTCGGCGGACTTGGCAGCGACCGGGCCGGACATGACTGCCAGCGCGAGGGCGAGCCCCAGGACCCTGCGCGCGCTCATCGGCCAGCCTCCGGCGCTTCGGCCGACGCGGCGCGGACGCGCTCCGGAGCGGCGGCCACGGCCGGTGCGGAGGCCCTGTCCGTGCCGTGGAACTGCGCGTGCACGTTGCCGATGAACGAGATCACCCGGCCGTTCTCGACCACGTCGAGGCTGTCGGCGAGGATGGAGCCAGAGGGCACCGTGACCGCGACCGCCTCGGACGACTTGACCGAACCCGCCTTGAAATCGACGGCCGCCGAGTTGAGCCGGATCTCCTCGCCCTTGTCGGTCCAGAGGCGGATGTCGCGCTCCAGCGTCAGCGCCTCGCGCGAGGAATCGAACAATCCGCCCTTGGCTTCGATGTAGGCGAGCCCGCCCTTGTCGTCGGTGGCCAAATGCCCCTTCATCGCCTGCAACTCGATGAGCGCCGGCTTGCGCACGTCCTGGAGGGCGGCCGAGGCCGTCACCTCGTAGCCGCGGTCCCCCTTGCGGAAGCCCGACAGACGCGGGTTCTCCATGGTCACCTTGCTGCCCGACACGCTCACCGGGCCGAGGGACACGTCGGGGAGGGCCGAGACGAACGGCCGGACGAGGACGATGCCGGCGAGCAGGGCCACGGCGAGGCCCGCCGCCACCGGGATCACCCGGCGCAGCGTACGGACTTGCGCGCTGTGGCGCCGGGCCCGCCCGTGGGCACGCCTGCGGCGCGTAGTCTCGTTCGCGCCGAGCGCGACCGGATCGGTCTCGAAGGGGTCGGCCGCCTGCATCGGGTTCCTGAGAGGCTCCGGGCGCGTCCCGCCGACAGGGGCGAGCATCGCACTGTCGGGATCGGATGCAAGCGGGCGGTGGCGAAGTTATGGCTGAGGCACCGGCCGACGATCAATCGTGTCCCGGTGCGCCCCCGCACGCCGATCGTTGCAGGACGGCCCTCGCCTGCTCGCGGCAACGATCAGGAATGCGCGAAGATGTCGGTGTCGGGCCAGCCCGCGAGGTCGAGGCGGGCGCGGGTCGGCAGGAAATCGAAGCAGGCCTGTGCGATCGCCGTGCGGCCCTCGCGGGCGAGCATCGCGTCGAGCCGGTCTCGGGCCGCGTGCAGGTACAGCACGTCGGAGGCCGCGTAGTCGATCTGGGCCTGGCTCAGGGTGTCCGCCCCCCAGTCGGAGGATTGCTGCTGCTTGGATAGGTCGACGCCGACCAGTTCGCGCACCACGTCCTTGAGACCGTGCCGGTCGGTGTAGGTGCGCGCGAGCTTGGAAGCGACCTTGGTGCAGTAGACCGGCGCGGGCATCACGCCGAGCGCCTGAACCAGCACGGCGAGGTCGAAGCGGGCAAAGTGGAAGATCTTTTGCACCGCCGGATCGGCGAGCACGCCCTTGAGCGTGACCGGCTCCGGGCCGCCGGGGACGATCTGCACCACGTCCGCCGAGCCGTCGCCCCGCGAGATCTGGACGACGCAGAGTCGGTCGCGATGGGGGTTGAGCCCCAGAGTCTCGGTGTCGATGGCGATGGCCGGGCCCGGCGCGTAGCCGGCGGGCAGGTCGCCGCGATGGAGGCGGATGGTCGGCGCAGGCATTCTTTTGGAACTCACGCGTCGCGGAACGGGTCCCGCGCGTATCACTGCGGATGGAGAGGGAACAAGGCGGCGCGTGGAACGCCTGTCCCCCGACGCTCCCCGGTAAGCGTCCCGGTCCGAGAAAGACTCACTTCTGCCGGGCGACGATCCTGTCCTTGATCTCCGCGTAGACGGCCTCGGGGATGATCTTCTTGTGAACCAGATCGTCCTTCCCCTTGTAGGGGCGGCCCTTGACGATGGCGGCCGAGCGGGCGGAGCCGATGCCCTTGAGGGCTCTCAGCTCCTGGGCACTC
>Ga0182229_1000132_pt1 | contig 19007 bp, 20 predicted proteins | sample G6R1MG_32_FD_129663 | JGI IMG/M metagenome (GOLD analysis project Ga0182229, IMG submission 129663) | Miscanthus phyllosphere microbial communities from Michigan, USA - G6R4_MAIN_07NOV2016_LD1 MG | ecosystem: Host-associated > Plants > Phyllosphere > Phylloplane/Leaf | place: USA: Michigan...
GCCCGGTAGCTCGTCAGGCTCATAACCTGAAGGTCACAGGTTCAAATCCTGTCCCCGCAACCAATCTACAAACATATCAACGCAAAGCCGGCCGGGTCGCACCCCGCCGGCTTCTTCGTGTTCAGACGACGAGATCACGATCGTTCCCGTCGGTTGTGCCTGACAAGAGCAGGGGAGGGGAACTCCCTCACCGTCCGGGCCCTGATTCGACCCGCTCTGCCTAGACATCACGAAGAACCCGCTCTCCGTCACCCTAGCGTGGGACTGAGCCCCGCGATGGCCGCCTGCGCCGCCCGTCCCACGCCGTATCGCCGACGTGGTGCGCGACGATCTCCGGCCCTGCCTCGCCGAGATCGATCTCGGTGCCTATCCGGACGGGGTGCTGCTGGCGCTCTGGGCGGCCGAAGCATACGGCCATCACGCGCGGGCGACGCCCGAGGGCTTGCTTGCGGCGATCGACGCGATGGCGGCGGCGGGCGAGGCCTGCCTCTCCACCGCCTTCTGAATGGGGTGCCAGGACGCCATGGTCTGGTACCTCGCCCGTTCCGAGGAGCCCGGCGTCCGCGCCCATCTCGCGGCGACGGCCGTGGGCGCGGCCCTCGGCGGCACCGGGCCGTCGAACCCGACGAAGGTGTTCTCAGGGCTGGAGACGCTGGTACTAAAGGCGCGGCGCGAGGGCGACGGGTATCGGGTGCGCGGGCGCCTGCCCTGGCTCTCGAACCTCGGCCCCGGCCACCGCTTCGCCGGCGTCGCCGCGCTGCCCGACGGGCGCCGCGTGATGGGCCTGTTCGAGGCCGGAACGGAGACGGTCTCGATCTCCGCGAATGCCATGTTCGTGGCCTTGAAGGGCACCGGCACCGACACGGTGATGGTGCCCCACGCCTACGTGCCCGACGCGGACGTGATCGCGCGCGACGCCGCCGCCTTCGTGCCGCGCATCCGCAACGGCTTCGTGCTGCTCCAGACCGGCATGGGTCTGGGCCTCGCCCGCAGCGTCGCCGCCCTGATGCGCGAGGATGCCCGCGGCCGTCGCGACGGCGCGTTCCTGCCCCTCGGGCCGGAGGCGATCGAGGCGCGGGCGGACGCCCTGCGCGAGCGGGTCGCGGCGGCGGCGCAGGCTCACGCCCGGACCGCTCGCGCCGGCTTCCAGGAGACGCTTCGGCTGCGTCTCGACGTGTCCAGGCTGGCGCTGGAGGCGGCCCAATCCGCCATGCTCCGGTTCGGCGCGCGCGGCTACCTTGAGGGAGCCGAGGCCTACCGGCGCTTGCGTGAGGCGCAGTTCGTGGCGATCGTCACGCCCTCGGCGAAGCACATCACCGCGGAGCTCGCCCGCCGGGCGTGAGCCGGCCCACCGGGCCCAGGTCGTGGACGGCCATGCCCGCGAGCATGGCGCCGACGAAGACCGCCACCGGCGCGGTGCCCGTCGAGAGCGCGGCCACCGCCGGGCCAGGGCAGAAGCCCGACAGACCCCAGCCGATCCCGAACAGCACGGCGCCGAGGACCAGCGGCCCATCGATCCGCGTCGGCCGCGGCCAGTGGAAGCCGGAGTCGAGCGCGGGCCGGTGCAGGCGGCGCGCCAGCGCGTACCCCGCCGTCGAGACCGTCACCGCGCCGCCGAGCACGACAACCAAGCTCGGATCCCAATCGCCCAACACGTCGAGGAAGCCGCGCACCCGCGCCGGGTCGAGCATCCCCGACAACGACAGGCCGAGCCCGAACACGAGGCCGGAGGTCAGGGCTGCCCCGCAGCGAAGGACGGCGCTCAAGACAGCGCCCCCGTCAGCGCGACGGTGAGGATGCCGCTCGTCAGGAAGGTCAGCACGGCGACCAGCGAGCGCGGCGAGAACCGGGCGAGGCCGCAGACGCCGTGACCGGAGGTGCAGCCCGAGCCGAGCCGGGTGCCGAACCCGACGAGGAAGCCCGCAAGCGCCAGGACCGGCAGCTCCGCCGCGATCCGCATCTCCGGCCATGCCCCGGTCATCCCCAGGAAGGCGACGGGGCCGAGCAGCAGCCCGACCACGAAGGCGAGGTCGGAGAACCAGCACCCACGCGGCACGCGCCCGAGGCCCGCGACGATGCCGCTCACCCCCGCGATCCGGCCGTTCAGCAGGATCAGCATCGTGGCGGAGAGGCCGATGAGAAGGCCGCCCGCGAGCGACGGCAGATAGGCGGTCATGGCGATGCTCCCGGAACGGCCAGAGGTGGCGATTTCCCCGTCCTTCGAGTCCGCCCTAACGCGTGCGATGTCACGGAACAAGGCTTGCCAGAGTGCGTTTGATCGATAATTATCGAGCTATGACAATGACTTAACGAAAATACTCCTTCGGATCTGGCCCCCGGCGACGCAGATCTTCTCCCCCCGTCGACAGAACCGGAAAGCTCTCCCCACTCCCTCCCCGCAGCCCTGTCCCGGGCCCCCGCACGCCCCCCGAATCGTATCGTTTCCAGCAGATTCCCCAAGGACAGAAACATGGTTTCAGCGACGATGCTTCCCGGCGACGAGGTCGTGTTCGAGCGGCTCGATCTCGCCGAAGCGCTGGGCATCTGGCGCCACGCGCGGGGGCGAGTGGTCGACATTCACGGCACCGCCGACCGCGCGGCGACGATCGACGTCAAGTTTGAAGGCCACGAGACTCTCCACAACTACCTGCCCGACCTGTTCCGGCGCATCCACTGACCCCCAGCGAGACGATCCCGACGATGCATCCGCGCGACGACCGCCCCGGCGAGACCCGTCGGGTTCCCTGCCTTCTACCCGTTCCGGTTCCGGGGGGGCGGCGATGAGCGCGGCGGTCGCGTTCGCATCGCCGCTGCGGGCGACGAGCCGCAGCACCGCCGAGGCCGACGTCTGGGCGGCGTTGCGCATGGAAGCCGAGGCGGCGCTGATCGAGGAACCGCTCTACGCCGGCCTGATCCAGGCGACGGTGCTCGATCAGCGCACCCTGCCGGAGGCGCTGGCCTATCGCCTCGCACACCGGCTCGGGGACGGCGACCTGTCGCGACTCACCATGCGCGACCTCTGCTTTTCGGCGTTCGAGGCCGATCCCCATGCCGGAGCGCACGCCGTGCGCGACCTCGTCGCGATCCGCGAACGCGACCCGACCTGCCGCCGCTACCTCGATCCGTTCTTGTTCTACAAGGGCTTCGCGGCGCTGGAGGGTTACCGGGTCTCACACTGGCTCTGGCACCAGGGCCGGGCCACGCTGGCGCTGCACGTCCAGAGCCGCATCTCCGAGGTGTTCGGTTGCGACATCCATCCCGCCGCGCGGATCGGTTCGGGGGTGTTCATCGACCACGCCACGGGCGTGGTCATCGGTGAAACCACGGTGGTCGCCGACGACGTGTCGATCCTGCAGTCGGTGACGCTCGGCGGGAACGGCAAGGAGAGCGGCGACCGCCATCCGAAGATCGCGCGCGGCGTGCTGCTCAGCGTCGGCGCCAAGGTGCTCGGCAACATCCGCGTGGGCGAGGGCGCCAAGGTCGCGGCGGCGGCGGTGGTGCTGCACGAGGTGCCCGCGCACGCCACCGTCGCGGGCGTCCCCGCCCGGGTCGTCTCGCGCCTGCGCCCCGACGAGGAACCGGCGCTGAGCATGGACCAGTCGTTCGGTTACGGCGACGGGATCTGAGGACGGCTCCCAAAAAAATTTTCTCGAACGACGTCGCACTACCGGCCTGCCCCCAGTCACGCCATTGCGAGAATCATGTTCTATTTCACCACCATAACATAGATCATCGTTCTATTAGCTTGTATATCGGCAGCACGATCTTCTGGAGTAATAAGTAAAAATAGAAAATCGTTCCGTTGACGGCCCTCAAAGCTTAGCCTAGACCCATCTCGCTCGCTACAACACTGTAAGCCGCCGTGCGGGGCGGCTCATCAAGTATCTCTTGGCGCCGCTCAAGACTTGTCCGATGCAGGGATGGCTCTCTGCTTGCATCGCGTCGACGATTCCCGCGCCACGCCCGAGGCACCGCCCGCCGGCAGCACCGGCCAGCCCCCCAGCACCCCGACAGGAGACGACGACAGATGAGTGGACCGGGCCTGAGCGTGAGCGCATCCGCCGCGCGCAATCTAGCGACCGCGACCGTCACCTCGGTCCAGAACGTCGCCAACACCCCGCGCTTCCTGCTGCGTCTGTTGCCGTTCGTGGACGTCGCGGGCGGGGTCTATCGCGTCAACCGCCGCGCCGTCGTGCTGGCGAAGCCCGGCCGGGTCGATCTCGCCAACGAGGATGGGGTTCGCACCGTCCGTCCGGGCACCCTGCGCGCCGTCCCGCTGTTGAGCCGCCTGGGCGACGCGGAGCTCGCGGTCCTGGCCGGCAAGTTCACGCAGAGCAGGCACAAGGCCGGCGACGTCATCGCCGAGGAGGGCTCGTCGGGCCGCAGCTTGGTCATCGTGGCCGACGGCACCGTCGAGCTGACCCTGTCGGGTCCCTACAAGGGCCGCCTGCGCCAGGGTCTGGCCACCCGCGGCGACTATTTCGGTGACGACGCCCTCGTCGGCGAGGCCGGGCCGGCGCCCGCTGTGAAGGCGCTCTCCGCGGTGACGCTGCTGACCCTCGACCGCGCGGCGATCGAGGACGAGGGCATCCGCTCGCGCATCGGTCAGTACCAGGAGGAGCGCGACCGCCTCAAGGGCAACACCAACTCCCACGGCGAGCAGGGCATCGAACTCCTCGCGGTCCATGCCGGCGAGCCGCGCCTGCCCACCACCTTCGTCGACTACGAGATCGACCCGCGCGAGTACCACCTCTCCACCATCCAGACGATCCTCAACACCCACACCCGCGTCACCGATCTCTACTCCAACGAGATCGACCAGCTGCGCGAGCAGATCCGCCTCACGGTCGATGCCGTGAAGGAGCGCGAGGAGTGGGAGCTTTTGAACAACTCCCAGTTCGGCCTGCTCGGCGAGGTGGCCGGCCGCCAGCGCATCCCGACCCGCTCCGGCCCACCGACCCCGGACGACCTCGACGAATTGCTGACGCTGGTCTGGAAGAAGCCGGCCTTCTTCGTGGCGCATCCGCGCGCCATCGCCGCCTTCGGCCGCGAGGCAACCCGCCGCGGCGTGCCGCCGGTCGTCGTCCACCTGTTCGGCGCACCTTTCATCACCTGGCGCGGCGTGCCGCTCGTTCCCAGCGACAAGCTGCCGATCGACGCCGATCCGGTCACCGGCGCCCAGACCACCTCGATCCTGCTCCTGCGCGTCGGCGAGGGCGAGCAGGGCGTGGTCGGCCTGCAAAAGTCGGGCGTGACCGGCGAGATCGAGCCGGGCCTGTCGGTGCGCTACATGGGCACCAACGACCATTCCATCGCCTCGCACCTCGTCACCCGCTACTTCTCGGCCGCCGTACTGGTCGAGGACGCGATCGCCCGCCTCGATAACGTCCTCCTGGGAAACTACCATGACTACGCCTGAGGTCGGGGTCATGGGGCCGCCCGCTCTCGGGCTTCCGACCGGCAGCGCGGGCGATCTGGCGCACGCCGATCTCGTCGGGCGGCTCGCCCGCGAGATCTATGGCCAGGGACAGACGTCGAGCGCACCGTTCCAGCCCCACCTGCCGCAGACGCCTCAAGCCCCTCAAGCGCTCGAGTCCCTCCCCACCGGTTCCGGGCAGCCCGCGCTGCCGGGTGCCACCCTCGGCACGCCGTCCGTGCCGTCGGGCGCGCTGCCGTCGGGCCTTCAGCCCGACGCGGCGGCGCTCGCCGCACGCTCCCTCGGGGCGCCGCCGGTCGGCCTGCCGGGCCTCACCGGCCCCTCGCATGCCAACCCGTTCGGCGCGACACCCGCTCCCGCGAGTGCCAACGTGTTCGACGTCTCGGCGATCCCCTCGGTGCATCCGTTCCCGAACGGGAACCGTCTGCCGGAATTCTCCGTGCCGAGCGTGCCGGACGTCGCCGCCGCGATCCCCGGCGGGCACGCCCTGCGCCGCCAGATCGCGGCCGACCATCCCCGCGCCAACGCCTTCGCCCACGCGCTCAGCCCCCATCTCGTGCCGCTCGATCCGGGCAAGGGGGGACGGGACGAGGCGCAGCAGCATTTCTCGCGCAACGGCCACCTGCCGCATCCGAGCCTGCCGACGTCAGACGCCACGGGCGACTACTACTTCCTGAACCCGGCGCCGCCGCCCGCGCGCAAGGCGAAGGGCCACGCTCAGCCGCGGGTCGAGCCCTCGCGCCATCACGGCCCCGCCCCGCGGGTGACCTCGCACGGCTCGGTGCCGGCCGGCGCGCCCTTCGACGTCGAGCACGTGCGCAAGGATTTCCCGGCGCTCCACCAGAGCGTGAACGGCCACCGTCTGGTCTGGCTCGACAACGCGGCCACCACCCACAAGCCGCAGAACGTGATCGACGCCACGAGCGAGTTCTACGGCCGCCACAACTCGAACATCCACCGGGCCGCGCACACGCTGGCCGCGCGCTCCACCGACCTGTTCGAGGGCGGGCGCGAGAAGACCCGGCGCTTCCTGAACGCACCCTCGAAGGACGACATCGTCTTCCTGCGCGGCACCACGGAGGCGATCAACCTGGTGGCCAACTCCTACGGCCGCGCCAACATCGGCCCGGGCGACGAGATCATCGTCTCGACGATCGAGCACCACGCCAACATCGTGCCCTGGCAACTGCTCGCCCAGGCCACCGGCGCGACGATCCGGGTGATCCCGGTGGACGACCGCGGCGACATCATTTTCGAGCAGTACGCGGCGCTGCTCTCGGGCCGCACCAAGATCGTCTCGGTGACGCACGTCGCCAACGCGCTCGGCACGGTGAATCCGATCCAGGAGATGATCGCGCTCGCCCATGCCTACGGCGTGCCGGTGCTGGTGGATGCCGCCCAATCCACCCCGCACATCCCCATCGACGTGCAGGCGCTCGACGCCGACTTCCTCGTCTTCTCCGGCCACAAGGTGTTCGGCCCGACTGGTATCGGCGCGCTCTACGGCAAGCGGCACCTGCTGGAGGCGATGCCGCCCTGGCAGGGCGGCGGCCACATGATCGAGGACGTCACCTTCGCGAAGACCGTCTACAAGAGCGCGCCGGAAAAATTCGAGGCGGGCACGCCGGACATCGCCGGCGCTGTGGGTCTCGGCGCGGCGCTCGACTACTTGGAGAGCGTCGGCCTGCCCGCGATCTCGGCCTACGAGCACGACCTGCTCGAGTACGCGCAGGAGGGCCTCGCCGAGATCAAGGGCCTGCGCCTCATCGGCACCGCGCGCCACAAGGCCAGCGTGATGTCGTTCACGGTCGAGGGCCTCACGAACGAGACGGTCGCCCACCACCTCGACGGCCTCGGCGTCGCAGTGCGCTCGGGCCATCACTGCGCACTTCCGGCCCTGCGCCGCTTCGGCGTCGACCAGTCGGTGCGTGCCTCGCTCGCCTTCTACAACCCCCGCGGGGACGTCGACGTGTTCCTGCGCGGGCTGCGGACCCTGCCGCGCCTCTGACCAGGACGGGCCGCCGGAACCCGGCGTCGCCCCTCAGGGCCCGGCCGGATGCGGCCAGATGATCGTCAGAATTCGTCCGGCCGAGGTGCCGGACGGGAAGCGACCTCGATAGCGCCGCTGGCTGTCCATCAGGCAGACGAAGGCCGAATGCGCGGTCGTCGGCACGCCGTGCGACCCAGTCGTCGTTCTCGTAGACCACCGTGCGGGCCTGGACCGGCATCCCGACCTGCGTCGGCATCGGTCCGACGAAGACGCTCGCCAAGCTCGCCAACCACATCGCCAACACATCGCCAAGTCCAATCCCGATCTCGGTGGGGTCTACGACCTCACCGACGAGACGGCCTACGATCACTGGCTCGGGCGCATGCACGTCGGCGAGGTCTGGGGCATCGGCCGGGCCTCGCTCGCCAAGCTGGAGGCCATGGGCGTCGATACGGTGGCGGATCTGCGCGACCTCGACCCGCGGCCGGTGCGCAATGCCCTGACGGTGGTGGGCGAGCGCATGATCCGCGAGCTGCGCGGCCTGTCCTGTTTACCGCTCGACCTCGTGCCGGCTCGCCGCAAGGGCTGCGCGGTGACCCGCTCGTTCTCCCGCCGGGTCACGGACCGGGCAACGCTGGAGCAGGCGTTGGCCACCCACGCCACGCGGCTCGGCGAGAAGCCGCGCCGGGAAGGGCTGGGCACGGATCAGATCGCCGTCTTCTACCATACCAGCGAGCACGACCGCGGCGAGCCGATGCGCTCGGTCCAGATGGTGGTCCGCCTGCCTGAGGCTACGAACGATTCCCTCACGCTGATCAAGGCCGCCCGGCACGGCGTCGCCAAGACCTGGCGCGAGCAAGGCACGCCACCGTGGCGCTACTCAAAGGCCGGGGTGATCACCACCGACCTCGTGCCGCCGAGCCACAGCCCGCGCGCGCTGATCGACCGGCTCAACCGCGAGCGCTCCGGTCCGCTGATGGCGGCCATGGACGCCTGCAACGCCCGCTTCGGCCGGGGCAGCGTGATACCGGCGCGGGCTGGCTTAGAGCGCGCCCTAGGCACCTGGAGCACGAAATTCGAGATGCGTTCGCCGCGCTACACGACGCAGATGGGGGAATTGCCGACAGCGATGGCGTAACCAATCGTTAGGGTCCCATGCAGCAAACGCCCCACCCGTACGACCCATGCCCAGCCGACGCCTCACCAAAGCCGAAGCGGCCATAGCTGGTGGGTTTCTGTCGAAGGCGAACGCAACGGTTAGAGTTTGAGCGTTGCGGTGCGCCCGATCAGGATGATGCCGTCTTGGCAGCGGCATCTTCGACCTCTTCCTGACGTTTGATCTGCCCGACGACCTCGTTGATGAGCATGCCGAGCAGCACCCGCATTCGGAAGGTGCCGTGGTTGCCCATAGCGGTGCCGATGGCCCGTAAGCGGAGCAGGAGGTCTGGTAGGATATCGGCATCGTCAAGCATGCTGATCGACCCTTGAACGCGCTCCGGTCCCCGCGGGCGGTTCATGCGTATTCAAAACGGTCTGGAAATACACAAAAAAATTATAAGTATACAACATGATGAACGATATAATATGGCGATCAAATCAATCGCAGAATAGCTGCGCATTGGTATAGAACCGGACATATACGATGAACTGTCTGGAATTTTACTAAGAGCGGGGAAAAATGCCGCGTTACTTCATCGACACCGACGACGGCGATACCTTATCCCTGGATGAGGAAGGCGAAGAGTTCGACAACCTGAGACACGCCCGCGACGTCGCCATCGCCTCGCTGCCGGCGCTGGCAGACGAGAAACTGCCGGATGGCGAGAACCGGATCTTCCGAGCCATCGTCTCGGATGAGACCCGCGTAACGCAGTACGTTGCGACGCTGACGTATCGCGGCGAATGGAAGGTGCCGCCACCTGACGACGACGTTTGAGGCCCCTCAGACACGGTTGTCGTTTAGATGAGAGAGCACCTATGCCGCGCTACTTCTTCCATGTGTTCAATGGTTCGCTCAACCTGGACACGGACGGCGTCGAGCTAAACGACATCACGTTCGCCCGTCATGAAGCCATGATCCTCACAGGCTATCTGTTGCGGAAGCACGCCCTCGACGTTCTGCACGCAGAGGATTGGAGTCTGTACGCCACCGACCCCAACGGATCGGTCCTGTTCAAGATCGAGATGCGGCTCACCGATGCGGGCGCCGTCTCGACCAGCGCGAAATCGGTTCTGGATCAGACGCTTAGGCGCCTTGGGTGAGCTGGCTACCGAATACCGGAAATCAGCGCCAGGATCGCGCGGTCGCTCCGACGAGGATCAAGGTGGGTCCGAAGCGGCTCCGACTCCCGCTCCGCCTCGCGGAGGCAGCGATCGAATTTCCCGGCGGGGCTGTCGTCGTCGGCCTGAAGCGAATCTAGCATGCATCGACCTGTGCCGACTCTTGTGCGGCGGGAGAACACCGTTTGTTCCGGTTTGACCGATATGTCGGCGGCGCTTAGATGCTGATTAACTTGCAGAAATTGGCTGGGGCGGGAGGATTCGAACCTCCGAATGGCGGTACCAAAAACCGCTGCCTTACCACTTGGCGACGCCCCATCGGCCTTGGGCCGGAGGCTGTCTAGACGGGTGCTGCGGCGCTGGCAACTCGCCCGCGCGCGCCGTCTCGGTTCCGGTCGGGGAGGGCGCCGACCACCGGCATCCGGGCGACGCGCGTGCGACGGATCGTTCCCCGGAGAGCCGGAATTGCCTCCCCGGCGCCGATCACCCGAAGGTCTGCGCGGTGATGCCCCGGTACCACGCCTCGCCGTAGGCGGCCTCCTGAGCCCGCAGCTCCGGACCGGCCTCCAGGGGGCTGATGCCGCTCGCCGCCGGGATCGAGGCGAGGGCGCCGTCCCTGACCTCGAACACCCCTGCGATCGAGATGCCGGAGCCCGGCGCGATCAGGCTGTAGCAGGCGTTGATCAGCTTCGGGCTCCCGGGCGTCCGTCCGGCCAGCCGGTCGAGCAGCCCTTGCGCGCAGACTTGGGCCTGCGCGTTCGCCGAGAACGCCGACTTCGGCATGGCTCCGGCCGCGCAGGCATCGCCGATGATGTGGACATGCGGCATCAGGCGAGATTCGAAGGTCACGGGATCGACCGGGCACCACCCGCCCGCGTCCGTCAGGCCGGACAGCGCGGCGATCTCCGGGGCGCGCTGGGGCGGGATGATGCAGGCGACCGCCGCGCGCAGGCGCCCGGCCTCGGCCCGGACCTCCCCGCCCGCGGCATCGACGCCGTGGACCCGGCCGCCGCCGGAGCGCGGCACCCATTCGAGATGGTCGGGGTAGAGGGTGCTCCAGGCCGCCCGGAACAGGGGTTGCTTGGAGAACGCGTCCTTGGCGTCGAGCACGATCAGCTTCGAGCGCGGCTTTCGCGTCTTGAGGAAATGGGCGATCAGGCTCGCCCGCTCGTAGGGGCCGGGGGGACAGCGATAGGGGCTGTCGGGCACCGACATCACCACGAGGCCGCCGTCGTCGAGGGCCGCGAGCTGCCGGGCGAGCCGCTCGGTCTGCGGTCCCGCCTTCCAGGCGTGGGGCATGCGCTCGGCCGCCGCCTCGTCGTAGCCGGGGATGGCGTCGAAGCGCAGGCCGACGCCCGGCGACAGGATAAGCCGGTCGTAGGCGAGGGGCGTGCCCTCCGCGAGGCGCACCCGGCGCGCGTCGGCCTCGACGCGCGCCGCGCGCTGCCGCACGATCCGGATGCCGGCGCGCGCCACGCCCTCGTAGCCGAAGACCTGACCGGCCATGTCCCGCAGGCCCGCCACCACCGCGTTGCTGGACGGACAGGCGACGTAGCGCTCGGCGGGCTCCACCAGGGTGACGTCGCAGCCGCCCGCGTGCAGGGCTCGGGCCGCGGCGATGCCGCCGAAGCCGGCCCCGATCACCACGATCCGCGCGGGCGCCCCCGCGAGCGCCGGCGCGGCGAGCGCGGCGGTCAGCCCGCTGAGCACGCGCCGGCGGGTGGCGGGTGGGCTCACCGGGCACTCCCGCGCGCGGCGAGGTCCTCGGCGATGACCCGGCTCTCCTCCTGGGAGAAGCCCCGCGCGATCCGGTTCATGACGCTGCCCGCGCGGTGCCCCTCGCGAAACGCCGCCATCGCGTCCGCGATCCGCTCCGCGGTGAGGCCGTCGAGGCTGGGAAAGCCGGTCGACCCGCCGCCGTGGCAACCCAGGCACGAGGCGGCCCCCGCCGGGACACGCTCGTCGGCCAGCCCAAGGGAGGGCAGCAGCAGCGCCGGCAGGACGGCGAGTCGCCTCACCGCGCGACGGCCCCGACCATCGGTCCGAGCGGCCGGCTCAGGTCCGATCGCCCGAGGCCGGGGGCGTAGAGGCTCGACACGCTGCCGTCGAGGAACAGCGCGTTGGCGCAGCCGAGGTCGTCCTTGAACAGCCGGGCGAACGCGCCGAAGCTCACCGGCCGCTCGGAGATCGCGAACAGCGCGGTGCGCCCGCCGTCGCGCACGCCGACGCCGTTGCGGATCTTCTGGCTCGGGCCGTCCTGCGAGATCTTGGGATGGACGTGGCCGTCCACGATCAGCATCGGGCCGGACTGGGTGGCGAAATCGGGCTTGAGCTTGGCGCGCAGGTAGCGACCGGTCTCCATCACGCCGGCCCGATCGCCCTTCACGTAGAAGACGCCGTTGGGCTTGAGATGGAAGTTGCCCGGGCCGTTGGCGGTGGAGACGCCCTTCAGTTCGCGGCCCTCCTCGACGTAGAGACCGACCGGGGCTTGGCCCGTGTCGTACATGCCCGCGTTCATGGCAAAGCTCAGGCGCGCGCCCTGGCTCCGGGCGAGGCTCGACAACGACGAATAGGGCAACCCGTCCGGCCCCAGCCAGAACAGCCGCACGCGCTCTCGGGCGAGATCGACCGCGCAGACCGTGTAGGTCTCGCCCTGCGAGGCGACGGCCCTGCAGGGGTTGCGTGCCGCGGCAGGGGCCGCGCCCGCGGGGGCGGGGGCCTCGCGCGCCAGCGTCGGCGCCGGGCAGAGCAGCGCCGACACGACCAGGGGGCCGGCGAGGAGGACGCGGAGAACGGCGAGCGGCATCGGGGCATCCCGGAGGGGCGAGGTCGGCGTTGGGTGGATGCTGTCCTCGCGCGAAATCGCTGCGGCTTTCAAGCCGGTCCGCCTCGCGGACGGGCGCCCGACGATCACGCAATCGGGAGTGGGACGGCCTGAACCGTTCTGTGGGGTCGGACGTTTCGAGGCGTGGGGGGCCTTTGCCCTGTCCTTTGGAGATCACGTGATGAAACGGGTTCTGGTGGCATCCGCCGCGCTCGTCGGCGCGATGATGTTGATTCCGGCCACGGCCGAGGCCCAGCGCTTCGGCGGCGGAGGGTTCCGCGGCGGCTTCGGTGGGGGCGGCTTCGGCGGTGGGTTCCGCGGCGGCGGCTTCCGTGGCGGCGGCTTCGGCGGCGGGTTCCGCGGCGCCGGCTTCGGTGGCTATCGCGGCGGCTTTGGCGGTTACCGCGGCGGATTCGGCGGCGGGCGAGGCTTCTACGGCGGACGGGGCTTCGGATACGGACGGGGCTTCGGCTACCGTCGCGGCTTAGGGTACGGCGTCGGCGGGCTGGGTCTCGGGCTCGGTCTCGGTCTGGCGGCGGGCGGCCTCTACGGGGGTGGCTTCGGCTATCCGGGCTATGGTTACGGCTACGGCGGCGGCTTCGCCCCCGTCGGCTACGGTGGGTATGGCGGCGGCTACGGCTACGGCGGTGGTTGCTACACCGTCCCACGGGTGCGCTGGACCCCCTACGGCTACCAGCGCGTCCTGGTCGAACGCTGCTACTGAGTCCGACGCGACGACTCGATCGGGCCGCCCTCGGGCGGCCCGTTTCCGTTGACGCCCCGCCCCGTCATCGCCTGCGCATTTCGTCCCGCCGCATCGGCATCGCGTCGATGGTCGAGAACAGTCTCTGCGGTGGGATCGGCTCCGTCGAAGTCAGCTTCGTGCCACCGTCCTTGCCCACCAGCACGGCGCCGAAGGCGTCTCGTGGCAGCCCGACCCTCCGGCGAAGGGCCTGCGCTCGCGCGTCGTCGCCCGATGCCTCGATCAGCACGAGGTCGCGCTCTCGCGCCGCCGCATCGACGGATGCCAGGGCCTGTCGCTGGGCCAGGAACGCGCGGTCATCCGGAGCGGGCGCCGACACGACGAGCACCCGCGCCTTCCAGCGATACGAGGCCAGCGGATCCGCGGCGGCCCCCGCGTCCGTCATCGCGAGCAGGGCCAGTCCCGCCGCGGCGCCCCGGATCCGTCCGTCCATCGCGTGGTCCCCCCTTGCGCGCCTTCCTGTCCCTGACAACGCCCATCGGGGCCGCGGTTGCCGCCGGACGGCGCGCGGCCCCTGTCCCGGCCTCCCACCCGCGTGCATCGACCGTCGGCGGATACGCAAGGAGCACCCATGAGCCCCGTCAACCGCCGGATCGTCCTTGCGGCCCGTCCCCACGGCGAACCCCGCCCCGAGCATTTCCGATTGGAGGAGGGGCGCGTACCGAGCCCGGGGGAGGGGGAGGTTCTGCTGCGCACCCGCTGGCTCTCCCTCGATCCCTACATGCGCGGGCGCATGAGCGCGGCCAAGTCCTACGCCAGGCCCGTGGAGATCGGCGGCGTCATGGTCGGTCAGACCGTGAGCGAGGTCTCGGCCTCGCGCCACCCGGATTACGGGGAGGGCGACCTCGTGCTGGCGGAATCCGGGTGGCAGGACTTTTCCGTGTCAGACGGACGGGGCCTGCGCCGGATCGACCCCGCCGGGCCGGCCCCGAGCACGGCGCTCGGCGTCCTCGGGATGCCGGGCATGACCGCCTATACCGGCCTCCTCGAGATCGGCCGTCCGACCCCCGGCGAGACCGTCGTCGTGGCCGCCGCCGCGGGGCCGGTGGGCTCGCTCGTCGGCCAGATCGCCCGGCTGAAGGGCGCGCGTGCCGTTGGGATCGCGGGCGGTCCGGAGAAATGCGCCTACCTCACGGACGACCTCGGCTTCGACGCCGCCCTCGACCACCGCGATCCGGGTTTCGCGGATGCGCTCGCCCGCGCATGCCCGGACGGCATCGACGTGTATTTCGAGAACGTCGGCGGAGCGGTGTTCGACGCGGTGCTGCCGCTCCTGAACGATTTCGCCCGCGTCCCGGTCTGCGGCCTCGTCTCGGGCTACAACCTGACCGAGCTGCCGCCGGGGCCGGACCGGGTGCCCGTCCTGATGCGCGCGGTGCTGACCAAACGCCTCGCGTTGCGCGGCTTCATCGTCTGGGATTTCGCCGACAGGGCGCCCGACTTCCTGCGCGAGGTCGGCGGTTGGCTCCGGGAGGGCAAGGTGCGCGCCCGCGAGGATGTGGTGGAGGGCCTGGAGAATGCCCCCGACGCCTTCGCCGGGATGCTGCGGGGCCGCAACTTCGGCAAGCTCGTGGTCAAGGTCGCCTGACCCCGTAGCGACCGGCCGGTTCAGGCGGAGCGAAGGGCTTCGCCGTCCGGGCTCCGGCGTTCGTCGCGATCCGACCGGGACCACGCACGCGACCTGCCGCGACGGGGGCGAGGGGCGCCCCGTCGCCGGATGACTTCACCTCCCCACTGCACGGGCAGGGAACGAGGCTCGTCGATCCCCGGGGCGCCGATCGGGCTTGGCCCGGGTGATGCCCGTACCGTCTGCATCCGTAATCATGCGGCCTTCCCGAGACGTCCATGATGTCGCAGGTCGATTTACTCGGCAATTCGCGCGCCGCCATAGATTAGATGCCCCGTGCCCGTGATCGGCGGGAATCGATCTGCTTTATGCTTCTCGGCCGCGTCATTTTATCGTCTTAAACCGTGTTCCTGCGACCGGACGTGGCCAGCAAATCTCACGCTTCGGTCCCAAATGATAACGTACAGATCCGGTGGAAGGGCGCCGCGGCCATTCACGGCGGTTCGGGTCATGCTGAAAGTTCTGGGGTGCTTCGTCGGCGCACACGACCTCTGACTGGTTGGGCTGGCGGTCCTGATCTGCGCGTTCGCTTCGCTTGCTTGCATCGAGCTCCTGCGCCATGCGCGGCATTCACACGCTCCCTGGCAGGCCGCGTGGCTCGGTGTGGCAGCGGTGGCCATCGGTTCCGGCATCTGGGCCACCCACTTCATCGCGATGCTGGCCTTCGAGCCCAGCCTGCCGACCGGGTACACGGTCAGCCTCACGGCGCTCTCCCTCATCTACTCGGTCGCGCTGACCGGAAGCGGCCTCGGCATTGCCGTCACGCGGCCCCTCCCGCTGGCTCCAGCCATCGGCGGGACGATCCTGGGCGCGGGCATCGCGGCGATGCACTACACCGGCATGGCCGCCTACGAGGTTCCGGGGCACATCCTGTGGGACCCGGCACTGGTTGCCGCCTCGCTGATCGCCGGGGGCCTGCTGAGCAGCGCTGCCCTCGCGCTTGGGCTTTCGAGTGACACGCCGTCCCGTCGGCTCGTCGGCGCGGCCCTGCTGCTCGGGGCGATCTGCAGCCACCATTTCACGGCGATGGGCGCCGTCACCATCGTGCCCGACGCGAGCATCGTCATTCGCGACGGCGCCAGCTCGTCGCGCTGGCTCGCCGCCGGGGTGGCGCTCGTCAGCGTCGCGATCCTTCTGCTCGCGGGCGCGGCGCTTAGGCTCGACCTGCGCGAGCGTCGGCTCGGCCTCCTGGCGCGGGAGCGGCTGCACAGCCTCGCCAACGCGGCGGTCGAGGGTTTGCTGGTCTGCCGCGGCGACACGATCGTCGATGCCAACGACAGCTTCGGCATGCTGGTTGACCGGGCGACCACCGAGATCGGCGGCACCTCCCTGTCCCAGTTCCTGCCCGACGCGGACATTCGGGAGGTGCTGGCGGGCCGGCCAGAGTATTCGATGGATGCCGAGTTGCGCCGGGCCGACGGCAGCACCATCCCGGTGGAACTGATCGCGCGCGCCATCACGTATGGCGACCGCCCGCACTACGCCGTTGCGGTACGCGATCTGCGCGCCCGGCGACGAGCCGAAGGCCAGATCGCGTTCCTCGCCCATCACGACCCGCTGACGGGTCTCGCGAACCGCGAGAGCTTCAACATCCGATTCGAACACGCCATCGCCGTCGCGGCCGAGAGAGGCAGCAAGCTCGCCGTGTTTTGCCTCGACCTCGACCGCTTCAAGGAGGTCAACGACCTGTTCGGCCACGCGGCGGGCGATGCGGTGCTCGTGAGCGTGGCCCGCACAGTGACCGGCCTGCTGGACGAGGCAGGAGTCATGGCCCGTCTCGGCGGCGACGAGTTCGCGATCCTGATGCCGTGCGAGCATGCTCAGGCGGCACGCCTCCTCGCCGAGACGATCCTGACTGTCATGCGCCGCGAGACTCCGCACGCCGCCGGGCCGATGGTCGCTGCGAGCGTCGGCATCGCGGTCTACCCGGATGATGCCGTGGAGCGGACGCTGCTGCTCAGCTACGCCGACACCGCCCTGTACCGGGCCAAGGCCGAGGGGCGCGGGACCTACCGCTTCTTCGAGGCCTCGATGGGCGTTGAGGTGCGCGACAGGCAACGGATCGAGCTCGACATGCGCCACGCCGTCGCCCGGGGCGAGATGCACCTCGTCTACCAGCCCCAGGCCGATGTCGCCACCGGCGAGGTGATCGGCTTCGAGGTGCTGCTGCGCTGGCGCCATCCCGAGCGCGGCCCGGTCTCGCCGGGGATGTTCATCCCGATTGCGGAGGAGAGCGGCCTCATCCTTCAACTGGGCGAATGGGTGCTGCGCCAAGCCTGTCGCGAGGCCGTGACATGGCCCAACCCGCTGCCCGTCGCGGTCAACGTCTCGGGCGCGCAGATCCACGCGCCGAACTTCGTCCAGCTGGTGCACGGGATCCTGTTCGAGACCGGCCTGAAGCCCGATCGCCTGGAGATCGAGATCACCGAGACGGCGCTGATCCGGGAGCCGGCCCGCGCGCAGGCGACGCTGCGGCAGCTCAAGGCGCTGGGCGTGCGCATCGCCATGGACGATTTCGGCACGGGCTACTCGTCGCTCTCGAACCTGCGTGCCTATCCCTTCGACAAGCTCAAGATCGACGGGTCCTTCATCCGCGACGTCGATCGCAACCCGCAGACCGCGGCGATCGTGCGCGCGGTGCTGGGCCTGGGCCGCGGGCTCGGGATGCCGGTGCTGGCCGAAGGGGTCGAGACGGCGGAGGAGCTGCACTTCCTGCGCAGCGAGCGCTGCGAGGCCGCGCAGGGCTACCTGCTCGGACGCCCGGCCGAGATCGGACTGTTCGTACGACACACCCATGGTTGGGAGGAAAACACGGAACGGTCGGTTCGGACGGCATGAGCCCCGGAGACGTCCGTATCCATTGGATGGCCTCCGGGACAAATGTAGAACATCATGAGGGGTTCGGGCGGTGTGTTTTCCGGGCAAAGGCCGCCCGAAGCCCTTGCCGAGGGACCGGCCCGCGGCTCATGTGACGGCGGGGCGCGTCGGCCCCCGTGAGATGTGTCGGGAGGAGAGATCGATGGCGGGCAGCGTGAACAAGGTGATCCTGGTGGGCAATCTCGGGCGCGATCCCGAGACCCGGCGCCTCGCCTCCGGCGACCCGGTGGTGAACCTGCGGCTCGCGACGTCCGAGTCCTGGAAGGACAAGGCGTCGGGCGAGCGCAAGGAGAAGACCGAGTGGCACTCGGTCGTGATCTACAACGAGAATCTGGCTCGCGTGGCGGAGCAGTACCTGCGCAAGGGCTCCAAGGTCTACATCGAGGGCCAGCTGCAGACCCGCAAATGGGCCGACCAGTCGGGCGTCGAGAAATACACCACCGAGGTGGTGCTGCAGCGCTTCCGCGGCGAGATGACGATCCTGGACGGGCGCGGCGGCGGCGGCGAGATGGGCGCGGACGAGGAGGGCGGCGGTCAGATCAGCCGCGGCGGCGAGTTCGGCGGCGGGCGCTCCTCGGGCGGGGGCGACCGCGAGTACGGCGGTGGCCGGTCCTCCGGCGGCGACCGGCGGCCTTCGGGCGGCGGCGGCGCGGCTCCCAAGCCCACCTACGACCTCGACGACGATATCCCCTTCTAGCCGTTGAAGTTTGATCGGTCGCCGGTCCGGTTTGGGTCCCGGCCGGCATCCGGCCGAGCATCCGGTCCGCACGCGCCGTACCCGAGGGCGTCGAGTCTTGCGACTCGGCGCCTTGATGGTTATTTAATCACTTGAAATCATTCATCTTCCCCGGTGTCGAGCGGTGTCCCGCTTCCGCCGGACGAGACGGACCACGGCCCCGCCGCGCGGGCTGACAGCCGAACGGATCAAGAGCTTGGCAGACACCGCAGACGGCACGGGCACCCCACCGGCCACCGACATCAAGCCGGTCTCGATCACCGACGAGATGCGCCGCTCGTACCTCGACTACGCCATGAGCGTGATCGTCAGCCGGGCGCTTCCGGACGCCCGCGACGGTCTCAAGCCCGTGCACCGGCGGATCCTGTTCGCGGCCTACGAGTCGGGCCACCTTCCGGAGCGCAAGTACGTCAAGTCGGCCCGCATCGTCGGCGACGTGATCGGTCTCTACCACCCTCACGGCGACCAATCGA
>Ga0182229_1000133_pt1 | contig 18917 bp, 15 predicted proteins | sample G6R1MG_32_FD_129663 | JGI IMG/M metagenome (GOLD analysis project Ga0182229, IMG submission 129663) | Miscanthus phyllosphere microbial communities from Michigan, USA - G6R4_MAIN_07NOV2016_LD1 MG | ecosystem: Host-associated > Plants > Phyllosphere > Phylloplane/Leaf | place: USA: Michigan...
ATATTTCGAGGCGGCATTCCCGATGAAAGCGAGGGCGCAAGCCCCCGGGCGAAGCTCGCCAATCGGCGCCTTCGTCGCCACGATCAAGGCGCGCATCTTCATCGCCTTCTTCGTGATGAGCCTGCTCTCCGGCGGCCTCGGCTTCTACGCCATCGTGGCCATCGCCCATGTCGGCGATCTCGTCGGCCGAACCTACGATCAGTCGTTGATGTCCATCAACTATGCGCGGGCCACGGCGGCGGATTTCGCCAAGATGCGCGCCACCTTCGCGCGGCAGGGTCTCACCCGCGACAAGGCCGCCCTCGCCAGACTCGACGCACAGATCACCGAACTTCACACCACCCTCGCCGAAGACCTGACCATCGCCGTGGAGCGAGCCCAGTCCGACCGGGCCGTGCGCGCCGCCCTCGCCGTCCAGACCGGCGTCGCCGCCTGGGACGACATCCGGCGCAGCTTCGGCGACCTCTCCGCCGTCCGCCCCGAGCGCTGGGACGCCCTCGACCATCAGGCCGACGCCATCGACGCCCAGATCGACATGCTGGTGAACTACACCGCCGGCGACGGCTTCACCTTCCGCCAGGCGGCACGGATGGCGGTCGGCAGCGAATTGCGCCTCAACATGGCGGCGGCGCTGCTCGCGATCTTCGGCTCGGGCGTGATCGCATGGCTCCTTCACCGCCGCATCCGGGGGCCGATCGTCTCCGCGTCCCTCGCGGCGCAGCGGATCGCGGGCGGGCACCTCGACGATTCGATTCCCACCGACGGCCGCGACGAACTCGGCAGCCTGCTTCGCTCCATGGCGGCCATGCGCGACAACATCCGCGCGATGATGGAACGCGAGGTCCGCCAGCGCCAATCGGCGGAACGGCTCCTCACCGACGCCCTGCAAAGCTCGCGCGAGGGCGTCGTCGTCGTCGATGCCACGGGCGGCATCGCCTTCGCCAACCCGATGGCGCTGAAGTTCTTCGAAGGGCTCGGCACGGCGGGCAACTCCTCCGGCGAGATCACCTGCCGCGAGGCCCTGTCCTGCGACGGCGAGTTCCGGCTGCCGAACGGGCGCTGGCTGCGCGTGAGCCGCAGCGCCACCGAGGGCGGCGGCTTCGTCGCCGTGTGCAGCGACATCAGCGTCGAGAAGGAGCAGGAAGCCAAGCTTCGGGAGACGAACCTGCGCCTCGACGCGGCCCTCGACAACATGTCCCAGGGCCTGTGCCTGTACGATGCCGATCACCGGCTGATGGTGGTGAACCGCCGCTACGGCCAGATCTACGGCCTGCCGGCGAACGCGGTGACGCCGGGCATGACCGCGCAGGAAGTGCTGGCGGTCAGCTCCAACGGCGACGGCTCGACCGTGCCTTCGGTCTATCCGGTGATCGACGAGTTGCCGAACGGCAAGGTCATCGCCATCGAGCGCCGGAACACCGCCGATGGCGGCTTCGTGGCGACCTTCGAGGATGTCACCGAGCGGCGCCATGCGGAGGCGCGCATCGCCTTCCTCGCCCATCACGACGTGCTCACCGGCCTGCCGAACCGGACCGCGCTGGAACAGCAGATCAACGCCTCCATCGCGCAGACCGGGCGGGACCAGGGTTTCGCGATCTTCGCCCTCGACCTCGACGATTTCCGGCCGATCAACGACACGTTCGGCCACGCGGTCGGCGACGAGTTGCTCGTGGCCGTGGCCAACCGGCTGAGTGCCTGCGTGCGCGAGATCGACTGCGTCGCCCGCATCGGCGCCGACGAGTTCGTGGTGCTGCAACGGGCCGTCGAACGGCCGGAGGATGCCGCCGTCCTCGCCCGGCGGATCATCGACGTGCTGAAGGCGCCCTACGTCCTGTCGAACCAGACCGTGAGCGTCGGCGTCACCATCGGTGTCACGGTCGCCCCCGGCGACGGCACGAGTTGCGGCAAGCTCCTGAAGAACGCCGACGTGGCGCTGGCCAGGGCGAAGGCCGAGGCGCGGGGCGCGTTCCGGTACTTTGAGCCAGATATGGACGCCCGGTTGCAGGCGCGCCGCGAGTTGGAAAGCGACCTGCGCCACGCTTTGGAGACCAAGGCGTTCGAGGTCTACTACCAGCCGATCTACAGCCTCGGCTCCGAGCGGATCTGCGGGTTCGAGGCGCTGCTGCGCTGGAAGCACCCGGTGCGCGGCTTCATCTCGCCGGCCGAATTCATCCCCCTCGCCGAGGAACTGGGGCTGATCGTGCCCCTCGGGGAATGGGTGCTGGCCCAGGCCTGCGCCGACGCCGCCCGCTGGCCGGATGGACTGAAGATCGCCGTCAACGTCTCGGCGGTGCAGTTCACCTCGGCGAGCCTCGTCTCGGCCGTGCGGGACGCCCTGCGCTCCACCGGCCTGCCGGGACGACGCCTCGAACTGGAGATCACGGAATCGGTGCTCGTGGCCAATCCCGGCGTGACCACCGCGATCCTGCACAGCCTCAAGGGGCTCGGGGTGCGGGTGTCGATGGACGATTTCGGCACCGGTTACTCGTCGCTCAGCTACCTGCGCAGCTTCCCCTTCGACAAGATCAAGATCGACCAGTCCTTCGTCCGCGACCTCTGCGAGGAGGACGGCACCGACTTCATCGTCCGCGCGGTCATCAGCCTCGGCGCCAGCCTCGGCATGACGACGACCGCCGAGGGCGTCGAGACGGAGGCGCAATTGGCGCGGTTGCGTGCCGAGGGCTGCGACGAGGTGCAGGGCTACCTCTTCAGCCGCCCGGTGCCGATCACCGACGTGCCGAACGTCATCGCCCGCTGGAACGGCGCGACACGCGCCATCGCCTGAGTTGGGTAGGCCGGGCTCGTCGCCCGGCCTTCGTCTTATTCCGCCGCGTCGAGATGCGGGGTTTCGAGATCGGCCCGCTCGCGCTTCACGAGTTCGGCCGTGCGGAACGCCACCTCGAGGGCCTGCTCCGCGTTGAGACGCGGGTCGCAGTAGGTGTGGTAGCGGTCGCTTAGGTCGTCGGCCGTCAGGGCGCGGGCACCGCCGGTGCACTCAGTCACGTCCTTGCCCGTCATCTCCAGGTGGATGCCGCCCGCAATCGTGCCCTCGGCGCGGTGGACGCCGAAGAAGCCCTCGATCTCCTGCATCACCCGGTCGAACGGACGCGTCTTGTAGCCGCCCGCCGAGATCGTGTTGCCGTGCATCGGATCGCACACCCACACGACCGACCGGCCTTCCCGCTCGACCGCCCGCACGAGGCCCGGCAGGTGCTCGCCGACCTTGTCCGCGCCGAAGCGGCAGATGAGGCTGAGGCGGCCGGCCTCGTTCTCCGGGTTCAGGAGGTCGATCAGCTTGATGAGCCCCTCCCCCGTCATGGACGGCCCGCACTTGAGCCCGATCGGGTTCTTGATGCCGCGCGCGTATTCCACGTGGGCATGGTCCGGCTGGCGGGTGCGATCACCGATCCACAGCATGTGCCCGGAGGTCGCGTACCAATCGCCGCTCGTGGAATCTACGCGGGTCAGGGCCTGCTCGTAGCCGAGCAGCAGCGCCTCGTGGCTCGTGAAGAAATCGGTGGTCCGCACCTCCTGGTGCGTCTCCGGGTTGATGCCGATGGCGCGCATGAAACCGAGCGCATCGGTCATGCGCGAGGCGACGTCCTGGTAGCGCGAGGATTGGGGCGAATCCTTCACGAAGCCCAGCATCCAGCGATGCGCATTCTCAAGGTTCGCGTAGCCGCCGGTCGCGAAGGCGCGCAGCAGGTTCAGCGTCGCCGCCGACTGCCGGTAGGCTTCGAGCTGGCGCCGCGGATCGGGAATCCGCGCCTCTTCCGTGAAGCCGATGCCGTTGACGATGTCGCCCCGGTAGCTCGGCAGGGACACGTCGCCCTGCGTCTCGTTCGGGGACGAGCGCGGCTTGGCGAACTGCCCGGCGATGCGCCCGATCTTCACCACGGGTGAGCCGCCCGCGAAGGTCAGCACCATCGCCATCTGCAGGAACACGCGGAAGAAATCGCGGATGTTGTCGGCCGAGTGCTCATCGAAGCTCTCGGCGCAGTCGCCGCCCTGGAGGAGGAAGGCCTCACCGGTGGAGACGCGGGCCAGCGCCGCCTTCAGCTTGCGGGCCTCGCCTGCAAAAACCAACGGCGGAAAGCTTGCGATCTGCGTCTCGACGGCAGCCAGGGCGGCGGCGTCCGGATAGGCCGGCACCTGCTGAATCGGCAGGTTCCGCCACGTCGTCGGTGTCCAGCGCTCGCCCATGATTCCTCTCCACGCACGTCACTCGTGCGGCCGCGCCCTTCGCGCGGATGGGGGCTTATAGAGACATTCCTCACGGATCGCGAGGGGGCTGCGCTAGAGGCCGGGCTCGCCGTCCTCCACCTCGATCCCGTGCTCCGCAAGGATCCAGAAGATGGCTTCCAGATCCTCCGCCGAGACGTCCCGGGGCGGCAGCGCCTCTTCCAGGTCGTCGTAGGTCAGGCAGCGGCTGCGCTGCGCCTCCGCCTTGGCGAGCAGCCTGTCGATGGCCCGCCGGATGTCGGCCGGCAGCGCATCCTGGCTCGGCAGGCGATACGAGAACGCCGGCCGCAAGGCTTCGGCCAGAAGGCCGTCAATGATCGCTTGACGCCGGTCGTGGGCGTCGTCGCGTTTTCCGTTGCCAGAGCCGTGCTTGCCCATGCGCCTGATATGGCTCAGGGGCGCACGGCGTCGAGGCCCCGCTATACGATAGCGTCAACCGACTCCCACCGGATGCTTGGTCACGGCCGGCACCCGCATGGTCACGAGTTCCTCGGCGGCGGTGGGGTGGACGGCGATGGTCCGGTCGAAATCCGCCTTGGTGGCGCCCATCGTCACGGCGATGCCGACCGCCTGGATCAGTTCGCCCGCATCCTGCCCGAACAGGTGCACGCCCATGACCCGATCCGTCGCGCAATCGACGATGACCTTCATGATCACCCGCTCGTCGCGGCCGGAGAGGGTCGCCTTCATCGGCCGGAACGACGCCTTGTAGACATCGATTCGCTCGCAGGCCGCGCGTGCCGCGCTCTCGCTGAGGCCCACGGTGCCGATCTCCGGCGTCGAGAACACGGCCGTGGGGATGAGGTGGTGATCGACGCTGGTCGGCTTCCGGCCGAACTCGGTGTCGGCGAAGGCGTGGCCCTCGCGGATGGCGACGGGCGTGAGGTTCGCGCGGTTCGTCACGTCGCCCACGGCGAAGATCGAGGGCACAGTGGTGCGCGAGAATTCATCGACAGGGATCGCGCCGACCGCGTCTGGCACGATGCCGACCCGGTCGAGGCCGAGCCCGCCGATATTCGGCATGCGGCCGGTGGCGAGGAGAACCTGATCGGCCTCGATCACGCTGCCGTCGTCGAGCGTCGCGGCGAGGCCGGCGCCCCGCCGATCGATCTTGCTCAAGGTGCGCCCGAGGCGGAGGTCCATGCGCTTGGCGTAGGCCTCGGCCAGGGCGTCGCGCACCTCGTCGTCGAAGCCGCGCAGCAGCTTGTCGCCCCGGTGCAGGAGGGTGGTGCGGCTGCCCAGCGCCGCGAACACGCCCGCGAACTCCACCGCGATGTAGCCGCCGCCGATGACGAGGATGCGTTCCGGCAGGGTCTCCAACTCGAACACCTCGTTCGAGGTGATGGCGAGGTCCACCCCCGGCACGGCCGGCTCCTTCACCGGATGCGCGCCCACCGCCACGAGAATCCGCTCGGCGCGCACGAGGCGATCCGACGTCAGCAGGCGCACCGTGTGGGCGTCGTCGATCACCGCCCGCTCGGGGACGATCTCGACGCCCGCCCGCATCAGATTCACGTCGTAGATGCCTTCCAGCCGCGTGACCTCGGCGTCGCGCCGCGCCTTCAGCACGGCCCAGTCGAAGCGCGGCTTCTCCAGCGTCCAGCCGAACCCGGCGGCATCCTCGAACTCGTCGGCGAAGCGGCCGGCATAGACCATCAGCTTCTTCGGCACGCAGCCCCGGATCACACAGGTGCCGCCGACGCGGTATTCCTCGGCCAGCATCACCTTCGCGCCGTAGCCGGCGGCGATGCGCGCCGCCCGGACACCGCCCGAGCCGCCACCGATGACGAAGAGGTCGACGTCGAAGCTCATGTCGGCAGATCCGTCGCGGGTGTTCGGGAACGGGCGCGGGCCGCCCGCGCCCAGGTGATGGCAGCACCGAGCCCGGCCGTCCACCAGCCGGCCCAGCCGTTATGCTCCACGAAGGCGATGGAGGCCGCGCAGGCGACGAGGCCGAGGGCCACGGCGAGGTCCGCCGCCGGCAGGGTGGCGATCCGCGCCAGCATCAGCATCAGGACCAGGGCCGCGAGGAACGCCCCCGGCACGCCGAGTTCAGCCCAGACCTGCAGGAAGCTGTTGTGCGGATGGCCGACGCCGAGGAGAACCCGCATGTCCGGCGGCACCTGCGCGGCGACGGGCGCTTCCGCGAACCGCGCGCTCGTGCCGAAGCCCGCGCCGCGCCAGGGCGCGGCGGCGACCGCCGTGCCGAAGCTGCGGGCGATGGCGACCCGCGCCCGCGACGAGGATTGCGTCAGTTGCTGGTGCGCCGCCTCCGGCATGAGCCGGGCGAGGAGATCGCCCTCGACCGGCGCCAGCGCCACGGCGAGGCCGAGCCCGAGGCCGGCCAGGGCCACACCCGCCTTGCGCGGCAGCACGCGGCCGAGCCCCGCCATGGCGAGGCCCGCCGCCAGTCCCATCATCGCCGCGCCGCTGATCGAGCGCAGGACGCCGAGGCCGGCGAAGCCGAGCGTCGCGAGGGCGGCGACCCGCCTCTGCGACCGCCACAACAGCAGGGCGAGGGGCGCCGCCACGAGGTCGAGGGTCAGCACCGGCCGGTTGTGCACGAAGGCCGCGACCCGGCGGCCGAACGCCCGCTCCACCGGCAGGTCGTAGGCGAGGTCGACGGCCACGAACAGGCCCGACGCCACGATGGCGAGGCAGCCGAGCGGCAGGGCGAATTCCGGGATGCGCCCCGGCGCGAGCCGCGCCAGCAGATAGGCCCCGATCAGCGTCGGCAGGAATTCGCCGAGGAGGCGCAGGGATAAAGCTGGAAACGGGCTCCACGCGATGGAGACGAGGCACCATGCGAGGAAGGCCAGGGCCGCGAGCCCCAGCGGCGTCCGGAGCGGGCCGATGAGCAGGGCCGGCGTGTCGCCGCCCCCCTCGCGCCAGCGGCCGGCGAGGAAGGCGAGCGCCGCGATGCCCACGACGACCGGGCTCGACCGGTTGGCGAGCACCATCGCCAGGGGCAACAGCGCCAGCGCCGCCCCGCCGAGAGCGTAGAACGGCCGGGCCGCGTGCATGGGGGGCTTACTGAAGCTGGTGGCCGCGCTTGCCCATCTCCGCGCGGACGCGGATCATGATGTATTCCGAGACTTCCTCGGTCCAGCCCTGCATGGCGCGGACCATTTCGTCCAGAAGGGCCGGCTGCATCTCGACGTAGCGCTTGCCGGCGGGCGAGCGGAAGAAGGTCGCGATGTCGTTGAGTTCGGACTCGGAGAACTTCGCCGCATAGGTCCGCGCGGCGATGTCGATCATCCGCTGCTTCTGCAGCTCCATCTCCGGCTGAAGGGCGACCAGCACCTCATCGAGATCCTTCTGCAGCTCCGGGCGGGTGACGGCCTGCTTGCGGATCTGTTCCGCGAAGGACGGTATGATCGAATCGAACGAGCGCGCGATGCCAGAGGAAAGCATCACCTCGCGGGCGAGGGCGAGGTGGTTCGCCGTGTAGGTCGGCCCGGCCGGGGTGTTGGCGGCCGGCATCGGGGCGGCGGGCTTCTTGGCCTGGGCCAGGGCCGGCAGGCAGGGGGCCGCGAGGGCGAGGCCGACCAGGGCGGCGAGGAGGCGGGACATCAGCGGGTTCCGTCGTTGCGAGGATCGGTTCAGGCGAGGCGGCCGAGGATCGTGACCTCGGCTTGCCCGCCGACATCGGCGGCGAGGATCGCGGCGGTCGCAATGCCGAGGAAAAGACCATGCTCGACCACGCCGGGCACGGACCAGAGGGCCGTGCCGAGCCGTTCGGGATCGGGGATGCGGCCGAGCTTGGCATCGAGGATGACGTGGCCGCCATCGGTCTTCACCGGCTGGCCATCCGGGCCGAGCCGCAGGTCGACCGGCCCCCGGCCGCCGGCGGCGGCGATCGCCTCCTCGACGGCCTGCTGGGTCGCGGTGAGGCCGAACAGGTTCACTTCGATGGGGAGCGGGAAGGCGCCGAGCGTCGCGACGTGCTTGGCCGCGTCCGCGATCACCACCATGCGGTGGCTGGCGCAGGCGACGATCTTCTCGCGCAGCAGCGCCGCGCCGCCTCCCTTGATGAGTCGCAGGTTGCTATCGACTTCGTCCGCCCCGTCGATGGTGAGATCGAGATGCGGAAGCTCGTCCAGGGTGGCGAGTCGGATGCCGAGCCCCTGCGCCTGACGCCGGGTCGCCTCGGATGTCGGCACGCCGACCACGTCGAGGCCGTCGCGCACCCTCGCGCCGAGGAGGTCCACGAAGGCGGCGGCGGTCGAGCCGGTGCCGAGGCCGAGGCGCATCCCCGGCTCGACGAGTTCGAGGGCGCGGGCGGCGGCGGCCCGGCGAAGGTCGGGCCCGCTCATGGGCGACGGTTCCGGGGTGTCTGAGCGAGGTGGACGACGCGCATGATCGGGCTGGCCCTGAGGGACGTTCGCCGCGCCCCTACCATGCCGGCCGCCCGACCGGAACGGGACTCGCGCGATGCCGGTATCACGGACGGCCACCCTGTGGGGGCGTGGCGCTGGTTCCCGGCCGCCCGGTGGAGATGCCGGGGACGGGCGAGCCGTCCTGCGCCTCGGCGCCGGCCTTCGATTGCTGGGTGCAGACGACCTGCTCCTTCTTCACCAGCACGAAGCAGATGCTCATCTCGCCGGTGCGGTAGTTCACCCGGAACACGCCGGCCTCGCGGGCGTGGCGGCTGGCGACGAGGCCGTATTCCGCCGGCGGCTGGGCGCCCGCGCCCTCACCCGCGCCGAAGCACACGGTCTGGCCGATGCCGCCGCCCGATTCCTGGAGCCCGTATTGGCAGGAGGTGACTTCGCCCGTCACCTTGTCGACCCGGTACATGCGGTTCAGATCGGTCTGCGGCGCGGGCACGAATTCATACGAGGACGCCAGAGCCGGCAGGGCGTGCAGCGTGGCACAGACGAGAAGCGTCGGCAGGATCGGGCGCATGGGACATCCGGTGAAGGGAAGCCTCCGGTCTCGCTGAGGTTTCGGGCAAGTCTTAGGCATGGCGCGACTTGCCGGCCCGCCACCGGCCAGATAGCGAGGCGCCATTCCCAGACAGACGGATCTTGCCATGGCCGCCCCGCCCATCGCCGTGTTCGACCTCGACGGCACCCTCGCCGAGACGGCGGGCGACCTGATCGGCACGCTGAACGTGCTTCTGACCCGCGAGGGCCTCGCCGAGTTGCCCTTGTCCCAGGCCCGCGAATTGATCGGCGCCGGGGCCAAGGCCCTCATCAAGCGCGGCTTCGAGGCCGAGGGGCGCGAGATCAGCCCGGCCGAGCACGAGCGGCTGTTCGATGACTTCATCGCCCATTACGGCGAGCATCTGGCCGATTCCTCGCACCTGTTCGACGGCGTCGTCCAGGCGCTGGACCGGCTGGAAGACTCGGGCTTCCGGCTCGCCGTCTGCACGAACAAGTACGAGGGGCAGTCGGTGAAGCTGCTGGGCCTGCTCGGCATCGCCGACCGCTTCGCCGCCATCTGCGGCCGGGACACGTTCCCGCAATCGAAGCCCGATCCGCGCCATCTCACCGGTACGATCGAGCGCGCGGGCGGCGATCCGGCCCGCGCCGTGATGGTGGGCGATTCGCGCACCGACATCGACACCGCCAAGGCGGCGTGCATCCCGGTGGTCGCCGTGACGTTCGGCTACACCGACACCCACGTCTCCGAACTCGGGCCCGACCGGGTGATCGAGCACTTCGCGGAGTTGCACGAGGCCGTCACCTCGCTGGTGCGCGTGGCCTGACCGGGCTCAGGCGAGCCATGTCCTGAGGCGGGCCACCGTGTCGCGGCAATCCTTCTCCGATCCGGCGAAGGAGAAGCGGACATGGTGGCCCCCGGCGGCGGGGTCGAAGTCGAGGCCGGGCGTCGAGGCGATGCCGGCCTCGTCGAGCATCCGGCGGCAGAAGCCGGCGGCATCGTCCGTCAGGTTCGACACGTCCGCGTAGATGTAGAACGCCCCGTCCGCCGGATGGACCTTGCCGAGGCCGAGGCCGGGGAAGGCGTCGAGCAGGATGGCGCGGTTGCGGGCATAGCCCTCGCGGACGGCTTCCAGCTCCTCCGTCGCGTCGAACGCGGCGAGCGCCCCGACCTGTGAGAGGTAGGGGGCCGAGATGTAGAGGTTCTGCGCCAGCCGCTCGACGGCGCGCAGCAGGCTTTCCGGCACGACCATCCAGCCGATGCGCCAGCCGGTCATGCAATGGTACTTCGAGAAGGAATTGATGATCACCGCATCCGGCTCGAACTGGAGCGCGGTGGCGGCCGGCGCCCCGTAGGTGAGGCCGTGGTAGATCTCGTCCGAGATGAGCGGCAGCCCGAGGCGCCGGGCGCTGGCGCAGAGATCGGCCAGCGCTTCGGGCACGATCACCGTCCCCGACGGGTTCGCCGGGCTCATCACGAGCACGCCGTTCAGGTCGCCCGCCTCGTGCGTCGCCTGCAGCAGGGCGGCGGTGGGGGCGAAGCGGTCCTCCTCGCGCAGGACCATCGGCACCGGCTCGACACCGAGCGAGGCCAGGATGTTGCGATAGGCCGGATAACCCGGCTGCGGCACGCCGACCCGGTCGCCCGCATCGAACAGGGCCATGAAGGCGAGGAGGAAGCCCGCCGAGGAGCCGGTCGTCACCACGACCTGCTCCGGGGCCACCGTGACGCCGTAGCGCGACCTGTAGTCCCGCGCGATGCGCTCGCGAAGCGCCGGCAGCCCCAGCGCTTCCGTATAGGGCACGCGCCCGAGGGTCAGCGCTTGGCGGGCCGCCTCGACCACCGGGCGCGGGGCGCCCGCCGAGGGCTGGCCCACTTCCATATGCACCACGTCGAGGCCGGAGCGCTCCCTGGCGGCGGCGGCGCTCATCACGTCCATCACCATGAACGGTGCGACGGAGGAGGCACGGCGGGACGGTTGCGGCATGGGATCCGGCGGGTTCACGCGCCCGGCGGGCGCAGACGGGCTATTTGACCGCGCGCCGCGAAAACGCCAAACCCCTCGCTCATAGGCTCGCGCCTGTCAGACGCCCGCGTGCCGCGAGGATCCATGCCCTTCACCCGTTCCCTGCCCGCTCTTGCGCTCGCCCTGAGCCTCGGCGCGTCCGCCACCGCCCTGGCCCAGGAAGCCGCCGCGCCCTTCACCGACGCGCAGCGCTCGGCCATCGAGGGGATCATCAAGGAATACCTCGTCAAGAACCCCGAGGTCCTGCAGGACGCCCTCGCCGAGGCCGAGAGGCGGCAGGTCGAGACGCAGCGCCTCGCCCAGGCCGCCGCCCTCAAGGAATCCCGCGAGATGCTTGTGAACGGCAAGCACGACGTGGTGGCCGGCAACCCGACCGGCGACGTCACCCTCGTGGAGTTCTTCGATTACAATTGCGGCTACTGCCGCAAGGCGCTCGGCGACGTGCAGGCGCTGATCAAGTCGGACCCGAAGCTGCGGGTCGTCATCAAGGACTTCCCCGTGCTCGGCCCGGAATCGCTTGAGGCGAGCCAGGTGGCCATGGCCGTGGCGCAGCAGTTGAAGGGCGACAAGCTCTTCGAGTTCCACCAGAAGCTGCTCGAGTCGAAGGGCCGTGTGAACGGCGCCAAGGCGATGGACGTCGCCAAGCAGATGGGCCTCGACACCGCGAAGCTGCAGAAGGACATGACGTCCCCGGACGTGAAGGCGGCACTCTCGGAGAATCGCGGGCTCGGCGACCGCCTCGGCCTGTCGGGCACGCCGGCCTTCATCATCGGCGACGAGGTGATTCCCGGCGCGGTCGGCGTGGAGCCGATGCGCAAGACCATCGCCGACGTCCGCCAGTGCGGTCACGCCTCCTGCTGAGGCATTCGAGGCAACAACCTTTCATCGCCGCTTGTCGCGGGGCAGCCTCGTCGTCTAAGACCACGGGTGCCCGCGGCGAACCGCGGTGCCCCCCGGCGCCCGGTTGAGCCCGAGCCCCCGCCCGCCGGAACATCGGACCCGATGCCAGACGAAGAAGGCCGGATGCCCAAGCACGACTCCATCGATCCCGAGCTCGTCCGCGAGCTCGCCCACCTCGTCACGGAGACCGGTCTCTCCGAGATCGAGGTCGAGAAGGGGGACCTGCGCATCCGCGTGGTCCGCCGGATCGAGCCCGTTTCCGTTCAGGTCGCGGCGCCGGCCCCCATCGCGGCGGCGGCGCCCGCACCGATGCACATGCCTGCGGCCCTGGCCCCGGCCGAGCCCGCGCGCACGGAGCCTGGCACCGTGCCCTCCCCCATGGTCGGCACCGCCTACCTGCGTCCGTCGCCCGATGCGAAGGCGTTCATCGATGTCGGCTCGCGGGTCGAGGTCGGCGACAAGCTGCTGCTGATCGAGGCGATGAAGACCTTTAACGAGATCGTCGCGACCCGTGCCGGCACCGTGACGGCGATCTTCGTCGAGGACGGCCAGCCGGTCGAGTTCGGCGAGGCGCTCCTCGTCATCGCCTGACGCCCCGGGAAGCTGCCGCCATGTTCGACAAGATCCTGATCGCCAACCGGGGCGAGATCGCGCTGCGAATCCTGCGGGCGGCGAAGGAACTCGGCATCGCCACCGTGGCGGTCCATTCCACAGCCGACGCGGACGCCATGCATGTGCGCCTCGCCGACGAGAGCGTGTGCATCGGCCCGCCCGCCGCGCGCGACAGCTACCTCAACATCCCCTCGATCATCGCGGCCTGCGAGATCACGGGGGCTGACGCGGTGCATCCCGGCTACGGCTTCCTCTCGGAGAATGCCCGCTTCGCCGAGGTGCTGGCCCACCACCAGATCGGCTTCATCGGCCCCAAGGCGGAGCATATCCGCATCATGGGCGACAAGATCGAGGCGAAGCGCACGGCGCTGAAGCTCGGCATCCCCTGCGTCCCCGGCTCCGACGGCGGAGTCGAGACCGGCGACGAGGCGAAGCGCATCGCCGCCGAGATCGGCTACCCCGTGTTGGTGAAGGCCGCCTCCGGCGGCGGCGGTCGCGGCATGAAGGTCGCCCGCACCGAGGCCGATCTGGATCAGGCCATCGGCATGGCCCGCTCCGAGGCGAAGGCCGCCTTCGGCGACGATTCGGTCTACCTCGAAAAGTATCTCGAAAAGCCGCGCCACATCGAGGTGCAGGTGCTGGGCGACGGCAATGGCGGTGCCGTTCACCTCGCCGAGCGCGATTGCTCGCTGCAGCGTCGCCACCAGAAGGTGTGGGAAGAGGGTGGCTCGCCGGCCCTCAACGAGGCGATGCGGGCCGAGATCGGCGGCATCTGCGCCAACGCCATGCAGAAGCTCGGCTATCTCGGCGCCGGCACGGTCGAGTTCCTGTGCGAGGACGGCCGCTTCTACTTCATCGAGATGAACACCCGGATCCAGGTCGAGCATCCGGTAACGGAGATGATCACCGGCATCGACCTCGTGAACGAGCAGATCCGCGTGGCGGCGGGCGCGCCCCTCTCGGTCGTGCAGAGCGACATCAAGGTCGAGGGGCACGCCATCGAGTGCCGCATCAACGCCGAGGACCCGGAGACCTTCCGGCCGTCGCCGGGGCTGATCACCTATTACCACCCGCCGGGCGGCCTCGGGGTCCGCGTCGATTCGGCTGCCTTCCAGGGCTACCGCATCCCGCCGAACTACGATTCGCTGATCGGCAAGCTGATCGTCCACGGGCGCACCCGGAACGAGTGCCTGATGCGCCTGCGCCGGGCGCTGGACGAGTTCGTGATCGACGGCGTCGACACCACCCTGCCCCTGTTCCGCGCCCTCGTCCGCAATCAGGACGTGCAGAACGGCATGTACGACATCCACTGGCTGGAGACGGCGCTCGCCAGCGGCGACCTGAAGACCTGACGCCGCACGGCTCCTGGGCCTCTGGCCTTTCGCGCGGCGCCGGGCGACATTTCCGCCATGCATGACGGCGCCCGTATCGACATCACGCCCGAGATCCTGCTCAAGGCCTACGCCGCCGGGATCTTCCCGATGGCGGAGGACGCGGACGATCCGACCCTCTACTGGGTCGAACCCCGCGCCCGTGGCATCCTGCCCCTCGACGGGTTCCGCATCCCGCGACGCCTCGCCCGCACCGTCCGCTCGGACGTGTTCGAGGTCCGCTCCGACACCGATTTCGACGGCGTGATCGAGGGCTGTGCCGGGCCGCGCCGGGACAGCGAGCGCACCTGGATCAACGGGCGCATCCGCGACCTCTACGGCGCCCTGTTCGATGAGGGCTACGTCCACACGATCGAGGTCTATGCCCGCGACACGCAGCGGCTCGTCGGCGGGCTCTACGGCGTGTCCCTCGGCGCGGCGTTCTTCGGGGAGAGCATGTTCCACCTCGCCCGCGATGCCTCGAAGGTGGCCCTGGTCCACCTGATGGCGCGGCTGAGGACGGGCGGCTACCGGCTGGCCGACACGCAATTCGTGACCGACCATCTCGCCCAGTTCGGCGCGGAGGAGATTCCCCGCCACGCCTACAAGCGCAGGCTCGCCACGGCCCTCGACGGCGAGGCGGATTGGGGCATCTGGCCGGGGGATGGCAGCGTCAGCGGAGAGCAGGCGCTGCTGGCGCTGGCACCGGTCGAGGAGTGACCGGGGACTAGCGGAAGATCGCGTCGAAGATCGATTGCGGCTGAGGCGGCGGCGGCGGGGCCGGCGCGGGGCCTTCGTTCGACGGGAAGAACTTGCGCGAGGGCTTCTGCTTCGGCTGCACCGGCACGCCGCGCGGCGCCTCCACGTCCACCTGCCCGGCCGAGTTGACCTGCTGGGCGGTCTTCGTCGCGTCCTTGCGCTTACCCGACTTCTCGGGCTTCGCCGCGAGGGCGGGCACGTCCTCCTGCTCCTTCGCCTCGGCGATCACGTCGCTGCCGCCCTTACAATCCACGAGCCAGACGTCGTAGATCGGGTGCTCGATGGCGTGCAGGCCGGGGCTCGACGCGAACATCCAGCCGGTAAAGATCCGGCGGTACTTGTTGTCGAGGGTCACTTCGTCCACTTCGAGAAAAGCCGTGGTCTTGGCCGGCTCGGTGGGCGGACGCGAATAGCAGACGCGCGGAGTGAGCTGCAGGGCGCCGAACTGGACGGTCTCGTCCACGGCGACCTCGAAGGACACGATGCGGCCGGTGATCTTGTCGAGGCCGGAGAACACCGCCGTCGGATTCTTGATCTTGTCGGCGAGGGCCGGCACCGCCGCGAGGCACGCGGCACCGAAGCAGAGCGCCCGGACGGCGCGGAAGGGGGTGCGGCTCAAGGCGTCTGCCTTTCGGCGGTCTGGGCTAAGCGAGGTGCGCCCGTTTCAACACCGCAACGGTGGCGGCAAAAGGGCGCTGCGCTGCGCCTATTCCGGGGACCAGGGCGCGTAATCGCCCGTCGCGGCGGGACGGGAGCCCCAGGACAATTGCGAACCCTGCGGCCGGTAGGCGTTGGCCGTGCCGGTCTGGTTCTCGACATGCGGCTTCTGCCAGGGCTTAGGCGTGTACTGCTCCTCGCTGGGCGCCACGTCGACGTTATGGCACAGCCAGCCGCGCCAGCCCGGCGGCACCTTCGAGGCGTCCGCGTAGCCGTTGTACACGACCCAGCGCCGCTCGCTGCCGACCGAACGGTCGATCAGGGCGCCCTGCGCCTTGTAGTACTTGTTCCCCAGCTCGTCCTCGCCGACGAAGATGCCCGAGCGCGCGGTTTGCACGGCGACCGAGACGGTCTGTCCGTTCCACCACGTGAAGATGCGCAGCAGGGTGTCTTTGAGTGCCATCGCCCGATCCGCTCTGTGACGCGCCCGCGAGCGCGTCGGTGGCGGTTATGGGCAGGCCGCGCCCGCGAGTCCAGTGCTGCGCCGCCATAGGCTGACCTGTCGCACGGATGTCACGGCCACGCTCCGGCATTTCCGGGCGGCTCGCGTTGCCATGTGGACGCAAAATAATCCCGGCGGAAATCATCGACGCCAGAACGACACTTAGGCGAGGCGTGGTGGATATCCACAGGGATTTCTCCCGCACCACAAGATGTAGCGGGAAACCTTCCACCCTCACACCACTTGTTGACGTGAAAGGCGGGTAGGCGTTAATCTCTCGGACATGGTGGTGCCCCTTCGGTCACGGCGTTCAGTGGGCCGCCCCCGTCTCTAAAATTAACGTCGCGGAACCGAACCGAGCCCAGTGCGGGCCGGGTCGGAACCGCTGCCCCCGCCGCTGGCGGGACCGGGGACGCGTTCCCCGTTGGGAGAGGTGTGACTTATGCGGTTCGAGCGTCGCTACACCACGGCCGGGCAGTCGCCCTACGCGGCCATCGCATTCCGCAAGACGCTGAGCGAGATCCGCAATCCGGACGGGTCGATCGTGTTCCGGCTGGACGGCATCGACGTGCCGGAGAGCTGGAGCCAGGTCGCGAGCGACGTCCTCGCTCAGAAGTATTTCCGCAAGGCGGGTGTCCCGGCGCGGTTGAAGAAGGTCGAAGAAAACGACGTTCCCTCGTTCCTGTGGCGGTCCGTGCCGGATGAGGCGGCCCTCGCAGAGTTGCCGGAGGAGGAGCGCCTCGGCTCCGAGATCTCCGCGACGCAGGTCTTCGACCGTCTGGCCGGCTGCTGGACCTACTGGGGCTGGAAGGGCGGCTACTTCTCCTCCGAGGAGGACGCCTCGGCGTTCATGGACGAGCTGCGCTTCATGCTCGCCCGCCAGATGGTGGCGCCGAACTCCCCGCAATGGTTCAACACCGGCCTGCATTGGGCCTACGGCATCGACGGGCCGGGCCAGGGCCACTTCTATTGCGATTACCGTACCGGCGAGCTGACCCGCTCGGGAAGCGCCTACGAGCATCCGCAGCCGCATGCCTGCTTCATCCAGTCCGTGCAGGACGACCTCGTGAACGAGGGCGGCATCATGGACCTGTGGGTCCGTGAGGCGCGCCTGTTCAAGTACGGCTCGGGCACCGGCTCGAACTTCTCCATGCTCCGCTCGGAGAACGAGAAGCTCGGCGGCGGCGGCAAGTCGTCGGGCCTGATGTCCTTCCTGAAGATCGGCGACCGCGCGGCGGGCGCCATCAAGTCGGGCGGCACCACCCGCCGCGCCGCCAAGATGGTGATCGTCGACATCGACCACCCGGATATCGAGGCCTTCATCGACTGGAAGGTAAAGGAAGAGCAGAAGGTCGCCGCCCTGGTGACGGGCTCGAAGGTCGTCTCCAAGCACCTCACCGCCGTCATGAAGGCGTGCACGCAGTGCGAGGCCGAGGGCGATGCCTGCTTCGACGCCGAGCGGAACCCCGCGCTGAAGCGCGAGATCAAGGCCGCCCGCAAGGCGATGGTGCCGGACGCCTACATCAAGCGCGTCGTGCAGTTCGCCAAGCAGGGCTTCACCAAGATCGAGTTCCCCGTCTACGACACCGATTGGGATTCGGAGGCCTACCTCACGGTCGCCGGCCAGAACTCCAACAACTCGGTCTCCTTGACCGACGGCTTCCTGCGCGCCGTCGATGAGGACAAGGATTGGAACCTCACCGCCCGCGTCACCGGCAAGGTCACGAAGACCCTGAAGGCGCGCGACCTGTGGGAGAAGATCGGCGAGGCGGCCTGGGCGTCGGCCGATCCGGGCCTGCACTTCAACACGACGATGAACGACTGGCACACCTGCCCGGCGGGCGGGCGGATCCGGGCCTCGAACCCGTGCTCCGAGTACATGTTCCTCGACGACACGGCCTGCAACCTCGCCTCCACGAACCTGCTGACCCTCTACGACCGTGAGTCGAAGCGGTTCGACGTCGAGGGCTACGAGCACGTCAACCGCCTCTGGACGGTGGTGCTCGAGATCTCGGTGCTAATGGCGCAGTTCCCGTCCCGCGAGATCGCGGAACTGTCCTACCGCTACCGGACGCTCGGCCTCGGCTACGCCAACATCGGCGGCCTGCTGATGACGATGGGTCTGTCCTACGATTCGCATGAGGGCCGCGCTCTGGCCGGCGCCCTCACCGCGATCATGACCGGTGTCGCCTATGCGACCTCGGCGGAGATGGCGGCCGAACTCGGCGCCTTCCAGTCCTACGACGAGAACGCCGACGCGATGCTGCGGGTGATCCGCAACCACCGCCGGGCGGCCCATGGCGAGGCGGACGGCTACGAGTTCCTGAACATCGCGCCGGTCCCGCTGGACCACGCCAACATCCCGCAGGGCGACCTGGGCGAGCATGCCCGCGCTGCCTGGGACCGGGCGCTCGCCCTCGGCGAGGAGCACGGGTTCCGCAACGCCCAGGCGACCGTGATCGCGCCCACCGGCACGATCGGCCTCGTGATGGATTGCGACACCACCGGCATCGAGCCGGACTTCGCCCTGGTGAAGTTCAAGAAGCTCGCGGGCGGCGGCTACTTCAAGATCATCAACCGCGCCGTGCCGGACGCCCTGCGGACGCTCGGCTACCGGGAGAGCGAGATCGCCGAGATCGAGGCCTACGCGGTCGGCCACGGCTCGATGGGCCAGGCGCCGGGCGTCAACCCCTCGACCCTGCGTGCCAAGGGCTTCACCGACGAGAAGATCGCCTCGGTGGAAAAGGGCCTGAAGTCGGCCTTCGACATCAAGTTCGTGTTCAACCGCTGGACGCTCGGCGACGACTTCCTGACCCAGACCCTCAAGGTCCCGGCCGAGAAGCTCGCCGACCCGACCTTCGAGCTGCTGCCCTTCCTCGGCTTCAGCAAGAAGGACATCGAGGCCGCCAACACCCATGTCTGCGGGGCGATGACGCTGGAAGGCGCGCCGTACCTCAAGACC
>Ga0182229_1000134_pt1 | contig 18866 bp, 15 predicted proteins | sample G6R1MG_32_FD_129663 | JGI IMG/M metagenome (GOLD analysis project Ga0182229, IMG submission 129663) | Miscanthus phyllosphere microbial communities from Michigan, USA - G6R4_MAIN_07NOV2016_LD1 MG | ecosystem: Host-associated > Plants > Phyllosphere > Phylloplane/Leaf | place: USA: Michigan...
GCCGAACTTCAGGGCCGAGCCGCTGGTGCGCACCTCCATGACGGGGAGGGCGGCGAGGCAGGCGGCGGTGTCCGGGTCGCCGTGGCGGCGGCTGCCGAGGGCGAGGAGGCCCGCCTCCGGCGCGCCCCGTGCCCGCACCCGCCGCGCCGTGCCGGGGCGGCCCTGGACGATGGGCGCCTCGTAGGCGTCCCGGCCGGAGAGCCAGACCCGTTCGAGCCCCGGCGCGGCGAGCGCCGCCGCCACCGGCCGCCCCTCCGCCACCAGGGCGATGTTGACCGAGTAATCGGGCGTGCCGGCCAGGAAGTCGCGGGTGCCGTCGAGGGGATCGACCAGAAAGAACAGGTCGCCGGCCGGCAGGTCGCGGGCGCTCTCCTCCGCGACGATGGGGATTCCGGGAAAGCGGGCCGTGAGGGCCTGGAGGATCAGCGCCTCGGCTTCGAGGTCGGCCGCGCTGGAGGGCGAGCCGTCCTCCTTCGTGACATGCGGGCAGTCGGCGCGGTGCCATCGCCGCAGCACCGTTCCGGCGGCGCAGGCGATCTCGGCGAGCACGTCCGCGCTCTGCCGGGCCTCGGCTTCCGTCATCGTCGCCGCTCTGCCCATGAGGCCGCGATCCTCCCGCCATAGGGATGCCCCAGCCGGCAACGGATGTCGATTCCGCAAGTCTTGTCCGCAAGTCATGTCCGCAAGTGTTGCCGCGCTCGAATCGGGTCTCCGCACAGCCGGTTAACGCTTTGCAAAGGGGCGTTGCGCGTCTATCCGTGCGCACCATTTCGCCCCGGAGTTCCCGATGCCTACTCTCACCCTCGACGGCCTGGATCTCGCCGCCTTGCTCTGCTCGCGCGTCTGCCACGACGTGATCAGCCCGGTCGGCGCGATCGTGAACGGGCTTGAGGTGCTGGAGGACGATCAGGACGAATCGATGCGCGAATTCGCGCTGGAGCTGATCGGCAAGAGCGCCCGGCAGGCCTCCGCCCGGCTGAAATTCGCCCGGATCGCCTTCGGTGCGGCGGGTTCGGCCGGGGCCTCCATCGATCTCGCCGACGCCGAGAGCGTGGCCAAGGGCATGTTCGCCGACGAGAAGACCAAGCTCGAATGGCGCGCGCCGCAGGCCCTGTTCCCGAAGAACAAGGTGAAGCTGATCCTCAACCTCGTGATGGTGACGACCTCCGCGATCCCGCGCGGCGGCCTCATCGACGTGACGGTGACGGGCGACGGCGAGGCGCCGACCTTCGTATTGAAGGCCAAGGGCTCCCATGCCCGCATCCCCCCGCATGTCGTGGAGCTGATCGCGGGCGAGCCCGAGAGCGGCACCGTCGACGCCCACGGCATCCTGCCCTTCTATGCCGGCCTCGTGGCCCGCGCGGCGCGGATGGATGTGAAGTTCGCCATCGACGGTGATGAGGTCACGGTGACGGCGGAACCGACCGTGACTGAACAGACGCCGGAAAGCGATGCTGGGAATTCAGGCACCGAAATCGCTTGAGGCGCGTAAAATAGCACTGTGGAACCAATCGGGCGCAACTCTTCGATAACGCCCCATCGTCATCATCGCCGGTGCGAGACGTTTCGCACGTAACGAGTATCGGCGATGGACGACCTGCTGCGTGAGTTTCTGACCGAGAGCGCGGAGCATCTCGATACGGTCGACACGGAGCTCGTCCGTTTCGAGCAGGATCCGAACAACGAGACGATCCTGCGGAACATCTTCCGTCTGGTGCACACCATCAAGGGCACCTGCGGGTTCCTCGGCCTGCCGCGCCTCGAAGCCCTGGCGCACGCCGCCGAGACGCTGATGGGCCGCTTCCGCGACGGGATGCCGGTCTCCTCCGCGAGCGTGACGCTGATCCTCGCCACCCTGGACCGCCTCAAGGCGATCCTGGCCGACCTCGAAGCCACCGGCTCCGAGCCGACGGGCGCGGATTCGGACCTGATCGAAGCCCTGGAATACATGGCGGAGCACGGCACGGGCGCGGCCCCCGAGGCCCCCGTGCCGGCGGTGATCGTCCCCGAGATCGTCCTGCCCGAGCCCGTGTCGCGGGAACTGAAGCCCGGCGAAGTCACCCTCGACGATCTGGAGGCGGCGTTCCTGGCCGCGCCGGGTCCCGACGAGATGGATTTCGGCTCCGTCCCGGCGCTGCCGGCCCCCGAGCCCGTGAAGGCCGAGGCACCCAAGGTCGAGGCCCCGAAGGCCGAAGCCAAGGCCGAAGGCAAGCCCGAGGTGCATGCGCCCGTGGCCGCCGCCGAGGGCGAGGCCAACCACAGCAACAAGGTGCAGACGATCCGCGTGAACGTCGACACCCTCGAACACCTGATGACGATGGTCTCGGAACTGGTGCTGACCCGCAACCAGCTCCTCGAGATCGCCCGCCGCCACGAGGATTCCGCCTACAAGGTGCCGCTGCAGCGGCTGTCGCACGTCACGGCCGAGCTGCAGGAAGGCGTCATGAAGACGCGCATGCAGCCCATCGGCAATGCGTGGCAGAAGCTGCCCCGCGTGGTCCGCGACCTGTCGGCCGAACTCGGCAAGCAGATCGAACTGGTGATGCAGGGCGCCGAGACCGAACTGGACCGGCAGGTCCTGGAGGTCATCAAGGACCCGCTGACCCACATGGTCCGCAACTCGGCGGATCACGGCCTCGAATCCACCGCCCAGCGCGTCGCCGCCGGCAAGCCGGCAAGGGGCTCGATCCGCCTCTCGGCCTTCCACGAGGGCGGCACGATCACCATCGAGATCGCCGACGACGGCAAGGGCCTCGACCTCGCCGCCATCCGCCGCAAGGCGGTGGAGCGCGGCCTCGCGAGCCAGGCCGACATCGATCGCATGACCGACGCGCAGGTCGCGAAGTTCATCTTCCACGCCGGCTTCTCCACCGCCGCCGCCGTCACCTCGGTCTCGGGCCGGGGCGTGGGCATGGACGTGGTGAAGACCAACATCGAGACCATCGGCGGCGTCATCGACATCGCCACCCAGGCGGGCAAGGGCACCGTCTTCACCATCAAGATCCCGCTCACCCTCGCCATCGTGGCGGCGCTCATCGTCCGGGCCGGCGAGCAGCGCTTCGCCCTGCCGCAGGTGGCGGTGCTCGAACTGGTGCGGGTCGGCGCCAACGCGCAGCCCGTGGAGTACATCAACGGCTCGCCGGTCCTGCGCCTGCGCGAGCGACTGCTGCCCATCGTGTCGCTCACCGGCCTGCTCGGGGCGGGGGCGGCGGCCGAGGCCACCGGCTTCGTCGTGGTGGCCCAGGTCGGCCGCCAGCGCTTCGGCATCCTCGTGGACGAGGTATTCCACACCGAGGAGATCGTGGTGAAGCCGATGTCGGCGAAGCTGCGCCACATCCCGCTCTTCGCCGGCAACACCATCCTCGGCGACGGCGCCGTGGTGCTGATCGTGGATCCGAACGGCGTCGCCAACCAGGTGGCGCAGGGCGCCCAGGCCACCGCCGGCCAGGCCGAGGCCGAGGCCGAGGCGGCCGACGCCGCCGAGGCGACCACCACGCTCCTCGTGTTCAAGGGCGGCGGGGGCGGCTTCAAGGCCGTGCCGCTGTCGCTGGTCACGCGCCTCGAGGAGATCGAGGGCGACAAGGTCGAGTGGCTGGGCGGGCGTCCGCTCATCCAGTACCGCGGCCGCCTGATGCCGCTGGTGCCGGCCGACGACGGCATCGCGATCAAGACCGAGGGCCGTCAGGCGCTCGTCGTGTTCTCCGATGGCGAGCGGGCCATGGGCCTCGTCGTGGACGAGATCGTGGACATCGTGGAGGAGCGCCTCGACATCGAGATCGCCGCCGACCGCTCCGACCTCATCGGCTCGGCGGTGCTGCGGGGCCGGGCGACCGACATCATCAACATCGCCCACTTCCTGCCCATGGCCTACGACGACTGGGCGCGGGGACCGCGCAAGGCGCAGAAGCAGGCCTCGACCCTGCTCCTCGTCGACGACTCCGCGTTCTTCCGCGACATGCTCTCGCCGGTGCTCAAGGCGGCGGGCTTCCAGGTCGTCACCGCCGGCAGCGCGGACGAGGCCATGGCCACCCTCCAGGCCGACCAGCGCATCTCCGTGGTCGTCACAGACCTCGACATGCCCGGCCGCAGCGGGTTCGACCTCGTCGGCGCCATGCGCCACGGCGGCGAGCGCCTCGCCGGGATGCCGGTGGTCGGCCTCAGCGGCTCGGTCGGGGCGGAGGCGGTGGAGCGCGCCCGCACCCTCGCCATCACCGACCTCGTGGCGAAGTTCGACCGGAGCGGCCTCGTCGCCGCCCTGGGTGAGATCGGTGCCTCCGCCGAAGAGGCCGAGACGCAGAACGGCGTGGCCCGCGCGGCCTGATCGGAACGGTTGTAGCGTATTCCGGAGTGGGTGAGATGAAGGCTGCGAACGCCAACGGCGCCGAGACCGGCCCGACAGAAGACTTCGTGACGGTCCATGTCGACGGGGTCCTGTTCGGCCTTGCCATCGAACGGGTGCACGACGTGTTCGTGCCCTCGGGCGTGACCCCCGTCCCCCTGGCGCCGCCGGAGATCGTCGGGCTCCTGAACCTGCGCGGGCGGGTGGTGACGGCCCTGTGCCTGCGCCGCCGGCTCGGCATGGCGCCGGCCGCCGCGCGGACCGAGGGCGAGGCCACCGGCAACGACCGGGGCATGGCCATCGGCCTGGAGCAGGGCGGCGAGACCTTCGCCCTGATCGTGGACGGGGTCGGCGAGGTGCTGAAGCTCGGCGCCGACACGCGGGAGAGCGTGCCGATCAACCTCGATGCCCGCTGGCGCGACCTGACGACCGGCGTCCACCGCCTGGAAGGGCGCCTCCTCGTCATCCTCGACGTGGATTCGCTCCTCGATTTCGGCGCCAAGGATTCGCGCGGCGCCCGTGGCGCCGAGGCGGCGTAAGGGTGGCCAGCATGAGCCCGCGCGAGACGACCTGCCTCGTGGTCGACGATTCCGCCGTGATCCGTAAGGTCGCCCGGCGCATCATCGAGGATATCGGCTACGTGGTCATGGAGGCCGAGGACGGCGACACCGCCCTCGAACTCTGTGCCGAATCGATGCCGGACGTGATCCTGCTCGATTGGAACATGCCCAACCGCGACGGCTACGCCTTCCTGCAGGAATTGCGGCAGAGCGAGGCGGGGCGGCAGCCGAAGGTCATTTTCTGCACCACCGAGAACGATGTCGGCGCCATCGCCCGCGCCCTTCACGCCGGCGCCGACGAATACATTATGAAGCCGTTCGATCGCGACATCTTGACCGCGAAGCTCGAGCAGGTTGGTGTTTCGGCGAAAGCCGCATCCAATCTTATTTAATCTCTTACGCTTAGTCTTGAATATTCAAGCTGTACCGGGCCCGGGGTGGGCGCCGCCGCCTCCCCGCCATCACGGGTGAGGTGCGGCGCCTCCGGAGCCGGGATCGGATCGGCGAGGGGAGAGGACAAGGTCATGGCTTCGAGTCCTGCGGCGGCGGCGCCGCGCATGCCTGCCTCAACGCCGAGCAGCCCGGTGCGCGTGTTGATCGCCGACGATTCGGCGGTGGTGCGGGGGCTCGTCGCCCGCTGGATCACCGAGGCCGGGTTCCAGCTCGTGGGCACCGCCTCGAACGGCAAGATCGCCCTGGAGATGATGTCCCGCCACGACCCGGACGTGGTGCTCCTCGACATCGACATGCCCGAACTCGACGGCACGGAGGCGCTGCCGCGCATGCTCGCGGCGAGCCCGACCCTGCAGGTCGTGATGATGTCGACGCTGACCACGCGCAACGCCGACATCTCCCTGAAATGCCTCGCCCTCGGCGCGGTGGACTACATCGCCAAGCCGGAGAGCAACCGGGGCGTCACCACCTCCGACGCGTTCCGCACCGACCTGATCGAGCGCGTCCGCGTCTTCGGCGCCGCCCGCGCCCGGGGCCGGCGCACCACCGCCGTGCCCTCGACGCACACGTCCACGCCGGTTTCGGCCACGCCCGTCGCGGCGGCCAAGCCCGCCGCCCCCGTCGTCCTGCGGCCCCGCGCCCGCGTCACCACCACCCCCCGCGTCCTGCTCATCGGCTCCTCGACCGGCGGCCCGCGCGCCGTGGGCGAAGCCCTGGCCGGCATCGGCGCGGCGGCCCTGAAGCGGGTGCCGACGCTCATCGTGCAGCACATGCCGCCGGTCTTCACAGCGGTGTTCGCCGAGCACCTCTCGGCGCGGGTCGGCCTGCCGGCCGCCGAGGGCAAGGCGGACGAGCGCATCGAGCCGGGCCGGATCTACGTCGCCCCCGGCGGTCGCCACATGGGCCTCGCGACGGTGGCCGGCGCCACGGTGATCAAGCTCAACGACGGCGCCCCGGTGAATTTCTGCCGCCCGGCGGTGGACGTGCTCTTCAAGGACGCGGCGGCGATCTTCGGCGCGGCGACCGCCTCGGTGATCCTCACCGGCATGGGTTCGGACGGCACCAACGGGGCCCGCGCCCTCGTGGAGGCGGGCGGCCCGGTGCTGGCCCAGGACGAGGCCACCAGCACCGTCTGGGGCATGCCGGGCAGCGTCGCCCGCGCCGGCCTCGCCGAGGCCATCCTGCCCCTGCCCGAGATCGGCCCGGCGCTCCGGGCCATGATCATGGGTCAACCGGCATGACAGAGCTCGATTTCGAGTTCCTGCGCGCCTACCTCAAGCAGCGCTCCGGGCTCGCCCTCACCGCCGAGAAGCGGTACCTCGTCGAAAGCCGGCTCGCCCCGGTCTGCCGGCGCTTCAACTACGCCACCCTGCGCGACCTGATCGGCAGCCTGAAGATCGGCCACGACACCGCCATCGAGCGCGCCGTGGTCGAGGCCATGACCACGAACGAGACCTTCTTCTTCCGCGACCGGCTGCCCTTCGACCTCTTCCGGGACGTGGTGCTGCCGGAGGCCCTGGCCCGCAACGCCGTCCGGCGGCGGCTGCGGATCTGGTGCGCGGCGGCCTCGACGGGGCAGGAGCCCTATTCCATCGCCATGCTGCTGCAGGAGGCGGGCGCCAAGCTCGCCGGCTGGCAGGTGGACATCGTGGCCACCGACATCTCCGGCGAGGTGATCGATAAGGCCAAGCTCGGGCTCTACAGCCAGTTCGAGGTGCAGCGCGGCCTGCCGGTGCAGTGGCTGCTGAAGTACTTCACGCAGATCGGGGAACAGTGGCAGATCGCGGCCTCGCTGCGGTCGATGGTCGAGTTCCGCCAGTTCAACCTGCTGCACGGCTACGAGGGGCTCGGCACGTTCGACGTCATCTTCTGCCGCAACGTGCTCATCTACTTCGACGCGCCGACCAAGTCCGAGATCCTGGCGCGGTTCGGCAACAGCCTCGTGCCCGGCGGCGCGCTGCTGCTGGGCGCCGCCGAGACGGTGATCGGCCTCACCGACCGCCTCGCCCCGGATGCCAAGCACCGGGGCCTGTACGGTCACGCGCCGGCCCCGACCACGGCGCTGCGGGCGGCGGCGGGATAGGTTCCGCGAGTGGTGGCCCGTAACCCCAGTGCCAGCTCCGCACGGCGCCGTTCAGCGCCGGCGTGAGCCTGCTCGGCATCGGCTCGCGGCTCGCATGAATGTCCTTCCAACCGAGCTTGGCCTCCGCCAGCTTGTAGAAGAACGCCTCCGCATCGAGCCAGGGCGACGTGAGGTCGAGGCCGTAGGGCCCGGCCGAGTGGAACTTGAAGGAATGCCACTTCCTTCCCGTCGCGCAGACGATGATGGTGTGCCGATAGACTTGGCTGACGGTTAATCCATCGACGAGATTGAAAGACTTGTAGCCGTTCGCACAGAGCAGGGCGAACACCTCAATGGAATGGCTCTCCGCCGAGAGGAAGGCGGGCCTGATGCCGGCCGCGAACAGGTTCCTCAGGACGTTCTGATCGAAGCCTTCGAGATCGATCTTGATGTAGTGCGGCGCGCCGTGCCGGCGCACGATCGTGGCGGCCGGGATGCTAGGCAGCCTGACCCGGTCGAACTCGTCCCTCTGGGCGGGGCGCGGAGCCGGGAACTGGCTCAGGACATGGTTCGTCTTGTGGATGTAGAAATCGACCTCTTCCTCGTCGTCGGCATCGGTGATGACGGCGTTGAGGATGGTGAGCCGCCCGGATTGCAGCTCCGCGGCGAAACGCGCCACGCATTCTTCACACAGGGCAGGATTCGCTTCGACGGCGACGACGTCGTGACCCTTTGCGAGATAGTACTCGACGTCATCGCCTTGGTTCATGCCGAAATCGTAAACGATCGCTCTGGCCATCGCGGCGCCTTGAACCCTGGGCTTTCAGTCCTGAGGCGGCGGGTCTATCATGATCGTGTGCGATTTAGGCAATGATTGTCGATGCATCCCACCGAATTCAAATAACTACTTTTGGTTGTCTTCGTAGATCAATACAGAGTGCCGCGTGAAGTGACGCGCCGATCAGCCCCGCTGGGAGGGCGGCGGCGCGTAGATCCGCAGGATCTTCGGCATCACCTTGAAGTGGGCCGGGGTGTGGGTGGTCAACTCGCCGTCCGTGTTGATCGGCCGGGGCTTGCGCGTGGTCAGGCGGATCTCTCGCGTCTTGAAGGCGCGAACGTCCGCCGCCTTGCCGTGCGTCCCCCGGCGCAGGGCCGGCAGCAGGGCGAGGAGGCGCCACCAATGGGCGACCTCCAGGCTGTAGAAATCGAGGTTGCCGTCATCGACGGCGGCCTCCTGCTCCACCGTCATGCCGCCGCCGTAATGGCGCCCGTTGCCGACGGAGACCTGGATGGTCGTGACCTTCTCCACCTTGCCGTCGTGCTCGATGGTGACGCCGAAGGGGCGCACCCGGCGCAGCACCCGCACGGCGGCCACGGCGTAGCCGAACACGCCGAAGCGCTTCTTCGCCTCCGAGGTCAGTTCGCCCGCGAGTTCGGCCGAGAAGCCGATGCTCGCGACGTTGAAGTAATAATGCCCGTTGACCCAGCCGAGATCGACCGGCTGCGGCTGCGCCCCCGGGATGAACTTCGCGGCGGCCAGCGGATCGAGGGGGAGGCCGAGGGACCGGGCGAGGTCGTTCGCGGTGCCGAGCGGCAGGATCGCCAGCGGCAGGCCGGTCTCCACCAGGGCCTCGGCGGCGGCGTTCATGGTGCCGTCGCCCCCGCCGAGGATGACGAGATCGACCTCGCCCGCCATCGAGCGGATCGCGGCGCAGGCATCGCCGTCGCCCGGTGGGTCGACGGGCTCGATGCCCCCCGCGCGCAGGATGGCGCGCACCTCGTCCAGCGAGAGGCTGCCGTTGCGGGCCTTGGCGTTGCAGCAGAGCAGCGCCCGACGGGTCTGCGCGCTCATTGGGAGACCGTCATGGGGTTGCGCATCGTTCTCCGCCGGCTGTCGCACACGTGTTGCTTTTCGGCACTTGGTCGTCAGACGCGTGAACTCAACCCCATCATCCCCGGAATTCGCCACTGGTGAGTCGGGTCGGCACCTGCGATGCCTGAACTCCGCCCGGAACCGATGCGGCATCCGGGCGCGTTTTCCCCCCTAGAGCCTCCCCCCTCGCTTCGGTCGGGCCGGTCCCATGCGCGCCTCCCCCATTCCCTTCCGCCCCCTGGCCACGGCCCTGGGGCTCGTGCTGCCCCTGCTCGCGCTGCCGGCCTCGGCCGATCCACGCGCCTGGGTCGATCCGCCGAAATCCGCCCCGGCCGCGCCGAAGCCCGCTCCGGCGGCCGAGGCGCCCGCGAAGGCCGCCCCCGAGGCGCCGCCGACCAAGGCCGCCGCCGCCCCGGCCGCCCGTCCCAAGCGTCCGACGCGTCAGGCCGAGGTCGAGCGCCCGGCGCCGCGCCACCGGCACGCCCGCCGCGCGACCCGCCTCGCCGACACCCCCGCCGCAGGCCCGGTCGCCGCGCCGGTGGCGCAGGCCCCCGCGCCCGCCGGGCGGGTCGAGGCCGCCCAGGCGCTCGCGATGGATTACCTCTCGGTGGTCTCCTCGTCGGGCGATGAGATGGTCGGGGCCACGCCGCGCTTCTACGGCACCCGCGTCCGCTTCTACGGTCGCCCGACCACGCTCGCCGGGCTCCTCGACGAGAAGCGCGGCTTCGTGCGGCGCTGGCCGGAGCGGCGCTACGCGGCCCGCGCCTTCAGCACCCGCTGCACCCCGGACGGGGCGACCTGCATCGTGCGGGCCATCGTCGATTTCCGTGCCGCCAACCCGCAGCGAGGCGCGGTGTCGCGGGGCGCGTCCGAACTGGTGCTCGAAGTGAGCTTCGCCGGTCAGCGCCCGGTCATCGTCGCCGAGAGCGGGCGGGTGCTGCACCGCGACGGCGCCGGCCAGGCGCGGGCCGAGACCCTGGCCCCGTCCGCGGGCAGGGGCTAAGAGCCTCCCATCGTTCCCCGCCCGCCCTCCCGGCCGGCGGGAGCAGCAGGCAGGGGCGGATGACGGCTTCGACAGTCGCGGCGGATCAGGAGAAGGCGGCGGCGCATCCCCGGCTCGACGCGCCGGAGCGCGCCGCCCTGCGCGAGGTCATCCTCGCCGAGATCCGCAAGGCGCGGCCGCATCCGGTGGCCGAGCGCACCCTGCTCCTGATCCTCCAGGCGGCCCTGGAGCCGCAGGAGGGCGAACCCGGCTACCGCGTCCTCGACCGGCACGGCGCCCCGCGCGTTCACGCGGCGGGGGAGGGGGCCGAGGTACGCCCCTTCACCCTGGCCGACCTCGTCGCCGAGCAGCGCACCAAGCATCCCGGCCTGTTCCTGGCCCCCGAGCCGGAGCCGGCCCCCGAGCCCGAGGCCAAGCCGGCGGCGGAATCCGCCCTCGCGGCACAGGCCTCCGAGATGCGGGCCGCTACGGCGCGATTCATCGGCTCGCAATCGGAGCGGGCGCGCTCGCTCGCCGAACATTCCTCCGTGCAGGGCCGGGCCCTGGCCCGCTCGGCCGCCGGGGTTTTCGCGACCCTGAGGGGCCGCCTGCAGCGGGACGGCGAGGCGGGCGGCAGCGTCCGCGAGGCGCTGGGCGAGCGCGTCGGCTCCCTGCGCGACCGGATCACCGCAGGGGACGCTGACGGGCATCGCGGCGGGTTCTGGCTCGGCGCCGCCGCCGTGGCGACGGGCGCCATGGTGCTCCTGGCGGTGATCGTGAGCGCCCCCCGCTCGCCGGAGACGACGCAGCCCCCGGCCACGCGGCAGGCCCAGACCGCGCCTACGCCCACCACGGCGCCGGAGCCGGCCCAGACCGCCCGCGCCCCCTCGGTGCCGGACAACGTGACGCCGCCGCCGGAAGGCGACGGACGGGGCGACCCCGAGCCCGACGCCCCGCCCCCCGCCGCCAACGCGATCACCGGCACGGTGCAGGTGATCGACACCGCGACCCTGAAGGTCGGCGGCAAGCTCCTGCACCTGTTCGGCGTCGAATGGGTGCGCGGCGGGCAGGCGGACGAACTCGCCCGCTACATCGGCGGGCGCACGGTGAGCTGCCAGCCGGCGCCGGGCAGCGAGAACATGAATTGCACCGTCGATGGCCGCGACCTCTCGGAGGTGGTGCTCTACAACGGCGGCGGCCGGGCCTCCCCCGAGGCGAGCCCCGAACTCGTGGCCGCCGAGGACCACGCCCGCAGCGAGCGCCTCGGGGTGTGGAAACGCTGACCGCACGAGGCCACGCGGGGCGTTGACGCGGACCGATTCTCCCGCCTAGTTAAGCTCCATGCGCAGGCCCTCAGACCGATCGGCTCGATGCCGCGCGGTCATCACCGTGGCCGCGCTCTACGGCCTGCTGCTTCAGGTCTTCCTCGTCTCGATCCAGCCCGTCCCGACGTTCCTCAACGCCGACGGGGTGATCTGCGCCGCCCATGACGGCGGCCCGGCCGACGAGGGCACGCCCTGTCCGCAGCAACTCTGCTGCCTCGCGGCCCATCTCGCCCAGCCCCTCGTCGCGCCGGTCCCGGAGGCCGTCGCCCTCGTCGTCCCACCCCGCCGCGACGTGGCGCCGGTGTGGCGCGTCGCCGAGCGGCCGCCCGTGCGCGGCCCGCCGAACCGCGCCGTCTCCTCCCGAGGTCCGCCGTCCGTCTGAACGATCCTTTCCCGATCGCTCATTCACGGACCAATCGTCATGTCGCTCTCGCTTTCCGGCAGCGCCCGCCCGCTCGGCGTCGCGCAGGCCACGCGCGTCTCGCGCGATGCCATCTATCGCGCCGTCTGGCGCTGGCACTTCTATGCCGGGCTGTTGTGCCTGCCCTTCCTCGTCACCCTGTCCGCGACGGGGGCGCTGTACCTCTTCAAGGACGAGATCAACGCCACCGTCTTCGCGGGCCGCAGCATCGTGGCGCCCACTGCCAGGCCGCTGGGGCCGGACCGGCTGATCTTCGAGGCGATGCAGGCGGTCCCCGGCGGCACGCCGCTCTCCTTCACCGATCCCGCCCGGCCCGATGCCTCGGCCGTGGTGACGCTGGCCGAGGGGCCGCGCCGGATCCTCGTCTATCTCGACCCCGCCGACGGCACCGTCCTCGACACGGTGGACCGGGATTCCGAGTTCTTCACCGTGGTGAAGCGCCTGCACAGCCTCGCCTATTTCGGGCCGCTGGCGAACGGGATCATCGAGATCGTCGCCGGCTTCGCGATCATCCTCGTGCTCACGGGCCTCTACCTGTGGTGGCCGCGCGGGCAGGAGGGCGGGGTCGTGACGATCCGCGCCACGCCCCGCCGCCGGGTCTGGTGGCGGGATCTCCACGCGGTCACGGGCGTCGTCGCGGGGGGCGGGCTGCTCTTCCTGGCGCTGACGGGCCTGCCCTGGTCGGTCTGGTGGGGCGACCAGCTCCGTCACTGGTCGAACGTCGCCGGCCTCGGCCAGCCGACGATCCTCTGGGCGAGCAAGCCGGTCTCGACCGTCCCGATGGGACAGGTGCTCGACGCCACCGGCTGGACCATGCGGGACGCGCCGGTCCCGCGATCCACCGCCTCGGGCAAGCCCATCGGCATCGACGAGGCCGCCGCGATCCTCGGCCGCCTCGGGATGCCGCGCGGCTACGAACTCTCCCTGCCGGTGGGGCCGCAGGGGGTCTACGCGGCGGCGGTCTATCCGAAGGACGTCGCCCGCCAGCGGGTGGTCTCCCTCGACCAGTATTCCGGCACGCCCCTGGTCGACGTGCCCTTCCGCGAACTCGGCCCCGTGGGGCGGCTGATCCAGTACGGCATCGGCATCCATCTCGGCCAGTATTGGGGGCGGGCGAACCAGTTCGCGATGCTGGCCTTCTGCCTCGCCACGATCCTGCTCTCCGTCACGGCGGGCACGATGTGGTGGAAGCGGCGGCCGAAGGGGGGCCTCGGCGCCCCGCCCTGGCCCCGCGACAGGCGGGTGATGGCGGGCGTCACCGCCCTGGTGATCGGGCTCGGCGCCCTGTTTCCGCTCACCGGCCTCGCGATCCTCGTCATGCTCGGCCTCGACCTCGCCCTCCGGCGGGTCGCGGTGCGCCGCGCGGCACCGGCCGCGCTCCTCTGCGGCGCGTGCCTCGTCGGCGCCTCGCCCGCGCGGGCGCAGGAGGCCGTGACCCTCGACGAACTCTCCGTCACGGGCGACGCCGGCCCGGCGACCGTCCGGTCCTTCGGCGTCGCCGCCCCGCCCAACAGCTCATCGGTGGTGATCGACCAGCCGGTGGGGCAGGTCGTCACCGCCATCGGCCGCGCGAACACCATCGCCGACCGGCCGGCGACGAGCATCGGCTCGGTGCTCATCAACAGCCCCGGCGTGACCGTGCGCCAGGGCAACGGCGCGCGGGACGTCATCGTCTCGATCCGCGGCAACAACGCCCGCTCGACCGGCGTCATCAAGAACACGGTCGTGCTGGAGGACGGGTTCATCCTCACCCAGCCGGACGGCGCCGCGCGGTTCGATCTCACCGATCCGCGCGCCTACAGCCGGATCGACGTGTTCCGGGGGCCGCAATCGGCGCTGTTCGGCAATTACGCCACGGGCGGCGCCATCGCCTTCCGCACCCGCACCGGCCGGGAGATCGACGGCTACGAGTATGGCGTCGATGCCGGCTCGTTCGGCTACCTGTCGAACTACTTTACGGTCGGCGGGGTGAGCGGCCCGTTCGAGATCAGCCTGTTCGCCAGCGACGTGCGCGGGAACGGCTATCAGGACCATTCCTCCTACGACACGCAGACGATCAACCTGCTGGCGAGCTATACCCCGACGCCGGACAACCGCTTCACCCTGAAGGTCATCAACAACGAGTTGCACGCCAACCTCGCGGCGCGATCGTCCCTGGCGCAGTACGGGATCAACCCGTACCAGCTGGGCTGCGCCTCGGCGCTCAACGCGGCGCCGGGCTGCACGACCTACAATTACTTCGTGAACGGGGCCTTCGGGCGCACCGTGCCAGTGACGGCGAGCGAGGCCGCCCTCCAGCGCAGCGACCGCCGCACCGTGGTGGCCCTGCGCTACGAGCACGATTTCGACGCCGACACGACGTGGCGGACGCAACTCGGCTTCGATGAGCGCAACTTCGACCAGCCGTTCTACACGACCTCCTCGACCGGCTCGTACCCGTCGTGGAACTTCCTCACCGACCTGACCCGGCGCGGCGACCTCTTCGGCCTGCCGGCGGTGGGCTACGTGGCGCTGGCCTACAACCGCATCGACAATCACATCGCGACCTACACCCGCGCGCCCTATGGCGGCCCGAGCCTCGGGGGGCTGATCGGCGATCAGACGGCCGTGCAGGACAATCTCGGCGGGCGGGCGCGGATGGAGGTGGCGCTCACCGACCGGCTGACGGCGGTGGCCGGGATCAGCGCGGAATCGACCCGCATCACCGGGCGCAACCTCGCCTACAGCTACGCGGCCAGCGGCATCACCCGCACCGTCGGCGACACGGACCGGCAGTTCCTCAACACGGCGCCGGAACTGGCGCTCGTCTACCGGGCGAGCGAGGCGTGGCAACTGCGCGCCCGCGCGGCGACCGGCTACACCACGCCGGCCGCCTCGAACCTGTTCATCACCCCGGCGGGCCTGCCGGGCAACAACACGCAGTTGAAGACGCAGGAGAATCTGGGCTTCGACCTCGGTGCGGACTGGACCCCGCAGCCGGGCCTCACCTTCAGCCTCACCGGCTTCTACGAGTTCTTCCGCAACGAATTGGTCTCGCAATCCCCCGGCGCGGGGCTCCTTGCCTACACGTTCAACGCGCCGGCCTCGGAGCATCGCGGCATCGAGTTCGGGGCGGATTGGGCCTTCGCCCCCGGCTGGCGGGCCTATGCCGCCTACGGGTTCAACGATCAGGTCTACACGCGCTACGTCGAGCAGATCAGCGCCGGGAGCCTCACGCGGGCGTTCGACCGGGCCGGCAACACCATCCCCGGCGTGCCGGCGCACCAGCTTCTGGCGCGGATCGGCTACGACGTGCCGACCGGCCCGCTGGCGGGGCTCGGCGCCTTCGTGGAGACCGTCTTCCAGGACGACTTCTACATCGACAACGCCAACCTGCTGAAGGCGCCGGGCTATACCATCGTCAACGCCAACGTCCATTACGAGACCGCGCTGACCGGCGGCTATGCCAAGCGGCTGAACCTCTATCTCGAAGTCCGCAACCTGTTCGACACGGTCTACGTCGCCTCGGCGCAGAACCTCGCGAACACGATCAGCGGGACGACCGGGTTCCAGAACGGGGCGGGCGTGCTGGCGACCACGACGGGCTCGGTCTATGCCGGCGCGCCGCGCACCATCACCGGGGGGATGAAGCTGTCGTTCTGAGGCGCACCCTCACGAGGGGCGGCAGGTCCCATCCGCCGCCCCGTCCCAGAGGCTGACGCCGCCGCCGGGATGGCATTGGCCGGGGAAGGCCAGGGTGATCAGCTTGGCGAGGGCGGAGGCCTCCTCCTCGTTGTAGCCGATCTCCCCGACGACCTTGCCCGTCCGGTCGAAGAGTTCGACGGCCGCGCTGTGCTCCAGCGTGTAGTCACCGTCCTTGCCGGCGATGCGCTTCACATGGACGTGGAAGAGGTCGGCCATCCGGTCCACCTCGGCCTGCGTTCCCGTGAGGGCGCGGATGCGCGGATCGAACGAGGTCAGGTACTCGCGCACCACGTCAGGGGTGTCGCGGGTGGGGTCGAGGGTGACGAAGACGACGTTCAGCTTGTCGCCGTCCTTGCCCATCCGGCCGAGCACGCTCGACAGCGTCGATAGGGTGGTGGGGCACACGTCCGGGCAGCGGGTGAAACCGAAGAACAGGGCGGTCGGCTTGCCCTTCAGGTCCGCCTCCGTCACCGGCTTGCCGTCGAGGTCGGCGAGGGCGAACGGCCCGCCGACCCGGCGCGGATGGCTGAAGGACGAGCCCTGCTGCAGCATGATCGCGCCCGTGCCCGCCGCCACGAGGGCGAGCATCACACCGGAGGCGAGGAATGCGAGCGGGGTCGGAATCACGGGCGGCATCCGAAGGCGGCGCGGGAGCCTCCTTCAGATAAAGATGCAGTCGCGGGTTTGCCACCGCCCCCCTCATCCCATTCACCCCCCCTCATCCTGAGGTGCGGCGCAAGCCGCCTCGAAGGAGGGCTCCAGAAGGCTCCGTGATCCCTGGAGCCCTCCTTCGAGGCCCGCTGGCGCGGGCACCTCAGGATGAGGTCGATTGCTGAAAATGACGGCGTATCCCCGTCCTAGCTCGCCGACACCTGCCGCTGCGGCACGAGGTCGTTGGCGATGATCTCGCCGAACGGGCCGTCGTTGCGGGCCTTGCTCGCGGCGCGGCCGGTGGTCTCGCGCAAGGGGAGCTTGGGGAAGACCAGCTCCGCGAAGCGGTAGGCCTCCTCCAGATGCGGGTAGCCGGAGAGGATGAACCGGTCGATCCCGAGGTCGATGTACTCCTTCATCCGGTCGGCGACCTGATCGGCCGAGCCGACGAGGGCCGTGCCCGCCCCGCCGCGCACCAGCCCGACGCCGGCCCAGAGGTTCGGCGAGACGACGAGCTTGTCGCGCTTGCCTCCGTGCAGGGCCATCATGCGGCTCTGGCCGACGGAATCCTGGCGCTTCAGGGTCTCCTGCGCCTTGGCGATGGTGGCGTCGTCCACGCGCGAGATCAGCCGCTCGGCGGCCTCCCAGGCCTCGGCCTCGGTCTCGCGAACGATGACGTGCAGGCGGATACCGTAGGAGAAGGTCTTGCCCTTCGCGGCGGCGGCCTCCTTCGCGGCCGCGATCTTCTCCGCGACCTGGGCCGGGGGCTCGCCCCAGGTCAGGTAGACGTCGCAATGCTCGGCGGCGACCGTCATGCCGGCGGGCGAGGAGCCGCCGAAATAGAGCGGCGGATAGGGCTTCTGGACGGAGGGGAAGATCACCCGCCCGTTCTCCACCCGCAGGTGCTTGCCCTCGAAGCTGACCGTCTCGCCGGCCACGAGGCCGCGCCAGATGTGCAGGAACTCGTCCGTCACCGCGTAGCGCTCGTCGTGCGAGAGGAACACGCCGTCGCCGGCCAGTTCCACGGGATCGCCGCCGGTCACGACGTTGATGAGCAGGCGGCCGTTCGAGATCCGGTCGAGGGTCGCGGCCATGCGCGCGGCGGCGGAGGGCTCCTGCAAACCGGGCCGCACGGCCACGAGGAAGCGCAGGTCCCGCGTCAGGGGGGCGAGGGCCGAGGCCACCACCCACGAATCCTCGCAGGAGCGCCCGGTCGGCAGCAGCACGCCGAAATAGCCGAGCTCGTCGGCGGCCTGGGCGATCTGCCGGAGATAGGGGAGGGACACCTCCCGCGCGCCCTCGGAGGCGCCGAGATAGCGCCCGTCGCCGTGGGTCGGGAGGAACCAGAGGACGTCGGCGCGCCCGTCATGCGGTTGGGTCATGGTGCTTGGTCCTTGCTCAGGCAGCCTGCGGCGCGCTGAGGAGATGGTCGAGGATGCGCCCTTCCAGGCGCGCGAGGTCCGGCTCGCCCCGGCGGCGGGGGCGGGGCACGTCGACCCGCAGGTCGAGGGCGACGCCGCCATCCTCCATCACGAGGATGCGGTCGGCGAGCGCCACCGCCTCGCTCACGTCGTGGGTGACGAGGAGGGCGGTGAACCCTTGCGTCCGCCAGATGCGCTCGATCAGGTCCTGCATCCCGATCCGCGTCAGGGCGTCGAGGGCGCCCAGCGGCTCGTCGAGGGCGAGCAGGCCCGGCCCGCTCACCAGGGCGCGGGCCAGGGCGACGCGCTGGCGCTGCCCGCCGGAGAGGGTGGCGGGCCATTGCCCCGCCTTGTCCGCGAGGCCGACCTCGGCGAGCGCCGCCCGCGCCCGGTCGCGGCGCTCCGCGCGGGTGCCGAGCCCCGTCAGGCCCACGGCGACGTTGTCGAGCACGCTCGCCCAGGGCAGCAGGCGCGGCTCCTGGAACATGATCCGCCGGGGCGGGGCCGCGCGGGCCGAGGCGGCCGAGGGCGCCTCGACGGTGACGCGGCCCGCGCTGGGGCGCTCCAATCCGAGGATCGTGCGCAGCAGGGTGCTCTTGCCGCAGCCGGAGCGGCCGACGATGGCCGTGAAGCTGCCGGCCGGCAGGAACAGGTCGAGCCCGGTGATGACGGGGTTGCCGTCGAAGCTCTTGTGCAGGCCGTTCACGGTGACGGAGAGGCCCCGCCCGGCCGGGCGGGGAGGCGGTGCCGTGCGGGCGGCGGCGGGGGCGGAGGCGGGGAGCGCGTCCCGGCTCACGGCGTCGAGCAGCATCAGGCGCTCCTGTAGGCGGGGTTCCAGGACAGGCAGCTGCGTTCCAGCGCCCGGGTGAGGGTGTCCGCGAGCTTGCCCAGCGCCGCGTAGATCAGGATCGCCAGCACCACGACGTCCACGAGCATGAACTCGCGCGCCTGCATCGCCATGTAGCCGAGGCCGGAGGAGGCCGAGATCGTCTCGGCGACGATCAGCGTCAGCCACATGATGCCGAGCGCGTAGCGCAAGCCCACGAAGATCGAGGGCAGGGCGCCCGGCAGCACCACCCGGCGGAACAGCTCCGC
>Ga0182229_1000135_pt1 | contig 18674 bp, 15 predicted proteins | sample G6R1MG_32_FD_129663 | JGI IMG/M metagenome (GOLD analysis project Ga0182229, IMG submission 129663) | Miscanthus phyllosphere microbial communities from Michigan, USA - G6R4_MAIN_07NOV2016_LD1 MG | ecosystem: Host-associated > Plants > Phyllosphere > Phylloplane/Leaf | place: USA: Michigan...
AGAACCTCGTCCTGGCCCAGGACAGGCACCTCGCCTCCACCGCCGAGAGTCGCCGCAGCGGCGAGCCGCCGACGGACGTGGAGTACCGGATCCGCCGCCCCGACATTGGGGAGATCCGCTGGATCGCCCGTAGGGGCGAGATCGAGCGCGACGCGGACGGCCACCCCGTCCTGTTCCAGGGAATCGCCCGCGACATCACCGAGAAGCGCGCCGTCCGCGACGCCCTGGCCGAGAGCGAGCAGCGCTACCGCGCCCTGTTCGAGGCGGTGGACGACGGGTTCTGCATCATCGAGTTCATCGACGGGCCGGACGGCCCCCTGAGCGACTACGTCCACGTCGTCGCCAATTCCGGCTACCAGCGGCATACCGGCATCCCCGACATCGTCGGCAAGCGCCTGCGCGAGATCGCGCCGGACGAGGCCGAGGGCTGGCTCGACCTCTATGGCGGGGTGCTGCGCGATGGGGTGCCGATCCGGTTCGAGCGGGCCTTCGTCACGGTCGGGCGGCACATCGAGGTCTCGGCGGCGCGGGTGGAGCCGTCATGCCGGCGGCAGGTCTCGGTGCTGTTCCGCGACATCACCGAGCGCAAGCGCGCCGAGGCGCGCCTGCGCGAGAGCGACGAGCAGTTCCGCATCCTGGCCGAGGCGATCCCGAACCATGTCTGGTCGGGCCGCCCGGACGGGACGCTCACATGGTTCAACGCGCAGACCTACGATTACACCGGCCTCGCGCCCGGCCAGCTCGAGGGGCTGGACGGGTGGCGTCAGGCCGTCCACCCGGAGGACCTGCCGGAGGCGGCGGCGGACTGGTCCCATGCCCTCGCCACGGGCACCGTCTATCAGCACGAGATGCGCCTGCGCCGGGCGGACGGTGATTTCCGCTGGTTCCTGGTCCGCGCCGAGCCGATCCGCGACGCGGCCGGGGCGATCGCATGCTGGGTCGGCACCAATGCCGACATCGACGAGGGCAAGCGCCGGGCGGTGGCCCTGGAGCGGCTGGTGGCCGAGCGCACCGCCGACCGCAACGCCCTGTGGCAGCTCTCCCGCGACCTGATGCTCCGCTGCACCTTCGAGGGCATCGTCACCGCCGTGAACCCGGCCTGGACGGAGATCCTGGGCTGGCGCGAGGACGAACTCGTCGGCCGCAACCTGTTCGACCTCGCCCATCCCGAGGACACGGCGCGCATCCGGGAGGGCGCCCGCGACCTGTCGCGCGGGCTGTCGCATGCCCGGTTCGACAACCGCTACCGGGCCCGCGACGGCGGCTACCGCTGGATCGCGTGGTCGACGCGGCCGAGCGAGGGCCTGATCAACGCCGTCGGCCGCGACATCACCGCCGAGCGCGAGCGCGCCGAGGCCCTGGCCCGCACTGAGGAGGCCCTGCGGCAGGCGCAGAAGATGGAGGCGGTAGGCCAGCTCACCGGCGGCCTCGCCCACGACTTCAACAACATGCTCGCCGGCATCGTCGGCTCCCTGGAGATGATGCAGACCCGCCTGCTCCAGGGCCGCACGGGCGAACTCGACCGCTACATCGGCACGGCACAGGGGGCGGCCAAGCGCGCGGCGGCCCTGACGCACCGGCTGCTCGCCTTCTCCCGCCGCCAGACGCTGGACCCGAAGCCCACCGACGTGAACCGCCTCGTGGCGGGGATGGAGGATCTGGTCCGCCGCACGGTCGGGCCCTCCGTCGCGGTGGAGGTGGTGGCGGCCGGCGGGCTCTGGCCGACGCTGGTCGATCCGAGCCAGCTGGAGAACGCCCTCCTCAACCTCTGCATCAACGCCCGCGACGCGATGCCGGAGGGCGGGCGCATCGTGATCGAGACCTGCAACCGCTGGCTCGATCCCCGCGCCGCCGCCGAGCGCGACGTCGAGCCCGGCCAGTACGTGTCGCTCTGCGTCTCGGACGACGGCACCGGCATGGCGCCTTCCGTCGTCGCCAAGGCCTTCGACCCGTTCTTCACCACGAAGCCCCTGGGCGAGGGCACGGGGCTCGGCCTGTCGATGATCTACGGCTTCGTCCGCCAGTCGGGCGGGCAGGCGCGGATCTATTCCGAGGTCGGGCAGGGCACGAGGGTCTGCCTCTACCTGCCCCGCCATCTCGGGGAGGCCGAGGAGCCGGACGAGATCCCCAAGCGGGTCGAGGCGGCGCAGGCGAAGGCCGGCGAAACGGTGCTGGTGGTCGATGACGAGCCGACCGTGCGGATGCTGGTCGCCGAGGTGCTGGGCGACCTCGGCTACGCCGCCATCGAGGCGGCGGATGGCCCGTCCGGCCTGACGGTGCTGCAATCGGAGGCGCGGATCGACCTCCTCGTCACCGATGTCGGCCTGCCCGGCGGGATGAACGGGCGGCAGATGGCCGATGCCGGACGGCTGAGCCGCCCGGACCTGAAGGTGCTGTTCATCACCGGCTATGCCGAGAACGCGGCCCTCAACCACGGCCACCTCGCCCCCGGCACGCAGGTGCTGACCAAGCCCTTCTCCCTCGACACCCTGGCGGTGCGCATCCGCAGCCTGATCGAGGGCTGAAGCCGGCTCAGTGCGCCGCCGCCACGGCGCCGCCGAGGCACTGGTGCATGAACGCCTTGCGGTCCGGCCCCTTCGGCAGGGCCTTGGCGATGGCCTGTTCCCGGCAGGCGTCGCGCTGGGGCTTCATGCAATCCCGCATCGCCGCCTTGCGCTCCGGCCCCGTCAGGCTCCGGCTGTCGACCTGCGCGCGGCATTGCGCCCGCGCCGAGGCGGGCGGCGGCGCGGCCTCCTGCGCGAGGCTCGCACCGGACAGGCCGGCGAGGGTCGCGGCGGCGAGGCACGAACGGAGGAGGGGTCTCATGGGCTGCTCCCGGATGGCGGCCCTTCTGGGCCGGGAGCGCCATGACGCGCCGGACATGCATCCGCCGGATGGCGGATTCGTCTCCGCCCTGTAACGAACGGTGACGACCCGGCTCAGCTCTTGTCGAACGGGTTCTGCGAGGTGCGCAGGCTCAGGCGGATCGGCGTGCCCGGCAGATCGAAGGCCTCGCGCAGGGCGTTCACGAGGTAGCGGGTGTAGGATTTCGGCAGCGCGTCGAGCTGGTTGCCGAACAGCGCGAAATGCGGCGGGCGGCTCTTCACCTGCGTGGCGTAGCGGATCTTGATCCGCCGGCCCGACACCGCCGGGGGCGGGTTGCGCGAGGTCGCCTCGTTCAGCCAGTCATTGATCTTGGAGGTGGACACGCGCCGGTCCCAGACCTCGGCGGCATTCACCACCGCCTGCATCAGCTTGTCGACGCCTTCGCCGGCGAGCCCCGAGAGCGGCACCACCGACACGCCCCGCACCTGCGGCAGCAGGCGGGTGCAATCCTCGCGCAGCTGCTTGAGGAGGCCCGGCTGGTCGGCCACGAGGTCCCACTTGTTGAGGCCGATCACCAGGGAGCGGCCCTCGCTCTCCACGAGGTCGACGATGGTGAGGTCCTGCTTCTCGAAGGGGATCGTCGCGTCGAGGAGCACCACCACCACTTCGGCGAAGCGCACGGCGCGCAACCCGTCCGAGACGGCGAGCTTCTCCAGCTTGTCGTCGATGCGGGCGCGGCGGCGCATGCCGGCGGTGTCGTGCAGCTTGATCCGCCGGCCCCGCCACTCCCAGTCGAGGGAGATCGAATCGCGGGTGATCCCGGCCTCGGGGCCGACCAGCAGCCGCTCCTCGCCGACCATGTTGTTGATCAGCGTCGACTTGCCGGCATTGGGCCGCCCGACGATGGCGACGCGCAGCGACCGTCCGCCGGGGCCGTCCTCGTCCTCCTCCTCGTCCTCGTCGGGCTTCGGCAGGGCCTCGATCAGGGCGTTGTGCAACTCGCCCAAACCCTCGCCGTGCTCGGCGGAGAAGGGGATCGGGTCCCCGAGCCCGAGGGAGAACGCCTCGTAGGCGCCCGACATCCCGGCCCCGCCCTCGGCCTTGTTGGCGATGAGGATGACCGGGCAGCCCGCCCGGCGGGTCAGTTCGGCGAAGGAATGGTCGGCCGGCAGCACCCCGGCGCGGGCGTCGATGACGAACAGCACCACGTCGGCGGCGAGGATCGCCGCCTCGGTCTGCATCCGCATCCGGCCAGTGAGGGTGTCGTCGTCCGATTCCTCGAGGCCGGCGGTGTCGATGACCCGGAAGATCAGGCCGCCGAAGGCGACGTCGCCCTCGCGCCGGTCGCGGGTCACGCCGGGGCGGTCGTCCACGAGGGCGAGCTTCTTGCCCACGAGGCGGTTGAAGAGCGTCGACTTGCCGACATTCGGCCGGCCGACGATCGCGACGGTCGGCATATCCATCGGGTCAGTCTCTCGTGTGTCGGGGTCAGCGGGTGATGGGCGGCGGCGGCGCGGCGGGTTCGGGCTTGGCCTCCGTCTGGGTGACGGGGCCGCCCGCGACGATGGCCGCATAGACCTCGATGCGCTCGCGCAGGGAGCGCGGCGTGTCGGGATCGGCGACGATCTGGTCGAACCACCGGCTCGCCTCCTCGTACTCGCCCTTCTTCAGGGCGGCGAGGCCCAGCATCTCCCGTGCCGTGTGGCGATAGGGGCTGCCGGCGGCGAGGCTCTGCAGGTTGGCGAGCGCCGGATCGGGGTTCGGGCCGTCCATGCGGATCAGCGCGGCGCGCAGCCGGGCGAGGTCGCGCAGGCCGTCGCCGAGGGAGGTGTCGCCCGCGAGCGAATCGTATGCGGTGGCGGCCTTGGCCGGGTCGGCCTTGGCGGTCTCGGAGGCGGCGCGGAAGCGGGAGAGGAGGCGGTAGCCCGCCGTGCCGTCCTGCTCCAGGGCGGTGAAGGCCTTGTCGGCCTCCTCGGGCTTGCCGTCGCGGGCGAGGCGGTTGGCCGCGTCGAAGCGCACGGAGGCCGCCTCGGCCGCCGCCTGCTGCTGCGTCTGCCAGTAGCGCCACCCGGCGACGCCCACGACCAGCAGCACCGCGAGCGCGATGATCACGCCGCTGTAGCGGCGCCAGATCGTGAGGATCCGCTCGCGGCGGTACTCCTCATCGACCTCGCGGATGAATTCGTTGTTCTCGGCCATCGTATCCCGGCCGGCGGCGGGCGCCGGACCACCTCGCGATCCTCGAAGGCCGTGCGCCTAACACAGGGGCGCGGACTTGGCGACCTTTGGCGACCTTTGGCGACCCATGCCCCGTCCGTAGGGACGGCCGCGTCCGCCGTTGCCAGACCGCCACTCCGTTCTGAGCCCTCACATGCTCCCCGGCCAGACCGGCACGCCGATCACCGGGTAGTGGAGGTAGCGGGCGAAGACGAACCACGCGGCGGTGCCGATCAGCACCACCAGCACGTCGTTGCGCCAGCCGGCCGGCACGGCGACGGCGGCGCGGCCCCCGGCCGGCACGCCCGCCGCCCGCTCGCGCCGCTTGATGCTGATGCGGGCCGAGACCGCCCAGGCCAGGAAGCCGCCGAACAACAGGATCGAGCCGAGGTCGCCGTTGGCGAGGAGGTGGGCGGTGGCCCAGATCTTCACGGCGAGCAGCATCGGGTGCTTCGCCTTCGCGCGGATATGGCTCGGGATGTAGGTCGCCGCGAGGCTGATGAAGGCCAGCAGCACCAGCGTGAGCGCGAGGTGGCGCGTCCAGACCGGCGGATCCCAGACGGGAATCATGCCCTGCAGCCGGTAATCGTGGAAGCCGACGCCGATCAGGACCAGGCCGAGCAGCGAGAGCGCCATGTAGCCGAGCTTGTAGCGGTTCTCGCCGATCTGGCCGACGACGCTCGCCCGGCGGGCGCGCAGCATGGAGAAGGCGTGGGTGCCGAGGAACAGCACGAGGCCGAGGATGAGGAGGAGCATGGGGCCTCGTGGACAAACGAACGGTACCGGTTCTCAAGCGAAGTTCGGGGCGCTTGTCCAGGCGCCGCCCGGACGCAGCCCGCTCCGGCTTGACCTTCGGCACGGGACATGCGGGCGTCCATACCCGGAGGAGATCCCATGGCGAATGACAGCCCCGACGATTCGGTGATCCGCGACGAGGCGGCCCTGCGCGCCGGAATCGGGCCGGTGCGGGCGCTCGCCGCCGAGAAGGTCCTGGACCATCTCGACGCCTACGCCCTGCGCTTCATCGCCCTGTCGCCCTTCCTCGTGCTCGCCAGCGCCGACGGGACGGGCGACGTCGATGCCAGCCCCCGGGGCGACGCCCCCGGCTTCGTGGCCGCCCCCGACGCCCGCACGCTGGTGATCCCCGACCGGCGGGGCAACAACCGGGTCGATTCCTTCGTGAACATCCTCACCAACCCGAATGTCGGGTTGATCTTCTTCGTGCCGGGCATCTCCGAGACCCTGCGGGTGAACGGCGCGGCCGAGATCACCCGCGATCCGGCGCTGCTGGAATCCGCCGTCGCGCAGGGCAAGATCCCCGAGACCGGGCTCGTCGTCCGGGTCAGGGAGTCCCTGTTCCATTGCGGCAAGGCGCTGATCCGCTCCCGCCTGTGGGATCCGGGCCAGCACGTCCCGCGCGACGCTTTCCCGAGCCTCGGCCGCATCCTCGCCGATCAGACGCGGGCGCTGCCCGTCGAGGAGGCGGAAGCCTCCATCGCCGAAGCCTACGTGAACCGGCTATACTGAGCCCGCCACCGGAGCGAGGAATGCCATGGCCGACCCGAGACCGCCCGCCAACCGCGCCCGCGGCACCAGCGCGACGGGGGCTCACACCCTCGGCGCCGGGGCGGCGGGGGCCTATGCGATGGGAGCGCTCGCCCTCGGGGTGGTGGTGTTCGGCGCCTTCGCCATCGGCCGCCTGTCCATCGGACGGGCGCGGATCGGCTCGCTGGAGATCGACGAGTTGACCGTGCGCTCCCTGCGCATCCTCCGCGAGGAGTGAGCGGCGCTCACCGCCCGTCGAACCAGTCCTTCCAGAGGGGAACGGCCTTGGCGAAGTTGCCCCGGTGGCTGGTGGGGCCGGTGGAGACCGCCTCCACCCGGTCGTTGCCGAGGGACTTCTGGTAGAGCATCGGCAATTGCCCGAGTTCGGTGCGGATCGCCTCGTCCGCCTCGCCGTAGAAGGTGCGAACGGGCGTCTTCACCACCCAGCGGTAGCACTGCGTCTGCGCCGCGAGGCGGCCATAGGCCGAGTCCGCGAAGAAGCGCGGGTCGTAATAGGCCGGCTTCACCACCTTGTGCAGGTCGGTCGGCACCGCGCTCGTGTCGACGGGCAGGCGCTCGTAGGCGCGCTTGGCGAGGTCGTAGACCTCGTCGGTGAGGAGCGAGCGGGCCAGCCCCGGCACGCCGTAATAGTTCTCGAAGGAGAAGGCCGACAGGATGAACAGGGTCGGCACCCAGGTCGCGTCGTTCTTGCGCGGATAGTCGAGGAAGCCGCTCAGGGCCACGAAGACGTCGGCCGGGGTGCTCGCGGTGGCGGTGGCCTTCACCGGCACCCCCGCCGCTTCGAGCTTCTCCAGCATTGCCAGGGTGACGAAGCCGCCCTGCGACCAGCCGCCGAGATACAGGTCGCCGGTGGCGACCTTGAGGTCGGCCAGCACCGCGCGGGCGGCCATCAGCATGTCGTAAGTCGCCTGCTGGTGGCTCGCCTTGACCATGTAGCCCTCGGGCTCCTCCGAGAGGCCGAGCCCGAAATAGTCGGCGCCGATCAGCACGTAGCCCTGCCCGGCGAACTGGGCGAGCATCAATTGCGTCTCCGGCGATTCCTCCGGGAAGGAGGGCACCTGCCGTTTCCCGTAGACCGTGCCGTGCTGGTACGACACGATCGGCAGGCGCGCCCCGCCGGCCTCGGGCACCGCGACGAGGCCCGTCGCCACCGTCGGCTTGTTCCCGCGCTCGGGGATCACCGACGGGTAGGTCACGCGGTAGAGCGTCACCGCGTTCCTGGCCGGCGTGTAGGTGACGGGGATGCCGGCGAAGGCGGGGGTGTCGGTCGTAAGGATGTGGTTCAGCCGGTCCACGTCCCAGCGGCCGATCGGCTCGTAGCGGACGCCAGAGGCGATGCGCACGGGCTCGGCGGCGAAGGCCGCGCCCCACGAGAGGGCCAGCAGAGCCAGAACGCGTATGACGACGACCATGATCCCCACCAGATGGCACGATGCGCGGCCGCGCAGCAGCACCTTATACCCCGGAGGATGCTGAGGAAATGTGAAGGTCTAGGAGTGTTTTCGCAACTAGGGATTGTCGAGCGGTTAGAACAAAGGTAGAACTTGTGGGTGGCCTCACGTGTCTGTGGGCTCCCGTCCGGCCGGCATTGCCGACGGGCGGAGACGGGCGCATGTGTAGGCGGCAAGTGCAGCCCCGTGAGATGCGGAACGCAAGGAGAGATCGATGGCGGGCAGCGTCAACAAGGTGATCCTGGTGGGCAATCTCGGGCGCGATCCCGAGATCCGTCGCCTCGGTTCGGGCGATCCGGTCTGCAACCTGCGGATCGCGACCTCGGAATCGTGGAAGGACAAGGCCTCCGGCGAGCGCAAGGAGAAGACCGAGTGGCACTCGGTGGTGATCTATAACGAGAATCTGTCGCGGGTAGCCGAGCAGTACCTGCGCAAGGGCTCGAAGGTCTATATCGAGGGCCAGCTTCAGACCCGGAAGTGGACCGACCAGTCGGGTGTCGAGAAGTACACGACCGAGGTGGTGCTGCAGCGCTTCCGCGGGGAGCTGACGATTCTCGACGGGCGCGGCGGTGGCGGCGGCGAGTTCGCGTCCGAGGAGGAAGGCGGCGGCCAGATCAGCCGCGGCGGCGATTTCGGTGGCGGCGGCGGTGGTGGCCGGGGTGGCGATTTCGGCGGTGGCCGCGCCCAGGGCGGCGAGCGTCGCCCGGCTCCGTCCTCCTCCGGTGGCGCCGGCGGCGGCCGGGGCGGCTACGACCTCGACGACGACATCCCGTTCTAGGGGCGACCCCTCTTTTCCCTCTCCCCGTCCTGCGGGGAGAGGAGATGCTCCACTACCCCCCCGTCACGCTCATGTGCCGGGGCACGGCGGCCGGGCGCTGGCGCTCGATGACGAAGTCGTGGCCCTTGGGCTTGCGCGAGATCGCCTCCTCCACCGCCCGGGCCAGCACGGCATCGTCCTGGGTGGCGCGGAGCACGGCGCGCAGATCCGCCGAATCCTCCTGGCCGAGGCAGAGATAGAGCTGGCCGGTGCAGGTCAGGCGCACCCGGTTGCAGCTCTCGCAGAAATTGTGGGTCAGGGGCGTGATGAAGCCGAGCCGTCCGCCGGTCTCCTCCACGCGGACGTAGCGGGCCGGGCCCCCCGTGCGGTCGGGCAGCGGCGTGAGGGTGTAGCGGCTCTCCAGGCGCTGGCGCGCCACCGAGAGCGGCAGGAACTGGTCGGTGCGGTCGGCCTCGATCTCGCCGAGCGGCATCACCTCGATCAGCGTCATGTCCATCCCGAGGCCGTGGGCCCAGGCGATCATGTCGGGGATCTCGTCGCCGTTGACGTCGCGCAGTGCGACGGCGTTGATCTTCACCTGCATCCCGGCCTTGCGCGCGGCCTCGATGCCGCCGAGCACCACCGGCAGGTCGCCCCGGCGGGTGATGTCCTTGAACTTGGCCGCATCCAGGGTGTCGAGGGAGACGTTGACGCGCTTCACCCCGAGGGCCGCCAGTTCGGGCGCGAAGCGCGCGAGCTGGGTGCCGTTGGTGGTGAGGGTCAGCTCCTGGAGGGCGCCTGTGTCGAGATGGCGCGAGAGCCGCCGGAACAGGTGCATGATGTCGCGGCGTACCAGGGGCTCGCCCCCGGTGATGCGCAGCTTGCGGACGCCGCGCGCGATGAACACGCCGCAGAGCCGGTCGAGCTCTTCCAGGCTCAGGAGGTCGCGCTTGGGCAGGAACTGCATGTTCTCGGACATGCAATAGGCGCAGCGCAGGTCGCAGCGATCCGTCACCGAGATGCGTAGGTATGTGATCGCCCGCTGGAACGGGTCGATCAGCGGCGCGGGCCTCGCGCCGGCCGGCAGGACCGTCGAAGGGAGGGAGATGTCATCGGCCATTGCAAGGGATATGATGGCCGGAGCGCTCCCGGGCAAGCGTGCCCAGTGAGCGCAACCCCCGATTGCCGCAACGGTGTGACCCGTGACCCCTGTCCAGACCCAGGACCAAGGCCAGGATTTCTGGCCGACCGAGCTTCGCCTGTCCCCGGACAAGCGGATCCTCAACGTCGCCTTCGAGGACGGCACGCGCTTCGCCCTGCCGGCCGAATACCTGCGGGTGTCGAGTCCGTCCGCCGAGGTGCAGGGCCATTCCCCCGCCGAGCGGAAGGTGCTCGGCGGCAAGCGCAACGTCGCGATCCTCGGCGTGGAGCCGGTCGGCAACTACGCGGTGAAGCTCACCTTCGACGACATGCATGACACCGGCCTCTACGGCTGGGGCTATCTGCACGAACTCGGCCGCAACTACGTGCGGCGGTGGGAGACCTATCTCGGCGAGCTCGCCGAGCGGGGGCTCGACCGCGACACGGTGGCACCCGCCAAGTCCGGCGGCTGCGGCTCGGGCTCCTGCGGCTGCCATTGATGCCGGGCTTCGCCTGCACGATCCCTGCCGTGCCGACCGTGCAGCAGGACGACGCCTCCGTGCGCGTCACGCGCTGGGATTTCCCGCCCGGCGCCGTCACCGGCTGGCACGAGCACGGCTGGCCCTATGTCGTGGTGATGCTCGCCGACGGCATCCTGCGGGTCCATGACGGGCAGGCGGTGAGCGAGACCGCCCTGAAGGCCGGGGACACCTACACCCGCCCGGCCGGCATCCGGCACGATGTGATGAACGGCGCGGATCATCCGATCGCCTTCATCGAGATCGAGCTGAAGCGGCCCGGCGCCCTTTAGAGGCCCTACTCCTCCTCGCCGCCCTCGCCGCCCAGCGACCATTCCTTGACCCGCGCGAGGTGGTCGTAGGCCCCCGTGCCCTTGGCGTATTGCGGGTAGGGGCGGGCGGTGAAGGCCGCCTCCCCGGTGAGGAAGCGGGCGATCAGGCCGCGCAGGCGCTGCGTGTGCTCGGCGACGATCGCCTCGACGCTGCGCTCGTCGCCGCGCGGCGGCTTCACGGGGATCGGCACGAAGGCCTTCCGCCCGCCCGAGGCGTGGACGTAGAGCAGGTCCGGCGTCTGCGCGGTGCGCGGCAGGTCCTTGAACGCGCCGTGCATCAGCATCGCCGCCTCCAGCGTCAGCTGCGGCGAGAAGCCGGTGAAGATCTCCTTCGCGCTCGGCACGGTGCCGGTCTTGAAGTCCACGATGCAGGCGGTGCCGTCCGGCCGGAGCTCGATCCGGTCGGCGCGGGCCCGCAGGGTGAAGGTCTCGCGGCCCAGCGGAATGGTCCAGCGGCCGAACATCTCCGCATGGACGCGGGTGAGGCCGGGCCGCCGCTCGGTCTCCCAGGGCAGGTAGGACAGGGCCATGCGGGCGTAGCGCGGCCACCATTCCGCGTAGAGGCTCGGATAGGCGTCGTTGATCCGGGAGAACGCATCCGCCGCGATCTGGTAGAGCCGCTCATCCGCTTGGCGGGGCAGCGCCTGCGGATACGCGATGGCGAACTCCGAGAAGATGCGGTGGACCAGGGTGCCGCGCTCGCCCGCGCCGGGAAGCGCGGCCAGCGGTTCCAGCGGATCGAGGCCGAGGACGTGCCGCGCGAAGATCGCGTAGGGGTCGCGCACCAGGGTCTCGATCTCGGTGACGCTGAGGCTGCGCGGGAACAGGGCCGGGTCGGGCTTGGGCGCGGGCCGCTTCAGGCGCGGCTGGGCCGGCGCGGCATCGAGGGCCGCGGCGAGCCCCGACAGGCGCCGCCCGGCGTTCAGCGCCGTGCCCCAGGCCTCCTCGCCCGCGAAGGCGCGCATCCGCTGGATCAGCCGCGAGGGGACGGTGGGCGAACCGTCGCGCTTGAGGGCGCGGGTGATCACCACGTCGTGGCAGCCCAGGGCCTCGGTGAAATCGTGGGCCATCTGGCCGATCCGCCGCTCCGGCGGGTCGAGGCCGATCCGCTCGCGCATCGGGCGGTTGAGGAAGGCGTCGGTCACGGTGCGCACCGGCCAGACGCCCTCGTCCAGGCCGCCGACCACGATGCGGTCGGCCTGGAGCAGGCGGGCCTCGATCAGCCCGAGGATGCGCAGGCGCGGATGCGGCGAGGGCCCGGCGCAGCCGACCTTCCGCTCCCGCGTCAGGGTGGTGAAGAAGCTCGGATAGTCGGCGAAGTCGCCCTCCATCCCCCCGGGCTCGGCCATGTCGAGGTCGTCGAACAGGGTGTCGAGGCAGGCGAGCGAGGCCTCCGCCTCCTCTGCGCCCTCCGGGCCGGCGAGCAGGGCCTCGCAGGCGGTGCGGTGCCCGGCGGCCACGGCGACGAGGTCGCACGCCCCCGCGCCCTCCGGGCCGGGAAACTCGGCGAAGGCGAGGTCCAGCCGGTCGAGGATCGAGGCGGCCAGCTCCCAGTCGGTCTCCGTCAGGCGCCGCTCGGCCCGGGGCGGGCGGCGGTCCGGGTCCTCCCCCGTCCGCCGCGCGGCGAGCGCCCGGCGCAGGCCCGCCAGGGTCGGGGCGGGGGCGGGGCCGCGCAGCAGGCCGATCTCCAGGGCGGCGGCGCCGCGCACCAGATCCTCGCGGCCGAGGCCGAGGCGCACCATCGGGTGCGACAGCAGGGCGATGAGCCGGGCGGGGAGGCTGTCGGCCTGCTGGCGGGCGAGGTCGGCGGCGAATTCCGCCGCGAGGCGGGCGAGGCGTCCGGCGGGGGCGGCGGCCAGGGCCAGCCCGGCGGAATCCTCCGCGACGATCCCCCAGCGCAGCAACTCGACGGCGACCCGGCCCGCGAGCCCCCGGTCGGGGGTGACGAGGAAGGCCGTCGCGCCGGGCGTCTCCAGGGTCTCGCGCAGCGCCAGCGCGGCGACCAGCGCCTCCTCGCGCTCGTCGGCGGCCTCCACCAGGGCGAGCCCGTCGAGGCCGAGCCGCGCGGTGGCCTCGCGCGCGGCGGGGTCGAGGGTCGACCACGCATCGGTGGTGTCGGCGGGCCGGAGCGCCTGGGACAGCATCCGGGCGCGGGCCGTCCCTGCGGCGTCGGGGGTGCCGAGCGCGACGATCTCCGTCCGGTTCATGGCGAGGCCGCCCGGCCCGAGCAGCCGGTGCAGGATCGCCTGCGGATGGCCGTGGGCGATGGTGCGGGTGAAGCCCTCGCCGGTCTCGATCCCGTCCCAGCCGGCCTCGTCGAGGTCGAGATCGAGCCCCGGCAGCACCACCGCGCCGCGCGGCAGCCTCGCCACGGCGGTGATGAGCTTGGCGGTGGCGGGCACCGAGCCGAGGGAGCCCGCGACGATCACCGGATCGTCCGGCGCCTTGGCGAGGCGTTCGCCCTCCGCGAGGATCAGGGAGCGGGCGCGGGCGACGGGGTCGGCGAGTTCGCGCGCGTCGAGGAGCTTCGGCCAGTTCTCGGCGGCGATCTTCACGAAGTCGAGGGTCAGGCCGAAATAGCGGGAATACTCCGCTTCCACCGCCCCGGCGATCTCCGACCAGGGCAGGCCCTCGACGGTGAGCGCGTCCATCAGCCCTTCGAGGTCGCCCGCCAGCCCCACCGCGTCGGCGGGGGAGGAGGGCACGAGGAACGGCACCTCGTCCTGCAGGGGCAGGAGCGAGCGGTCGACCGTCTGCGCCCAGGCGCGGACGAGGCGGGCGAGGATCAGCCGCCGTTCCAGCGGCGCGATGGGCGGCCGGGCCGGGGCGGCGCCGAGCAGCGGGTCGGCGGCGAGGTCGAGTTCGGCCTCGTCCGCCTCGCCCAGCGGCACGGTGCGCGGCAGCAGGGCCGCGTCGCCCAGGCGCGCGGCCAGGATCGCCGACAGGGCGCGGGCCGCCCGGCGGGTCGGCAGGTAGACGGAGACGGAGGCCAGGGCCAGCGGGTCCCCCGCCACCGGCCCGACGAGGCGCCCGTCGAGCAGGGCGTCGGCCACGGCCGGCAGGAACGGCACGCCACGGGACACGGTGAAGACGGCCTGACGGGCGGTCATGGAGCGGGCGGGGTTTCGGGAGGCGGGGACCGGGCCCCGCGGGGAGGCCCTTATACACGCCCCGGCGGGACGCCGCCCCCGATTGACGCCCCCCGATTGACGCCCGCCGATTGACGCTCGCTTGGCGGGGTGGGAAAGCCATGGGCATGAGCATGCCCGCCGATCCCCGCGCCGCCCTCGGCCTGCCGGTCAAGGAGGCCGACGTCGCCGCCATGAAGGCGGAGGCCGCGTCGTGGTTCGCCACCCTGCGGGACCGGATCGTGGCCGCCTTCGAGGCGATCGAGGACGAGGCGGAGGGGCCCCTCCACCCGGACGCCCCGCGCGAGCCCGGCCGCTTCGTCCTGACCCCCTGGGAGCGCACCGACCACAGCGGCGTCCCGGGCGGCGGCGGGACGATGGCGATGCTCAGGGGCCGGGCCTTCGAGAAGGCCGGCGTCCACATCTCGACCGTGCATGGCGAATTCGCCCCCGAGTTCCGGGCTCAGATGCCCGGCGCGGCGGAGGATCCGCGCTTCTTCGCGACCGGCATCTCGCTGATCGCCCATCCCTGGAACCCGCACGCGCCCACCGTGCACATGAACACGCGGTTCGTGGCCACGACCAAGGCGTGGTTCGGCGGCGGCGCCGACCTGACCCCCGTGCTGGAGCGGCGGCGCAACCAGGACGACCCAGACAGCCGACACTTCCATGCCTGCCTGCAGAAGGCCTGCGAGGCCCACGGGGTGGATCACGCGGCCTACAAGGCGTGGTGCGACGAGTATTTCCACCTGAAGCACCGGAACGAGCCCCGGGGCATCGGCGGCATCTTCTACGATTACCGCTGGAGCGAGGAGCCGCGGGCGGACCTCGCCTTCACCAAATCGGTGGGCCTCGCCTTCCTCGACGCCTATCCGCCGATCATGCGCGAGAACATGCGCAGGGCCTGGACGGAGGAGGACCGCACCGAGCAGCAGGTGCGGCGCGGGCGCTACGTGGAGTTCAACCTACTCTACGACCGGGGCACGATCTTCGGGCTGAAGACCGGCGGCAACGTCGCCTCCATCCTGTCCTCCATGCCGCCGACCGTGCGCTGGCCGTGAGGTCGCGCCCGCGATGACCGATGCCTACGCGCCGCAGCAGGATGCGGCCCTGAAGGCGATCGATGCGTGGCGCCGCGACGGCGGCGCGCAGGTGTTCCGCCTGTTCGGCTATGCCGGCACCGGCAAGACGACGCTCGCCCGCCGCATCGCGGAGGATGTCGACGGGTCGGTGGTGTTCGGCGCCTTCACGGGCAAGGCCGCCTCGGTGATGCGCCAGAAGGGCTGCCACGACGCGGCGACGATCCACTCGCTGATCTACCGCACCAAGGAGGCGGAGGAGGGCGGCGGCCCGACCTTCACCCTCAACCGCTCCGGCCCGGTGGCCAAGGCGGACCTCATCGTCATCGACGAATGCTCGATGGTCGATTCCGACCTCGGCAACGACCTCCTGTCCTTCGACAAGCCGGTGCTGGTCCTGGGCGATCCGGCCCAGTTGCCGCCGGTGCGCGGCGGCGGCTTCTTCACCGAGGCCGAGCCCGACGTGATGCTCACCGATGTCCACCGGCAGGCCAAGGACGACCCGATCGTGCGCATGGCCATGACCGTGCGCGAGGGCGGCCGCCTGGAGCGCGGGGAGTTCGGGGCGAGCCGCGTCGTCTCCCGCCGGGACCTCGACCCGGCGCAGGTCATGGAGTGCGATCAGGTGCTGGTCGGGCTCAACAAGACGCGGCGGCTCTACAACAACCGCCTGCGGGAGATCGCCGGCCACACCGATCCGATGCCGGCGGTGGGGGAGAAGCTGGTCTGCCTGCGCAACGACCGGGTGAAGGGCCTGCTCAACGGCTCGACCTGGACGGTGCATGCGCTCCGCGCGCCGCCCCGGCCGGACATGGTCCGCCTCGACATCGTGCCGGAGGACGACCCGGCGCTGCGCCGCCGCCCCACCGACATCAAGGTGCTGCGGGCGATGATCGCCGGCACCGACGAGGAGATCCCCCTCTATCAGCGCCGGGAGACCGACGAGTTCACCTACGGCTACGCGCTCACCGTGCACAAGGCGCAAGGGTCACAGTGGGACAAGGTGACGTTGTTCGACGAATCCTACGCCTTCCGCGAGCACCGGGCCCGGTGGCTCTACACCGGGCTGACGCGGGCGGCGCAGGCGATCACCGTGGTGGTGTAGGGCCTCAGGCCCGGCACTCCTCGAAGCCCTCGCGGATCGTCGCCTCGTCGAGGTTGCGGCCGATGAAGACCACGCGGCTGACGCGCTTCTCGTCCTTCCCCCAATCGCCCTGCACGTCCCCGTCGAGGATCATGTGCACGCCCTGGAAGACGAAGCGCTTCGGCTCGTTCGGGAAGGCGACGATGCCCTTGCAGCGCAGGATGTCCGGGCCCTGGACCTGCGTGAGGTTCGAGATCCACGGCATGAACCGCTCCGGGTCCACCTCGCCCTCGATCTTCGCGGAGATCGAGCGGATCTCCGAATCGTGGTGATGGTGGTGGCTCTCCTCCAGGAAGTCGGGCTCCACGTCGAGGATGCGGTCGAGGTCGAAGGCGTTGCGCTCCAGCACCGCGTCGAGGGGTACCGCGCAGTTCGTCGTGCGGTGCAATTGCGCCAGGGGGTTGATGGCGCGGATCTCGCCCTCCACCCGGTCGAGGTCGGCCGATGAGACGAGGTCCGCCTTGTTGAGCAGGATCACGTCCGCGAAGGCGATCTGGTTCTTCGCCTCGGGGGCGTCCTTCAGGCGGTCGGTGAGCCACTTGGCGTCGGCCACCGTCACCACCGCATCGAGGCGGGCGGCGTCGCCGACATCCTGGTCCACGAAGAAGGTCTGGGCCACGGGGGCCGGGTCGGCGAGGCCCGTGGTCTCCACGATGATCGCGTCGAACTTGCCCCGGCGCTTCACCAGCCCGTCCATGATGCGAATCAGGTCGCCGCGCACGGTGCAGCAGATGCAGCCGTTGTTCATCTCGAACACTTCCTCGTCCGCGCCGACGACGAGGTCGTTGTCGATGCCGATCTCGCCGAATTCGTTGACGATGACCGCGTAGCGGCGCCCGTGATTCTCGGTGAGGATGCGGTTGAGCAGGGTCGTCTTGCCCGCGCCGAGATAGCCGGTGAGCACCGTGACCGGGATCTTGCCGTCCGTCTGGGGGGAATGTGCCATAGCGGCCTGCCGTGTTCGCGAAGGGTCGTCGGGGTTGCCGCTGTAACATTGTCACGCGATCCCGCCAACGGAAGGGCCCCCGTCCCCAGCCCGTCACAGGTCCGTCATGCGGGTCGATCACAGACGGAGGCAGCCCCTCACGAAACCGTCGTTTGCCGCGCGGCGGCCGAGGTTCTAACCCCCGTGCCGAGACGGTGGCGCGAGTGCTTTCGCGTCATTGCCTTGGAAAAGCGCCAACCTCCGGTTCAACGCTTGCTCCCAAGGCAGGCGCGAATCGCGGCTGATATCTCACCGCCCGGCTGAAACGACGCCCATGGACGCCCGCAACCCCCTCCACCCGGATCAGGCAGGCCTCTCCCCGACGCGGCCCGCTCGGCGGCGGCGGGGCTTCGTCTTCCTCGTCCTGCTCGTCGTCCTGGGCGGCCTCGGCGCCTTCGCGGCCCTGCGCCCGCACGAGGCGCACGAACTCGGCGAGCGGGCGATGGCGGCGGCCAAGGGGCTGTTCGCCTCGGACGACCAGGATGCCGGGATCGAGGCGACCAGGGCCGCCCCGGTGGAGCGGGTGTTCCGCCCGAGCAAGGAGCAGCGCGCCTCCTTCGAGATCCTGCCCGTGGCGAACCAGGTCTTCCGGCCGGAGGGCGCGGCGGAGGGCCGCATCGCCCTCAACGACGACGACAACGTGCCCGTGGTCTCCCCCTATTCCGGCCGCGTCACCAAGGTGATGGTCCGGGCGGGCGACGACGTGAAGGCCGGGGACGTGCTGTTCGTGGTCGAGGCCACGGACATGGTCCAGGCGCAGAACGATTATCAGGCCGCGCTCAACACCCTGCAGAAGCAGCAGGCGCTGCTGAAGCTCGACCAGACCATCGCCACCCGGCAGCAGGAGCTGTTCCAGGCCAAGGCGGTGGCCCTGAAGGATTACCAATCCGCGCAGAACGACGTGATCGCGGCGCAGAGCGATCTGAAGACCGCCGAGGCCGCCCTCGACGCGGTGAAGAACCGCCTGCGGCTGCTCGGCAAGACCGATGCGGAGATCGCGGCCTACGAGAAGAACGGCACGATGAGCCCGGAGACGAAGATCCGCGCGCCCATCCCCGGCACCATCGTCCAGCGCAAGGTCGGCACCGGCCAGTACATCAGCGCCTCCGGCGATCCGCAATTCGTGATCGGCGATCTCTCCACCGTCTGGCTCATCGCCAACGTGCGCGAGAGCGAGATCCCGAAGATCCGTATCGGCCAGGAGGTCGAGGCGAAGGTGGCGGGGTTCGGCAACCGCGTGTTCAAGGCGCGGGTGAACTACATGGCCGCGAGCCTCGACCCGGCGACGCGCCGCCTCGCCGTGCGCAGCGAGGTCGACAATCCCGACCGCCTGCTCCGGCCGGAGATGTTCGCCACCTACACGATCATCACCGGCAAGGGCGAGCCGAGCCCGAGCGTGCCGCTCTCGGCCGTCGTCTACGAGGGCGGGCGCACCCATGTCTGGGTGGCGCGGCCGGACGGGGCGGTGGAGGCCCGCGACCTGCAGCTCGGGCTCATCAACGGCGACAACGCCCAGGTGGTCTCCGGCCTG
>Ga0182229_1000136_pt1 | contig 18658 bp, 18 predicted proteins | sample G6R1MG_32_FD_129663 | JGI IMG/M metagenome (GOLD analysis project Ga0182229, IMG submission 129663) | Miscanthus phyllosphere microbial communities from Michigan, USA - G6R4_MAIN_07NOV2016_LD1 MG | ecosystem: Host-associated > Plants > Phyllosphere > Phylloplane/Leaf | place: USA: Michigan...
TCCTGGAACGAGCGGTAGCGCACTCCGGCCTGGGTGTAGTCGTCCTCGGTGCGCGAGGTCTGGTAGCGGCCGAGATCGCCCTGGACCGGCTGGCGGTAGTCACGCGCGGGCTTGGGCGCTTCGCGCAGGCCCTCGGCGAGCGTCGAGGGCTCGTAGTTGATGTGCCGGTTCGGGCCGGTACCGTCGACGCCGTATGTCATCTGGCCGTCGCGCTGGTTCGAATAGACCTTAACGCCGGGCTGCGGCGCGTTGATCGGCAGCTGGAGGTAGTTCGCGCCGACGCGGTAGCGCTGCGTATCCGAGTAGGACAGCGTCCGGCCCTGCAGCATCTTGTCGTCCGAGAAGTCGATGCCGTCCACGAGTACACCCGTGCCGAACGCCGACTGCTCGACTTCCGCGAAGAAGTTGTCAGGCACACGGTCGAGCACCATGCGGCCCACCGGAAGGAGCGGGAAGTCCTCGACTGGCCACAGCTTGGTGTCGTCGAGCGGATCGAACGACAGGTGGTCGTTCGGGCCGTCCGGCATGATCTGCACGCAGAATTCCCACTCGGGGAAATTGCCCTTGGAAATGTTGTCGTAGAGGTCGCGCGTGGCGTGACCCACGTCCTTGCCCTGGATCTCGGCGGCCTGGGCCGAGGTCAGGTTGCGGATGCCCTGCTTGGGCTCCCAGTGGAACTTACACAGCACCGCCTCGCCCTGGTCGTTGACGAGTTTGTAGGTGTTGACGCCCGAGCCCTCCATCTCGCGGTAGTTCGCGGGAATGCCCCAGGGCGACTTGAGGTGCGTCACCATGTGGATGGCTTCGGGGTGCTGTGCCACGAAGTCGAAGAAGCGCCACGCTTCTTGGCGGTTGGTCACCGGGTCCGGCTTGAACGCGTGGATCATGTCGGGGAACTTGATCGCGTCGCGAATGAAGAAGACCTTCAGGTTGTTGCCCACGAGGTCCCAGTTGCCGTCCACCGTCTTGAACTTCACAGCGAAGCCACGCGGGTCGCGCTCGGTTTCCGGACTTTCCTTGGCGCCGGCCACGGTGGAGAAGCGCACGAACATCGGCGTCTTCACGCCGGTCTCGTTCAGCACGCGGGCGCGAGTGTACTTGGAAGCCGGCTCGTTGCCGATCTTGCCGTAGGCCTCGAAGTAGCCGTGCGCGCCGGCGCCGCGGGCATGCACCACGCGCTCGGGAATCCGCTCGCGGTCGAAATGCGTGATCTTTTCGATGAACTGATAGTTCTCGAGGGTCGCGGGGCCCCGCTCGCCGACCGTGCGCGTGCTCTGGTTGTCACGGACCGGATGGCCCTGGCGGGTCGTCAGAATCGGGCGGTTGTCGCTCATGCGTTGCTGTCTCCTAAAGGGTCAGGTGGCTTCAGATGGGTCGCTAGACGCGTCCACACAGCCTGGAACCGTTCTGTTTCGGAGGTATGCCCGCGAACGGGATGATTGGCAAATGCATCGTCGCAAACGTCGTGATAGATGCAGCCTATGAATTTCGTTGGCCTCTCCCTCCGTGATCTCGAATACGTCGTCGCCGTCGCCGACGAGGAGCATTTCGGCCGTGCTGCCGAGCGCTGCAATGTCAGCCAGCCGACGCTCTCGGTGCAGGTGCGCAAGCTGGAGGCCACGCTCGGGCTCGCCGTATTCGAACGCTCGAATCGGCGCGTGCTGGTGACACTCGCCGGGCGGGGGATCGTGAGGCAGGCGCGGGTGGTGTTGGCCGAGGCGCAGCGTCTGCTGGCCCTCGCCGCCGAGGGCCACGGCTCGCCGCTCTCCGGGCGGCTCGTCTTAGCCGCGATCCAGACGCTCGGCCCGTATTACTTCCCGCTGGTGCTACGTCTGCTGCGACAGGCCTTTCCGCTGCTCTCCCTGGCGCTCAGCGAGGGCCGCACCGCAGAGATCCTCGACGGCTTGCGCGACGGACGCATCGACGCCGCGCTCATCTCCCTGCCGGTCCCGGTGTCGGGCTTGACAGTGGTCCCGCTCTTCACCGAACCGTTCGTGCTGGCCTGTCCCGCAGATCATCCTCTGGCAGAAGAGCCGGCCGAGGGACGAGCGCTGCGGGCCCGCGACATCGATGGGCCGGACCTGATGCTGCTGGACGAGGGCAACTGCCTGCGCGACCAGACCATCGCGGCCTGCGATGTGGCGAGCGCCGCCGGACGCCACGCCACCAGTCTGGAGACCCTGCGCTCAATGGTGGCGGCGGGCGCCGGCTACACCCTACTCCCCCTACTGGCGGTGCCGAGCGGTTCCGACCCGAGCGGTCTCACCGTCACCCGCCGCTTCGACGGTGACGGCCCCGGCCGCACCCTGGCCCTGGCTTGGCGCACGAGCGATCCCCGTGCTGGGGGGCTCGCCCATCTCGCCGAATTCTTCCGGGCCCACGCGCCGTCGGGCACGCAGGCCTGCCCCGACCGCCTGACCTGACGCGGAAGATCCGTCCGGCACAGGTCGGACGGGTCGTTCGTAGTAAGACGTCGCGGCTCAGCGGGCGCGGCGGGGTGCGGTGCCGGCGGTCCAGTGCGGACGAGCGGCACGGGGGTGAGCGCCGGCGTTCTCCGAGACCATCGGCGCGCCCAGGATCTGGCCGGTGCGGTTGTGCTGCGACCAGAGCGAGTGCGGATCGTGGTTGGGATCGTTGACGTAGGAGCTCATGTGGGCGCCGCCCGCGGCTTGACGGCTCCCTCCCTGACCCTCGGCCTGGGCGGCGAGCGGCAGAAGGGCGGCGGAAACGAAGGCGACGACAACGACGGTTTTCATGGGATCAGCCTCAAACGATTGAGTTGCTCCCCGCCGAACATTTCATTCCGCGGTGACGATGCAGATGTAATGCATCCTTTCATGTATTGTCGCGGAAATATCCACCTCATCTGAAACAATTTTTAATCCCTCGAAATAAACAATAGGTGCGAAATCGCACATTTCGCTGCTTTTGGCCGCCGAACAGTACTGAATTGCGGCAGCGCAGTAGGATGCTTCGCCTGCGACCGACGTGAGTGAGGCCCGTTTCCCCCGCGCGGACGGAGATGCTACGGGAGCTCTCGGCCGCGCCTGTAGCATCGACCGGTGAGACGTGCGGTTCCGAACCGAGACTGGACATGAAAGGCTATGCCGGCAACGCGCAGACGATGGCGGACGTCGCCGCCGTCATCGAGCAGGCCCGCCGCGAGGGTCGGGACCTCGCCACCGCTCTGCGGATCGCGCGGGTGACGCTGGCCTACATCAGCGGTCCCGAGCCCGATCCCGAGCAGGCTCGCGCGCTCGCCGACATCGATCGCCATCTCAGGGACATCACCGGATAGAGGCGCTCCGGCCTCTCGTGCTGCTGGCTCCGTACGTTTCGGCCGGAAGGCGTGGGCTGTTCATCCAGCTTGCGTCAGCAACGTCACCGCGCCGAAGACGAGGACGGACAGGACGGCCCCGGCCATCAGGATCAGCGCGGCGCGCGATTCGCGCACGTCTTGCTCGGACATGGGGCCAGCGTAATCCGGGTGGGCGGGCCGGAAAAGCACCTACGAAGCCTTTCGTAACGCTGGTCGGCGACACTCCGCCCCCGGGGGAACGGGCGGAGGATGGAGCGATGGCACGCGTCGAGGCCGCCGGGGGCGCGCAGGCGGGCCTGCCGAGCCTTCACCTCGTCGGCAACGGGCGCCCGCCCTGCGCGGTCGGCGACTTCTCCGCAGGGCTGCACGCCAGCCTGCACGGGTACGTCCCCACCCCTCCCGCGATCCTCATCCTGGAACCCGGTCGGCTTGCCCTGCCGGTCCAGTGGCGGGCGGTGGGCAGCGCCTCGGCGGTGGTGGCGAACCTGCCCGTGGTCGCCTGGAAGCGGGCCCTCCTCGGTCCCGTCGCGGCCTACGGGATCGCGCTTCTGCGCGGCCGGCCGCGCATCACCGTGCTGCACGAATGGGCGGGCCTGCACGCCCTGCGCCGGCTCGTGCTGCGCCCGCTGATCCTGCTGTCGAGCCGGGTCGTGCTGCTGTCGCCGCAGATCCGGGACGAGCTTGCCGCCGACCGGCTCGTGGGGTTCCGCGCCCGGAGCTCCGCGCTGATGCCGCTGCCGCCGACTCTCGCCCGCCCGACCGCGAGCGTCGACAGCGCGCTGCGCCGACGCCTCGTGGCCGCGCGGGGCGAGGGGCGGCTCGTGCTCGGGCATTTCGGCTCGATCTATCCGGGCAAACAACCAGAGGGGATTCTTGAGGTCGCCGCCGCTCTCAAGCGCCGCGGCGAGCGCCCGCTGACCGTCTTCCTGGGTTCGTTCGTCAAAGCCTTCGACGGGGTCGAGGCGGCTTTCCGGGAGCGCGTGGCTGCCCTGGACCTGAGCGACGACGTGATCGTCTCGGGCTACGTCGCCACGACCCCCGAGTTGTTCGGGCTGTTCGAGGCGGTGGACGCCTTCCTCTACCGCTTGCCCGAGGGGCTGACCGCGCGCCGCACCAGCGTGCTCGCCTGCCTGCAATCGGGCCGGCCGGTGGTGGTGAGTGCGCCCGCGCGCCTGACCGAGTTCGACCACCACCCGCGCTTCCGCGCGCTCCTCGACGGCGCGGGGCTGGCCCTGGTGCCGCGCGGGGCCGACGCGGAGGCCTGCGCGACCCGCATCCTCCAGGTGCGCGACCGCCCGAGCATGCTCTCCGAGATCGACGCGGCTCAATGGTTCGGGGACACCGCCGAGGCCCTGCGCGCCCTGCTGCCGGGCCGGTGCTGACTGCTCCTTTCCGCATTGCTACATTGCGAGACCCGGACGTGAAGGGTTCTGGCTTGGGACTTGGGGCGAGTCACCGTGCGGCGCATCCTGAAATTCCTGCACACGATGGGGGCGATCGGGCTGATGGGGGCGATGGCCGCGCTGCTCGTGCTGCTGGCCTGGACGCCCCCGCCGAGCGAACTGGCCACCTACGCCACCATGCGCGGTGCCATGGGCGCCGTCGCGACCTGGGTGTTCTTCCCCTCCCTCGGCCTGACGCTGGTGGCCGGCCTGCTCGCTATCGCCGTGACGCGGGGCTTCCACGATGCCGGCTGGGCCTGGGCCAAGGCGGCCAGCGGCATCCTGATTTTCGAGAGCGGCTTCGTGGGAGTGCTCGGGCCGATGCAACGGGAGGCCGAGCAGGCCGCCCGGGCGCTGGTGGGCCAAACCGACCCCGCCGCACTCGCCCGGACGCTCGGCCCGGAGCGCAACACCCTGTGGGTGCTCCTGGTGATCGCCACCGCCAACGTGGTCTTCGGGATCTGGCGTCCGCGCCTGGTGCGACGGGCCGGGCAAGCGCCGTCTTGACAGATCCGTTCGCCGCTCGGGCAGCCCACCATTGGGCCAGAACGGTGTGCAGTGGCGGAAGGTGGACGCGGTCAGACTGAAGCGGCGAGACGGCCACCGGAGCCTTCCCTCCTCCGGCCACTCTCACCCGAGCCGAAACCGCGCCAAGTAATGCAACCCGAACACGGCCACCAGAAACGTGAACCAGATCGGGTCGGAGCGATCATAGAAGAAGCTCTCCATGGAAGAGAGCAGCAGACCGAACAACCAGATCTGCAGGAACATCACGGCGAAGGGATCGGGCCGGCTGCGCTCCGACAGGCGCTGGTAGTCCCGCAACGGGGCGATCACCAGCACCAGCCCGGTCAGGACGAGGCCGACGAGGCCGAGGTTGACTGCCGTGTCGAGGTAGCCGTTGTGGCTGTGGGCGGCCACGCCCGCCCAGGTGCCCTCGGCCTCGGCGCTGTCGCGCACCCCGGACGTGCCCCAGAAGGCCGAGAAGCCGTAGCCGGTGAGCGGGCGCTGCGCCACCGCGTCCACGGCAAAGCGCCAGACGTCGGTGCGGCCGGTGAAGGTGGCGTCGAGGGGCAGGGTCGCGACGATCCGGGCGAGCCCGTCGTTCAGCACCGTGCCGACGCTGAACAGGTTGAGGACGAGCACGAGCCCGAGCGTCAGGGCGGCCCGCGCCAACAGCCCGCGCAGGAGCGAGAACAAGCCGGTGATCGCGAGCACCGCGAGACACAAGGCGGCCGCGCTTTTGCCCTCGGAGCCGACGAGGAACAGCGCCGAGGCGGCGGTGAGCCCCGCGCCGGTGGCGCGCTGGCCGCTGCGGAACACGGCGAGCCCCACGAACACCAGCATCGCGATCACGGCAGCAGCGGCGTTCTTGTGGCCGAAGACACCGCGCCACGCGCCCGCCAACCCCGGCTCCAACAGGTCGCGCGGCCCGTGGATCGCAAGATCGGGGGCGAGCAGGAGACCGAGGTAGCACAGCGCCAGGAGCGTCCCGGCCGCAAGGCCGAGGAGTGCCCGCCATTCTCCGCGTGAGGCCGGCAGCAGGGGCAGGCAGGCGGCGACCGCGATCACCGCCATCGTCAGCCCGAGCCGCTTGGCGGAGGTACCGGGATCGGTGGAGAGCACCACGGAGAGGACGAGCCAGAGCCCGAGGGCCGCGTTCGCGGGGGTGAGAAGGGAGGCCAAGCCGCGGGCGTGCTCGCGCAGAGTGACGCCCAGGGCCACGAGCGCACCGGCGCCGAAGGCGAGGTAGGTCGCGCCCTCCTGACCCGTGACGATGTCGCCGAGGTCGGGCCGCGACAGGCTGGGGAAGGGTTTGAGGGAGACCCAGACCAGTAGGAGGATCGAGAGGAACACAGCCTGCCGCACGACCCTCAAGGCCGGCACCTCACCCGCGAGACGGCGCAGGCGGCCGGGGCCGTCCGTCCCGAGGCTCGGTGCCGGCCCGCTCATCGCGGCACCTCCGGCGAGGCCCCCGCCCGATACGGCTCGGGCTCGATGCCCAGGGCCGAGAAGCAGCGGCCAAGCGCCACGAAGATCGGATGCAGGGCGATCATGGGCTCGCGCGTCCGCACGAGCAGGTGCAGGGCTCGCAGGCCCGAGAATGGCAGCAGCACTGCGGATTTGAGGGCGAGCCTCGCGCGATCGGTCCGCCCCTCGGCGTGCTTGGCCTCGATCCGGTGGTTGATTGCACCGATCCGCAGGCCCCGTGCGGCGAGCCAGCGCGGGTGGAGGCGGGCCTCGGGTACGCTCTCGCCGATCACCGCGTCCTCGGCCCAGTGGAACCGGATGCCTACCCGGCGGGCGCGGGTGAAGAAGTCGGTGTCGCCGCCGCCCAGGAAGTTGTAGCCGACGTCGAAGGCGGGCAGCCCGAGCCGCTCGAAGGTTTCGCGTGTGATCAGGCAGTTGCCGCTGCCATAGATCATCGGCACCGGGCCGCTCGCTGCGTAGGCCGGCAGGAAGGCCGGGTGGCGGGCGAGGGCCTGGCGCGCGCCCGCCATCAGCCGCGGGTGCACCGGGCCGCCGACGATCCCCGCACCCGTGCGCTCGGCCGCCGCGACCATGGCCTCCAGCCAGTCGGGATCGGCGATCTCGTCGTCGTCCATCATCAGGATGTGGCGGGCCTGCCCGTAGTGCCGCAGCGCCGTGGCGAAGGCGGCGTTGATCGCGTGGCAGTTGCCCTGCCGCGCCTCGACCACGACGCGACCGGCGAGATGCCCCTCGGCGAAGACAGCCTGCGCCACTGCCGCGCCTTCGCGGGCCTCAGCCTCGTTCTCGGCCACCACCACGGCGAAGCGGCGCCCGGTGCGCTGGCGCGCAAGCGAGTCCAGCGTCAGACGCAGATGCGCGGGCCGGCGGTAGGTCGGCACGCATACGACGATGCCGGGGGTGGGAGATATCCGCGTGCTCATGGGGAAGCTCTGGTGAAGCGCTCGATCACGGCCATGAGGGGCTTCGGATTCATATCGGCGTCGAGGGGGAGCGGTCGGTTGGGCAGACCGTCGGACCGGGTGAAATACATCGGCACCCAGGTGTACCGGTCGCTGATCCCCCACGTTAGGATGTCCGTGGGGGGGCTCACCTCGGCGACGAGGGTTAGGAAGGCTTGAGCGCTCGCGGCCACCCGCGCGTCGCGCTGGGCGACATCGCCAGGAAGCGTGGCGTCGACGACGTCGAGTTCGGTCACCATCACGTTCAGGCCCATGGCCCGAACCTCGCGCAGAAAAGTTTGCAAACCGTCGCGGTCGAGCGGGCGATCGGGCATGAGATGGGCCTGGAGCCCCACGGCGTGGATCGGCACCCCGCCGTCGACGAGCCTGCGAAGGACGTGGAGCAGCCCCGCACGGCGTGCGGCGTAGCGCTCGCCGAGATATTCCAGATCGTACTCGTTGAGCACAAGCCGGGCGGCCGGGTCGGCTGCGGCGGCGGCCCGGAAGGCGAGGCTGATGTAGTCGAGGCCCAAGGCCCGGCTCCAGGCGAAGGGGCGCAGGTCGTCGCGTGAGGCGGGCTGATCGGGAATCGGCTCGTTGACCACGTCCCAGGAGCCGATCAGGCCGCGATAGCGGGACACTACAGTCTCGATGTGGTCCGTGAGCAGCCGCTGGGCCTCCGCGCGCGCGGTCACCGCCTCGGTCCAGGCGGGCATCGCGCCGTACCAAGCCAGGGTGTGGCCTCGCAGTCCCAGCCCGTGGCGCGCGGCGAAGGCGGCGATCCGGTCGGCGTTCGCGAAGTCGAACCGGTCTGGCGAGGGTCGCAGATCGAGCCATTTCAGCGCGCTCTCCGGCACGACTGTCCGGCAACGGGACGCCACCGCCGCAGCATAGGCGCGGTCACGGTCCAGCATGTCCGCGCGCACTGCGCATCCGTACGCGGCCGTCGGGGCGGCGGCGCCCGCGGGCCTGCAGCCTCCTAGAACGGCAGCGGACGAGAATGCGCCCGCCATGAAGGATCGACGGTCCGGTTGGAGTTGCATCACGACGGGCCCTCGCGACGGAAGGTGGGCGGACGCCGCCCCGAAACGGGACGGGCACCTCCGCCACTGCAAGATGAGGTCCCGGCACGATCAGGTCCCGGCCCAAGCGGGCCTCACGGCACCGTCGTCTCAATCGGCCTCGGCGCGGCACGGTCCCTGCGGATCACCCCGCCATGAACGCAACCTTGCCCCGAAACCGCACGACGATCACCGCACCCTCGGGCGGCGGTCGTCTCGGCTGGCTCATCCCGGGCCTTGCCGCGGTAGCGCGCCATCGCGGCGTGCTCGTCAGTTACCTTCAGGTTCTGTCAGGCAGTGTCGGCCGGCTCGGCCTTCAGATCGCGTACTTCTTCGTACTCGCCAACACCTTGAGTCTGCACGAGATGGGCATCTTCGCCTCCGTCTCGGCGACCGGCATGCTGCTGAGTTGCTTTGCGGGGTGCGGCTTCCAATCATTCGTGTTCAGGGCCGCTGCCAGCCGGCGCTCCTCGCTCGGGACCCATCTGGGCAGCTTCTACGCCTGCCTCGCGGCAGCGATCCCTCTCTGCCTCATGGCCTCCCTGCCCCTCTATTTCACCCTGTTCGCGGACGCGATTCCCGTCTCGGGCTATCTCGCGATCATCCTGGTCGAGGTGGCCTTCCTGCGGGTCACCGAGTTGCTGACCCAGGTCAACAACGGGCTCGGCCGCTTCGGCGCCTCGTCCGCGGTGCTGGCGATCTCGGCCGGAATCCGCACCCTGACGGCCCTGGCCTTCGCGTTCACCGGCGGCGGCGAGGCCGAGATCTGGTCGGCCTACTATTTCTGCGGCAACGCCGTCGCCGTGGCCGGCATGGTGGCGCTGTTCCACCCGCGCGACCGGCTGCGCCTGCGCCCGCGCCTGCTCCTCGGGCGACTGCGCGACGCGTTCCTCTTCGCCTGCTCGTACTTCGCCTATTGCGCCCAGTCCGAGGTGGACAAGGTCATCGTGCTCTGGCTGGCGGGCGACCGCATGGCCGGCATCTACGCCATTGCGATGCGGATCGTCGACATGACGGCGATGCCGCTGCGGCCGATGTTCCTGCTCTACGTGCGCACGCTGATCCGGAAGGCCAAGACCGGCCTGCCCCTGCGCGACACCCTGCGGATCGAGGCTGCGGTCGGGATCGTCTCGACGGGGGGCCTCGTCGCCGTGATCGTACCCTTGAACCTCTGGCCGGGCCTGCTCGGCACCAATATCACCACTGCAACGGCCTTCCTCAGCGTCCTGATCGTGCTGCCCGCGGCGAAGAACCTCTGCGAATTCCATTCCGAGCTGTTCTTCGCCTACGACCGTCTCGGCGTGCGCGTGGTGACCGCCATCGGTCTCATCATCCTCAAAGCGGCAGCCCTGACCTGGCTGCTGGTGGTGACGGGCGACGGCGACGATTGGGCCGTCTGGCTGAACGCCATCTACGCGGCGATCTACGTCCTCTCGTTCGTGGCGGCCTACGGCGTGCTGACACCGAAATCGGTGCCCTCGTCGTGAATCGGCCCCGGATGGCCAACGAGGCATGGATGGCGCAGGGCTTTCGGGCCGACGACAAGACTTTCTCAGTTTTTCCTCTCTAGGACGACGGGGCAGAGGATCTCGGCCGTGGGGCATAGACAATGACGGAAGGCGTAACGGTCTACTCCCATGCAGGCGTCCATTGCCTATCGGGGCCGGAGACGTCGGTTCCCCCGGGGGAGGCGGCCGAGAGCCTCGCCGCTGTCCACGCGATCGTGTCGGACCATCTTCCTCCCGGGGAGGTGGCGATCTACGAGGCGGGCGGCGGGGCGGCCTCCTATCTGCCTGGCGCCCTGCTGCGGCGCGCCCAGGTCACCGTGGTCGATCTCGACCCGACCCAGATCGCCAACAACGCCTATGCCGCCACCCTGATTCGGGGCGACGTGCAGACCCATCGCTTCCCGCCCGGACGCTTCGATCTCGTGACCTGCTACAACGTGATCGAGCATCTGCCCGACGTGGAGGCGGCCCTCGTCCGCTTCTGCGAGGCGCTGAAGCCGGGGGGCCTGCTCCTGATCGCCGCGCCGCATCCACGCTCGCTGTCGGGCCTCGTCACCCGGTACTCGCCGCATGGGTTCCACGTCTGGTTCTACCGACACATCCGGGGCCACGCCCGGGCCGGGGAGCCGGGGGAGCCGCCCTTCCCCGTGCATTACCATCCCCTCGTGCTGCCGCGCCGGCTGGTCGCCTTCGCCGAGGCGCGGGGGTTCGAGGTGATGTACGAGCGGGTGTACGAGAGCCCGCGCTATCCCGAGATGCGCACCCGCCGCCCTTGGATGGCAGCCCTTCTCGACCGGGCGACCGACGGGATGAACTTGGCGTTCGCCCGTCGCATCAACGTCCGCCACGGCGACTACCACCTCGTCCTTCGCAAGCGCGCCGCGAGCGGCCGCGCCGGAACCTAGCCCCCCATGCTCGAGCTGCATCAGGGCGCGGTCCTGCCGCCGACGGCGCGGCGTCTCGGCCGTCTGTCCCACCGCCTCGCGCGGCATGTGGGGGGCCGCCGCGCGAGGCTGGCCCCGGCGGGCGCGCTGGTCAGCCTGACCTTCGACGATGCCCCCGACAGCGCCTGCACGGTCGGTGCCGATCTCCTCGCCCGCTACGGCGCCACCGGCACCTACTATGTCTCCAGCGCGTTGATCGGCACCCGCACCCGCCACTGGCGGCTCGCTGACGCGGACCGGATCGCGGCCGTCCATCGCGCCGGCCACGAGATTGGCTGCCACACCCACACGCACGCCTACGTGCCGTCGCTGGGCGCCGGTGGCCTCCGTGAGGAGATCCGGCGCAACCGGGCGGGCTTGAGGGAGATCGTCCCCGGTTGGGAGCCCACGAGCTTCGCCTATCCCTACGGCTTTGCCTCGCTCACGGCCAAGCGCGTGCTGCGTGAGGGCTTCGGATCGGCCCGCGGCATCGGTACGGGCCTCAATGTCGGGCTCGCCGACCGCGACCTCCTGCGGGCCAACCCCCTCACCGAGGCGGACCTCGACGCCGGCCGGGCGGTCGCCCTGATGGACGAGGCGGTCGCCCGTGGGGGCTGGCTGATCTTCTACGGTCACGACGTGACCGACCGGCCGAGCCCCTACGGCTGCACCCCCGCCCTCCTCGAGGCGGTGCTGCGCGCCGCGGCCGACCGCGCGATCCCCTGCGTGAGCGTCGCCGAGGGCCTGCGGCGCGCGATGCCCGGTCCCGCCTGACGAACCACACCAGGCAAGATCCCAGTTTCGAAAGGGATCACCCTCTTCGTAGGTCCAGGGCAAAGCCCTGAGGGCCATGTCGGGCTCTGCCTGACACCCGCCGAAGGGATGATCCCTTCGGAATCCCCCGACCGACGGTCCCGTTAAGCATCGGCGCGATCTCCGGCCGGACGTAGGTATCCGTCGGCATCCCTGGATCACCCGTTGCAACGACGGGGACGGCACCGCTTCCGAACGGGCCGTTCGTTCCGAAGCGGGACGGCTCAGATCGGGAGCGGCGCCGACGATCCGGCTTCGGGACATCTCCCGATCCCGGCCGCGACCGGAGCCTCCCGATGCTGCTCTACGACGAAACCCCGGCGCCCCGACGCCAGACCGACCTTCCCGAGAGACGCCGCCCCGTCGACGTGCTCGCGTCCGGCCTCTCCCTGCACACCGTCCTGTCGATCCTGGCCCGCCGCGCCCCCTGGATCGCGGGCTGCGTGATCCTCTGCGCCGCCATGGCCTTGATCTCCGGCAAGGCGATGACGCCGCGCTATACCGCCGAGGCGCAGATCTACATCGACCCGCGCGACCTGCGACTGGTCGAGAAGGAGTTGACGCCCGCCGGCCAGGATTCGACAGGCTACCTCACCATCGTCGAGAGCCAAGCTCAGGTGGTCACGTCGAGCAACGTGCTCGGCCGCGTCGTCAGGGATCTCAAGCTCGACCGGGACCCCGAATTCGTCGGCCAGCCCGGCGGAGGATGGCTCGCGACCCTCGGGCTGTCGCAGGGCGACGCCGCCACCAGCGAGGCCCCGGAGGGCGTGGCGCTCGACGCCTTGGCCAAGCGCGTCGCGGTGCGGCGCACAGGGCGCACTTTCATCGTCGGCATCGAGGTCTGGACCCGCGAGGCCGACAAGGCGGCCCGCATCGCCAACGCGGTGGTGGCCTCCTACCTTGCCGAGGAGGCCGCGACACGGGCCGATTCCGCCAACCGCGCCAGCTCCGGCTTGTCCGCGCGCCTCGAGGAGTTGCGCGATGCGCTGAACCGCGCCGAGAGCAGGGTGCAGCTCTACAAGGCCGAGAACGGCCTCGTCGGCACCCGCGACGTCCTCGTCACCGACCAGCAGCTCACCCAGATCAACAGCCAACTCGCCGCCGCCCGCGTGCGTGCCGCCGACGCCCTGGCCCGATTCGAACAAATCCAGCGCGCCCAGAAGGCCGGCCTCGACGCGGGCGCCACCACCGATACCCTGGCGTCCGGCGCCATCGCGACCATGCGCGGGCAGTACGCCGAATTGAACCGCAAGCAGGCCGAACTGCTCAACGATCTCGGGCCGCGCCATCCCCTCGTCGCCTCGATCAACTCGCAGATGCTCCAGGCGCGGCGACTGATCGATCAGGAGGTGGCCCGCTACCTCCAGGCCGCCCGCAACGAACTCTCCCGCGCCCAGGCCACCGTGACCGCGCTGGAGCGCGACTTCGATCAGGCCAAGGGCCGCACCAACGGGCTGGCCCAGGCCTCGATCCGCCTGCGCGAACTGGAACGCGAAGCCGAAGCGAGCCGGGCCGTCTACGAGGCCTTCCTCGTGCGGGCCCGCGAGACCGGGCAGCAGGCCCGCCTCGACGTCGGCAACGCCCGGATCATCACCCACGCGATCCGGCCGCTGCAGCGCAGCTATCCCGCCCCCGCCCGCACCCTCGCGGGGCTCGGCGCCGTGATCGGCCTGATCCTGGGCTTGGTCCTCGCCTTCGGGGAAGAGCGCCTGAAACGCGACGGGAGCGGTCGCCGCAGCCCCCGTCCAGACACCGAGCGCGACCCGGCCGACACCCTGCCCACCGCAGCCCTGGCAGGTGCCCGATGAGCCCGTCCGAGTCCCCTGCCGGGCTCCCCGCCGCGGGCGGTCCGGGCGTCTTCGATCGCCTGCGCGCCGTTCCCGTGATCCGGCTCGGCGGGATGGCGATCGCGGCGCTCGGCATGCGCGAGACCGTCGATCTGATGATCGAGGCCGCCCAGGCCTCCCCCCGCCCCGGCCGCCCGCTCTACATGACGTCGGCCAACGGCGAGGTGCTCTCGCGCCACGCCCGCAGCCCGGACTTCGCCCGCTTGTTCGTCACCGCAGACCTCGTCAACGCCGACGGACAGCCGATGGTGTTGCTGTCGCGGTGGCTCGGCGCGCGGGCGCTACCGGAGCGCGTGGCCACCACCGACCTGTTCCACGGCGTTGCCCGCGAGGCGGCCGCCCGGGGCCTCAGCTTCTACCTGTTCGGGGCGAGCGAGGACGAGAACCGGCGGGCTGTGGAGAATGTCCAGGCGCTCTATCCCAGCTTGAGGATCGTCGGGCGCTCGCACGGCTATCTAACCGGCGAGGCTCTATCGGACACGCTTGACCAGATCGACGCGCTCGCACCCGACATCCTCTGGCTCGCGCTAGGCGTTCCGCGGGAGCAGGCCTTCGTACACGAGCACGGCGCGCGGCTGGCCCATGTCGGCATCATCAAAACCTCCGGCGGCCTGTTCAATTTTCTCTCGGGCAGCCGAACCCGGGCGCCCGCATGGATGCAGCGGGCAGGCCTCGAATGGGCTTGGCGCCTGAGGCAGGAGCCGATCCGGCTGTTCTGGCGTTATGCCGTCACCAATCCCCATGCGATCGGGCTGATGCTCGCGCACGGCCGCAGCGGCGCGCTGACCCGCGGCACGGGCCGCCTCGTGCGCGCGCTACTTCCCTCGCGGACGCCTCTCGTCCGCCGCTGACGGCGAAGCCGAATTTCAGCCTGACCCCGACCCGTATGCGTTCCCGAGGTCTTCAGATGAAAGTTGCCATGTTCAACTGTGCCCACGACAAGCCCGGGACATTCGATGCCCTGCGCGCCCGGCTCGCGCCCCGCCTGCGCGGCACGATGCCCGCGGCGGGTCTGATCGGAGCCTGCGTGATCACGCTGGTGTGGTGGCTCGTGGTCGCTCGCGGCCTCTGGTTCGCCTACGAGTGGGTCTCGGCCTGACGGCGAAGTCCTCGGCCCTTTCAAGAGGAACGAGCGATCGAGGCGATGACGCGCGGCGGACGTTCTTTCTATAGAACGGGCCAACTGAAGAAACATTCTTCTACTCGCTCGGCAATGTGGAGGATATTTTTCCGATGTTTTTGGGTGTTCTTCGGCAATTTTAGCTCATACGCCCGAATGAAGACTGTTCGCAGGTCCCTGACGCACCGCGTTCCGGCCTTGACAACGTTCTTTAAAAAGAACAGTACCTTGGGTTAGAATTCGGCGTCGCTGGCGAGTGGACGGCGCCTGCCCCGAGCGCGGAGACCCGACGTGACCGACACCTCTGCGGGCAGCGCCCGCCCCGTCTCCCGTCGGCGGATGGCCCTGCTCGGACTGGCCCTCCTTGCGGTGCCCATGGCGGCACGCGCCGAGACCGCGCTGCTCAACGTCTCCTACGACCCCACGCGCGAGCTCTACCGCGACATCAACGCCGCCTTCGCCAAGGAGTGGAAGGCGAAGGCGGGCGAGGACCTCACCGTGCGCGCCTCCCACGGCGGCTCGGGCGCGCAGGCCCGCACCGTGATCGACGGCGTGCCCGCCGACGTGGTGACGCTCGGCATCCCCTCCGACATCGACGCGATCAGCCGCCTCTCGAAGAAGATCCCCGCCGACTGGCGCACCAAGTTGCCCAACGAAGGGCTGGCCTACACCTCCACCGTCGTGTTCCTCGTGCGCAAGGGCAACCCGAAGGCCGTCCACGACTGGACCGATCTGGTCAAGCCGGACGTCAAGGTGATCACCCCCAACCCCAAGACCTCGGCGGGCGGGCGCTGGAACTTCTTGGCCGCCTGGGGCTACGCTTACGAGCATAACGCGAAGGACGCCGAGAAGGCCAACGCCTTCGTCGGCCAGATCTACAGGAACGTCCCCGTGCTCGACACGGGCGCGCGTGGCTCGACCGTGACCTTCGCGCAAAGGGGCCTCGGCGACGTGCTGCCGGCCTGGGAGAACGAGGCCTTCCTCGTGCTCCAGGAGTTCGGGGCGGACAAGTTCGACATCGTCGTACCCCCGACCTCGATCTACGCCGAGCCGCCGGTGGCCCTGGTCGATGCCAACGTCGACGCCAAGGGCACCCGCAAGCAGGCCGAGGCCTACCTCCAGTTCCTCTACAGCGACGCGGCGCAGGCGATCTTCGCCAAGCACCATTACCGCCCGATCAGGCCCGAGGCTGCCGACAAGAAGGATCTGGCCCTGCTGCCGGAGATCAAGCTGTTCAAGATCGAGGACTTCCAGGGCAGCTGGGACGACATCCAGAAGAAGAACTTCGACAACGGCGGCCTGTTCGATCAGCTGAGCCGGGCGGCGCACTGAGACTCCGATGGTCCAGACCTCGCGACCCAAGCGGCGCTTCCGCCGCCCAAGCGTGATCCCGGGCTTCGGGCTCACCTTCGGCTACACCCTGACCTGCCTGTCCCTGGTGGTGCTGCTGCCGCTCGCCGCCCTGGTGGCGAAGGCGTCCGGCATCGGCCTCACGGGCATCGTCGAGACGGCCACCGACCCGCGTGTGGCGAGCGCCCTCAGGATCAGCTTCGGCGTGTCCCTGGTGGCGGCGCTCACGGCCTCGGTCTTCGGCTTCCTCGTGGCCTGGGTGCTGACCCGCTACCGCTTCCCCGGCCGCAAGCTCGTGGACGCGGTGGTCGATCTGCCCTTCGCCCTGCCGACCGCGGTCGCGGGCATCGCGCTGGCCTCGCTCTACGCCCCGAACGGGCTGGTGGGCGCGCAGCTGGCCCGGCTCGGCATCCAGGCGGCCTACACGCCGGTGGGCATCTTCATCGCCATGGTGTTCATCGGCCTGCCCTTCGCCGTGCGCACGGTGCAGCCGCTCATCGCCGAGATCGACAAGGAGGTGGAGGAGGCCTCCGCCACCCTCGGCGCCACGCGGCTGACCACGCTGACCAAGGTCGTGCTCCCCCCGCTGATCCCGGCGGTGCTCACGGGCTTCGCCATGGCCTTCGCCCGCGGGGTCGGCGAGTACGGCTCGATCATCTTCATCGCGGGGAACCTCCCCTACGTCTCCGAGATCGCGCCGCTGCTCATCGTGATCAAGCTCTCGGAGTTCGACTACGGCGGGGCCTCGGCCATCGCCACGATCATGCTCGGGATCTCGTTCCTGACGCTGCTCACGATCAACCTGATCCAGGCGTGGAGCCGGCGGAGGTTCGGCTATGTCTGAGGCGCTGACCGCCACCACCTTCGCCGCCGACAAGGCCGCCGAGCCGCCCGCCAGCTCCGTCAGCGAGCCCGCCGCCGTGCGCTGGCTGCTCACCGGTATCGCCATCGCCTTCCTGGCGCTGTTCCTCGTCCTGCCGCTGGTGACGATCTTCGTGCAGGCCTTCGCCAAGGGCTGGCAGACCTATCTCGCCACCTTCGACGAGCCGGACGCGTGGTCGGCGATCCGGCTGACCCTGACGGTGGCGGCGATCGCCGTGCCGTTCAACCTCGTCTTCGGCATCATGGCGGCGTGGTCGATCGCCAAGTTCGAGTTCTGGGGCAAGAGCCTGCTGGTGACGCTGATCGACCTGCCGTTCTCGGTCTCGCCCGTGGTCTCGGGCCTGATCTACGTGCTGCTGTTCAGCTCGCAGGGGGTGTTCGGCACCTTCTTTCCCGAGCACGGCATGCAGGTGCTGTTCGCGCTGCCGGGCATCGTGCTCGCCACGATCTTCGTGACCTTCCCCTTCGTCGCCCGCGAGCTGATCCCCCTGATGCAGGAGCAGGGCACCACGGAGGAGGAAGCCGCGTTGACGCTGGGCGCCACCGGCCTGCACGCCTTCCTCACGGTGACGCTGCCCAACATCCGCTGGGGGCTGCTCTACAGCGTTCTGCTCTGCAACGCCCGCGCCATGGGCGAGTTCGGCGCGGTCTCGGTGGTGTCGGGCCACATCCGGGGCCTGACCAACACCGTCCCGCTCCACGTGGAGATCCTCTACAATGAGTACAACTTCGTCGCCGCCTTCGCCGTCGCCTCGCTCCTTGCCGGTCTCGCCCTCGTCACCCTCGTCATCAAGTCCGCCCTCGAGTGGCGCTACAGCGGGGAGCTTGCGGCGGGGACACGGCATTAACGCGAGCTCCACCGCGATCCGCGTCGAGGGCCTGTCGAAGACCTTCGAGACGGCCGCGGTCCTGCACGACCTCAGCCTCGACGTGCGCGCGGGCGAGCTACTCGGCCTGCTCGGCCCCTCGGGCTCGGGCAAGACCACGCTGCTGCGCATCATCGCGGGCCTCGACTTCCCCGACCGCGGGCGCATCCTGTTCGGCGGCGACGACGCCACGGGGCTGCCCGTGCAGGAACGGGCCGTGGGCTTCGTGTTCCAGCACTACGCGCTGTTCAAGCACATGAGCGTGGCCGACAACATCGCCTACGGGCTCAACGCCCGCAAACGCTCCGAGCGCCCGGCCAAGGCCGAGATCAGGCGCCGGGTCGGCGACCTGCTCGACCTGATCCGGCTGTCGGGATTCGCCGACCGCTACCCCTCGCAGCTCTCGGGCGGCCAGCGCCAGCGCATCGCGCTGGCCCGCGCGCTCGCCGTCGAGCCGCGCGTGCTGCTCCTCGACGAGCCCTTCGGCGCGCTCGACGCCCAGGTCCGCAAGGACCTGCGCCGCTGGCTGCGCGAGATCCACGACCGCACCGGCCAGACCACGATCTTCGTCACCCACGACCAGGACGAGGCGCTCGA
>Ga0182229_1000137_pt1 | contig 18642 bp, 16 predicted proteins | sample G6R1MG_32_FD_129663 | JGI IMG/M metagenome (GOLD analysis project Ga0182229, IMG submission 129663) | Miscanthus phyllosphere microbial communities from Michigan, USA - G6R4_MAIN_07NOV2016_LD1 MG | ecosystem: Host-associated > Plants > Phyllosphere > Phylloplane/Leaf | place: USA: Michigan...
CGAGGAGGGCAAGGGCACGTATTACGAGCCGACCGTGATCACCGGCTGCCGCCAGGACATGGACGTGATGCGCAAGGAGATCTTCGGACCCGTCCTGCCGGTCATGACCGTCGACAGCCTGGAGGAGGCGATCTCGCTCGCGAACGATTGCGAATACGGCCTGACCTCCTCGATCTACACCGAGAACTTGTCGAGCGCCTTGAAGGCAAGCCGCGAATTGAGCTTCGGCGAGACCTACATCAACCGCGAGAACTTCGAGGCGATGCAGGGCTTCCACGCCGGCAACCGCAAGTCGGGGATCGGCGGGGCCGACGGCAAGCACGGGCTCTACGAATACACCAGCACGCACGTCGTTTATATACAGTCCTGATCCGATCGATGCGAATTTGCAACGCCATAAAACAAGAATCGGTTATCAAAGGTACAGCGACTGACTTGGTATTTACACGTCCATAAGTGCGGATATACCATCAAACAATCGCGAGAGCGGCTATAACCATAATAATCCGCCTCGCGAGTGCGTGATCAAACGCATGCCGGGGGAACGCCATGTCGAAGGGTTGGAAACATTTCGCTGCGGCCACGCTGAGCCTCGCCGGCTTGGCCGCACCACACGGCTCGGCCTCGGCCGCCGACATCACCTTCGCGGTGATCGGCCCGCGTGAGTACGAACTGCCGGTCAACTACAAAGATTTCTTCGCTTTCGTCCAATACGGACAATTCAACTCGTCGTCGCAATACTTCGATGCGCGCGGCAACCTGACGAGCCAGCCTCGCCAGAACCTTGCCGTCGGCCTCAGCAAGTTCGTCTACTTCACGACGTTCGATTCGCTCCCCGGCGTCGGCATCGCCTTCGAGGCGATCCTGCCGGAGGCCTATCTCGGCGTGCGCGGCGGCGGCGAGCAACTCGGCTTCGGCGACACGATCTGGGGCGTGGCCACCTGGATCAAGCCGACCGAGAACAGCACGCTCGGCTTCCAGACCTTTCTCCAGGCGCCGATCGGCACGGACAACTTCACGAACAACTACTACGCCAACCTCTCCAGCATCCTGTTCGACGTGCAGGGCGAGCGCTTCAGCTTTACCGGCGACGCGGGCGGCATCTTCCGCAGCGAGCAGAACGCGCCGGGCCAGCCGCGGATCAATCCCGGCATGACGTTCCACACCAACCTGCGCCTCGGCTACAAGCTGAACGAGCCGAAATTCCCGGTCGAGCCGTTCCTGTCGCTCGACTACCAATACAACACCGCGTCCGACCTGGCCTTGAGCCACCTGATCATCCCGAACAGCCACGGGCAGGATCTCGCCCTCGGCGCCGGCTTGGCGTGGTTCTATGATCCCAAGCAGTCGATCACCGTGCGCTACTCGCGCAGCGTCTACGGCGTCAACATGACACCGACGAATGCCGTATATTTGAAGTACGTCTACATTCCGTAATGATGCATTATGGCATCAAGCTAAACTCGGCAATAAAAACGGGGCAGGACTGATCTCCGAGGTGACGGAGACTGGTCCATTGTAAGGGAAGCCGATCGAAAAGGCGTCCGAACGCGGCATGTGCTGCGTTCGCCCACGGGCCCAGGCCGCGCCATCCGGTCAGCAGAGGAAACGCTTGAGATGTCGGTGAAGAATGGTTGCGAGGTGAGGATCGACCGGCGAACCGCCCTTCTGGGGCTCGCCGGTTGCTGCCTCGCCAGTCCCGTCCTGGCGGGGCCCGAGGAAGAATTGCCCGAGAAGGGCGACAGCCTCGTCTACGCGGACGGCGACCTGGAGGGTAAGCCGGTCGTGCTGTCCGCGCTGAAGGAGGCCGAGCCGGTCCTCGCCACCGCCGTCGATCCGTCCGGTGTGCAGCGGACGGAATCGCGCTTCGCCAAGATCGTCCTCGTGCGGGTGCCCGAGGCGGACATCGACGAGGACACCAAACCCCACGCCGCCGACAACGTGGTCGCCCTCTCGGCGATCTGCACCCACCAGGGCTGCACGGTGAACGGCTGGGACCCCGCCAACAAGGCATTGCTCTGCTTCTGCCACGGTTCGGAATTCGTGCCGGGCGAGGGCGGGCGCGTCGCCAAGGGGCCGGCGCGCAAGCGCATTCCGGTGCTGCCCTTGGCCAAGAACGACAAGGGGGAGGCCCAGGTCGCGGGCAGCTTCCTCGGCAAACCCGGTCCGGGCGCCTGACGCGACACGACAAGAACAGACGATCAGGGAGTGGAACGATGTCCAATCATGTGGGTCGCAAGACCGGGCGGACGATGCTCGCCGCCCTCCTCGGCGCGACGGCGCTGACCTGCGGCGCGCTCGGCGCCGCCGAGGCCGGCGATGCGGTGCAGGATTACAAGCCGGTCTCCGACGAGCGCCTCGCCAACCCCGAGCCGGAGAACTGGCTGCAATATCGCGGCAACTATGCCGGCTGGGGCTACAGCCCGCTCGACAAGATCACGCCCGAGAACGTCGGCCGGCTCGTGCCCGCCTGGACGCTCTCGACCGGCGTGATGGACGGCCACCAGTCGCCGCCCATCGTCAACAACGGCGTCATGTTCATCTCGACGCCCCAGGCGCAGGTGCTGGCGGTCGATGCCCGCGACGGCACGGTGCTGTGGCGCTACCAGAAGGACCTGCCGCCGGAGCTGTTCCAGCTTCATCCGACCAACCGCGGCGTCGGGCTGTACGGCGACAAGGTCTATGTGGCCACCACCGACGCCTGCGTCGTCGCGCTGGAGGCCAAGACCGGCAAGGTCGCCTGGACCAAGTGCGTCGCCAAGTGGAAAGACGGCTACTACATGACGCTCTCGCCCCTGGTGGCGAAGGGCAAGGTCGTGGTCGGCGTGTCGGGCGGCGAGTTCGGCATCCGCGGCTTCATCACCGCCCTCGACGCCGAGACCGGCGAGGAGGCGTGGAAGACCTTCACCGTCGCCGGCCCGGACGATCCCGGCTTCCAGACCTGGAAGGGCGATGCGTGGAAGACCGGCGGCGCGCCGGTCTGGATCCAGGGCACCTACGACCCGAAGACGGAAATCGCCTATTACGGCACCGGCAACGGCGGCCCGTGGATGCCGGACACCCGCCCCGGCGACAACCTCTATTCGTCGTCGGCCCTGGCGCTTGACATCAACACCGGCAAGATCAAGGGCCACCACCAGTACCACTACAACGACGCGTGGGACTGGGACGAGGTATCCGCCCCGGTGCTGATCGATATCGAACGCAACGGCAAGAAGGTCCCCGCCGCGATCCATGCCGGCCGGAACGGCTATCTCTGGACCCTGGAGCGGACGAAGGACGGGCCGATCAACTTCATCGACGCCAAGCCCTTCGTCGAGCAGGACGTGTTCACCTCGCTCGATCCCAAGACCGGGCGCCCGACCTACGACCCGGCCAAGACCCCGAATACCGGCCGGAAGGCATCGTTCTGTCCGAGCCTGTGGGGCGGCAAGGATTGGCCCCCGGAGGCCTACAACCCCGGCACCGGCCTGTTCTACATCCCGGCCAACACCAACCTCTGCGCCGACATCCAGGGCGTGGCGGTGAAGAACCGCAAGCCGGGCGAGCTCTACATCGGCGTGCCGGTGGAGGAGATCCTGTCGAGCCTGCGTTTCAAGGACGGGCTCGACGTGAGCAAGCCGGTGCGGATCGGCCAGCTCCAGGCCTGGGACCCGAACACCGGCAAGCAGGTCTGGACCCATGACTTCATGGATTCGGCCACCTGGGGCCCGGTCCTGACCACCGGCAGCGGCCTCGTCTTCTCCGGCGGCACCAGCGACCGCAAGTTCCGCGCCTTCGACGGCAAGACCGGTAAGGTGCTGTGGGAGATGCGGCTGAACTCCGGCACGATCGGCGTGCCCTCCTCCTTCGCGGTGGACGGCGTGCAGTACGTGGCGGTCCAGTCCGGCTGGGGCGTCGATGCGGACCGCATGCTCGGCGGCATCAACAGCCACCTGCCGGAAGAGCGGCGCGTCCGCATGGCCCCGCAGGGCGGCGTGGTGTGGGTGTTCAAGGTGATGGACCAGGCGGTCGAGAAGCCCACGGGCGGAAAGCGCGCCGACGCGGCCGGCGCGGGCGCGAAGTGAGGACGGCCCTCCTCACCCTGGCGCTGGCGGCGGGGCTCTGCGGCCTCGCCCCCACTTTGCAAGCGGAGGCCGCGCCCTCCGCCGCCGCCGAGCAGACGGCGCTGCCGTCCGATCCGCAGGGGGTGGTCGCCTACGTCAAGGCCGCGCTGCGCGACCGGGACGAGGCGGCCATCGAGCGGCTCGTGAACTGGGACGGCGTGCGCCTGCCGCGTAGGCGGCTGACGCTCTACCAGATCCGGACCACCTTCGGACGGCCGATCAAGGACATGGCCATCGAGGATTTCCCGGCGGACGGCCTCGCCGAGGTCGAGGCGCGGGGCACCTTCAAGCCCAACATGACGGTGACGAAGCGCCTCCGCATCGTCTTCGATGAGGAGGCGGGCCAACCCGAGGGCGAGGCATCCGCCAACGTCTTCCTCCTCGGCGAGAAGGACGGCGCCTACCGGATCGCGGTCCTGAACTCCGTCGGCCCGCCGCGAGGCAAGTAGAGACCGCACGCGGCGCCCCGTCCGCCGCCGACCGGCCGCGCGACGGCCGGTTCGGGGGGCGCCGCCTCGCCACGCCTGAGAGAGTGTGATGAAGGACCTTCTGACGTTCGGACAGATGCTCGCGGTTCACGCCCGCCTCCGCCCCGAGGCGAGCGGCGCGAGGGACCTCGAGCGCGCCATGACCTTCCGGCTCTGGAACGAGCGGGCCTGCCGCCTCGGCAACGCGCTCCTCGGCCTTGGCCTCGCCAAGGGCGCCCGCGTGGCGGTGCTGGCCTACAATTGCGTCGAATGGGCCGAGATCTACGCCGCGACCGCCAAGGCCGGCCTCGTCGCGGTGCCGATCAACTTCCGGCTCGTCGGCAAGGAGGTCCGGTTCATCGTCGAGAACGCCGAGGCCGAAGCCTTGATCGTTCAGGATGAACTCGCCGGCCTCATCGAGGCGATCCGCGCCGATCTGCCGGTGCCGGCGGCGAACGTCATCCAGTTCGGCCGAAGCCGGCCCGGCGAGGGTGGTTTTCGCGACTACGAGGCATTCCTCGCCCAGGGGAGCCCGGGGGAGCCGGACGTCGCGGTGTCGCCCGACGATCCCTGGATGCTGATGTACACCTCGGGGACCACCGGAAACCCGAAGGGCGCGATCCGCAGCCATCGCGGCGCGGCGAACCTCGCCCTGTGCACGGAGATCGAACTCGGCATCCACCGCGACGACGGCGCATTGCTCGTCATGCCGATGTGCCACGCCAACTCGCTCTATTTCTTCGGGGCGTTCGTCTATTGCGGCGGCAGCATCACGATCTATTCCCGCAAGAGCTTCGACCCGGAGCATTGCCTCAAGACCCTGGCCGAGGGTGAGGCCACCTTCACCTCCCTGGTCCCGACCCATTACATCATGATGCTCGGCCTCGCGGCCGGGGTGCGGGACAAGTACAACCTCGACCGCGTCACCAAGCTGATGATCTCGTCCGCGCCGGCCCGGCAGGAAACCAAGCGCGCGGTGATGGAGCTGTTCCCGAATTCCGGCCTGTTCGAGCTCTACGGGGCCACCGAGACCGGCTGGGTCACGATGCTCCACCCGCGCGATCAGTTCACGAAACTCGGCTCGGTCGGCCGCGAATGCGTCGGCTCGGCGCCGATCAAGCTCCTGGACGCCGAGGGGAACGAGGTGCCCGACGGACAGCCGGGCGAATTGTATTGCAACAACCCCTACCTCTTCGACGGATACTGGAAGCTCCCGGAGAAGACTTCGGCGGCCTTCCGGGGCGAGTACTGCACCGTAGGCGACATGGCGATCCGCGACGCGGACGGCTTCATCCAGCTGGTCGACCGCAAGAGCAACATGATCATCTCGGGCGGTGAGAACGTCTATCCGTCCGAGGTCGAGGCGGCCCTCGGACGCCACCCCGTGGTGCGCGACGTGGCGGTGATCGGCCTGCCCGACGCCAAATGGGGCGAGCGCGTCCATGCGGTGGTCGTGCTCCACGACGGCGCCGCCCTGAACGGCCACGAGCTGATCGAATGGAGCCGGGAGCATCTGGCCGGGTACAAGTGCCCGCGCAGCGTGTCCTTCGTCTCGGTGGACGACGTGCCGCGCAACGCCACCGGCAAGGTCCTGCACCGCGTCCTGAAGGAGCAGGTGCTGGAGGGTGAGCGCGCCGCGCAGGCGGGCCACCGGGCCGCGAGCTGACGCGCCGCCTCCGACGAGCGAAGGAAACGCCCATGCAGATCTCATCCGACAGCGTCGCCGCCGTCGTCGCCCGGTCCCTCAAGGCACGCGGCGTCACGCGCGTCTTCGCGCTCTGCGGCGGGCACATCATGCCCATCTGGATGCGCCTCGACGCGGAGGGCATCCGGATCATCGACGTGCGCGACGAGCGGGCCGCCGTCCACATGGCGCAGGCCCATCACGAGGTGACGGGCGAACTCGGGGTCGCCCTCGTGACCGCCGGGCCGGGCATGACCAATGCCGTGACCGGCATCGCCAACGCCCACGTCTCCCGCGCCGCCGTGCTGGTCCTGTCCGGCACCAACCCGCGCGGCCAGGAGAATCGCGGCGGGCTGCAGGATCTCGACCATACGCACCTCGTGCGCACGATCACCCGCTACGCCCGCACGGTGCGCGAGCCGGCGCTGGCCCTGGCCGAACTCGATGAGGCGGTCTCCCGCGCCCTCGGGGAGGGCGGCGAGCCGGGTCCGTCCTACCTCGATTTCCCCGCCGACACCCTGCGCGGCCTCGTGCCCAAGCCCCTTCAGATGGAGGAGCACCTCGGCGCCAAGCCCCGCCCCGTCCCACAGCCCGACCCCGACCGGATCGCGGCGGCGGTCGATCTGCTCTGGTCGGCCCGGCGCGTCCTGGTGATCTCGGGGCGCGGCGCCCGCAGGGCCGGGCCGGAACTCGTCGCCCTGCTCGACCGGCTCGGCGCGGTCTACCTCGACACCGGCGAGAGCCGGGGCCTCGTGCCGGACGCCCACCCGTCCGTCGTCGGTGCCATGCGCGGCGCGGTGATGGGCGACGCCGACGTGGTGCTCACCATCGGGCGCCGGTTGGATTTCCAGCTCGCCTACGGGTCGCCGGCCGTGTTCGGGGACGCCCGCTTCGTGCGGTTCGCCGACACGGCGGCGGAGTTGCGCGACAACCGCCGGGGCGCCGTCGAGGTCCTGGCCGATCCTACCGCCGCCCTCCGCGCCCTCCTGGACGCCGCCGGGAACCGCGCGAGCGCCGTCGATCGGGATTGGGCGGCCTCGCTCCGGTCCCAGCACGAACAGCGGGCGCGGAAGCTCAAGCAGACCATGGCCTCGGCAGCGCCCGGCAGCGACGGGCGGCTCCATCCGAACCGGGTGATCGCGGCGCTCCAGGCGGCGATCGAGCCGGATTCCATCGTCGTGACCGACGGCGGCGACTTCCTGAGCTTCGCCCGGATCGGCCTCTCGGCCTCGACCATGCTGGATCCTGGACCGTTCGGGTGCATCGGCGTCGGCGTGCCCTACGGCATCGCGGCGAGCCTCGCCTGCCCGGAGCGCACGACCGTGGTCGCGACGGGGGACGGCGCCTTCGGCTTCAACGCCATCGAGCTCGACACGGCCGCGCGCCACAAGGCGCCGGTCCTGATCGTGGTCGCCAACAACGGGGCGTGGCAGATCGAGGTGCACGACCAGACCGTGACCCACGGCAAGGTGGTCGGCACGCGGCTGGCGTTCAGCGATTACGCCGGGATGGCGCGCGCCCTGGGGATGCACGGCGAGCGCGTGGAGCGCGAGGAGGATCTGGGGCCGGCGATCCGGCGCGCCCTCGCCAACAGGCCCGCGCTCCTCGACGTGGTGGTCACGCCGGAGGCGGTCTCATCGGATGCCAAGACCGGTCTCGCCTGGGTGCCGGACCTCCAGCCCCTCGCCGCCTGGGACGAGGCGGAGCGCGCCTGGCGCTCTGGCGACGGGCCGGCGGCCTGACAGGCCCTCGCTTCAGGCCCGGGTGATTTCACCCCGGGTTATTTCCCCGATGGGCGCGGCTTCCAGATCCCGGAGGCCAAGTCGGCCTTGGCTGAAAGAGCGGCGTGGAGCGCGGGGTCGGCGTCCCGGCGCCCCTCCCGGATCGCCCGCACAAGCGCATCGGCTCCATCCCCGGCGAGGAGGTCGGCCTCGGCGGCGGCGAGCCTGTCCGCCTCCCCGATCTCGCGGGCGGCGATGCCCAGCGCGTTCGCCACCATCAGCGCCACGTAGCGCGGGCGGCCGGTGAGGCCGGGCACGACCTCCTCGGCGAGCGCCCGGCGGGCAGCCTCGATCAGGTCGGCGCCGGAGGGATCGTCACGCATCGGAATGGCTCCGTGGCCAGGCGGCGGGGGCGGTGGCGGCGAGGATCGCCTGCTCCAGTTCCGGCACCATCCGCCCGGTGAGGGCGAGTTCGAGGGAGAATTCCCGGCCCGAGACGTGCCGCGCCCCCTGCTCCAGGGCGATCACCGCCCAGCGCAGATGGGCCATCACCTCCCAATAGGCGACCCGCTCGCGCTCCACCGGCTGGCCGCCCCCGGCGGCGTAGCCACGCTCGAACGCCTCGCGGGAGCCGATGCCCCCCGCTTCCTTGTCGAGGCGGCCGAAGCGCCAGCAGGCGGCGCAGAACCAGCCGAGATCCTGGGCCGGATCGCCCCAGCCGGCGAATTCCCAATCGAGGATGGCGGTCAGCCCCGCCTCATCGACCATGTAGTTGCCGGTGCGGAAGTCCCGGTGGACGAGGGCCGGCGCCGGGCAGGGCGGCGCGGCGGCCTCGGCCCAGCGCAGGCCCCATTCGATGGCCGGGCGCTTCGCGCCGATCCCGTCGAGGTTTTCGCGAAGGCGCGCGATCTCGGCGCGGGCCGGGTCCGGCTCGGGCGGGCCGAGGAAGGCGAGTGCCGGCGGCGGGTCCTGGCGCGGATCGAGGACGCCGTGGATCTTGGCGAGTTCCCGGCCGAGGTCTTCGGCGAGTTTTTCGCGGTCGCCCCCGAGGGCGAGGTCCTTGGCGATGCGCGGGCCGAGGCCCACCCCCGCCACCAGCCCCATCAGGGCGAAGGGCGCGCCGATCACCCCCGCATCGTCGCAGAAGCCGACGGGCTCGGGCACGCGCACCCCCGCCGCGTGGGCGGCTTCGAGCAGGCGGAACTCCTCCCGCCGGGAGCGGCTGGAGGCGATGGTGGCGGCCGCGTCCCGCCGCAGCACGAACTCCCGCACCCCCTCCCCGCTCCGGCAGCGGATCAGGCGGTTCTCCTGGATCGAGCCGCCGCCGAGGGGGCGGCTCTCCTCGATCCGCAGGTCCGGGATGCCGAGATGCGAGGCGATCCAGGCGCTGAGACGCGTCTCGTCCATGCTCACAGCCCCGAGACGAGGTGGCCGCCATCGACGGCGAGGACCGAGCCGGTCATGTACGATCCGGCCTGCGAGGCGAGGAGCAGGAGCGCCCCGTCGAGTTCGCCGGCCTCGCCGAGGCGGCGCTGGGGCACGCGCTTGATGAGCGCCTTGCCCGGCTCGGACTCGAAGAACGCGGCGTTCAGTTCGGTGCGCACGTAGCCCGGCGCCAGGGCGTTCACGCGGATGCCGTGGCGCGCCCATTCGAGGGCGAGGCTCTTGGTCAACTGGATCACGGCGGCCTTCGAGGCGGCGTAGGGGGCGAGCCCCCCGGCAACCCGCAAGCCCAGGATCGAGGCCACGTTGACGATGCTGCCCCCCTGCCCCGCCGCGACCATGCGTCGGGCGGTGGCCTGGGCGACGAGGAACACGCCCTTCAGGTTGGTGTCGAGCACCCCGTCCCATTCGGCTTCCGAGAGGTCGAGGGCGGGGGTCGTGGTGGTGACGCCCGCATTGTTCACGAGGACCATGACCGGGCCGAACCGCTCCTGGGCGCGGTCGAGGGCCGCCTCGATGCTCGCCCGGTCGGTGACGTCCATCACGACGGCCTGCGCCTGCCCGCCCCGCGCCTCGACGGCGGCGACGGTCTCGGCCAGGGCCTCCGCGCGGCGGGCGCCGAGGGAGAGGGTCGCCCCGGTCGTCGCCAGCATGGAGGCGAAGTGGCGCCCGAGCCCGCTCGACGCGCCGGTCACGAGGATGTGCCGGCCGGTGAGGTCGAAGATGCCGCTCATGCGAGTCCCCCTGCCCGCCTCACTGCACGCGCTCGAAGGCGACGGCGATGCCCTGGCCGCCGCCGATGCACATGGTGGCGAGGCCGTAGCGGCCGCCGATGCGGGCGAGCTCGTAGAGCGTCTTCACGGCGATGATCGCCCCGCTGGCGCCGATCGGATGGCCGAGCGCGATGGCGCCGCCGTTCGGATTCACCCTCTCCGGGTCGAGGTCGAGGGCGCGGGACACCGCGCAGGCCTGGGCGGCGAAGGCTTCGTTCGACTCGATGACGTCGAAGTCCGAGGCGCGCAGGCCGGTACGCGCGAACAGGCGTGTCACGGCCGGGACCGGGCCCATGCCCATCTCGGACGGGTCGACGCCGGCATGGGCGTAGCCGACGATGCGGGCGAGCGGCGTCCGTCCCTCGCGGGCGGCCTTGTCGGCGCTCATCAGCACGAGGGCGGCGGCGCCGTCGTTGAGGCCGGACGCGTTGCCGGCGGTGACGCTGCCGGTCTTGGCGAAGGCCGGGCGAAGCTTGGCGAGGTCGTCGCGGCTCGTGGCCTTGGGGTGCTCGTCGGTGTCGAAGGGCACGGTCTCGCGCTTGCGCTGGACCGGGATCGCCAGGATCTGGTCGCGGAACCGGCCCTCGGCGATGGCTCTGGCCGCGCGGGCTTGGCTCTGTTCGGCGAAGGCGTCCTGGTCCTCGCGGGAGATGCCGTAGCGGTTCGCGATGTTCTCGGCGGTGACGCCCATATGGCCGTTGCCGAACGGATCGGAGAGCGCGCCGGTCATGTAATCGACGGCGGTGATGTCGCCCATCTTCTGGCCGAACCGGGCCGCCGAGAGGAGATGCGGCGACCGGCTCATGCTCTCGGCGCCCCCCGCGAGCGCGGCGTCCGCATCGCCCAGCATCACGGATTGGGCGGCCGAGACGAGGGCCTGCAGGCCGCTGCCGCAGAGACGGTTCACGGTGAGCGCGGGCACCTCCTGCGGGATGCCGCCCTCCATCGCCGCGACGCGGGCGATGTAGGCATCGCGCGGGGTCGTGGGGATGACGTGGCCGAAGACCACGTGGCCGATCTCCTCGCCCTTGGTCCCGGAGCGCTTGAGCGCCTCGGTCACGCATCGTGCGGCGAGGTCGGAGGGCGGGATCGCCGCCAGCGACCCGCCGAAGGTGCCGATGGCCGTGCGCACGGCCCCGGTGATGACCACGTCCGTCATGGCGACCATTCCCTTTCCTACGCGCCCACGTCCCAGGTCCAGAAGGCGTCGCCCTCGGCCTCGAGGTTGCGGTTCAGCACCATCTTGTGGACCTCGTCGGCCCCGTCCACGAGCCGCGCCTGCCGGGCGTAGCGGTAGATCCATTCGAGCGGCGTATCCGTGGAGTAGCCCCGCGCGCCGTTGATCTGGATCGCCGTGTCGGCCGCCGCGTGGAGGAGGTTCGCCACATGGACCTTCGCCATGGAGACCTCCTTGCGGGCGAAGCTGCCCCGGTCCAGCGCCCAGGCGGCCTTGGCCACGAGGAGCCGGCCGATCTCGATGCGCATGGCGAGGTCGCCGAGCATGAGCTGGATGCTCTCCCGGTCGGCCAGCCTTATGCCGAAGCCGTGCCGCTCGGCGGCGTAGGCGCGGGCGATCTCGACGCAGCGCTTCGACAGGCCGAGCCAGCGCATGCAATGGGTGAGACGCGCCGGGCCGAGGCGGATCTGCGTGAGCTTGAGCCCGTCGCCCTCGTTCATCAGCACGTCGCGCGCGGGAATCTCCAGCCCGTCGAAGGCGATCTCGCAATGGCCGCCGTGCTCCTCCGGCCCCATGATCCCGATGCGCCGGACGATGTGCCAGCCGGGGCTGTCCCGGTGGAACAGGAAGGCGGTGAGGCCCTTGCGGGCGTCGTCCGAGGTCCGCGCCATGAGGATGAAGTGGGCCGCGTCCTCCGCGCCCGTGATATACCATTTGCGGCCGGTGACGACGTAGGTGTCCCCCCGCCGCTCGGCGCGGGTCTGGATCATGCCGGGGTCCGAGCCGCCGCCGGGATGGGGCTCGGTCATGGCGAAGGCCGAGCGGACCTCGCCGCGTACGATCGGATCGAGCCAGCGCGCCTTCTGCTCCGGTGTCGCGACCTTCTCCAGCACCATCATGTTGCCGTCGTCGGGGGCGGCGGAGTTGAACACCACCGGCCCGAAGATCGAGCGGTTCATCGCCTCGTAGCAGACCGCCATCCCGACCTTGTCGAGGCCCGCCCCGCCGGTCTCCGGCTTCAGCTGAAGGCACCACAGGCCCTCCGCGCGGGCGAGGCCGCGCAGGCGCTCCAACTCCGGCAGGGCGATGTTGCCGTGGCCGTCATAGGCGGCCTTGTCCCGCTCCACGGGGATGACGTGGGTGTCGACGAAGGCCGCGATGCGCGCGCGGTAATCCTCGACGCGCGGGGAAATCGTAAAATCCATCGGGACCGGCTTCCCCAGATCGGCAAAAATCGAGCGAGCGCTCGTTTTATTTAGCGTTTGAACTCGGCCGTGGCAACAGGCTATGAGACCCCATGGGCGAGACGATGCACCGATGACGCTGGCACGGGACCCGGATGCGAAGGGTGCGGCGGTGGAGGCATTCCCCAGAAACGCCACGACGACCGAAGCGATCTGCGCCCGCATCCTCGAACGCCATCGCGACCATGTGAGCGTGCGCAAGCCGCACCTCGCCACCGCCAACCTCGCCCGGATCATCGAGGCGGTGCTGAAGCTGTCGAGCCGGCAGAGCTTCCACGAGATCAGCCTGCGCGACCTCGCCCGCGTCACCGGCCTCAGCATGGGCGGCCTCTATTCCTACTTCGACAACAAGAACACCCTCCTCGTGATGATCCTCACGGAAGTCTCCGAGACGGTGGAGGCGGTTTTGCGGGATGCGCCCGCCGGACTCGCGGCCGATCCCGCCGCGCATCTGCGCTGGCTGATCGAGACGCATATCCGGCTCACCGAAGCGATGCAGCCATGGTTCGTCTTCGCCTTCATGGAGGCGAAGGGCTTCCCCGCCGCCGCGCGGGCCTTCGCCATCGAGAGCGAACTCGCCACGGAGCGGATCTTCGCGGATGTGCTGACGCGTGGAGTCGAGCGAGGCGTCTTCGCGATCCCCGATGTTGGCCTGACGGCCGCACTCATCAAGCCGTTGCTGCAGGACTGGTACGTCAAGCGCGCGAAATACCGGAAGCGCGGAACGCCCATCGGCGCCTATATTGCCGGCGTGATCGCCTTCGTCGAGCGCGCGATCACGAAGCCGTAAAGGCGGAAGAGTCCACGGCAGAAGGATTCCGGCCTTGCCGCCAAGCGAGTTCGCATTCAATATCTGAATACAAATTGACGCCAGTCGAGAGAGCGGCGGTCAAGTCGCGAACGAGGGAGAAACGCCGTGGGTCAACCGAACGACGATGTCGCGCGTCGCGATGGCCCCGCCGCCTTGAGCCGCCGCACGGCGCTGCGTCTGGCGGGCGCCGCCGTCATGGGGACGGCCGGCGTGTTCAGCCCCGCGATCGTTCGCGCACAGGGCGCTCCCACGAAGCTGAAATTCGGCAATGATGTGCCGCTCACCCATTCCCTCAATGTGCGGCTCGCCGAGGCCATCGGCGCAATCGAGCAGGAGACGAACGGGCGTCTTCTGATCTCCGTGTTTCCGAACAACCAGCTCGGCAGCGACACGGACATGATCTCGCAGTTGCGCTCCGGGGCGCTCGAACTCGCCACGATGCCCACGACCCTGTTGTCGACCCTGGTTCCCTCCGCCGCCCTCCCGGCGATCGGGTTCGTCTTCCCGAGCTACGACAAGGTTTGGCCGGCGATGGACGGTGAGGTCGGCGCCTTCATGCGGCGCAACATCGAGAAGGCGAACCTGCAGCCGTTTGAAGCGATGTGGGACAATGGCTTTCGCCAGATCACGACAAGCACGAAGCCGATCGTGAACCCGAGCAATCTGAAAGGCTTCAAGATCCGCGTGCCGGTCGTTCCGCTCTGGGTCTCGCTGTTTGCGGCGCTCAATGCTGCACCAACGAGCATTCCGCTGAGTGAAGCCTATGCCGCCCTCCAGACCAAGATCACGGATGGGCAGGAGAATCCGCTGGCGATCATCAATGCGACCAAGTTCTACGAGGTCCAGAAGTACTGCTCCCTCACCAACCATGCGTGGGACGGCTTTTGGCTCCTGGCCAGCGGTCGATCATGGAGATCATTACCCGCCGAATTCAAAGATGTCATGGCCAAGCACTTCAATGCCGCCGCATTAAGACAGCGTGAAGATAATCTGAAGGACAGTCTCGCACTGAAGGCTGCCCTGGAAAACAAGGGTATGATATTTAACTCAACCGATCCTAACGAATTTCGGCAGCATCTGGAAAAGACCGATTTCTACAAGACGTGGAAAGCGAAGTTCGGCGCCGAATCTTGGGATCTTTTGGAAAAATATGCCGGACCCGTCGGATGATAGGCTAAACGATCGAGCATTTTCTCCACTGGATTTTCGGGAAATTATGCTCAACACTCATCCTTTGGCTCAGAGTCAGTAGCAGCAACTGCTGTTAAGGCCGGATGAGTGTACGTCTCGAAGCTATAGGGGCATTGCCCTCAATGGCTTACGACGAAAGCCCTGAAAAAGGCGACCGACAGGCTTTCGACGTCCTCGTCTGCGATGTCGCCGAGACAATCGGTTGTTCAGCCACCTTGACGCTTGCCGGGCAAGAACTGGAGTTAATCCTGTTCTTGCGCCTGATCCTCTCCCTTCTCGCGGTCGCGCAGATCCGCCTCGCCCGGCATGACCTTATGTGATCCGACCTGCTGCTGGGGGACGCAGATGAAGCCTTCGCCCGATCCAGGCGCCGGGTGGATCTCGCCAATAGCCTCGCCCGGCGAGCAGGGTTCGAGGCCCGCTAAGGGGTATAGCTTTTCGCAACCCCTTGGGTGCAGACGCCAGTTTGGCGCCTGCATTACCAGAACAGGCAACCCCCTACGCGACCAAGGCGAAGGCAGCCCCTGCCAAGCCAAGGCCCACCAGAAACAGACCGCCGCCCATCGCCTCGAAGACCGGGCGCTGACGCCGTGTCAATAGGGAGGCAGCGACGATGCCCGCGCCTGCAACGATACAGAACACGCCCAGCGACATCATGTTGGCCTCCCTCCCGACTGCGACAGGAAGCGTACGGTTAAGACGCGATGCAGTTCCGGGGGTGAAGGGCGACCCACAGGCTTATCAGCCTGCTCACGAACGCTGCTCGCGCATCCGGTGCGGGTGGCAAACTCCACCAGTATCCAAGAGCATTTATTGGACAACGCTTGGACGAGAGGTGTCCAGAATTTCGCTAAGTCATTGGGAAGATTGGCGCACCCGACACGATTCGAACGTGTGACCTTTGCCTTCGGAGGGCAACGCTCTATCCAGCTGAGCTACGGGTGCTGACCGTGTCTTTCACCTAGCCCAAGCGAGCGGAGAGCGCAACGGTGGCGTGGGGTCCTCTTGGGCTCGACAGGGAGGCGCGAGCGGCCCCACCGCAAATGCGCCGCCGCCCTGCGACCTTTCGTGATGCCGCCTTGAAAGGTTGATCCGGTGAGCCAAACACCTGCTTCACCGGGTGCCCCATCCAGCGGAGATGATCCTTGTCGACGAAAGCGCGCCTCTACACGTCGCCGTCCGCCTTCCCGAACCCCCAGCGCCTGCGCCTCTTCCTGCATGAGAAGGGAATCGCTGGGGCCTACGACGAAATGATCTACGACATGGCGCCGGGCGGCGAGCAGCGCGGCTGGCGTCATCTCACGATGAACCCGTGGGGCGAGACGCCCACCCTCGAACTGGCCGATGGGACCTACCTGTCGGAATCGGCCGCGATCGTGCGCTACCTCGATGCCCTGCACGAGGGCCGCAGGATCACCGGCGCGACGCCCCTGGAGCAGGGGCTCGATGCGATGTGGGACGACCGCGTCTGGGTGCAGATCCTCTACCGGCTCACCACCCAGTTCCACGTGCTGCACCAGGGGCTCGGGCCAAAGCTCGAACTGACGCACAATCCGCAATGGGGCGAGCATTGCCGCAAGGAGGCCCTGTCCCACGCAGGCCTCGTCGATCGCCATCTCGCGGATGGCCGCGACTGGCTGCTGGGCGGCGGCGAGCCGACCTTCGCCGACATCACCCTCTGCACCGCCATCGCCTTCTCGAAGTTCGGGCCGGTGGCCACGCCGCTCGATGAGCGCTTCGAGCAGCTCGACCGGTTCTGGCAGCGGTGGAAGGCGCGGGACAGCTTCCGGAAGGCCTACGCCGATGGCGGCGGAATCGAGGAACTGGCCGGGCTGGCCGGCTAGCGCCGGGCCGGTCCCGCCTCACGCCGGATGCAGGGGCCAGACCAGGGCGATCATGGGGAGGCCCACCGCGATCACGATGAGCGAGAGCGGGAAGCCGAGCTTGGCGTAATCGCCGAAGCGGTAGCCGCCGGGGCCCATCACCAGGGTGTTGCACTGGTGGCCGATGGGCGTGAGGAAGTCGCAGGCCGCGCCCAGCGCCACCGCCATCAGGAACGGATCGGGGTTGAGCCCGAGCTTGGTGGCGAGCTTGGCGGCGATCGGGCCCATCACCAGCACGGTGGCGGCGTTGTTGAGGAACGGCGTCACCGCCATCGCCAGGATCAGGATCGCGCCGAGCGCCGTCACGGGCGAGAAGCCCTGCACCAGCGTGGTGAGATGGCCGGCGATCAGGTCGGCGCCGCCGGTCGTGCTGACCGTCTCGGAGATCGGGATCAGGGCGCCGAGCAGCACGAGCACCGGCCATTCCACGGCCTGATACGCCTCATGGGGCGTCATGCAGCGCAGGAGCAGCACCGCCACGACGGCGCCGAAGAAGGCCACCGCCACCGGCACGACGTGCAGCGCGACGAGGCCCATCGCCACGATCAGGATCGCGGCGGGCAGCCAGCTCCGGTCGTTGCGGCCCAGCGCGATCTCCCGCGCGGCGAGGGGTAGCACCTTGAGGGTGCCAAGGGCGGGGGCGATGGCGGCGGCGCGCCCGCGCACCACGATCACGTCCCCGCCCCGGAACCGCACGGAGGAGAGGCGCTGCTCGATGCGCCGGCCGCGCCGGCTGACCGCGAGGATGGCGAGGCCCGCGCTGTCGGCGAGGTCGAGCTGGGCGGCGGTGTGCCCGACGAGGCCGGATTCCGCCGTCACCACGCCCTCCATCACCACGGATTCGGCGGTGGGTGCGGCCCCGGCCAGGGTCAGCCCGGTGCGGGCCACGAAGCGCTCCAGGGCATCGGGTTCGCCGTCGAGGAGGAGGACGTCCTCGGCCTTGAGGCGGAAATCCGGGCTCGCCGGATAGCGCCGGAAGCGCTCGCGCAGGATCGTGGCGATGCCGGCCTCGCCGTCCCCCTGCGCCTCCAGGGCGGCCACCGTGCCGCCGATGGCCGGGTGGCCGGGCGGCAGGCGCGCCTCCGTCGTGTAGCGCTCCAGGGTGAACGCGGCCTCCATGGAACGCGAGCCCCCGTCCCGCCGGGGCAGCAGGCGCCAGCCGAGGCACAGGAAGGCGAACCCGGCCGCCGCCACGCAGAGCCCCACGGGGGCATAGTCGAACATGCCGAAGGGCTTGCCGGTCAGGTCGGCGCGGACCTTCGAGACGATCACGTTCGGCGAGGTGCCGACCAGCGTGACGATGCCGCCGATGAGCGAGGCGGAGGCCATCGGCATCAGCAGCGCGGAGGGCGGCGTGCCGCTGCGGCGGGCGAGCTGCAGGGCGATGGGCATGAAGATGGCCAGCGCCCCGACGTTCTTCGTCACCATCGACAGGAGCAGGACCCCGGCCACGAGGATCGGCACCTGACGGCCGGGGCTCGTCAGGCGCGGCATGAGCGGGCGCATCAGGGTCTCCACCGCCCCCGAGCGGGCGATGGCGGCGGAGAGGACGAGGGCCGAGCCCACGATGACGACGATGTCGTCGGAGAAGCCCGAGAAGGCCTTGTCCGCCGGCACGAGGCCGAGCGCGATCCCGGCGGCGAGCGCGGTCAGCGCCACGACGTCGTAGGGCAGGCGGTCCCAGACGAAGGCGGCCACCGTCACGCCGATCAGGCCGAAGGCGAGCACTTGATCGACGGTCATTCGGGAGCACCTGTTCGGTGCGCCGCCGCAGCGGCGCGGGCTGGAAGGGACGGGCGTTGGAGCGAATCGCGGGACGGCAGGACCACCGGACAACCGCAGGGGAGCGCGAGGCGATCGATCGCCGCCACCGCGACATAGCCCCCGGCCGTCGCCAGATCCTGGATGCGGTCGGCCAGAAGGTCCTTCATGGCTTCCTGCAGAACCGGCATCAGACCCTGATGCCCCTGAGCGTCAACCTCGCCGCGCTGACCGGAGAGGACCGGGCGGCCATCGCCCGCTTCGCCGCCGTGGCCGCGCTGGCGGGAGGCGCGGCGGGGGCGCCGGGCCCGGTGCGGGACTGGCTCGCGACCGCCGGAGCCGACGACGGGACGCTGACCGCCTTCGCGGACGCCCTGCGCG
>Ga0182229_1000138_pt1 | contig 18641 bp, 16 predicted proteins | sample G6R1MG_32_FD_129663 | JGI IMG/M metagenome (GOLD analysis project Ga0182229, IMG submission 129663) | Miscanthus phyllosphere microbial communities from Michigan, USA - G6R4_MAIN_07NOV2016_LD1 MG | ecosystem: Host-associated > Plants > Phyllosphere > Phylloplane/Leaf | place: USA: Michigan...
CTGGAGCCCTGGCACGTACTGGGCGAGGAGGGCTCGGGCGGCGGCGCCGTGCGCTACGTCGACGCCTCCGTGGAGCGGCTTCAGGTGAAGGTCGAGGGCTTCGTGCCCGGCCGCCACGTCATCGCCTGCAACGGGCGGCGCCTGCCGATGGCCGCCACGGGCACGAGCGGCGAGGCGGTGGCGGGCCTGCGCTTCAAGGCGTGGCAGCCCGCCTCGTCCCTGCACCCGACCATCCCCGCGCACGGGCCGCTGACCTTCGACGTGCTCGATGCCTGGAGCGGCCGCTCGCTCGGCGGCTGCCGCTACCACGTCAGCCATCCGGGCGGGCGCAACTACGAGAGCTTCCCGGTGAACGCCTACGAGGCGGAAGGGCGCCGCCTCGCCCGCTTCGAGGCGCAGGGGCACACCCCCGGCCCGATCGCCATGCCGGCCAAGGAGCGCAGCGCGGAGTTCCCGCACACCCTCGACCTGCGGATGCCGGCGCCTGCGCTGCTGCTGCCATGAGCCAGCAGGGAGCCTTCGCCCTCGACGATCCGGACGACGGCTGGGGCCGGTCGGCGCGCCTGCGCCGCTGGACGGAGTCCTACGCGCCCCGCCCGGGGCTCGCCGACGAGATGATCGACGGGGCCGGGCAGCTGCGGGGCGCATGGCCGCGCTTCCTCGACCGCCTCGCGGCGCTGGGCGAGCGCGAGGTCGCCGCGCGCTTCCTCTCGGCCGAGCGGCACATCCGCGACGCGGGCATCTCCTACCGGGTCTACGGCGACCAGCGCGACCACGCCTGGCCGCTGGGCTCCCTGCCGCTCGTCATCGACGCCCCCGACTGGGCCGAGCTGACCGCCGGCATCGTCCAGCGCGCCGAGCTGATGGAGCGCATCGTCGCCGACATCTACGGCCCCGGCCGCCTCGTCGCGGACGGGCTGCTGCCGGCGGCAATGGTGGCCGGAAGCCCCGAATTCCTGCGGCCCGCCCACGGCATCATGGCGCCGGGCGGGCGGTTCCTGCGCATCTACGCCGCCGATGTCGGCCGCGCCCCGGACGGGCACTGGCGGGTGCTCGCCGACCGCACCCAGGCCCCCTCCGGCCTCGGCTACGCCCTGGAGAACCGGATGGTGCTGGGACGCGCCTTCCCCGACCTGTTCACCGACCTGCATGTCGAACGCCTGCCCGGCTTCTTCCAGGCGTTCCGCGAGAGCCTCGCCTCGGCCTGCGCCCGCACCGACCCGCGCATCTGCCTGCTGACGTCGGGCCCCTACAGCAGCACCTATGTCGAGCAGGCCGCACTCGCACGCTATCTCGGCTTCCTGCTGGTGGAGGGCGACGACCTCGTGGTGCAGGACGGGCAATTGCACGTGCGCACCGTCGCCGGCCTGAAGCGGGCCGACGCCCTCTGGCGCCGGATCGACGCGGACTACCTCGACCCGATGGAATTGCGCTCGGATTCGCGCCTCGGCGTGCCGGGGCTCCTCGAGGTGCTGCGCCGGGGCAACGTCGTGCTCGGCAACATGCCGGGATCGGGCGTGCTGGAATCCGGGGCGCTGGACCCGTTCCTGTCCCGGATCGCGCGAGAACGACTCGGCGAGGATCTGCGCCTGTCCGGTCCCCGATCCTGGTGGTGCGGCGACGCGGACGGGCTCGCCCATGTCCGGGCGAACCTCGACGGCCTGAACCTGCGCCCGGCCGCCACCCCCGTACGCGGCCTGGAGCGCGACGCCATCCTCGGGCCGCAGGTGATCGACGCCGCTCGCGAGCGCGCCGTGGCCGCGCTCCGCGACCGGCCCTTCGACTGGGTCGGGCAGGAGCCGGCGCCCCTCTCGACCATGCCGACGTGGCAGGAGGGCTCCCAGCCGGGCAGCCTGTCGGGTCGACTCGTGCCGCGCCCCTACGTCATGCGCGTCTTCGCCGTGGCGACGGAATCCGGCTGGCGGGTGATGCCGAGCGCCTTCTGCCGCATCTCCGAGCGCGAGGGGCTCGATCCCATCGAGATGCGCTCCGGCATCCGCTCGGCGGACGTCTGGGTGCTCTCGGACACGCCGGTGGAGCAGCCCCCGCTCCTGATCTCCACCACCCCCCGGATCCGCCGCATCGCCGGCCACCTGCCGTCCCGGGCGGCCGACAACCTGTTCTGGTTCGGACGCTACCTGGAGCGGGCGGAGGCCGTGATCCGCCTCGTCCAGGCTCATCTCGGCAGCCCCGGCGAGGCGGTACTGGCCGGCATGGCCGGGGAGGCGGGCACTCCCACGGCGCTGCGCATCCGTGCCCTGCTGGACGAGTGGGGCTCCGTGAGCGCGGCCGACCTGCCCACCGCGGCGCTCGCACGGGAGGCGCTGAGCGGGCGCGAGATCCACGGGTCGGCCTTGTGTCACGTGCTCTCCGCGCGCCGCGCCGCCGCCTCCCTGCGCGAGCGCCTGCCGGCGGAGGCGTGGCGGGCGCTCGCCGACCTGCGCGACCTGCTCGACTTCGGCGAGGCCTGGGATCCCTCCGAGGCCCAGCTCTACGGCCGGGCTGAGCGGGCGCTCGGCCATCTCTCGGCGTTGGCGGGGCTGATCCACGAGAACATGAACCACGCCGCCGGGTGGCACTTCTCCGACATGGGCCGCCGGATCGAGCGGGGCATCAACGGCTGCACCTTCGCCGCGACCTTCGCGGGCGACGAGGCCAGCGCCGAGGATCTCGGGGTGATGCTCTCGCTCTCCGACGCGCAGATCGCCTACGGCGCGCGCTACCTCGCCGGCGTCAGCCTGCAGGCGGTGCGCGACATGGTGCTGCCCGATCCCTTCAACCCGCGCTCCGTCGCCTTCCAGGTCGAGGCGATCGTGCGCCATCTCGAGGCGCTGCCGGCCCTGCGCGCCGACGGCCTGCCCGAGCCGCACCGGCGCCTGGCGCTGAGGATGTCGGGCTTCTTCGCCACCGCCGAGGCCGCGGAGTTCGACGGCGCGGCGCTCGCCCGCCTGGAGGGCGAGCTGGAAGGGCTCGCCAGCGCCATCGCCGGCCGCTACTTCCCCAACGGTCCCGACGCGCTGCGCCCCGAGAAGCTCACAGGCCTCGCGTGATCTACACCCTGCGTCACCTCACGACCTACCGCTACGCCAAGACCGTCCGCTTCGCGCGCTGCAACCTCCGGCTCCAGCCCTGCGACGGCGACGGGCAGCACGTGATCGGGAGCACGATCACCGTGAGCCCGACGCCGAGGAGCCGCCAGCGCCGACGCGACTTCTTCGCCATCGACACCGACACGCTGCTGATCGACACGCCCCACAAGGAATTCGCCGTCGAGGCGACCTCCCGCATTCGGGTGGAGCGCGTGCCGCTGCCCGAGCCAGAGTCCGGCCCGTCCTGGGAGACGTTGCGGAGCCTCGCCCTCGCCTCGCCCCGGCTCGGCGGCGAGGGGCCGGCGCATTTTATGTTCCCGAGCCGGCGTACGCCCGTGGTCGAGGCGGTGACGGACTACGCCCGCGCGAGCTTCCCGGCCGGACGCAGCGCCTATGGGGGGGCCTTCGATCTGATGATGCGCATCGGCGCCGACTTCCGCTTCGACGCCAAGGCCACCACCGTCTCGACGCCGCTGGCCGACGCCTTCGCCAAGCGCGCCGGCGTCTGCCAGGACTTCGCTCACATCATGATTGCGGGGCTGCGGGGCCTCGGCCTGCCGGCGGCCTATGTCAGCGGCTACCTGCGCACGCGGCCCCCGCCCGGTCGGCCGCGCCTGCGCGGCGCGGATGCGAGCCACGCCTGGGTCGCGGTCTGGACGGGCGAGGCCTGGGTCGGCCTCGACCCCACCAACGGCATCGGAGTGCGCGACGACCACATCGTGGTGGCGCGCGGGCGCGACTACGGCGACGTCGCCCCCATCGACGGCATCGTCTCATCCTCGGGCGCGCAGAAGCTGAAGGTCGAGGTCGACGTGGTTCCCGACGGCGAGGACCTCCCCTGATCCCTGCGGGGGACCGGCCGATCCCGTTGCGTCGGCCGGCGGGGAGGCTTAAGTCCCTGCCGACCCGGGACGATCGGGCCCAGGGAGACCAGCTTGGTTCAGTCGGCGTCCGACGTGCGGCAGGCGATCTTAGCCTTCATCGCGGTCCGCAACCCGGGCCTGTCCCCCGGTTCGGTGACGGGGGAGACCTCGCTCGTGACGAGCGACGCGCTCGATTCCATCGGCATCCTCGACCTGATGCTCGACCTGGGCGAGCGCTTCGGGGTCGAGGTGGACGAGGACTCGTTCGATCTCGCCAACTTCTCCAGCGTGGACACGCTGGCGCACTACATCGACGACCGCCGCTCCTGACGTCCCCGTCCGCGCGCACGACCCCCACACGCATGACGCCCACCCGGCTGCATCACCTGCTCGACGCCGCCGCCTGCGCGCCCGGGCGCATCGCCCTGGTCGAGGGCGACGAGACCGTGACCTACGCGGCCTTGCGCGACCGCGTGGCCGCCATGGCCGGGCGGCTCGCCGGTCTCGCACAGGGGGACAGGGTCGCGATCCTGCTGCCGAAATCCGTTTCCGAGTGCGTGGCGATCTTCGCCGCGAGCGCGGCCGGCGCGACGTTCGTGCCGATCCATCCGGCTTTGCGCCCCCGTCAGGTCCGCCACATCGTGGAAGATTGCGGGGCCCGCGCCCTCGTCACCGACGCGCACCACCACGCGGCGCTGGAGGGTGCACTCGACGATCGTTCGGGGCTGCGCATCCTCGTCGACGGGGAGGATCATACCGAGCGTCCCGGCGCCGGGCCTGCGCAACCGGCGCCGCGGGATCTGGCCGCGATCCTCTACACCTCCGGATCCACCGGTCTGCCCAAGGGGGTGATGCTCTCGCATGCCAACCTTCTGGCCGGCACCCGCATCGTGCGCGGTTATCTCGGCATCGGGCCTGAGGATCGCATCCTCTCTGTGCTGCCCTTGTCCTTCGACTACGGCCTGAACCAGCTGCTCACGGCTGTGGAGCAGGGCGCCCGGCTCGTGCTGCGCAACGTCCGCCTCGGGGACGACGTGGTCCGCGCGATCGAGGAGCACCGGATCACGGGGCTTGCCGGCGTGCCGACCCTATGGACGCTGCTCACCCGCGCCGCGCCGCGGCTCGGCCGTGCCGACCTCTCCTCCCTGCGCTATCTCACAAATTCCGGCGGGACGCTCCCGCTTGACACGATCGGGCGACTGCGCCGAGCCCTGCCGCAGGCCGACCTCGTGCTGATGTACGGGCTGACGGAAGCCTTCCGCTCGACCTGGCTGCCGCCGTCCGAGATCGACCGGCGCCCCGACTCCATCGGCCGGGCCATCCCCGAGACCGAGATCTTCGCGCTGACCCCGGATGGACGGCGCGCGCGGCCGGGGGAGCCCGGCATCCTGCACCATCGCGGTCCCACGGTGTCGCTGGGCTACTGGAACCGGCCCGGGGACACCGCGCGGGTGATCGTGCCCGACCCGTTCCCGCCGGCCGGCCGCGAGCCCGGCCCGGTCTGCCGCTCCGGCGACCTCGTGGTGGAGGACGCGGAGGGCTTCTTCCGCTTCCTCGGGCGCGAGGACGCGATGATCAAGACGCAAGGGTTCCGCGTCAGCCCCGGCGAGGTCGAGGCCGCCCTGATGGAGACCGGCGCCTTCCGCGCGGCGGCCGTGATCGGCCTGCCCGATGCAGGGTTGGGCCAGCGCATCCACGCCGTCGCGGTGCCCGCCGAGGGCGGCCGCGGGACCGGCGAGGTGCTGCGCCACCTGCGCGAGGCGCTCGCCCCGCATTGCGTGCCGCGCGCCATCGAGGAGGTCGCGGCGCTGCCCACCACGCCCAACGGCAAGGTCGACTACAAGCGCCTAGTCGCCGAGCGCGTGGCGGCGGAACTGGCCAATGCCTGAAACGGACCTCGCCGCCCGGCTGATCGCCGAGAATTTTTCGCGCGTCGACGGCGTCCTGCACGTCGGCGGGCACGATCTGCGCGCGCTCGCCGGGACACACGGCACGCCGCTCTTCGTCTACGACGCCTGCCTGATGCGGCGGGCCTACCGCGCACTCTCGGAGGCGGTGATCGGCTTCGCTACCGTCGATTACTCGGTCAAGGCCAACCCCGACCCGGCGGTGATCCGGGTGTTTCGCGAAATGGGGGCCGGCGCCGAGATCGCCTCGGGCGCCGAATTCGAGGCGGCGCTGCGGGCGGGTGTCCTCCCCCAAAAAATCCTGTTCGCGGGGCCGGGCAAGAGCGATGCGGACATCGCGCGCACCGTCGGGGCCGGCATCGGCGAGATCCACCTGGAAAACCGGGAAGAGGCCGGACGGGTCGCCGAGGCGGCGGGCCGGCACGGCGTACGGGCGCGGGTGGCGATCCGGGTCAATCCCGGCGCGACCGCGCAGGGTGGGGCGATGCGCATGGGCGGCAAACCCTCGCCCTTCGGCTTCGATGAAGAGGACCTCGACGCGGCAGTCGATGCGATCGAGGCCGACCCACGCCTCGACCTCGTCGGCCTGCACCTGTTCGCGGGAACCCAAGGGCTCGTGGCGGCCACGCTCCTCTCGCAATGGGCCTACGGCCTGAGGCTCGCCGCGCGCGTCGCCGCCCGGATCGGCCGGCAGCTCGACACGATCGACCTCGGCGGGGGCCTCGGCATTCCGTACTTCGCGGGCGACGCGCCCCTCGACCTCGATGCGATTCGGGCCGGCATCCCGGCCCTGAAGGCGGAACTCGCCGCCGATCCGGGTCTTGCGGGCGCCCGCGTGGTGCTGGAGCCGGGCCGCTACCTCACCGGCCCCGCCGGGCTCTACGTGGCGCGGGTCAGGGCGGTGAAGGTGTCGCGCGGCAGCCGCTTCGTGATCACCGACGGCGGCATGCACCATCACCTGGCAGCTTCCGGCAATCTCGGTCAGATCGTGAAGCGCGACTTCCCCCTGGCGGCGGTGGTGGATCGCGGGGCCGGGACCGCCGCCTGCGCCGTGGTCGGGCCGCTCTGCACGCCGCTGGACATGCTGGCCCGGGCCGCCCCCCTGCCGGAGCTGCGGGCGGGCGACCTCGTGGCGGTGCTGCAATCGGGCGCCTACGGGCTCACCGCGAGCCCTGTTGGCTTCCTAAGCCATCCCCGGCCGGCGGAGATTCTGGTCGATAGGGGCGAGGCGCGGCGGATCGGAGGGGTCTAGGCGTCCTCCTCCTCGGCCGGCCGCAGGGTGCGCTCCACGGTGTCCAGCACAGTGCCGGCCAGCTCCGCGTCGGGGTCGTCGCGCGTGAGCGCGTCGCGCAGCATGGCGAGGTAACCGCCGAGCCGCTCGTCGTAATGGTCGGAATCGATCGAGCGCAGCACGCTCGCCAGGAAGCCGACCGCCATCTGATGGGCGACCTGCTTGGCGCCCACCTCGGCCAGCCCCTCCGAGAGGCTTTTCACCGCCTCGTCGTGGTGGGTGCTGACGGCGGCGAGCGCCGCGATCTGCTGGTTCAGGTCCATCGGGTCAACCTTCAGTACGGGATACCGAAAGGATCATCCCTTCGGCGGGTGTCGGTCGGGGCCCGACGGGGAATCGAGGGTGCCGCCCCGGACCGGCGAAGGGCCTCGTCCCTTCGATACCTCGCCCCTCACGCGTCAGGCTTGCCCTCGGCGAAGCGGCGGAACGCCGCCAGGGTCTCGCCGCTGACGTGGTGCTCGATGCCCTCGGCGTCCCGCCGCGCCGTTTCCGGGCTGACGCCGAGCGCGCACAGGAAGCGCTCGACGACGCGGTGGCGCTCGCGCGATTGCGCGGCCAGCTCCTCGCCCGTCGCGGTCAAAAACACCCCGCGATAGGGTCGCTGCTGCACCAGCCCGTCCTCGGCCAGCCGCTTGAGCATCTTTGCGACGGTGGGCTGGGCCACGCCGAGACGCGCGGCGATGTCGACCTGGCGCGCCTCGCCGCCGTCGCCGATCAGGTCGGAGATCAGCTCGACGTAATCCTCGACCAGTTCGAGCCGGCGCGCCTCGCGGGCCTGCCGGAAGCTCTCGACGTGAACCTCGGGGTCGATGAGGGCCGCGTCGGCGGGATCGGCCTGTCCGAGAGCCGGCATGATCGGGGGCCTCGCTTGCGAGAGGGGGCGCTTGGTCAATGGGCGTCTCGTGTCCGGAGCGGAGTCTTATCCCAGGCGGAGCGGGCAGGGGAGTCCCGACGCGCCGGGCGGGCGCCGATCCGCGCCTTGGCCCCTGCCACCTAGCGCAGGTGCGGGCCGAAATCCTATCGCCGGGGGGCGACGATCCGGCCGGGGATGCGGCACGGACGCGGTTCCCAACTGGTATAGCACAGGCTATGTCGGTACGACGGCCTCGCCGCGTGCAGGCCGAACACTTCCCCTGGATGGGATCGGCGTGACGACATGGCGAGGCTTCGGCGCGATGCCCGAATCGACGGAGGCGGGGGCGTGAGCTTGCTCGATCACACGGCGAGCCCGCACGCCGACGAGACCGGCGACGCCCGGGCGAGCCTCGGCCGGATGAACGCCAGCGTGCCGGTGCTCGCCAGCGGCACGTGGCTGCGCCGTTTCATGGGCTTCGTCGGCCCCGGCTACATGGTCTCGGTTGGCTACATGGACCCGGGCAACTGGGCCACCGACATCGCGGGGGGCGCGCAGTTCGGCTACACGCTGCTCTCCGTCATCCTGCTCTCGAACCTGATGGCGATCGTGCTGCAGGCGCTCTCGGCCCGGCTCGGCATCGCCACGGGGCGCGACCTCGCCCAGGCCTGCCGCGACCACTACCCGAGGCCGGTGGCCTTCGCGCTCTGGCTGATCTGCGAGGCGGCGATCATCGCCTGCGACCTCGCCGAGGTGATCGGCACCGCCATCGCCCTGAAGCTCCTGTTCGGCATCCCCCTGGTCTGGGGTGCGGTGATCACCGCGCTCGACGTGGTCCTCGTCCTGCTCCTGATGCGGCGGGGGTTCCGGGCGCTGGAGGCGTTCGTCATCGCCCTGCTCGCCGTGATCTTCCTGTGTTTCGGCGCGCAGATCGTGCTGGCCGCACCGCCGGTGCGGGCGGTGCTGGCGGGCTTCCTGCCCTCGGCCGAGGTGGTGACCGACCCGGCCGCGCTCTACATCGCCATCGGCATCATCGGCGCCACGGTGATGCCGCACAACCTCTACCTCCACTCCTCGATCGTGCAGACGAGGGCCTATCCCCGGACCGAGCGGGGCCGGCGCGAGGCCGTACGTTTCGCGGTGGCCGATTCCACCCTCGCGCTGATGCTGGCGCTGTTCGTCAACGCCTCGATCCTGATCCTGGCGGCCGCCGTGTTCCATGCGGGCGGGCGCACCGAGGTTCAGGAGATCGAGCAGGCCTACGAGCTGCTCTCCCCGCTCCTCGGCGTCGGCATCGCCTCGACCCTGTTCGCGGTGGCTCTGCTGGCGTCGGGCCTAAACTCGACGGTGACCGCCACGCTCGCCGGCCAGATCGTCATGGAGGGCTTCCTGCGCCTGCGCCTGCCCGACTGGGCCCGCCGGGTGATCACCCGGGGCATCGCCATCGTCCCCGTGGTAGCCGTCACCGCCCTCTACGGCGACGCGGGCACGGCGCGGCTCCTCGTGCTGAGCCAGGTCGTGCTCTCGATGCAGCTGCCGTTCGCGGTGATCCCTCTGGTGCAGTTCGTGTCCGACAGGGACAAGATGGGCGCACTGGTGATCCCGGGCTGGCTGAAGGTTCTGGCGTGGGGCATCGCCGGCGTCATCGTGGCGCTGAACCTGAAGCTTCTGTTCGACACGATCGTGCCGGGAACGGCCTGACGCACGGCCCCTCGCTCCGGAGAACCTCGTCGGTCGCCTACTCCGCCGCTCCGCGCAAATGCGCCACGAAATCCTGCGCGAACGGCTGGAGCGCGGCGAGGTCGCGCACGCAGATCGTCAGCGCACGCTCCGCCCAAACATCCTCCAGGGCGACCACTCCGATCGCCATATGGCGGGCCGCCCGCCGCGCCGTGGTCTCCGGCACGATGCCGATGCCGACGCCGGATTCCACCAGCCGGCAGACCGCGTCGAAGCTGCGCAGTTGCACCCTGAGCCGCATGGGCCGGCCGATGCGGCCCGCCTTCTCGGCGAGGAAGCGGGTGAGCGCGCTCGGCCGATCGAGGCCGACGAGATCGTGCTCCAGAACCTCGGTGAAGCCGATCTCCGCCCTGCCCGCGAGCGGATGGCCGGCCGCCGCCACCACGACGAAGCGGTCGTGGCGGAACGGGAACGTCTGAAGTGAGCCGGTATCGACAGTGCCCGCCACGATGCCGAGGTCGGCGGTGCCGTCCGCCACCAGCCCGACGATCTCGTCGGAGGTGCGCTCCTCGATCTCGACGCTGACGCCGGTGTGGAGAGCGAGATAGGCCGACAGCGCCTCGGGCAGGAACTCGGTGAGCGCGTTGGTGTTCGAGAGCACCCGGATCTGCCCGACCGCGCCGCCCGCATAAACCGACAGGTCGCCCTGCATCCGCTCGATCCCCGCGAGCAGGGCGCGGGCATGGCCGAGCAGGACGCGCCCGGCGGGCGTCGGCACGACCCCCTGGCGCCCCCGCGTCAGCAGGGGCGCGCCCAGCGACGCCTCCATCGCGCGGATGCGGGTGGAGGCGGCGGCGAGCGCAAGGTGGGCCCGCTTGGCCCCGTGCGTGATCGAGCCCGCCTCGACCACGTGCCGGAACAGGCCGAGATCCACCACGTCGAAGTGCATCATCGGTCGATGCTCACAGACACCATCGCGACCATTCGCCCCACATGGATCAACGACGAGCTGGAACGGGGCAATCGCCCCCTTCCGCCAACCAGCCTTCGCGTTTCGCGAAGGATAGGATGGGAAAAGCCGAATTGCGAACTGCTCCAATTCGCGTTTGGTGTCCGTCATGATCACGGGGCAAGGCATGTGGGCGGGCAGGCATCGGCTCTCTCGACCCGCTACCCGTGAGGCACGCGGTAGCGCCTGCGCGGACAGCTCGTGTGACAGATCGTGCAGACCCTCTCGGATGCGTACGCATCGCTCGCCGCGCCGCCTTGCCGCGTCGTGGCGCGGCGACTACGCCCCTCGTTTTAGACCTGATCCAATCTCCGGCGTGCTGAGGATTGAACCGTCGATGGCCCCAACCGCCCGCCCCACCGTCGCACAGCCGCTCTCGCCCCATCTCCAGATCTACCGCTGGACCTGGACCATGGCGATGTCGGTCCTCCACCGCATCACCGGCACGGCGCTTTACGGCGGCTCGTTCCTGATCGCGGTCTGGCTGGTGGCGCTCGCCTCCGGACCGCGCGCCTACGACGCGGTGGCGTGGTTCTTCAGCTCGTGGGCCGGACTCTTGGTCCTGTTCGCCTACACCTGGATCCTGATGCACCATCTCTGTGGGGGCATCCGCCATTTCGTGTGGGACACCGGCTACGGCTACGACAGGGCGAAGCGGATGTGGATCTCCCGCATGACGCTGATCGGCTCGATCGCGCTGACGGCCCTGATCTGGGCCCTCGTTCTCGTCCTGCGCTGAGGATCACGTCATGTCGAAGGTCGATACACGCCAGGACACACGGCTCTCGATCCGCACGCCGCGCGCACGGGTTAAGGGCCTGGGCGCCACCGGGCACGGAGCGGACCACTTCTGGATGCAGCGCCTGACGGGGGCGGCCAACGCTCCTCTGATGCTGGCGCTGGTGGCGATCATCGCCGCGATGTGGGGACGCACTTATCCGCAGGCCGTCGCCCTCGTCGGATCGCCCTGGGTCGCGATCCCGCTCCTGCTGGCGGTACTTTCGGTCTGCCTGCACATGCGGCTCGGCATGCAGACGATCATCGAGGACTACGTGCACGACAAGGGCCTCAAGATCGCGGCCGTGATCGCCAACACCTTCTACGCGATCGCGGTGGCGGTCGCCTGCCTGTACGCGATCATCCGCGTCAGTCTCGCCGTGCCCGTCTGAGACAGATCCAAGGACAGATTCCCATGGCCAGCACCGGATCGAACGGCAACGGCGCCCCCGCCTACGCCATCACCGACCACACCTTCGACGTGATCATCGTCGGCGCGGGCGGCGCGGGGCTTCGCGCCACGGTGGGCTGCTCGCAGGCCGGGCTGCGCACCGCCTGCCTGACCAAGGTGTTCCCGACCCGCTCGCACACGGTCGCGGCGCAGGGCGGCATTTCGGCCTCGCTCGGCAACATGGGCCCCGACGACTGGCGCTGGCACATGTACGACACCGTGAAGGGCTCGGACTGGCTCGGCGACCAGGACGCCATCGAGTACCTCGTGCGCAACGCCCCGGCCGCCGTGTACGAGCTGGAGCACTGGGGCGTCCCGTTCTCACGCACGGAGGAGGGCAAGATCTACCAGCGGCCCTTCGGCGGCATGACCACCGACTACGGCAAGGGCACGGCGCAACGCACCTGCGCGGCCGCCGACCGCACCGGGCACGCGATGCTCCATACGCTGTACGGGCAGGCGGTGAAGAACAAGACCCAGTTCTTCATCGAGTACTTCGCCCTCGACCTGATCATGGACGAGGACGGGCGCTGCCGCGGCGTGATGGCGATCGATCAGGCCACCGGCGAGATCCACCGCTTCCGCGCCCAGCAGACCATCCTGGCCACCGGCGGCTACGGCCGCGCCTACTTCTCGGCGACCTCCGCCCACACCTGCACCGGCGACGGCAACGCCATGGTGCTGCGCGCCGGCCTGCCCCTGCAGGATATGGAGTTCGTGCAGTTCCACCCCACCGGCATCTACGGCGCGGGCTGCCTGATCACGGAAGGCGCGCGTGGCGAGGGCGGCTACCTCACGAACTCCGAGGGCGAGCGCTTCATGGAGCGCTACGCGCCCTCGGCCAAGGACCTCGCCTCGCGCGACGTGGTCTCGCGCTCGATGACCATGGAGATCCGCGACGGCCGGGGCGTGGGCCGCAACGGCGACCACATCTTCCTGCACCTCGACCACCTCGACCCGAAGATCCTGCACGAACGCCTGCCCGGCATCTCGGAGAGCGCCAAGATCTTCGCGGGCGTGGACGTGACCCGCGAGCCGATCCCGGTGCTGCCCACCGTGCACTACAACATGGGCGGCATCCCCACGAACTATCACGGCGAGGTGCTGACCCTGAAGAACGGCAACCCCGACACCGTGGTGCCCGGCCTGATGGCGCTCGGCGAGGCGGCCTGCGTGTCCGTGCACGGGGCCAACCGGCTCGGCTCGAACTCGCTGATCGACCTCGTCGTGTTCGGCCGCGCGGCGGGCCTGCGCTGCGCCGAGATCGTCGAGCCGGACGCCCGCCAGGCGGAGTTGCCCAAGGGCTCGGCCGACAAGGCGCTCTCGCGCCTCGACCGCTTCCGCCACGCCGACGGCGGTACGCCGACCGCGGAACTGCGCGACGAGATGCAGCGCACCATGCAGAACAATTGCGCGGTCTTCCGTACCGGCGAGGTGCTGGAGGAGGGCAAGGGCCTGATCCACAAGATCTGGCAGGGCGTGGCGGACGTGAAGATCACCGACCGCTCGCTGATCTGGAACACAGACCTCCTGGAAACCCTGGAGTTCGATAACCTGATCGGACAGGCCGTGGTCACCATGGAATCGGCAGCCAACCGCAAGGAATCCCGCGGCGCCCATGCCCGCGAGGACTTTTCGGAGCGTAACGACAAGGAGTGGATGAAGCACACCCTCGCCTGGCTCGGCGAGACGAGCCACGAGGTCTCGATCGATTACCGGCCTGTGCACGCCTACACCATGTCGAACGAGATCCAGTACATCGAGCCGAAGGCGCGGGTGTATTGATGCTTCAGGACGTTGCGGAGGCGACAGCCCCTTCTTCCGACATGCCTCACAGGAACGCCTGATGGCCCAGTTCAACCTCCCCAAGAACTCCCAGCTCACCGAGGGCCGGTCCTGGCCGGCACCGGCAGGCGCCACGAACCTGCAGACGTTCCGGATCTACCGTTGGAACCCGGACGACGGGCAGAATCCGCGCATCGACACGTATCGGGTCGACCGCGAGGATTGCGGACCGATGGTCCTCGACGCGCTGCTGTGGATCAAGAACAAGGTCGATCCGACGCTGGTGTTCCGCCGCTCCTGCCGCGAGGGCATCTGCGGGTCCTGCGCCATGAACATCGAGGGGCAGAACGGGCTCGCCTGCACCATGGGCATCGACGAGTGCCGCAACCCCGACAACGCCCTGCCGATCCTGTCGCGCAAGGACAAGGACGGGGCGGTGCGGATTTATCCGTTGCCGCACATGCCGGTGATCAAGGACCTCGTGCCGGATCTCACCAACTTCTACGCCCAGCACGCATCGATCGAGCCCTGGCTCCAGACCGAGACGCCCGCCCCGGAGAAGGAATGGCGCCAGACCCCGGAGGACCGCGCCCGGCTCGATGGGCTCTACGAGTGCATCCTGTGCGCCTGCTGCACCACGAGCTGCCCGAGCTACTGGTGGAACGGCGACAAGTTCCTGGGACCGGCGGCGCTCCTCCAGGCCTATCGCTGGCTGATCGATTCGCGCGACGAGAACACCGGCGAGCGCCTCGACGGCCTGCACGACCCGTTCCGGCTCTACCGCTGCCACACGATCATGAACTGCGCCAACAGCTGCCCGAAGAACCTGAACCCGGCCAAGGCCATCGCCGAGATCAAGAAGATGATGGTCGAGCGCACGGTTTAGGCTCTGCGCATGGTTCGCCGGAGGCATTGCCGGCTCGCCCGATGATGCGGCCATGAAGGCCGGCCCCGCATCCGGGCCCTCCGACTCCTCCCGGTGCGGGCGTTCCGCTGCATCGGTGAGGCGGTGCCGCCACACCCCCGCGAAAAGCCGGCCGCGCCGGGCTTTTCCCCTCGGGCGGCGAAGCGTTGCCTTGCGGCCAGCGCAATCGGCGGCGAGGAACGGCCCCGATCCGGGCCGTTCTCTGGGAAAAGCCGTTCGATGCCGCGCCATATTCTGTCGACCGTCGCATGTCTCGCGCTCGCGGCCTCCCTCGGTGCCTGCGCCTCGCAGCGCTTCGACGGTCGTGCGCCGCGCAGCCCTCGGCCTCAGGCTGCCCTGGAGCCGCTGACGCCCCTGACGCCGGCGCCTGCCGGGACGGTGACGAGCCAGCCCCTGGCGCCGCCCCCCGGCGTCGCCGCGGCCCCCTCCGACCTACCCCCGCCCGAGGTCGCCGCCGCCCCGCCGGTTGTGGTCGAGCCCGTCGCGCCGCCTCCGCCCCCTGTGGTGGCTACGGGCCGGTCGGCGGTGGTCGGCGGCTGGACCGCCACCGATGCCAGCGGCAGCTGCCGGGTTGCGCTGTCGAGCGCCCCGGCGCTCGACCTCTACAAGGCTTCCACCTCCGGCTGTGCCAACAAGGACCTCTCCAAGGTCTCGGCCTGGGATTTTCGCGATGGCGAGGTCTATCTCTACCAGCCGGGCGGCACCGTGGCGGCGCGCCTGCGTCAGGCCAACGGCGCGCTGGACGGGGCTCTCTCCAAGTCGGGCGCCTCGCTCAACCTCGTGCGCTGAGCCCCCGGCTCAGGGGGAGATGCGCAGGCCCAGCAGCACGGTGTTGGCGGTGAAGCTCGACAGGGGATCGGTGCTGTCGAGCGTCTGGTAGATGTAGCTGCCGCGAAACGTCAGCCAGCGGTTGAAACGGTAGTCGAGCCGTGCCGTGGCGGAGAAGCCCTTCTCGCGGATCGGCACGCCCTGATAGTCGTTCGAGAGGTAGGCCGCCCCGAGCGTCACCGAGAGGTTGCGCAGGAGGTCGTGCTGCAATTCGGCCGTGACCGCGTCGGTCAGTACGCCGGCCGAGCCCGGCAGGATCGTCTCGACGATGCCGCTCTGCGCGTTGAGGCGCACGGTGGTGAGCGGGCTGATCGACCAGATCAGCGCCGTGTTGATCAGTGGCGCGTCGATCGCCCGCAGCCGGGGATCGACATAGGCGCGATGCTGCGTGCCGATGGAGACCTCGCCGGCCAGCCAGCGCGTCAGCTGCAGCGTCGCGCCGGCACTGAAGGCGATGCCGTCCGAGTCGCGGCGGAACCCGAACTGGTCCTGGCGCGAGTCGTAGACCCGGGTATCCAGCAGGGTCTCGACGAAGGGGATGACCGCGGGCGAGAGTTCGTAGCCCGCGCGCAGGCGCACGGCGTACTGGTTGGCGTCGCGGTCGCTCTGGATCAGCGTGGTCCCGTCGGAGAGGCGTCCGTCCTCGAAGATCTGGCGGTCGATCGAGCCGCGCAGGCTGAGCTGGACGCGGTTGAACGTTTCGGTCACCCCCGCCGAGCCGCCGTAGGTGGCGAAGATCGGGCGGCTCGCGGAGGCCGCCGAGAGTTCGGGGCTGCCGACGCGCAGGGTATCGACCACTAGGCGGGTCTCGAGGTCGACACGGGTGTCGCGGTTCACGTCGAGGCGCAGCCGGGTGGAGCCGGCCACGTTCGGACGGCTCGCCTCCTCGTTCGAGGGGTATTCGAGGTAGCCCGCCCGCAACTCGCCCGCGAGTTCGCTCGCCGACCAGTCGCTGCGGAACAGGATCTCGCCCTCGCTGCGCAGGACCGGCGACGGCCTGACGGTGCTGCCGCCGATCTGGTCCGGGTTGGTGTCGTAGCCGACGCTCTGCGTGAAGGCGGGCAGGATCGTGAAGGTGCCGAGCCTGATCCCCAGCGGCGCGTAGGCGTCGTCGGCCACGGCGAGCGGGCGGCTCAGCGCCGTGCCGAGAAGCAGGCCGCTCGGGTTGCCGAGCCCGAGCAGGGGGATCGGCGTCGGCAGGGGGACGCCCGAGACCGGATTCTGGATGATGGGGCTCAGGCGCAGGTCGGTGACGACGGTCTGCGTGCGCTCCTGCGTGATCCGCCGGGTGGGCGAGCCGATGCGCCGCGGCGGGGCGGCGCGCTGCCGGAGCAGGCTCGGCCGGGTGACCGACGCTCCCCCGGTGACCGGGGACACGGAGCTGCCGCCGCCGGGACGGAAACGAGGAAGCCTGGAGATGCCCTCGCCGCCGTTCGCCACGCCGACCGGGGGGTCGTCGCCGACCGACGCATTCGCCTCGCCGCCGGTCTGGTCCGGTCCGGTATCGAGCCCGCGCAGGGCCGGCACGCCGTTGCTGCCCCGGTCGATCCCGACGCCCCGGCCGCTGCGCCTCGCGGTGAACGCCTCCGATTCCTCGGGCTGCGCCGCGCCGCCGTCCTGCGCCGCGGCGGCGAGGATCGTACCGGCGAGCACGGCCAGCGCTGCGCCGCCGACGAGCCCGGCGTGTCGCAGCGTCCTGCCTGGTGCGATCGGGCGCTCGCGTGTCACGGACGATGCGGCCTCTCGGCTCGGTGGGGCGGATGCGCGGGATCGCCCCGGCACCGTGGTTAACCGGCCTACACCGAGCATGGTTAATGACCGGTCAATTCCATCCTCCGGGCCCCGGAAGGGCGGCACGCCGGCAAGGCCCACCTCCGGCCGCATTCCCGACCGATACGGTCTGCGACGCCGCGCCCGCGCGCGACGAGACAAGGACACGCGCCCTCCATGGCCCTGGCACAACGGATCGAGGACCGGGACGAGGTCGAGGCACACTCCCCCGTGATCGCCTCGGCGATGCGGACCATCGAGACCGAGCGCGAGGGCCTGCGCCATCTCGCCGAGGCGCTCGGCAACGGGTTGGGCGACCCCTTCGCGGCCGCGGTGGAGCGGATCGGCGCCGCCCGCGGCCGGGTGATCTGCACCGGCATGGGCAAGTCCGGCCACGTGGCGCGCAAGATCGCCGCGACGATGGCCTCGACCGGCACGCCCGCCCTCTACGTCCACCCGGCGGAAGCCAGCCACGGCGACCTCGGCATGATCCAGCCCGACGACGTGGTGGTGGCGCTGTCCTGGTCGGGCGAGACCACGGAGCTTGCCGACATCATCGGCTATTCCCGGCGCTACCGGGTGGCGCTGGTGGCGATCACCTCGAACCGGGCCTCGACGCTCGGCCGCGAGGCCGACATCTGCCTCACGCTTCCCAAGGCCAAGGAGGCCTGCCCGAACGGACTAGCCCCCACCACCTCCACCGCGATGCAGCTCGCCCTCGGCGACGCGCTGGCCGTGTCTCTGCTGGAAGCCCGCGGCTTCTCGGCCCGCGACTTCTCGGTGTTCCATCCGGGCGGCAAGCTCGGCGCCTCCCTGAGGCAGGTGCGCGAGGTCATGCACGGCGGCGGGCAATTGCCGCTCGTGGCCCTGGGAACGCCGATGCGCGCCGTGGTCGCCGAGATCGACGCGAAGGGCTTCGGCTCGGCGATCGTGGTCGATGCCGAGGGGCGGCTCGCCGGCATCGTCACCGACGGAGACCTGCGCCGCACGGTGTTCCGCGACGGCTTCGACCGGCTCCCGGTCGAGGCGGTGATGAGTCGCACTCCCCGCACGATCCACCCCGAGACCCTGCTCGCCAAGGCGCTCGAGATCCAGGAGAGCTCGAAGATCACGACCCTGATCGTGGTCGAGGCCGCGCGTCCCGTCGGTCTCGTGCACTACCACGACCTGCTGCGCTCCGGCGCGGCCTGAGGTCGGGCTACTTGCTGACCCGATCCAACCGTCCGTTGACGAAGAAGTACAGCTCCTTCGCCCCGGGCTCCGCGTAGAGCACCTGCACCTCGCGGCCGGAGCGGCCTTCGCCCACGAGCACGTCGGTGGGCGGGCGGCCCTTCAGGCGCACCAATTCGCATTCTCCGATGCCCGGCACGATCTCGGCGGCCGTGGTCGGTACCGTGCCGGTGCAGCCGCCGC
>Ga0182229_1000139_pt1 | contig 18636 bp, 30 predicted proteins | sample G6R1MG_32_FD_129663 | JGI IMG/M metagenome (GOLD analysis project Ga0182229, IMG submission 129663) | Miscanthus phyllosphere microbial communities from Michigan, USA - G6R4_MAIN_07NOV2016_LD1 MG | ecosystem: Host-associated > Plants > Phyllosphere > Phylloplane/Leaf | place: USA: Michigan...
CGCCTCGGCTTTCTCATCGGCCTCGACAGCCGCCACCAGCATCTCGGGGGTGGCGCCGGCCGCGAGCATGGCCCGGAGCACTTCGGATCGGATCGCCATGGCTCTACTCCGCCGCCATTAGGGCGGGCGCGGCCGGAGCCGGATCGAACTTCGTCGCTTCGTTGCCGAAGGTGTCCCAGCCGGGGCGGGATTCACGCGCGAAGATCTCCAGCCTCGGGCCGGGGCAGAATCGTTCGACGCGGCGGTAGAACTCGTCGGGCTTGCGGCTGTGCTCGCGCACCGGCGCGTGAATCACTTCGTGCACGCCGGCATCGAGCCGCTTCGGTCGCCCGCGCCGGAAGAGCAGTACGTCCTCGGCACCCTTGCGGGTTGTGAAACCGTGGCCCGTCGAGAGGCCGTCGCGATAGACGAACATGCCGTCCTGCTCGCCGCGGCCCGTCTTGACCCAGACGAAGGCGCGCGACGACCAGCGGAAGCCCCAGGCCCGGGCGATCTCCGCAGGATCCAGGCGGATCGCTGACCCGGGCGGACGGTACGCCTTGGGTGAGGTCGTCCAGAGGAACAGGAAGCACCCGTCCGGGTGCGCCAGATCAGCGACAGGCAGATCGGCGATCTCTCGGTCGCTCATCCGTCCGTAGTGCTGCGGGCGCCCCTTCATGCCGCCGGAGAACGCCCACGGCGGATCAATCGCGATGGCGCGGTAGTGACGCTGCGGGAGGGCTGCGAACGGGCTCACGCCGCGAGCCTCCCGGCCTGCTCGTTCAGGGCATGGACCTCGATGACCAGCTCGGGCTTCTCGCCGTAGAACTTGCGCACGAACCCATCGACGACCGAGGCGTCGTCGCTCCAGACGATCTGGTTCAAGGCGTCGGTGACCTTGGCGATGTTGTCCCAATCGGGCTTCGTGGTGGGACGCAGGCGGCGCTCGATCGCGTCGAGGCGCTTCCGCTTGGAGAAGCTCACCGGGATCGGTAGGAAGGCGTAGATCCGGACTTCGAGCGGGCCGATTAGCAACGGGCGACCGCGCATCACCGCCCCGGCAGCGAGGCGGAGAGCGCCCTCGTAGGCTTCGGTGTTCTGATCGGGGTGGGAGTGGATGCGGGGCGCCTGCCCCGCACGCTGGACGAGCTGCGCGCGGTGTCGACCCTTGCCACGCGGCGCACCGGGCAGACGGATGGTGACGGATTCGGACACCGCGCGCTCCCGGCTCAGGCGTCCGCCAGCGCGCGAACGCGGCGGCGACGGGGCTGCTCGGTGGTGGCTTCCTCGACGGTGGGCTGCTCGTCGAACGCGTGCTGCTCCGCCGTCGTCTCCTCGGCCGGAGGCTCGGGAAGGTCGGTGCGCTCCGGCAGCGGGTTGTCGCCGCCCTCGCTCTCGGCTTGCTCCGCCGTGACCTCATCTTGGATCACGCCGTCAGCGTCGTGGATCGGCAGTTCGGGCTCGTCCTTGTCCGCGACGGCTTCGGTCCGCTGGCCGAAGAACACGCTCGGCTCGGCCAGGACGAGCACCGCGCTGCGGGCCCCGTGCTCAGCGAGTTTCGTGATGTCGTCGACCGATCCCGGGGCGCCGACTTCGAGCTTGATGCCGTCCTTGACCGTCCACTTGCCGGTCGAGACGATCAGGTGCGCGAAGCCCTGGTGGGCAACGATTCGGACCGACTCGCGAACGAGGTCGATCGAGATGCTGGCGGCCTTGTCGATGATGCGGCGCTGATCCCGCTCCGACATACTGGTCCAGCCCGGTATGCCGCGCGCGATGTCGTCAAGGATCCGGTCTCGGATGTCGCCTCTCAAGGTTTCGACACCGAGACGCGTTGCCTCTTCTGCTTGCGCTGAGGCTTGTGTTGTGGCTTCCATCGTTCTCTCCACTTCGGGCACAGCGCCCGAACTCTGGTCACCGCCCGGCACCCGCTCCCACAGCAGGCCGGGCGGTTCGCGTTTCAGCGGGCCACCCGCGGATCGCGCAGGCTGTCCGGCAGGGCCTCGACGGGATGGCGCGGCACCATCGGCAGCACCGGCGCCATGAGCTGCTGCGGGCCGCAGTTGATCGCGCCCGCGATGTCCTCCGACACCGCGAGGGCGCGGCGCAGGTTCGCCAGCAGCTGCCCGCGGTTCCGGATGTCCTCCGGGTTGCCGCACACGCAGGCGCTCGCGTTGCCGATCGCCACGCCCTCGCAGAGCGTGCGCAGCAGCACCGGCAGGTCGCGGTCGAACGCGGAGTGGCGGAAAGCTTCGGCTTGGGCGGTGCCGTCCTGCATGGTCAGGCCGCCCGAACCGCGTCGTCCTGGCCCCGGCGCTCGGCTGTCGCGGCAGACAGCCGTTCCTTCAGCAGGTAGGCCTCGAACGCCCAGACCTGGTCGAAGGCGTCGTCGTAGGCGTAGCGTTCGCCGACGGCCCGGTCGTAGTTCTCCGGCGACGCGCAGGCCGACTTGCCGATGATGTGGAAGCCGTTCCGCAGCGTGAGGATGCAGATCGTGAGCGTGCGCGAGCGGAAGTACTCGGCCTGCGCGATCACCGCCTTGATGCCGTCCGCGGTGATGCGCGGGGCGGGCTTCGTCTCGACGATGGCCTGCGCCTCGGCCATCGAGATCGCGGGCGCGCCAGTGGCATCGGGCGCGCGAGACGCCTGGACGTAGCTCGCCTGGAACACCGAGTCCTTGCAGGGGTAGATCTCCCCCTCGACGCCCCGAATGATCCAATCACCCGCCGAGGCGTTCATCACGCCCTCGGTCGTCTGGATCGACATGAGGCCGGCCTCGACGAACCGCACCGTGCCTTCGCGGATCGCGTCGCAGATCCACACCGGGTCCTCGCCCTGGTCCGGCCCGCCGGTCCACCGGAAGGCTTCGATCGTGACCGGCTTCTTCGTGTAGGCGCCCATCCTGCTCTCCTCTCGCTCAGCGGCTCAGGGCCGCTCGTCGCCCACGGCCCGCCACAGCGGCAGGTCCGTCAGATCGGCCGCCACTTCCGGACGCGGTCGAGCATCCGCAGCGGCCAGTGCTGGTGCGGCCGCACGACCTGGACGGCGCGAAACCGGCGCTTGAGCGACCGGCGCTCCCGGCGCGCCTGGAGCCACCGGCCAATCTCGTGAAAGAGCCGCATCGAGTTCCCCCCGGAGGTTGCTGTTCTCCGCCTCGACGGCGTCGGCTGCGCTCGCGATGCGCGAGCAGAGCCGGTCGTAGGCGGCACGGATGTTGAGGGCGTCGTGGAGCCCGACCGTCGCGTCGTCGCGGCGGCCCAGGACGCGCTGGACCCACGCGGGCGTGCGTCCGATCTGCGTGGCGACGCGCTCGTAGGCGCGCATCCGCGGCGTCCCCCGATCGACGTGGTGCCGGACGAGGAAGCCCAGAGGAGAGCGGACCTCCTCGCGCGCTTGATCTGCCGTCATCATGGGCTGATCAGTCCTGATCTTTTCGCGCATCCGCGAAATCTCCCGTGCTCAGTAGAAGGCGCACGAGAGAGGGCGTCGGGATGCGGGAGGTGGATCGGGTACACAGGCACGCAGGCGACGTCGAAGGCTTGGCGGCTCAGACGACGGCGCAAGAGGAAGACAGGGCGCCCGGCATTCGTCGCCGGGCGCGCGAGATGATCGCCCGCCTGGTGCGGATGCACGGCGGGCGGGCGCGGATCGCGCGAAAGGGGACCTCGGGGGGTCGGTCGGAAACCGAAGGGGGCGTCCCCGAGGATCAGCCGGTTCATTCCGGCCGATGGGAAGGGCAGGGCGCTCATGGGAGCATTCCCACGGCGAAGGTGACGAGCGCGGCGACCGCATCCACAAGGCCGACGGCCAGCGCGGGCCCGGATCCGTACACGGCGGCTCCGGTGCACCCGAGAACAGCGCCGAGGGCGAAGGCGGATGCAGCGAGGGCCATGTCAGGCAGCCCTCCGAGCGAACGGCAGGCAAGCGCCGATCACCGAGCGCAGCCGCGCCAGCAGAACCGGCTTCTCGTCGTTGCGAACGACAACCGCTTTGACGCTCCGGGCCGAGCACGGCACGAGCGTGTCGCCGCGCTCCAGGGCGCTCAACGCGTCCTCGATCTCGGGGAACCGCGCGCACCGGGCCATGAACGAGGCCGAGACCGTCAGGCCCGTCGCGTAATCGCGCAGCTGATCGACCTCGCGGCGAAAGCCTCGGCCGGCTGCCGGGACGCGGTGCAGCACTACGTCGGCGCGATCCGCTGCGGCCTGGGCCTGCCTTGCGGCGGTCCGGCAGCAACCGGCGGCATGCTGAAGCGCCTCGGCGTTCATGGCCGGTCTCCGATCGAGAAAATTCCGTGATCGTTGATCCCGAAGGAGGTCCATGCAGCGTCACGCTGCGGAGCGGTCGCACGAACCTCGATCAGCCCGCCGATGTAGCGGTGCTTCAAGGCCAGCCCGGCCCAACGGAAGAAGGGCCGCGCCCGGCACAGTCGCTTCGAGATCACGCTCTCGATGCAGAGGGGCCCACCCTCGGCGTCGCCGGAGTAGAAGGCGTCGGCGATGCTGGACCGGCTGACCTGCCCGCCGATCGCGCAACAGATCGTCGAGCACAGAGCGAAGAGGTGCGTCCGCCTGGAGAAGCACGCCATCTCGACCCGGTCCGCCCCGCGGAACACGCGCTGACGCTGGTGATCGACGACGAGCGATCCGGGATGGCGCGCGGCGATCGCTGCGGCGTTGCGCACGGCCAGGATCACGCCGGCCGGCGGGGCGAGGGACTCGCCCTTGGCGATGGCGAGCGCGGAAAGGGCGGTCCGTTCCGAAGAACGAACCGCCAAGTCTCGCAATCCATCGCCCGGGAGCGACACCCCTCGCGGGGCTCGAGGCGCGCGGTCGCGCGAAGGCAGGAGCGGGATGCCGTGTCCAGCAGTAGGGGTGCGCGATGACGGAACGACGCTCATCGCCGCCCCCGCGCGAACCGGTCCCAGGTCTCGGGCTGCGGCACGACCCGCACGGCGATGATCCGCGCGTCCTCGGCGTTCTCGCCGGTGGCGCAGATCATGCCGGTCCAACGCTCCTCGCCCTTCGAGGCGACGAAGCGCGCGGCGTAGGGCTCGGTCCACTGACACGGCCCGAACAGCCAGGATTCGGGGGTGGAGACGATCCGCTCGTATCCGGCGTCGCGCAGCACGTCGCGGGCCGGGACCTCGCGGAGATCCGAGCAGGCCGTCAGGGCGAGCGGGAGGAGGGCCGTCGTGCAGGCTGATCGCGCAGTCGGGAGCGGGGCGCGACCGTTGCTGGCACGCCCCGCCCACGCTGCTACCTTCGTCATCGCCAGACGAACGAAGGAGCCGCTGAAATGTCCATACAGAGCCCGCTCACCCCGTCCGAGATCACGGTGCAGATCGCGGCCCTTCGCGCCGTCGTTCATGCCCTGCTGCGCGACGTGGCGATCAACGGAGACGGTAGGACCGACGCGATCCACCGCAGAGCGAGGGCGGAAATCGACGCCCTTCCGTTCACGCCCGAGATCAGAGAGCGAAGCGGCGCGGCCATCGACGAGATTTTCACGGGAGAGCATGCCGTCAGCCCTCCCGCGCCTGCCGGAGTGCCCGAAGCACCCGCAGGCACGCGTCCGCCAAACCGGCCAGATCCCGACGAAGATCGTCGTAGTTTCGAGCCTGAGCCCGAGAGAGATCGGTCGCCTGGTCAGGAGCGGGAGCGGAAGTGGAGCGAGAGCCAGGGCAAGGGCTCTGGCTGGTCGGGCTGAGCCCGACGGCGCGATAGGCCAACTCCAAAAACAGCGCCTCTCGCGCTCCCGCCGGGCAGTGCACCCAAGCCGTCAGCACGTCGGCGTAAGCCTGAGAGCAGGGTCCACCGTAGTCGGTCAGCGCGTCGTCGATGATGCGCGCCGCTTCACGTCGACGCTCGACGGTGGTCGAGCCTGCTTGGATCCGGATCAGGTCGCGCTCCGACATCACACGGCCTCGCGCAGGTCGGAGGGGGCGTCGGTCGGCGCGGGGGCGGGTTCGGCCCACATCTGGGAAAGATCCATGAGTACAGACAGAGACCGGCTCGGCTGGGTTGAGGCCGACGTTCGGAGGCTGGTCGCGCGCCTGGACGAGGCGGAGGGCTTGGTGCGCTCGGCCGAATGCCAGGCATCAGCGCGGGCCAAAGATGTGCGCCGCGAGATCAAGGACGCTCGCGACGAAATCGAGGAGATAAGCCGGGCGACCAGCGCCGAGGTCGGCGAGTTGCGCCGCGACACGGTCCGAGGCGTCACCATTCTTTCGGGCCGGCTCGACGCGCACACGCTCGCGCTGCTGGCGCTCGCGGTCGTCAGTCTCGTCGAAGCTGTCGCCATCGGCCTGCTGTGGTGGTTCCGATGAGCGCGCATCACGCGGCTGCTCCCGGCTGGGCGGGGGCGTCAGCCGGGGCAGCCGCTTCTTCGCGTCTACGATCGGCGGCTATGGCTGCGGCCACAAAATCGTTCGCAGTGACAGCGCCGGAGGTCGCCGCCGCGATCCGCTGCTGCATCGCCAGCCGGGGGATGCGTTGACCGTACCTCCACTTCCGAACGCCCCACGCCGAGACGTCGGACCCCAAGAGGGCGGCGAAGCTCTCGTCGGCGAGCTTCTTCTCGCGAAGGTAGGCATCGAGCTGCATGACGAAGATATATGCCCATGATGGGCACATCGTCAAACGCTATCTGTGCCCATCTTGTGCTCTGCCAGCGTGGGCCGCATTTGGGCACACTGCGGCGCATGCAAAATAACCTCAGCGCCCTGCGGAAAAAGCGTGGTTGGTCCCAGGACGAGCTAGCCGAGCGGATGGGCACGACACGCAACCAGTTGTCGAAGCTGGAGGGCGGGGCTCGCCGACTTTCCGATGTTTGGATCACGCGCGCAGCGAATGCGCTCGGCGTCGATGCCGGTCAGCTTGTCACGACCGCTTCGGACGAAGTGCCCGTTGTCGGGGATGTCGGCGCTGGCGGACAGGTAACCTATGGCGGCGAAGGCCAAGGGGCCTCCGATACGACAGACCGGCCGCCAGGCGCTGCACTTGAGACCGTCGCAGTGCGAGTACGGGGCGATTCGATGCCTGGCATCGCCGAAGACGGATGGCTGATCTACTACGATGCCCGAGTGGCCGGCGTGCCCAGCGAATGGCTCGGCGAGATCTGCGTGGTGTGGCTGCCCGACGACCGGGTGTACGTGAAAAGGGTCTACCGCGGCAGAGATCCCGGAACCTTCGACCTTATATCTACCGGGCGATTCAAGCCTCTCCGTGACGAAGAGGTCGAGTGGTCAGCAAAGGTTGCGTGGATCAAGCCCAGGTAGCCTGCCTAAAACGGCAGATCAGCCTCTTCGCCTGGAACCTCACCAAACGATGCAAGCACTTCGGGGTCGGCGTACTCGCCCTCTTCAAGATCAACTAGGCGGGTCAATGCGACCGCGCCGACTGCAGATCCATTATCGACCAAGCGCTCGGCCAACCTGCGAGCGCTATCGGCACTCTGACAAGGCTGTAGTGGTCCACGGTCGTATCGGCCTGTTTTCGTCCTCACATACGGCTGCACGGCATGCCACGTGGTCTGCATCGTCGCCCCCCCTAATTTGTGCAGCTAGGGTGAGAACAAAAAAAGAACAAATCAACCCCCCTGTGCCCACCCTGTGGAAAGACGACGGGACGGGCCGTCGGAAATATGTGCCCATAATGGGCTTGCATGTCGTGCCCACATAGGGCACAACATGCCCATCGCCGCTCACCGAGCCGATGGAGCCGCCCGTGTCCACCGCCACCTACACCCACATCGTCGAGGACCTCGCCGGACAGCTCTTCCAGGTCCGCGACGATGGCGCGCCCGGCCTCGATCACGTCTTCCGCGGCGTCGCCGTCAAACGCGTCCGGGGCGGCTTCGAGCCGAAGAAGGGCGCCCGCGAGATCCTGGTTCGTAAGCTCGGTTGCCGCGTGGTGGCCGACCTCGTCGCGAAGGCCGCCTGACCATGGCCGCCCTCTCCGATCCCACCGTCTTCGCCTCCGCCTGCCTCGCCGTCCTGATGGCGGTCGGCTCCCTCGGCATGGCGTCCCACCTCCGCGAGCAGATCGCGGCGGCGCGGGGCCAGTCCCTCGGGCGGGAGGGCTGAGTCGTGAACTACGTGATTGCCGCCATGCTGGGTGCCGCGTGGACCGCGCTCTGCCGGTCCCAGGGCATCGACGCCTTCAGCAGCTTGGCCCACGCAGCCATCGCGCTCCTGCCGGGCGTGCCCATCGCCATTCTCTTAGGGGGTCGCTGACCGTGCCCGGCCCCTCCAGCGCGACCTCCCGCACGTCCACCGGGACGGCACGATCAAGTTCCGCGCGGTGCTCGGCATGGCGCGGGCCTGCCGCCGGCTCCGGCGCGACATCGAGGCCGACGACACCCTGCGCACCGGCGCAACCTGCCTCGTCCGCCGGCTCGACCGAGTCCGGGACGACATGGCGATGGTCCGGACCGACATCGCGCACATGCGGGCCTTCTGGTCCGTCGCCAACACGCCGTCGATCCCCATGCGGGCGGTCCGGCGCGAGTACTTCGGCCACGTCTGGTTCGAGAGCGAGCCGGTCGAGGCCTCCCCCATCCCCGCCGAGCAGAAGGAAGCCGCGTGATGCCCCGCACCCTTGCCGACGACCGCGTGCGCGGCGTCCTCGTGGACGCCGATGTCGAGATGGGCCGGCTGATGGCCATGCACGCCGCGGGCATGATGCTCTCGGCCGGCGCGCACGCCCACAACGCTCTGGCGATGCTCGGCACCGCCGCCAACCACTTCGATCAGGCCGAGCCGAACTGCCGGTACAATCGGGCAGGTGACGCGGTCGAGGTCGCCAAGATCGAGGTTGCCGTCCGCGCGCTCGCCGACCGGTGGGCTGGCATCGCCGACCGCCTCGCCCAGCAGCCCGCCGTCGAGCCCGCGGCCGCCAAGCCCGAGCAGGTGGCGGCATGATCCCCCTCGATATCTGGCTCTACGCCTTCGGCTGGTGGTTCCCGCCCGCCCGTCCGGCCCTCCCGGCCGACGTGGTGGACCTCGACGCCGAGCGCCGCCGTCGCGCGGTGCGGATCGGTGGGAGGCCGCTGTGATCCTCTCGCCCTTCTCCGAAGCGGAGATGCGCGCGGCCGGCGCGCTCCTGCCGCCGCCCAGCCTCTCGCCCGTCGCGCAGCACCTGCTCAAGGCGCTGCGGGTCAACGCCCAGGCGCCGGACTTCTACGCGGCGGACGGCGGCACATGGCGCTACGTCGCCATCGCCGACGCCGGCATCGACGTCGATCTCATCCCGCAGGCCGCCCGCCACTTCGGCGCCCTGACCCGCGCCGGCCTGTTCGAGGCGCGCGGCGTCGCGGGTGGGCTCGTGCGGATCGCTAACGCTTGCGAGGCCCGCCATGCATAGCCCCACCGCCCTCCAAGCCGAAGCCGCGAGTCAGTTCCTCGCGCTCGGCATCCGGCTCCCGCTGCGGATCGACGACCGGAACGCGCGGGTGATCGTCGACGCCGATGGTCGCGCCGTCGCGATGGCCCTGCCGTCGAACAGTGCGCCGACCGACGCGCGGCTGGCCGTCCTGCTCGCCATGCTCCCGAACATCGCCGCCGGCATCTCGGAGCCGGCCGAACCCCACCACGCCCAGGCTGCGGAGTAGCGCCATGCAGATCATCGAGCACACCGAGGGCCGCGTGCCCGGCCCCGGATTCTACCGGATGCCCGCTGCGGTCTACCACGCCGACCCCGCGCCCGAGCCGAGCCTGTCGTCCTCGATCGCGAAGCTCCTGCTGAGCCACAGCCCAGAGCACGCGCGCCTCGCCCACCCGCGCCTCGCGCCGCCCCGCGCGGCCGACGACGAGGCCGAGGACAAGCCGACCCGGCCGCGGGAGATCGGCACCGCGACGCACCGCCTGATCCTCGGGGCCGGCACCGACGTCACGGTGATCGACGCGCAGGACTACAAGGGTAAGGACGCCCAGGCGCAGCGCAAGGCGGCCTACGCGGGCGGCGGCTGCCCGATCCTGATGCCCGACCTCGCCAAGGCCGAGCGCATGGCCGCCGCGGCGCTCGCCCGTATCGGCGCGATCCCCGGCTGCGAGGGCTTCGCGACCACGCCGTCCGAGGTCGTCGCCATTGCGCAGGACCCGACCGGCGCGTGGCTGCGGATCATGATGGACCGCGTCGAGATCCATCGAACGCACGCGATCATCTGGGACGTGAAGACGTCGAGCCAGGCCGCCGCGCCGCAGGGACTCGGGCGCCGCATCGAGCAGATGGCGATGGAGGTCCAGGCCGCGTTCTACCCGCGCGTGCTGGCGCAACTGCTGCCCCATCTCGCCGGCCGCATCCGCTTCCGCTGGATCTTCATCGAGGATGAGGAGCCGAACGGGTTGTGCGTGGCGGAGGCCGACGCCGCGGGCGCGGAGATCGGTGCCCGGAAGGCCTCGGCCGCGATCCACCTCTGGAACCGTTGCCGATCCGCCGACGCGTGGCCCGGCTACCCCGCGCAGATCGTCCGCGTCGACTTCCCCGAGTGGGCCGCGAACCGCTGGCTCGAGCGCGAGGAAGCCGACCCGCAGCTCGCCGGCGTGTCCTACGACCTCGCCGCGAGCCCGTTCCGCCCCCTGGATTGGGAGACCGCAGCGTGAGCTTCACCTTCGCACCCGCCGTCCGCGAGCAGGTCTCGCTCCTCATCGCGCTCGCCGGCGCCTCCGGGTCCGGCAAGACGAAGAGCGCCTTGCGTCTCGCCGAGGGCATCTCGCCGTCGGGCAAGATCGCCTTCATCGACAGCGAGGCCCGGCGCGGCCTCCACTATGCCGACCAGCACCGCTTCCTCCACGCCGACATGCGCCCGCCGTTCCGGCCGCAGCGCTTCGTGGACGGGATCCGTGCCGCGGAGGAGTCCGGCGCCGAGGTCGTGATCCTCGACAGCTTCTCGCACGAGTACGACGGCGAGGGCGGGATCATGGACTGGGCCGACGCCCTCGCCGACAGCGGGGTGAAGTCGCCCGGCAACTGGAAGGAGCCGAAGCAGGCCCACAAGAAGATGATGAACGCCCTGCTGCAGTGCCGGGCGACGCTGATCTTCTGCCTGCGCGCCGACGAGAAGATCGAGATCATCCGCGAGGGCGGGCGCACGCAGGTCCGGCCGCTTGGCTGGATGCCGATCTGTGAGAAGCGGTTCATGTACGAGATGACGGCGAGCTTCACGCTTTCGCCCGACGCTCCCGGTATCCCGCGGTTCGACCTGCCCCACAAGCTGCAGGATCAGCACCGCGCGTTCTTCCCGGAGGGGCGCCACATCGACGAGGCGTCCGGGCAGAAGCTCGCGGCCTGGGCCCGCGGCGGGACGGCCTCTAGCGCGACCGCCCAACCTCCTCGCCGCACCAAGGCCGATCTGTTCGCCGACGCGCGCGCCCGAGCCGACGAGGGGTCGTTCGCGCTGAACGCGTGGAAGGCCGAGTTGCCGGATCGCGTGCGGCAAGCCGTTCAGGAGATCGCGGCCGAGCTCGACGAGATCGCTGCCGCTGCCGACGAGCGCGACGGCGGGCGATCCGAGGCCACCGACGACTTCCCGGGCAACGACGCGATCCACGGGGCAGCTGCGTGATGCGCCCGGCTGACCCCATGCCCCTCTTCGCCGCGGAGTGAGCCATGTCCCAGATCGTAGTCCCTTGCCCGCGCTGCTCCGGCACCGGGACCGACACCCACGAGGATCGCCACGCCGGCACGAACCGCGACACGTGCGGGCGTTGCGGTGGCACAGGCTCGATCTCCGCCGCCACCGGCCAGACTGCGGAGGCATCTGCCCCGCCCATGACCGACACAAGCGCACGCGATGCGGCCGAGAGCGATCCGACAGCGCTCAGCAGGGCATTGGAAGTCATCGACGCCCTACCGATTGGTTTCAAGCCTTCCGACGCTGTGCCCCTACGTGAGGCGCTACCTGGGGTCTGGCCGACTATCGGTGATCTTCGGGCCGCCCTCGCCCACCCCGCCGTGGCCGTGCTGGATGATGTGCGGGAGGCGGGGGTGTCCCTTGCCGCGCTTCATGCCGCCAACATCGCCCGTCAGGCCGAGTGGTGCCCCGACCAGGTGCCGGACCTGTCGTTCCGCGGCAACGAACTGGCCGGGGAGACGGGCGAGGCCTGCAACGTCATCAAGAAGTTGGAGCGCGAGCGGCAAGGCTGGCGCGGCTCACGAGCGACGCTGGACGACCTCTCCCAAGAACTCGCGGATGTCGTAATCTGTGCCGACCTCTGCGCGGTCACGGCCGGCATCGACCTCGGCGCCGCTGTCGTCGCGAAGTTCAACGCCACGTCGGAAAAGCAGGGGCTCCGCACCCTCCTCGCCACCCCCGCCACCCAGCAGACTGGCCGACTGTCTGCGCTTGGCACCGCGCTGCCCGATGACGGCGTAGACCGCTGCTGGGGCTGCGCGGAGCCCTTCAAGCCGGGTGACCGCGTGATCGAGGACGTGACCGAGGGCACGATGCACCTCGCGTGCTGCGGACCGGCAATCGAGGGTTTCGTCGGCTCGGACGGCGAGCCGCTGAAGCCCAGAGATGCGCGCCCCGAGGGGTACATCTGGCAGCCCACCCCCGCTGCCCAGCAGACCCCCGTCCCTGCTGCGGCGTCCGGGGTGGGGCTTCGGGAGATTACGGAAGCACTCGCGAAGCATCTCCACGACGACCACGACGAGCATACCGGCGGCGGGGGAGAGCAGTGGACGTGGCCCGAGCACGACGATGACGACGGCTATCGAGGCGTGGGCTACGTATGCATCGCACCGTCTGACGTGGTTCTGCGCCGCCGCGAAGCCGCCGCAAGGATCCTGCGGTTTTTTGACCAGCCCAAGTTCCGCGCCGCCCTCGCCCCAGACCCGGCGATCCCCGGACCGGGCGCGGGGGATGGCGCCGGAGGAGAAAAACAAGTGACGGACCTCATTCTCCCACCCTTGCGCCGGACCGATGCGGACGCGCGCGCCTTCTCCGAGATCGTGCATGAGGGCCAGACCGATAAGGCCGGCCGCCCCTACGTCGAACACCTCGCCGGGGTCGCCCAACGCGCCGCGCAGAAGATTGCTGGCATGCCCGGTATTCTATCCCCGAGCAGGGCGAGCGAGGTCGTCCAAATCGCCTGGCTTCACGACACGATTGAGGATCACAAGACCACCGAGGACGATCTGCTGCGCGAAGGCTTCTCGATGGGCGTGGTCGAGGGCGTGCGTTGGCTGACCAAACCGCACGCTGCTGCCTATGCGGCTTGGATCGATGACTTAGTCGAGCACGCCCCGCTGCCGACGCTTCTGGTGAAGCTCTCGGACATCGAGGACAACCTCGATCCAGAACGGCTCGGGCGCCTGCCGCCCGCGCGGGCGGAACAGCTGCGCTGCAAGTATGAGCCCGCACATGCGCTTCTCCACGCTGCCGCGATCCGGCACGGATGGAGGCCTGCCCTTGCGTAGCGCCGCCCGACCCGACCCCGAAGAGAGGGAGGCGCAGGGTGGCCTGACCGACCGAAGCACCGAGAGCAGCCAGGAGAGGAGGCCATGACCGACACCGCGAAACACGTCGTGCCGTTCCAGCAGGCGGCCGAGCAGTTAGGGCTGAGCGCGGCGACGCTTCGGCGGATGTGCAAGGAGGGCAGGGGGCCGACCCTGCTTCGGCTCAGCGAGCGGCGCCTGGGGGTCCGCCGCGGCGACCTCGACGCGTGGCTCAAGACCCGCGAGATAGCTGCCGAGTAGGTCGAGCGCCTCGCGCTTCTCCGGCGCGTACAGGGACCGATTGTAGATGCCGGCGACACCGGCCTTGTGCCCAGAGACGTGGTTGAGGACAGCCTCGACCACGTGAGGCAATACCTTGAGGCGATCCCCCATCAGCGTCGCGGCCGTTCGGCGCAGATCGTGGAGCCGCCAGCCGGTCACGCCGCAACGCGCGTCGAGCGCCGCCTTGGCCCGGGAGAAGCCCTGAAACCCGCCATCGCCCTGGCCGAATACGAGGGCGCGCCCCTCGATACGCTCCGCAGAGACCAGGATCTGCAGGACGGCGGCCGACAGCGGCACTTCGTGAGCCTGCCCGTTCTTTACCCGGTGATCCGGCAAAGACCATGTTGCCCCTGCGAGATCGAGCTCGCGCCAGGACATGCCTGCGACCTCGTCTCGGCGCTGGCCGGTAAGCAGCAGCAGCCGCACGATCCGCCCGAAGTCGTCGTTCCGGCAGGCGGCCAGCACTCGGACGATCTCTGCCTCCGTCAGGATCCGCGCGCGCCGCACCTCAGGCGCGGGCTTCGGAATACCGATGACGGGATTCGATTCGGCCGATCCGGTTCCCACGAGCCACGCGAAATGTGCCGACAGCGCCGACCGGGCCCGGTTGGCCGCGTGGGGACCGGTCTCTTGGCGGATCTCCGCGAGGCGGTCGGCAATCTGCCGGCGCGCGACCGCGTGGAGCGGGGTCTTGTGAAGCGGGCGCCACACCACGCGTAGATAGCGGGTCGCCTCGCTGAGGTAGGCCGGCCGCAGCCTCGGCGCGACCGCCTCGAGGTAGGGATTGACCACGGCGCCGAACGTCACGGCAGCGCGTGCCTTGGCCTTCGCCTTCTCGGCATGGGGATCCTCGCCGAGCTTCGCCCGCGCCAAGCGTTCGGAGGCCGCTCGCCGCGCGTCGGCCGCTGTCAGGACGCCGACCTTACCCAGCGTCTCCCGCTTCGATTGCCCGATCGCGTTTCGGTACTGGACGACCCAGGTGCGGGAGCCACCCTTGCTCAGGCTCATCCCGAAGCCCGGCAGGTCGTCGTCGAAGATCACGAGCTTGTCGCGCCCGGGCGGCAGGATGACGGACGCGGCGGTCTGGTTCGTCAGGCGCATCGCCATCCCAGTAAGCACATGGTAAGCAGCGAAACGAGCAACGGAGAAGGTCCCGCCCTCATGATGAGGTGGTACCAGTTCGCAAGCCCTCGCCGCGTCAGTGCTTTTGAGCCTCGGTAAGCAGACCTGTCAACTATTGAACCTCGTAACTCGTCTTTCGTAATGAGGGGGTCGGGGGTTCGAATCCCTCTTGCGGCACTAGCATTCATATGCGCTTGGCTTGATACTTCAGACGCTCTGTTCCCCAGTCCTGTCCTGGGATCTGCCTCGATCAACAGTAGGAGGGGATGACTGCGAGCGCGAAAGCCGAGGCGTAGTTGCGGGCCACCTTGTTTTGGCGGGTCTTCCGTTTGCCTGGAATGCCCGGCGTGACGCCTTCCCCCACAGGTCGGTCCGGAGCCGGTCGGCGTCGCAGCCTTTGTCGGTGGCTAGGCGACGGATCCGACCGGGAGCCTCGGCGAGCCCGGCTGGGGCGGTGGTGACGTCGCTGGCGTTGCCCGGCGTCAGCAGGAGGACGCTGGGGCGGCCGAGGGCATCGGTGAGGACGTGGATTCTTGGTGGCCTGGGCCCCGCGGGACGGGCCGATGCCGTGCGCACGAGCCCCCCCCTTTGCCGCCCTGCGCCGCGCGGTGGGCCTTGACGTAGGTGCCGTCGATGGCGGCCGCCTCGCCCATCTATCCACGCCCGGCCAGCACGGTCAGCATCGCCCACCAGAAGCCGCGGCGAGACCGGCGGTTGAGGCGGTTGTCAACGGTCGTGCGCGGACCATCCGCTGCCGGGCAGTCGCGCCAGCGGCAGCCTGAGGTGCGCACGTGCCGGATACCGGAGAGGACTTGCCGGTCATCGTTCCGCCCCGGCCCGGGCTGGTTCTCGGGCATGACCAGTTCCGTCACCGCCCACGGTTCGTCCGGGAGCCGGAACAGGTCTGCCGGCGCTACCTCCGTGCTGCAAACGGAGCCTCCGGATCACAAAACCAGTGCTCTCGCGACGCCTCGGTCCGGTTCACACCGTAAGATACCGCGATGAACCGCGAATGCCGCCTCGTGTAATTCGCCATCGACATCATCGCCTAGTGATTGGATGATTGCGGAAAATTCGTGCTTCCTCAAATTTTATACATTTTCTACATCTTTGGCGCCATGCCTGACGGATCATTACATATCTCCATAATCTTCTGAATAGAGATGCGAAACAATTGATGATGCTTTATTATCAGGCGGCTCCATTTTTTCAGGCGTCCTGTGTTTTTCACCCAATAATGTTCGATATTTGATTTGTCGAATATGTCCGTCTGCCGCCTTCCGCCGCTCTGGTCGTAAAAGTGGGCGAACAGCCCCAATTTGGCCTCCACACCCTAACCTAGGTCCATTGAACGGTCCGCGACTTCCGCATCCCGCCTGAACGGAGCGTCCATTTGCGCTTGAGGCCCTGTCACGCCGCCTTCGTTGACAATCGGTCCCAAGCCCCGTATCCGACCGGCACGACGCGCGGCCTCCCGGAGGTCCGCGCGTTTGTCGTTCGCGGACAGGCCCGCCGGCCGCCGCGGATGCAACTGCCAAGAAGCTGTCCCTCGGGTCCCCCGTGAGGCCGGCGCAGAACACGAGAGAGAACGATGTTCGCAGTGATCAAGACCGGCGGCAAGCAGTATCGCGTTGCCGCCAACGACGTCATCACCATCGCCACGCTGGAAGGCGAGGCGGGCTCCTCCGTCTCCTTCGGCGAGGTCCTGCTGTTCGCCGACGGCGAGGCCGTCCAGGTCGGCGCCCCGCTGCTCACGGGCATCGGCGTGACCGGCGAGATCGTCGCGCACGGCCGCGGCAAGAAGGTCATCGCCTTCAAGAAGCGCCGCCGCCAGAACTCGCGGCGCAAGCGGGGCCATCGCCAGGACCACACCGTCGTGCGGATCATGGAGATCAGCGCCGGCGGCAAGTCCTCCAAGGCCGAGCCCCGCAAGGCCCGCGCCCCGCAGGCCGAGGCCGCTCCGGCCGCCGCCGAGTAAGCCCGTTCGATCGACGACACAGAGATTTGGAGTGACCCAATGGCACACAAGAAAGCAGGCGGCTCGTCCCGCAACGGCCGCGACTCCGCCGGCCAGCGCCTCGGCGTGAAGAAATTCGGCTCGGAGGCCGTGATCGCGGGCAACATCATCGTGCGCCAGCGCGGCACGAAGTGGCACCCCGGCGCCAACGTCGGCATGGGTACGGACCATACCCTGTTCGCCCTCGTCCCCGGCCGGGTCGAGTTCCAGACCAAGCGCGGCCGTGCCTTCGTGGCGGTGGTACCCCAGGCCCTGGCGGCAGAGTAACGGCGAAGCGAGCGACCCGCCGGTGTTCCCGACACCAACCGGCGGTCCGTAGCTTCCCCCTTCCGTGGGCGGGCTCGTTCGGAACACCGGGGGAGGATGGGGCACCATCCTCCCTTTCGTCGTCTCAAGGCGGTGACCGGCTGAGGCCGGCCCTGCGAGGAGCGGACGCGATGTTTCCCGACCTGACCCGCGACGACGTCTTCCGGATCGAGACCCGGAGGCTCTGGCTGCGCTGGCCGCGCGCGAAGGATGCCGGGGCGATCCACACGCTCGCGAGCGCGCGGGCGGTGGCCGAGATGACCGCGCGCATTCCCCACCCGATCGACCGCCACGGCATCGACGACTTCCTCGTCGCGGCCCGGCGCGGCAACGCCGAGGGATCCGGGCTCGCCATGGCGATCAGCCTGCGCTCCGATCCGGCCCGGCTCGTCGGGATCGTCGGGATTCAGCGGGACGAGGACGCCCTGGCGCCGCGCCTCGGCTACTGGCTCGGCGTCCCGCACTGGGGCCGAGGGCTGATGACGGAGGCCGCCGGCGCGATGGTCGATGCCTACTTCGCCTACGCGCAGGGCGCGGGGCTGGTCGCGTCCGCACGCACCGACAACCCGGCCTCGCGCCGTGTGCTGGAGCGCTGCGGCTTCACCCGGCAGGGGGAGGGGGTCCAGGCGTTTCCCGCACGGGGCCGCGATCTCGCCGTCGATCTGTTCCGCCTGCAGCGCGCGGAGTGGGAACGCCGGGAGCGCGGGCGGGTGGTGGAGCGGGAGCGGTGAGGACGCGCAGGTTGGCTTTGGCGGTTGCCGGTCTGGCCGTGGTGGGCCTCGCGGTCGCGCTGCTGCTTCGGCCGGGTGCGGAGCAGTCGCCGAACGCCGACGCCCCGGCCTCCCGCCGGGCCGCGCCCGTGGCGGCGGAAGCGACGCTCTACTGTGAGTTCTACAATTTCGTGGGCCGCACCCCGAAGGTCGGGTTCCATTTCGCGCTGCCCCCGGCGGGCCGCGTGGACTATGCCCAAATCTTCCAGCGCGAGATCGACGGAACGCAGACCGATTTCGGCGCGGACAGGCAGCCCCGCCCGGCCTGGGCCTTCGACGGTTCGGACAGCCCCGCCACGCTGCGCTCGCCGGACGGGGCGATCCAGATCAATCTCTACGGCTACGACGCCGCCAAGGCGGGGCCGGCCTGGATCGAGGCCGGCCTGCGCAGCATCCAGTACCTCAACCTCGACGGCAAATGCCGCCGCAGCGGCACCGCCTGACGGCGACCGACAACCAGACGAGACGCCACGTGAAATTCCTCGACGAAGCCAAGGTCTATGTCCGCTCCGGTGACGGCGGCCCCGGCTGCGTGTCGTTCCGGCGCGAGAAGTTCATCGAGTTCGGCGGCCCCAACGGCGGCGACGGCGGGCGCGGCGGCGATGTCTTCGTCGAGGAATTTCACGTGGCGTCTCGTCTGGTTGTCGGTCGCCGTCAGGCGGTGCCGCTGCGGCGGCATTTGCCGTCGAGGTTGAGGTACTGGATGCTGCGCAGGCCGGCC
>Ga0182229_1000140_pt1 | contig 18562 bp, 18 predicted proteins | sample G6R1MG_32_FD_129663 | JGI IMG/M metagenome (GOLD analysis project Ga0182229, IMG submission 129663) | Miscanthus phyllosphere microbial communities from Michigan, USA - G6R4_MAIN_07NOV2016_LD1 MG | ecosystem: Host-associated > Plants > Phyllosphere > Phylloplane/Leaf | place: USA: Michigan...
CGTCACCGCCCGCCTGCTTCAGGGCGGCATCGCTCCGAAGGCGCCGGACAGCCTCAAGCGCGTCTGCGACATCGCCCTCGAAGCGCAGATCTACGCCGAGTGCGAGCCCTATTACCCGTTCGTGCTCGGCGCGCAGCCGGTGCGGATGCTCGACCTCGCCGGCTTCTACGCCGCCGTCGCCAACGAGGGCGTGCGGCCGACGCCCTACGCCCTCGAATCCGTCGAGCGCGACGGCAAGCCGGTCTTCACCCATCCGAACCGCGAGCCGGTGCGGATCGGCTCGGCCGACCGGGTGGCGTTCTATCAGCTCAAGACCATGCTCCAGGGCGTGACCCAGCACGGCACCGCCGCCGCCCTCGCCAAGATCTCGAACAGCGTCGCGGGCAAGACCGGCACCTCCGAGAACGAGAACGACGCGTGGTTCACGGGCTTCTCGAACGAGATCACCGTCGTGGTCTGGGTCGGCTACGACAACGCGGACGGCACCCGCCGCACCCTCGGGCGCGGCCAGACCGGCGGGCATGTCTCCGTGCCGATCGCGGGGGCGATCTTCCAGGCGGCCTGGGCGAACGGCGTGCCGCGCACGCCCCTGCGCGGCCCCTCCCCGGAGACGCAGCCGCTCATCGCCGACATCGCCATCGATCCGCGCAGCGGCACGCCGGGCGCGGGCAGCTTCATCGAACATTTCCGCACGGGCGGCGGCGGCCAAGTGGCCGACACCCGCTACAAGCTCCTGCCCCGCGAGGCGATCTACGCCATGCGGCCGGATTCCGACGACGGCGACCTCGCCGGGTCCGAGAACGGGGCCGACGTGGCGGGCGACCTCTTCGGCAACATGACCGGCGAGCGCTCCCGCCCCGACCTCCTCGACCCGTTCGGCGATCGGCCGGCGCAGCAGCGCAGCCGCCGGGCCGGCGCCGACCCCTACGGCAACCCCTACGGCACCAGCGGCACGGAGGACCCGTACCGCCCCTGGCCCGGCCAGACCAACCGCTCCCCCTTCGGCGACGACGACGCTCCTCGCCGCCCCCGGCGCCGCGATCCCGACTACCTGTTCGGCGACGACCCCGGCTTCTGACGCCCGATCCCCCGTCCGAGATGACCATGCCGCGTCCGCAGAACCCTGCCGCCCTCGCCCTCGCCCTGTGCCTCGGGGCCGCCTGCCCGCCCGCGCTGGCGCAGACGACGCCCGCCGCCAACACCCCACCCGCCCCGGCCTCCGCCGGCCGCATCCGCGAGGTGCCTTCGGTGGTGGCGGTCGATCCGGCGTCGCTGAAGCCGGGCGAAATCCTGTTCACGGACCATCAGGACAAGGCCGGCGGGGCCGAGAGCGGGCTGATCCCCTATCTCGACTGGCTGAAGGCGCGGCCCGCCGAGGCCCAGGCGCTCTCGCCCTATCCCGGCTACAAGGAGCCCGACTACACGGTGACGCTGAACGGGGTGAGCAAGCCCCGGCACGAGACCCTGAAGGTCTATGTCGCGGAGGGCCGCTTCGTGGTGGCGCGCCCGGCCGAGAGCATCGACCTCAAGGCGCTGGCCAACCTCGGCTTCGTGCAGGCGATGGACCCGGCGATCAAGCACCGCGTGATCGCCCCCGCCGACGTCACGCCGACCAAGGACCCCGCCGCCGCCTTCGCGCAGCGGCCCGACAAGCCGTGGTGCGAGGGCGCCTCCGCCTGCATCGAGTCGCGCTACGACCTCGAAGGCAAGCTGCCCCTCGGCGTGCGGCTCGCCAACAAGCTCGAGGAGGGCTCGGCCAAGAAGATCGCCGAGTTCGTCTCGTTCCAGAGCGAGCTGCGCCTGCGCGATCCGGCCCAGGCCGTGTCGCTCACGGCGCTGACCAAGGTCGAGAGCCCGCCGGCGGGCGATCTCGAACACACGATCTTCTGGGTCAACCAGATCCTGCGCTTCGGCAAGTTCCTGGCGGTGTTCCAGCCCATGCCGAACGATCCGCAGAAGACCGTCGTCACCGCCTACGTCGCCCTGGCGATCAAGGGCGACGTCCTCGACCGCAAGGCCGAATACGCCCGCGTGCCGGTGCTGAAGAACCTGCTGCCGGCGCAGGTGCTGATGGGCAAGTCGACCTTCAACACCGGCACCTCGATCAGCGCCGGCCTTCCGGTCTACGCCCGCAACCGCATCGCCGCCTTCGCCGATGCGGTGGGCAAGCGCTGAGGCTTACATCCCCCGGTTGGCGATCGTCGGCAGCGTCGGCTGCGTGTAGGCGCGGTTGACGTCGCGCCGGGTCTGCGTGCCGTTCGTGTTGCCGGAGGCGCGGTAATTGTCGAGGCTGAAGCTCTCCGCGAGGCCGCTGCTGCGGCCGCCATCGGTGCTGGAGCAGGCGCAGAGGCCCATGGCCGCGACGGCGGCGAGGGTGATGGGGAGAAGACGCATCGCGGACCTCGATGGAAATGGCGGCCGACCTTAACCGGCGCAGGTCGGCAAGGTCAGGCCCCGGCGCACCGCGTCAAGGCTTCTTCCCATTCGGTGAAGCGGTTTGCGCCATCTGCGAGGCTCTTCGGCCACGGAAAACAAACCACTCCACCGCTTTCGGGCCTACGCGGGGGGCCAATGTGTTGAACGGGCGGCCCTCCCCCCTGGCGAAGAGGCCCGGTTTTGGGCGACAAGGGCTGGCGATGAGCAATGTCCTGCCCTTCCGCCCGCGTCCGACCGTCGCGACACTCGCCCGCTGCGAAGTCGTCGCCGTCGCCGGAGACCTCCTCACCCTGCTGGAGCAGCTTGAGGACGTGAGCGCCCGCGCCTCCGCCACCGGCCGCCCGCCCATCGAGGTCGAGCGCACGGTGCAGCATCTCCTCGACGCCGTCTCGGCCGTCGAGCGCGCCCTCGATTGCATCGGTGAGGGCGAGCAGGTCGCCCCGGCCTGAGCCGGAACCACCCGATACCCGCCTAGGTTGTAGCGGCGAAGCGGCGCAACCGGAGCGGGGCGGATGCCATCTCGGACTGCAAGGGCGGCGTGCGTCGCCGCATTGACGATCATCACATGCACCACCGCCCATGTGGCGACGGTCCATGCCGCCGAGGGCGGTTTCCTCGAAATGCTGTTCGGCGCGCGGCCCGCGCCCCAGCCGGAGCCTCAAGCCGCCGCCCCGTATCCCGGCGCGCAGCCGGTGGCTAGGTCGCGGCATCTCGGCTTCGGCCGGCACAAGCTGAAGACCCGCTACGCCGCGCTGCCGGTGAAGATCCACGTCAGCGACCGCCAGAAGCCCCTCGACATGAGCAACGGCGCCGCCGCCGCCCTGCTGAAGGACGAGACCCTGCGGCCCGGCGACATCGTGGTGTTCAAGACGGGCGCGCAGGTCTTTTCCGGGCGCACCGGCCGTCAGCACGTGATGAGCGATTTCGAGCCGGTGAAGCAGTCGGCGCTGGTCGATCGCAAGACGCGCCAGCTCCTCGCCTCCATGACCCAGCCGGCCGGGGTCCTCCCCGCCGACGAGGCTAGGCGGATGGTCGCGCGGATGCGCAAGGCCACCCCCGCCAAGGCCGAGGCGAAGGCGCAGGTCGCCCGCTCGGAGGAGATGCGCGTCATCAACCCCTGGCGGACGGCGCCCTGATCAGAAGAAGCGCTCCTTGACGACGATCGTGTCGCCGGGGCGCACCGCGTAGGTCATCGGCACGATGCCGGAGACGAGGCCCGACGGCGTGGTGCGGGTGAGCACCGCGTAGTCGCGGGCGGCGCGCGGGTTGAAGCCCGCCGCGATGGCCACGGCCGTCTCGACGGTCATGCCGTTGACGTAGGCGTACTGGCCCGAGGTCGTCACCTCGCCGAGGATGTAGAACGGCCGGTAGGCATCCATCTCGACGGTGACGTGCGGCTCGCGCACGAAGCCCGAGGACAGCTTGCCCTCGATGGCCCGCGCCGCCTGACCCGTGGTCTGGCCGCCGACCTGCACGGCGCCGATCAGCGGCATCGCGATCTTGCCCGCGCCGTCCACGGTGTAAATGTTCGACAGGTTGTCCTGCCCGAACACGATCACCCGCAGGCGGTCCCCCGCCGCGAGGGTATAGCGTGCGCTGATCGAGCCCGTGCCGGTGGCGTCGAGTTCGCTGGTCCGAAAGTCGGGACGCAGGCAGCCCCCGAGCGCGAGGCTGGTGCCGAGTGCGAAGACAAGTGCGCGCCGGTTCATCACCATCGCCGTGTTGTGAATGCCGATGCAACCGCTGGTACGGTGTTAAGGTTAACGAACCCTATCCAGCTCAATCAAAACGTGTCTCGACAGAATTCACAACGCGATTAACGGTCAGGCAACCTTAACGCTTTCAAATGTGGGTTGCGGCTTCAAGGCCGCCCGGACCACTTTTGCGTAAAGAGCTGCCCATGTCCCGGATCAGAATGCGTAAAACCGCCTCCGCATTCCGGGCGGCACGGCGTGAAGACGGCGTGACCGTCGCGCAGGCTCCGAACAACCTGCGCAAGTCTCTCACTTGGGTCGTCGTGCCGACCGCTTTGGCCGCCCTCGGCACCGGCGTGGCCGTGAACGTCGTCCCGCCCCGCTATACCGCCGAGACCCAGCTCGTCCTCGAAAGCCGCGAACCGGCGACCAATGCCGTCCTCGACGAGCAGGCGGCGGCGAACCGGGTGATGGCGTCCCGCGACATCGCCCGCGAGGCGATCAAGCGCCTGAAGCTCGTGGGCAATCCCGAATTCGACGCCACGGCCAGCGAGATCGGCCCGGTGCGGCAGCTGATGATGCTCCTTGGCATCGGGGCGAACCCGTTCGACCGGCCCGCCGAGGACCGTGTGACCGAGGCCTATTTCGACCACCTGACGGTCTCCCCCGCCGGCAAGCCGCGCACCCTCACCGTCGCGTTCGACGCGAAGGACCCGGCGCTGGCCGCCGAGGCCGCGAACACGGTCGCGCAGCTCTATCTCGCCTCGCTGACGGACGACCGGGCCGACACCGTCCGCTCCGCCTCCACCGCGCTCAACGGCACCGTCACCGCCCTCCGCCGCAAGGTCGTCGAGGCCGAGGCGAAGGCCGAAGCCTTCCGCGCCAAGTACGGGCTCATCGCCAACGCCGACCGAGCGGGGCTGCCCCTCTCGGCGCAGCAGCTCTCCGAGGTGTCGGGCCAGCTGGCCCAGGCCCGGGTGCTGCGCGCCGACATCGCCGGTCGCGTCGCCGCCATCAAGGACCTCCTGAAGGACGGCCGCGCCTACGAGATCACCGACGTCGCCAACAACGAGATGCTCCGGCGCACCATCGAGACCCGGATCACCGTGCGGGCGCAACTCGCCCTGGAATCGCGGACGCTCCTGCCGGCGCACCCGCGCATCAAGGAACTGAAGGCCCAGCTGGAAGACCTCGACGCACAGATCAAGACGGCCGCCGAGCGCACCGTGCGCACCCTGGAAAACGACGCCAAAGTCGCCGATGCCCGCGTCACCAGCCTTCAGGCCGCCGTCGACAGGCAGCAGAACACGATGGTGAAGGGCAATGCCGGCGACATCGAGCTTCGCGCCCTGGAACGCGAGGTGAAGATCCAGCGCGAACAGCTCGACACCGCCCTCGGCCGCGTCCGCGAGGCCGAAGGCGCCGCGCCGGCCGAGGCCCGCATCGTCTCGCGGGCTGTGGCGCCGTCCGTGCCCTCCTTCCCGCAGAAGCTGCCGATCGTCGGCTTCGTCACCCTGCTCACCCTGCTGCTCAGCCTCGGCGGCGTCCTCGCCCGCACCCTGCGCGGCAAGCCCGCCAAGGCGGCGCTTCCCGAGACTCGCCCGGAAGAGGCCGAGACCGTCACCCCCGTGGCGGCCAACCCGTTCCTGTTCCCCGAGGCGATGCCGGCCAAGGACTGGGCCGAGCCCGTCGCCGCCGAGGCCGAAGCGCAGCCCGAGGCGGTCGCCGAAGCCGAGACGGTCGAGGTCGAGCCCGTGATGGAAGCCGAGCCCGCCCCGGTGGCGGCGCCGGTCGCGGTCGCGGTCCCGGCGGACGGCTTCGACCTGACGCCCCTCATCGAGCGCCTGTCGCGGCGTCCTGTCATCGCCGACGCCCCCGAGGGCCGGATGGTCGTGCTGATGGAGACCGATCAGGCCGCCATGCCGGCCCTGACGGGCGCCCTGGCGACCGCCTTCGGCCGCGACGGCAGCGTCCTCGTGGTGGACATCGCCGGGCCGGACGGCGCGTCCGAGCAGGCGGGCTTCACCGACGTGGTCTGCGGCGATGCGGATTTCGTGGAGGCGATCCAGGCGGACGGGCCGGGCGGCGCGCACCATGTCGCCGCCGGCATCGCCCCGGCCGGGCTGCTGTTCGAGGAGCCCGGCGCCCTGGCCTTCACCCTGGAAGCCATGGCCGAAGCCTACGAGTGGGTGATCTGCCGCCTGCGCCCGCAGCCGGAGGCCGCCGAACTCCTGAGCCTCGTGGCGACGCTCGCCGACAGCGTGGTGATCGCCTCGAACGCCGACCCGGCCGACGAGACCCTGGCCGACCTCTACGCCACCGCCCTCGAGGCCGGCGCGGGACAGGTGCTGATCGCCCAGGACCGGCCCAACGCCGAGCCCCCGGCCGAGCAGCACGAGGACATCGTCTACCCCGAGTTCCACCTCAAGGCGGCGTGAGGGGCCTCAGCCCCTCCGGCGAAGCAGCGAACGGACGCGCGAAGCGGCGGCAAAGAGGCGGGGATCGCCCTTCACCCGCCGCTTCACGCGCGTCAGGGCCGTGCGGACGAGGGCGTAGGCGTGCCCCCGCAGGCTCACCGGCCACACGGTCTCCACCAGCGCGATCGTCTCGTCGCAGATGCTCGCCTTGTAGCGGGCCTCACCGACGCCGAGGTCGAAGCTCAGGCGCCCCCGCGCGGTCTGCTCGCCCACGAGGTGGTGGAGCAGCAGATCGCCGGGACTGAACCGGCTCACCTCCGGGTCCGCGTCGAACGAGGTCATCATCCCGCTGTAGCGCGTGGCGTTCACCGCGCCGCCGAACACCGCCAGGATGCGACCCGTGCCGACCACCCGCAGGGCGTGGACCTCCATCGCCGGGTCGTCACCGGACGCGGCCCGTTCGAGGAAGCGGCGGATCGCCTCCGGCGCGTAGGGGTCGAGGATGCCCAGCCCCGCGAGGCGCGCCGCCTTCTGGCGATAGAAGGCCGCGAGGATGGCGCGGGCCTCCTCGCCATCGGCCGCCCGGTGATACGCGATCTCGCCCAACGCCTCGATCAGCCGCTTCTCCTTGGAGCGCAGCTTCTTGCGGGCGTCGGCGCTGAACACGCGCCGGATCGTGGAATCCGGGTCCGGCCCGAGGACGAGGCCGTAGGCGTCGCTGGCCTCCGGCTCGCCGCCCCGCGCGAAGGGGTTCGGCGCGCCCTCCCAGAGGCGCGGCTGATGCGCGAAGGCGAAGGCGTCGATTCCCGCCTGCGCCCCGGCCGCGACGAGGGCGGCCCGGACCTCTTCGGCCGGCACGGCGGCGGTGTCGCGGGTGAAGAGCGGCAGGTGGTAGTTGGCGTGGGTGTCGCCCACGGAGCGGGCCAGGGTCAGGCCCTGGCGTACCTGCACGACCAGGGGCATGAGCATCCGCATCCGCCCGGCCTGATCGCGCAGGATCGCGACGCGGGCATGCTCCATGTCGCCGGTCTCGGAGAGGTAGGACGAGGACCACGCGAAGCGCTGGTAGGGTGAGGCGAGGCAATCGGGCGCCGCCTCGAAGGCGCGCCACAGGGCTTCGGCCGCGCCGAGCCCGGGCAGGATCTCGGCGCTCAGCACGGGGAAGACGCCCGGCGCGGACCTGACGGCCTCATCCCCGACCCTCCGCTCGCTCTGCCGGTGTACGATCGCCACCATCGTCCCCTCCACCAAGGCTGGACGATCTGAGGCGGAGCCCCTGAAGCGGGGGTTTACCAATGGGCCGGGAGGCACCAACCTGCGGATGTAATCACGCGGTTTGGGTAACGCTTAGTTGCCACTCAGCGGCGGCGGTGGCGGCGGTACTCGCCGGTGCTGAACATGGCGTACTGGCGTCCGTGGCGGCGATAGCGGCGGCCCCGGCGCGGGGCGGCATCGGCCTCCTGCTGCATCTCGGCGGGGGTGGCCTCCGGCAGGGCGGGCGCGGCGGCGGCATCGACCGAGGCGTAGCCCGCCGCGACGTTCTTCGCCGCCGGGCCGAACATCGCCAAGCACTGGTTGTAGGCGAGATCGTTCTTCAGGCGCTCGCACTCGCCGATGCTCCGGGGCGTCCCCTGTGCCAGGGCTGCGAACGGGACGAGGCACAGGATCGACGCAACGAGACGCGTTTGGGACATGCAGCCGGGACTCATGGGACAAGCGCGCGACCGCGACGTGCGAATCGCTCAAGCTCTGTCTCGGCTGCGAGTGCGGCAAAAACGAGGGGCGGTGTGCCCCCGCATAGGCTAATCGGGCCGTTCCATCCACTTGATGAGCGGCATGAGCGGCAGGATCCAGCCGATGCCGAGGATTGAGTAGAGCACGGCCTGGATCGGGGCCGGCGTCTCGGCGATGCGGCTGTCGGCGAGCGCCATGGCGATGGGCGCGTAGAGGCAGACGAAGGCGAGCATCCCCACCGTCCCGACCAGCACGCGGATGCGTCGCGGCATCGCCCCCTCCCCTCCTCGACCTGCGCCAGGGGCTAACCTCCTGATGGAGCGGAGGCAACCGGCGCGTTGCCGCGCGGGGGCGATGCGGCGCCACGCGCGTTGCCCGCGCCCGGCCGATCCCTTAACCCCGGCGGGAACGATGGCGCGGAGGACCGGATGGGCGCGAGAGCGGAACGGGGGACGGGCGGGGCATCCTCCGCCGTGCGCCTGTGGCTGGCGGTGGTGGCGGCCCTGGTGATCGCCATGGTCGCGGTCGGCGGGGCGACGCGGCTCACCGGATCGGGCCTGTCGATCACCGAGTGGCGGCCGGTGACGGGCGTCATCCCGCCCCTGTCGGAGGCCGATTGGGCCGCCGAGTTCGCCAAGTACCGCGACACGCCGCAATACAACATCCTGAACCAGGGCATGGGCCTCTCGGCCTTCAAGGTGCTCTATGGCTGGGAATGGGGCCACCGCCTGCTCGGGCGGCTGCTGGGCCTCGTCTTCTTCCTGCCGCTCCTCGTGTTCTGGTGGAAGGGCCTGATCCGCCGACGCCTCGGCTGGGGGCTGCTGGCCCTCGGGCTGCTCGGCGGCCTGCAGGGCGCCATCGGCTGGATCATGGTCGCCTCCGGCCTCCAGCCGGGCATGACCGCCGTCGCCCCGCTGAAGCTCGCCCTCCATCTCACCACCGCGAGCCTGATCCTCGCGGGCCTCGTCTGGCTCGCGGCGGGGGAGCGGCCCGGCGCCCTGGCCCCGGCGCCCTCGCGCCTGCGCGCCACCGCGCTGATCCTGCCGCCGCTCGTCTTGGCGCAGATCTTCCTCGGCGGCCTCGTCGCGGGCTCCCATGCCGGGCTCGTCTACAACACATGGCCGGACATGGACGGGGTGCTGATCCCCTCCGCCGACCACCTGTTCGCCGTGCGTCCCTGGATCGAAAACTTCGTCGACAACCACATGCTCGTGCAGTTCGACCACCGCCTCGTGGCCTACCTGCTCGTGGCGGTCGCCCTGCTGCACGCGGCCGATGCGGTGATCGCGGCGCGGGGCACGGCCGTCGCCCGGCGGGCCCTCGTCGTCGCCGCCTTCGTCCTCGCCCAGGCCGGGCTCGGCATCGCGACCCTGCTGCTGGCGGTGCCGCTCTGGGCGGCCCTGGCGCATCAGGTGATGGCGATGTTCGTGCTCACCGTCGCGACGATCCACGCCCGCCTCAGCCGGGGCGTGACGGCCAGCGCCGCCGTGAAACCGGCGGCGGAACGCGCCTATCCCGGCCTCGCGGCCCGTGGCGCGTAAGCTTTTTGCCCTGCGACATTCGTACCGCAGGGCACAAAACACTGCTTATCCACGATAAACCCAGGTTGGTCCCTTATTGCGCAGTCTTCGCATGGAACAGTGTAATCACTTCAGGATTACGCTCCTGCGTGTTGTGCAGGAGGCTCCGCGATGTCTCTCGCAGAGGACGGTCGTCCGGTTACTTTGACGTGGAATTACACCCCGCGTGAGATCCTCGCCGATGGGATCGTTCACGGCCTGGGGGTCGCCCTCGGGGTCCTGGGGGCGGGAACGCTCATCCTCACGGCCCTGAGCGCTCACCTCGCCTTCGGGGCGCAAGCCGCCCTCTTCGTCTATGCCTGCGCCCTGGTGCTGATGCTCGGGGTCTCGGCCACCTACAACCTCTACCCGGTCGGCCCCCGGAAGTGGCTGCTGCGCCGGGCGGACCATGCCCTGATCTACCTGATGATCGCGGGCACCTACACGCCCCTCGTCACGCTGGTCGGCTCGGGCCCCGTCGCCTACGGGCTGCTCGCGGTGATCTGGGTGGTGGCGCTCATCGGCATCGCCGTGAAGCTGTTCCTGCCCGGCCGGTTCGACCGGCTCTCCATCGCCCTCTATCTGATCCTGGGATGGAGCGGGCTGTTCGCCTATGAATCGGTGATCGCCGCCCTGCAGCCCACTGCCCTCTGGCTGCTCGCCATCGGCGGCGCGCTCTACTCCATCGGCGTGGTCTTCCACGTCTGGCGGACGCTGCCCTTCCAGAACGCGATCTGGCACGCCTTCGTCCTCATCGCCACGGCCTGCCACTACGGCACGATCTGGTCGAGCCTGCACGGCACCACCCTCGGCTAGGCGCCCCGCGCTAGCGAAGACGGAGGATGCAACCTTCGGCTTTAAGCATTCCGTGAAACAACCGTGCGAGCCTCGGGCGACACGCTCAGTGAACGAGGCTGGAAGACGGCGCGATGAGTGCTTTCGACGTCCGCGACATCATGAAGGCGGCAGGCCCCGCATCGGCCAATGCCGGCACAGGAGTGGGGGCTCAGGATAGGCCCCTGAGGGTCGAACGGCCGAAGGCGGTCTCGCCCCTGGTGCTGTGCGGCACGGTGCGGATCCTGGAGGCCGTCACGCTCCTCGGCTTCGGCGTCCTGCTCTACGCGGTGATGCTGCACGGCCGCATCGCCTCGGTGACGACCTATGCCGCCGCGATCGCCCTCGTCCCCGCCGCGACCGTGGCCATCGCACAGGCGGCAGGCGCCTACCGGCTCCAGGCGATGCGCGGCTTCGTGCGCATGGCGATCCGCATGGTCGCCGCCTGGACCACGACCTTCCTCGTGCTCGCCGCGTTCCTCGTCTTCGCCAAGCTGGCGGACCAGACCTCGCGGCTTTGGCTCGCCACCTACTACGCCGGGGGTCTCACCCTGCTGCTGGGCGGGCGGCTGGTGCTGTCGCGCTACGTGGAGGCGCATACCCGCGCCGGGCGGTTCGACCGCCGCACCGCCATCGTCGGCGGCGGCGAGGCCGGCGAAACGCTGATCTCCGCCCTCTCGGCCCAACCGGATTCGGGCATCCGCATCGTCGGCGTGTTCGATGACCGCAACGACGACCGCTCCACGGACACGGTGGCCGGCGTGCCGAAGCTCGGCAACGTGGACGACCTCGTCGCCTATGCCCGCCGCCAGCCCCTCGACCTGATCGTGTTCACGATCCCGATCACCGCCGAGGGGCGCATCCTGCAGATGCTCGCCAAGCTGTGGGTGCTGCCCATCGACATCCGCCTCTCGGCGCATGCGGCGAAGCTGCGCCTGCGGCCCCGGAGCTATTCCTATCTCGGCTCGGTGCCGGTGCTCGACGTGTTCGACAAGCCGATCGCCGATTGGGACGTGGTGATGAAGGCGGCCTTCGACCGCTGCGTCGCCCTCCTCGCCCTCATCGCCCTCTCGCCGATGATGCTCGGCGTGGCGCTCGCCGTGAAGCTCACCTCGCGCGGGCCGATCCTGTTCAAGCAGAAGCGCCATGGCTTCAACAACGAGCTGATCGAGATCTACAAGTTCCGCTCGCTCTACGTCGATCAATGCGACCCGACGGCGAGCAAGATCGTCACCAAGAACGACTCGCGGGTGACGCCGGTCGGCCGCTTCATCCGCAAGACCTCGATGGACGAGCTGCCGCAGCTGTTCAACGTGCTGAAGGGCGACCTGTCGCTGGTCGGCCCGCGCCCGCACGCCGTCGAATCCCGGCAGGCCGACACCCTGTTCGAGCAGGTGGTCGACGGCTACTTCGCCCGCCACCGGGTGAAGCCCGGCATCACCGGCTGGGCGCAGATCAACGGCTGGCGCGGCGGCACCGACACGCCCGAGAAGCTGCAGCGCCGCATCGAGCACGACCTGTACTACATTGAGAACTGGTCGGTGCTGTTCGACCTGCGGATCCTGCTGATCACGCCCTTCGCGCTGCTGAAGACCGAAAACGCCTACTGAGGCGCCGCAGCCGCCAAGCCCGGCTTGCCGAGAACCCTCGGCGCCGGGCTCACCACGCTCACCGCGTTGTCGCGGATCTCGTAGACGGCGAGTGCCCGGTCGCTGGTGCCCTCGGGGACGAAGCGGAACGTGCCGTCGAGGCCGGCGAAGCCCGAGGCGCTGGTCAGCGTCGGCTCCGCGAAACGCTGCGTCCCGAATTGCCGGGTCAGCGTCGCGGAGAGCATCACCGCATCGTAGGCCAGCGAGGCGACGCGGGGCGGGATCGCGCCGAACCGCGCTTGGTACCGCGCGCTGAAACCGGAGAAGCCGCCCCGGTCGGGGGCGGCGAAGCGCCCGCCCTGCAGGGCCGGCAGGGCGAACAGGGCGGGCTCGTTCCACGGCGCCGTGCCGACCGGCCTGACCTTCGCGGGCGAGAAGCCGGCCCCCGTGAGGGCGGCGGCGACGGCGGGCAGCCCGTCGGCGGTCTCGGGGATGAACAGCACGTCGGCGGTGGCGCGCGGCCCGGTGATCACCCCGGAGAGCCGCTTCACCGCCTCGACCGGCGCCCCCGCCGGGTAGCGCTCGATGGCCGCGACCCGCGCCCCCCGGTTCGTCACCGCCTCGCGGAACTGGGCCTCGACGGCGTTGCCGTAGGCGGTCTCGGGGATCAAAGCCGCGAAGGAGCGGCGGCCCGAGGCGACCTCCTCCTCCACGATCCGCGACACTTCCGGCTGCGGCAAAAAGCTCAGCAGGTAGACGCCGCGCGAGGCGACGCCGACATCGGTCGAGAAGGCGATCATCGGCTTGCCCGCCGCCCGCGCCGGCACGGAGGCCGCGCGGACGTTGCCCGCGAAGAGCGGTCCGAGCACGAGGTCGGCCCCCGCCTTCAGGCTGCGCTCCGTGGCGCTCGCCGCCCCGGCGGGCGTGCCGCCGTCATCCTCCACGAGGAGGGTGAGATCGGGCTGCTGGCCCTCGTCGAAGGCCAGTTGGGCGGCGTTGCGCAGGGCCGCGCCGACGCCGGCCCCCTGCCCCGTCAGGGGCACCACGAGGGCGACCTTCACGCTGCCGCTGCCGATGCGCTCGCCCGCGAGGGCGGGGCCCGCCGCCGGCTCCAGGGGGGCTTCGGCCACGGGCGCGGGCGGCGGACGCTTGCGCGCCACCCTGTCGGTGCCGACGCAGCCCGACAGCGCCGTGGTGCAGATCAGCACGGCCGGAACGACCACACCTCGCGAGCGCGGTGCCTGCGCCATCGGAGGTTCTCCTCAGAGGAAATCCGGAGGAAGCCTGTCGGTCCTTGTCCGGCTTGTAAATGCCGGTTGCACCTCTTCCCCCGTTCTCCACTTACCCGGCGGCGACGCGGGAGCCCGCCTGTGGCAATCTCGCCATTGATGAACCGTCGAATCGATCCCGCGCGGCCGGCTTCCGCCCGCAGCAGCACCTTCACCGCCTTCGGCCTCGCGAGCGAGGCGGAGCCCCTCCCCCCCGGATTGCACATCGTCGCGACACCCATCGGCAACCTGCGCGACGTGACCATCCGCGCCCTGGCGACGCTGGCCGCCGCCGACGCGGTGCTGGCCGAAGACACCCGCGTGACGCGGACGCTCCTGGCCCATTACGGCATCACCACGCCGTTGGTAGCCTATCACGAGCACTCCACCGACGCGGTGCGCGAGCGGATGGTCGCCCGCCTCAAGGCCGGCGAGGCGCTGGCCCTCGTCTCCGATGCGGGCACGCCCCTCGTGTCGGACCCCGGCTACAAGCTCGTCCAGGCGGCGATCGAGGCCGGCATCGGCATCGTGCCCGTGCCCGGCCCCTCTGCGGTGACGACCGCCCTCGTCGCGGCGGGCCTGCCGACGGACCGCTTCTTCTTCGAGGGCTTCCTGCCGCAGAAGGCCGGCGCCCGGCGCAACCGGCTCGAAGCCCTGGCGCAGGTGCCGGGCACGCTGGTCCTGTTCGAATCCCCCCACCGGCTGATCGAGATGCTGGCCGACGCCGCCGCGACCCTGGGCGCCGACCGCGCCGCCGCCGTCACCCGCGAATTGACGAAACTCTACGAGACCGTGCGCCGCGACAGCCTCGGCAGCCTCGCCGAGCGCTTCGCCTCCGAGCCGCCGCCCAAGGGCGAGATCGTGGTGGTGATCGGCCCGGCCCTGCCCCAGGCGGCCGGGCCCGAGGACGACGCCGCCCTCGACGCGGCGATCCGCACCGCCCTCGCCCGCCATTCGATCAAGGACGCGGCGAGCCTCGTGGCGGACGAGACCGGCCAGCCGCGCCGGCAGGTCTATGCCCGCGCCCTGGCGATCGCCCGCGAGGGCGAGGCCTGATGCAGGCCGCCCGGAGCGAGGCACGCCGGGCCGCCTACCGGCTCGGGCACCGGGCGGAATGGATCGCCCTGCTGACGCTGATGCTGCGCGGCTACGTCCCGGTCGCCCGCCGGGTGTCCCTGGCGGGGGGCGAGATCGACCTGATCGTCCGCAGGGGCGGCACGCTGGTCTTCGTGGAGGTGAAGGCGCGGGCGCGGATCGACACGGCGCGGGAGGCCATCGGCGCGGTGAAGCGGCGGCGCTTCTCGAAGGCGGTGCGGGCCTGGGTGGCCCGGCACCCGTCCGCGGCGGGCCTGACGCTGCGCGCCGATGCGGTCTTCGTCGGGGGGCGGGGCTGGCCGGAGCATTGTCCGGCCGCGTTCACCATCGAGGGGCTGTAAGGCCCGTCAGCCCTCGACCTTGCGCATGGCCCCGATCAGGGTGCGCTTCAGGTCCGCCTGGCTGAACGGCTTCTGCACGACGGGCCGGTCGCGGAAGGGCTCGCGGATGCCCGCGCCGCCATAGCCGGTCGAGAAGACCAGCGGACGGTCCCGCGCCACGATGGCCTCGGCCACCGGATAGATCGGCTCGCCCGCCACGTTCACGTCGAGGATGGCGACGTCGAACGTTTCCCGTGCCGCCATTTCGAGGGCCGTCGACAGCCGCGCCGCAGGTCCGACGACCGTGCAGCCGAAGTCGAGCAGCATGTCCTCGAGCAGCATCGAGATAGCGGCTTCGTCCTCGACCACGAGGACGCGGACACCGTTGAGCAGTTCGTCGTTGAGGTCAGCACTCACGCCGGGCCGTCTTCCATTCGCTGCCCCCGACGGGGTCGTTTCCGCGCGATAACATCGGTCTATTCGTACGCGAACCGCCTATTGGGGATCGCGAGACCTTAACGGTGGGTCGCCCGTTCCCGCTGGCGTGTCAAGCGACAGCTCGCCACGCCGGCCCCCTGCGGCCCAACCCTATGTTAAACTCAGATACATTCTCGATGACATGCGGCCGGAATGCAACCTGAGCCCCCCGTCGAGAGGGTCCAGGACGGCGCCGCCGGCCATCGACCAACCGGTACAGGCGTACTCTGGCCTAGTCGTCGGTGAAAGCAACCTTGGCCCCACGGGCGACGTGCTTGGCGAGGTCACGGGCGCTCCAGTTCGTCAGCCGGATGCAGCCATGGGACTCGGTCTTGCTGACGCGCTCGGGCTCGGGCGTGCCGTGAATACCGTAGCTCGGGATCGCGAGATCGATCCAGACGAGGCCGACCGGGTTGTTCGGGCCGGGGCGGATCGAGAATTTCTGCTTCGTCTTCACCCCCTTGAACCCGTATTTCGGGTTGTAGGTGTAGACCGGATCGAAGGCGACGCCCTTCACCGTGGTCTCGCCGCTCGGTGCGGGCTTCTCGCTGCTGCCGATGGAGGCGGGGTAATAGGCGAGCAGCGCGCCGTCCGCGCCAAAAGCACGCACGTCGCGGTTCGTCTTGTCGACGCTGATGCGCTCGACCTTTGGATCCTGCGGCAGATCCTTGCCCTTCGGCTTGTCGAGGCCCATCGGCTCGACGCCGGCCACCAGGATCGTCGTGCCCGCCTCGTCGAACTTTTTGTCGGGGTTGAGGGCGCCGAGGAGGTCGCGGCTCATGTGGAACCGCTCGGCCAGCATCTCGCGGGCATTGGTGTAGCCGAGGGCGTCGAGTTCGGCCTGCTGTTCCATCTTGGGCGGGATGCGGCGCGCGTAGGGGCCGTCCGCATCCTCCTTGGTGATCGTGTAGGTCTTGAGGGCCGGCGCGGAATCGCCCGATTGCAGGGCCTCCCATACCTCTTTCGTCAGATGATCGGAGGTGGGAAGCTTCCGCGCGGCGGCGAAGGCCGCGAGCGCCCGGTGGTAATTGTCGCCCTCGCGCCCGTCGATGGCGCCCGGGGAGAACCGCGCCCGGTCGAGGAGCACCTGCGCCCGCACGGTGATCGGCTGTGCCGGGGGCTCGCCCCTCTTCGTCTTGTCCTCGCCGGTCTTGTCGTCGCCGGTCTTGCCCTCGCTGAAGGTCGCGGCGTTCACCGCCTCCTCCGTCAGCGCCGGGGCGGCGGGCTCCTTGGCCTTCGTCTCCTTCGCGGTGGCGAGGGTCGGCAGGGCCAGCATCGCCAGGACGGCCGGCACACTCAGCCACGGTCGCATCATCGTCGTCGGGCTCCCGGAGCGAACGGCTCCGACCGCCCTAAGCGTCGGAGGCGTGGCAGCGTTCCGGGTCGCTCTGTCGCATCTATTCGCACAGGCGGTGGCCGGCGTTCCGCTCGCGCTCGTCGAGATGGAGATGGTTGGCGTGGGCGGCGTTCGAGCCCGGCCCGAGGACCGTGCGGAAGAAGGCGCAGGCCTTCGTGCGCGTCGTCTTCAGGAAGGTCGCCTCGGGCCCGTCGCCGGGCGTGTCCTTCACCAGCAGCGGCCCGCGCCCGGTGAAGGCGTAACCCATCACGTCCACGGCGTCGGCGAAGGCGTGCTCGCTGAGCTTGGCGTCGACATCGTGGTTCTGGCCCCGGCACACATAGGTGCCGCCGAGGTCGAGGGCGGCGAGCGGCTTGCCGAGGGCGCGCTGCGCCTCGACCTGCACCTCGCTCGCCCAGCGCGCCAGCCCTTCGGCCGAGCGGCAGGTGAGCGTCGCGGCGGGCCGCAGGGCGATGCCGTCGGCCAGTTCCGTGACCTTCAGGGGCAGCGGCGCCGTGCATTGCCCCTCCGCAATGGCCGGAAGCGGCTCGAACCGGGCGCCGAGGCGCGCGAGGCGGGTCCGGCAGGCCTGATCGTCCGGCGGCGCCACCTTCAAGGCCAGCGCCGCCTCGCCGGACAGGTCGGCGGGCCGCTCCGGCGGCACCGGGGGCGGAACCGGCAGGGCGGCGGCGGGGGGCGGGGGCGTCAGCTCCGGCGGACGCGGCGGCGGGACCGGCGCCGGATCGGGAACGGGCGCGGAAGGGGGCGGTGGCGGGGTGAGTTCGGCCGGGCGTTCGGGCGGGGTCGGCGCCGCCGTGGCGGCCGAGACCGCGAGCAACGCGGCGCACAGGCCGATCGTGGTCGTGAGACGCCTGGCCATATCCCCTCGGTCGCTTTTACACCCGAGTCATAACGGCCGAGGCGCCGTTCGGATCGTTCGCCCCGGTTGCCGCAGGCGACGGATCGGCCCAGAACAGGCGCGACGGGCGCAGCGCCCGAAACCGAGGATGCGAATGCCGGACACTCTCGCCGCCGGGCTCGACAGCCTTCCGCAGGACAACCCATTCGCGCCGGCGCAATGGGGCACGCCCTACGGGTTGCCGCCCTTCGAGCAAATCCGGCCCGAGCATTACCTGCCGGCCTTCGAAGCCGCCCTCGCCGCGCACGAGGCGGAGATCGCCGCGATCGCGAACGATCCCATCCCGCCGCACTTCGCCAACACCGTCGCCGCGATGGAGCGGGCCGGTCAGGCGCTCGATCGGGTGGCGGGCGTCTTCTACAACCTCACCGGCAGCCACACGGACCCGGACCTCCAGGCCATCGAGCGGCAGGTGGGGCCGAAGCTCTCCCGGCACGGCAGCGCCATCTACCTGAACCCGCGTCTCTGGGCGCGGATCTCGGCCATCGATGCGGACGCGGAGAACCTCGGGCCGGAGGAGCGCCGGGTGCTGGACCGCTACCGCATCCGCTTCCGCCGGGCCGGCGCCGAACTCGCCCCCGAGGCGAAGGAGCGGATGGCGGCCATCGCGGAGCGCCTGTCCGAACTCGCGACGCAGTTCAGCCAGAACCTGCTGGCGGACGAGAGCGGCTTCACCCTGCCCCTGACGGGGGAGGACGACCTCGCCGGCCTGCCGCCCTTCCTGCGCGCCGCCGCCGCCAGCGCCGCCGAGGAGCGGGGCCTCGACGGCCACGTCATCACTCTGTCGCGCTCGCTGATCGAGCCGTTCCTCGTCTTCTCCACCCGCCGCGACCTGCGGGAGAAGGCCCACGAGGCCTGGATCCACCGGGGCGAATCCGGCGGGC
>Ga0182229_1000141_pt1 | contig 18376 bp, 7 predicted proteins | sample G6R1MG_32_FD_129663 | JGI IMG/M metagenome (GOLD analysis project Ga0182229, IMG submission 129663) | Miscanthus phyllosphere microbial communities from Michigan, USA - G6R4_MAIN_07NOV2016_LD1 MG | ecosystem: Host-associated > Plants > Phyllosphere > Phylloplane/Leaf | place: USA: Michigan...
GAAACCCGCCTCGCCGCGATCCTCAGACGTGTTCGGCATGACATGACCGCTGAGTGCGCGCGGAGGAAAGTCGTCGCCCGCCGACCCCGCCGACCATGGGGGCCGCGCCGCGACCTGTCTTCCGACCTTGGTCCGATCCTCTCCCCGACCTAAGCCGTGGGATTGCGCGACCTTAGATTATTACTGAAAAGTTAAATGAGGATCACTGTGCTCGCAGAAATTGAATTGATTTCACGACGCTTGAGGGGGCAACCATGGGCGTTACATTCAATCGTTCCGATCTCGAATTCATCCTGACGCAGATCGGATACGCAGAGGGCGGCCAGCAGCCGGTCAATCCGCATCTCGCCTTCGGTCTCCGTCAGGTGGACGGACAGTTCAATAGCGTCGTCGATGGACAGCCGCTCTACGGCGCCGCCGCGCAGATTTTCCCGCGCCTGACGAATCCCGTCTTCCAGAGCGCCGGCTCTCAGACCTCCTATGCCAGCACCAGCGGCTTCGTGGTCGATGCGACGCCGCGAATCATCAGCAACCTGATCGCCGACCAGACCGCCGCCAACCCCGCCGCCGTCGCCGCCGCCGCCGCCGCGAACGCGCAACTGGGTGACGGCTATCAGAGCACGCTCCCCGGCCCCGACGGCATCCTTGGGACAAAAGACGACGTCGTGAGCAACACCAGCACGCCCGCGCCGGTCGCGGCCGACGGATCGCTGTTCATCAACAACGTCACGCCCGATGCCGGCCTGTCGGCGCCCTTCAACAGCCTCTTCACGCTGTTCGGCCAGTTCTTCGACCACGGTCTCGATCTGACCGCCAAGGGCGGCAGCGGGACGGTGATGATCCCGCTCCAGCCCGACGATCCGCTGTACAAGGCGGGCAGCCCCACCAACTTCATGGTGCTGTCCCGCGCCACCAACCAGCCCGGCGCGGACGGCGTGCTCGGCACCGCCGACGATGTGCACGCTAACACCAATCTCGTCACGCCGTTCGTCGATCAGAACCAGACCTACACCTCGCATCCCTCGCATCAGGTCTTCCTGCGCGAGTATATCAGGGGCGTCGACGGCCAGATCCACTCCACCGGCCGCCTGCTCGAAGGTGTGCGCGCGGACGGTTCGCGCGGCGAGCCGACCTGGGCCGACATCAAGGCCAACGCCCTGCTCCTCGGCATCCGGCTCAACGACACGGTCGACGTGACGAACATCCCCCTCGTGAAGGTCGACGCCTACGGCAACTTCATCCCCGATCCCGTCACCGGCCTCGCCCAGCTCGTCACGAACCTGGGGGCCGACGGCAAGTACGGCACCGACGACGACGTCGTGGTCCACGGTGCCCGCGATGCGAACGGCATCGTCACTCCGGTCACGACCGAGAACGCCCTGCGCATCGGCACCGCCTTCCTCAACGACATTGCGGCCAGCGCCAACCCGCTCGATCAGACGACGAACAAGTTCCTCATTCCGGCCAGCGACGGAATCATCAACGATGCGGCCCATCCCCTCGCGGCGGGGACCTTCGACGTCGATCTCCTGAACCAGCATTTCATCGCCGGCGACGGCCGGGCGAACGAGAATATCGGCCTGACCGCCATCCACGAGGTCTTCCACGACGAGCACAACCGCCTCGTGGAGCAGACGAAGGATCTCGTCCGCGCCGAGCTCGCCAAGGGCGACACCGCCTTCGCCAGCGCCTGGACCATCGCGGGCGCCAACCTCGCGGACGGCATCCAGGACAACGAGTGGAACGGCGAGCGGCTGTTCCAGGCCGGCAAGTTCGGCACCGAGACCCAGTACCAGCACCTCGTCTTCGAGGAATTCGCCCGCAAGGTGTCGCCGGCCATTCACCTGTTCGGCAACACCAACATCCATCTCGATCCGTCGATCACCGAGGAAGTCGCCAACGCGGTCTATCGGTTCGGCCACTCGATGCTGGACGAGAACATCAACCGCTACCAGCTACAGGCGGCGTGGCTCGATGCCAGCGGCCAGCCGACCGCCGTCAACACCGGCACGCCGAATCCGCTGGCCGGGACCCCGGTGATGGACGCCACCGGCCATCCCGTCCTCAACGCGATCGGCCTGATCGACGCCTTCACGAACCCGCTCGCCTACGCCAGTCGCGGCGCCAACGCGGCGGGCGAGATCGCCCTCGGCAGCGTCAACCAGGTTGGAAACGAGATCGACGAGTTCGTCACCGGTACGCTCCGCAGCAACCTGCTCGGATTGCCCCTCGACCTCGCCGCGCTCAACATCGCGCGGGGCCGGGATGTCGGCGTCGCGCCGCTGAACCTCCTGCGAAACCAGATCTACACGGCCTCGCAGGACACCTCCGTCAAGCCTTACGCGAACTGGAACGAGTTCGGTCAGTTCCTGAAGCACGAAGCCTCGTTGATCAACTTCGTGGCGGCCTATGGCACCCACGCCTCGATCCTGGCGGCGACGACGGTCGATGCGAAGCGCGCGGCGGCGCTCGACCTCGTCGCCGCCGGCAACAACGAAGCCAACCACGGCGTGGGGGGCGTGAAGGGCGATGCCTACGACTTCCTGCACGGCCTTGGCGCCTACGCCCACATCACCGATCCCGCCGCGCTGAAGCTGAACCCCAACGCCCTGCATGACGCCAGCGGGAACATCCCGTTCTGGAGCACGGGCGACGTCACCGGCCTCGACCATGTCGATCTCTGGATCGGCGGTCTCGCCGAGAAGCAGAACCTGTTCGGCGGCCTGCTCGGATCGACCTTCGACTTCATCTTCCGAAGCCAGATGGAGAACCTGCAGGACGGCGACCGCCTGTATTACCTGCCGCGCCTCGAAGGCACGCATTTCGGCACGGAGATCGAGGGCAATTCGTTCGCCGAGATGATCATGCACAACACGGGGGCGCAGCATGTGACCGCCAGCGTGTTCCTGACGCCGGAATACACGGTCGAGACCGCGGCGGTCGATCCCGGCAACACGGCGACGTGGACCCACAACCCGGCGACGGGCAAGCTCCTCCTCGATGCGTCCTGGGTGCTGAACGCGGACGGCACCCATACGAAGGGGTCGGACGGGGCCGACATCAAGTCGATCCACTTCCTGGGGGACGACAACTTCCTCGGCAACACGATGGTGCTGGGCGGCACCGCCCATGACGACGTGCTGGTCGCCGGCAACGCCGACGACGACACCGTTTACGGCGACGGCGGCAACGACCGCATCGACGGCGGCAACGGCAACGACTTCCTCTACGGCGGTGCCGGCAACGACATCATCACCGACACGGCCGGCGACGACACGATCCACGGCGATGCCGGCGACGACACCATCAATGCCGGAATCGGCGACGACATCGTGTTCGGCGGCGACGGCAACGACACCATCGACGGCGGCAAGGGGATCGACGACATCCTGGGCGGCCTCGGCAACGACATCATCCGGGCCGGCGAGGGCGACGACGAGGTCCTGGGCAACGAGGGCAACGACTGGATCGAGGGCGGCCAGGGCGGCGACGTGCTGACCGGCGACGTCGGCGCTCCCACCGGCCAGCTTCCGCTCTACGGCGCGGACGACGTGCTCATCGGCGGCTCCTATGTCGCGACCGGCGCCAACGGTCATCCGGTCTTCGATGCCGCCAACTCGCAGTCCAACAACGGCGGCGACAAGATGCTCGCCTTCAGCGGCGACGACATCATGATCGGCGGCGGCGGGTTCAACACCTTCCGCGGCGGGAAGGGGTTCGACTGGTCCTCCTTCGAGTTCGACGGCCAGGGCATCTCGATCGACATGAACCGGAAGGACTTCGTCCTCGATGCGCCTCCCCTGTCGCCCGACGCCATCCGTGACGTATTCATCGAGACCGAAGGGCTGAGCGGGTCGTCCTACAACGACGAACTCATCGGCTCGAACGACGCCAAGGCGGATACGACGAACGAGCTGACCAACATCAACCTCATCCAAAACCTGGACACGTTCTTCTCGCCCAATGCGCCGGTCCACTTCAATTCCGGCAACATCATCCTCGGCGGCGGCGGCAGCGACCGCATTTCCGGCGGCGGCGGCGACGACATCATCGACGGCGACGCCTCCCTCCATGTCAGCCTGCAGAACGGCCAGATCGTCCGCGAAATCCTGGACGGCGGCCGAACCGGCGACGTCGATTCGGCGGTCTATTCGGACATCGCCGCCAACTACGCCATCGGCACCGCGACCGCAGACGGGCGGGGCTGGGACGGCCTCGACGCCGAAGGCTTCTTCTCGGTGGTCCACCTCACGGTGGGGGCCGGCGGCGGCGGCGTGACGAAGGTCACGAACGACGGGGCGGACAAGCTCCGCAACATTGAGCGCCTGGAGTTCAGCGACGGCGTTCACACCGTCAACGAGTTCGTTCCGACGCTTCCGCTCAAGAACCAGCTTCCGCTCGGCACGATCACGATCAGCGGGACGCCGGTCATCGGCAACATCCTGACCGCCACCGCGGCCTTGACCGACCTCGACGCGAAGGCCGGCCTCCAGACCGTGACGAACACCACCTACCAGTGGGAATATCTCGATCCCGCCCGCGCCCAGTGGGTTCCCATCACCGGGGCCATCGCCCCGACCCTGAAGGTGGCCGACTTCGAGGTCGGGTTGCCGATCCGCGTCGTCGCGTCGTTCGTCGACGCCAAGGGGTTCACCGAGAGCGTCGTCTCGGCCCAGACCGCCCTCGTCACCACGGCCCCCGGCGTGAACACGGCGCCCTTCATCGTCCCGCAGCAGGGACAGGTCGGCTTGCCCGACACCATCGTCCTCGACAACGTCCCGGTGAAGCTCTTCCTCCCCGTGACCACCGTCTTCGGCGACGCGCAGACGCCGGCCAACGCCCTCGTCTACAAGGTGACGCTCGCCACGGGCGCCGCGCTCTCGACGGTCGGCCTCACGGCCGACCTGAGCGGCATCGCCACGAACGGCGCGATCCTGATCACCGGCACCCTCAAGGCCGGCGTGACCGGCCCCTTCGACATCCGCGTGAGCGCGACCGATGGCGGGCCGGGCACGCCACTGACCGTCACCGACACGTTCACCGTGACGGTGGTGCATCCCTCGCCGGGGTCGCTCGCCGTGATCAACGGCGCCCTGCAGGACGGCTACATCGCGGGCGCCACGGTCTTCATGGACTCGAACGGCGACGGCCTGCACCAGAGTTTCGAGGCGCAGACGATCACCGATGTCACCGGTCACTTCTCCCTCGCGGGCAAGCCGGGAGCCCTCGTCGCCTTCGGGGGGCCAGGCGCCATCGACGTCGCCACGCTGCTGCCGTTCGACGGCGTCTACAAGGCACCTGCGGGCTCCACCGTCCTGACCCCGCTGACGACCATCCTCAGCCAAGGGCTCGAACAGGGCATGGCGCTGGTCGATGCCCATGCGGCGCTCCGCACGGCGCTCCAGCTCAACACCGGGGTCGACGTCACCCAGATCGACCCGGTCGCGGTCATGTATGATCCGGACCCGGTGCAGAAGGCGCTGGCGATCCACCTGTTCGTGACGAGCACGCAGATCCTGAACACCGTCGCCCTCCTGCAGGCGGCCTCCCCGAACGCCGCCCCGCTCGCCGACATCACGACCCTGCTCCTGTCCGGCGCGGTCTTCGATCTCACCGACCCGGCGACGGTGAAGTCGCTCGTCGACCTGACCGGCCTCTTCGGACCCTTCGCGGACGATGCCGCGAGGATCGTCCTGGCGAGCAACACCCTGCTCGCCGCCAAGGCCGACCCGGCGCTGAGCCCCCTCGACATCCTGACGCAGGTGACGGCGGTCAGCGTCGTCGCCAAGGGGATGACCGCCGACGCGCTGAGCACGGCGTTCAGCCTGGAGGACATGGATTCGGTCGCCAGCCACTTCTCCGGCGCCCTGCTCGCCGCTGAGGTGGCGGACGCGACCCACCGGATCGGGGACGTCAACGGCGACGGCGTCAACGATGCGTCCCATGCCGCGCCCGCCGGCCACGTGGCCCTCGTCGACCCGGTCTCGAGCGTTCAGGAAAATACGAACGTCCAGGGCGGATTGAAGATCGCCGACATCGTCGTCGTCGATGTCGGCGCCTCCGGCGATGTCGTCTCCCTCGCCGGGGCCGACGCGGCCTCGTTCGCCGTGCGGGACGGCCTTCTCGGCAAGGAGCTCTGGTACGTCGGCGCAAACCTCGACTACGAGGGCGGCAAGACGGGCTACGACGTCACCGTCAGCGTGACGAATCCCGTCAATCCCGGTGCTGCCCCCTTCACCGCCGCGATGACGCTGTCGGTCCTCAACGTGAACGAGGCGCCGGTCGCCGTCGCGGACGCCTACACCACCGCCGAGGACCAAGCCCTCACCGTGTCGGCGGCCGATGGCCTTTTGAAGAACGACACCGATCCCGACAACGTCCCCGGCGTCCATCAGGAGCCGATGACCGCGACCCTGGTCTCGACTCCGTCCCACGGAGTACTGACGCTCAATGCCGACGGGTCGTTCGTCTACACGCCCAACGCGAACTTCAATTCCGGCTACGATCCGAACACGAAGCAGATCAATCCCGGACCCGACAGCTTCACCTACACCGTCAGCGACGGCCAGTTGACCAGCGCCCCGATCACGGTGACGCTTGGGGTGTCGCCTGTCGACGACTTGCCGACCGGTTCGCCCGGCTTGGCCGCGGCACTCACCGGCGTCACCAGCGCCACCCTGACGGCCTCCGCCGGAACCCTGGCCGACCTCGACGGGATACCGGCTACGGGGCCGGACGCCGTCGCCTATGCCTGGGCGAAGTCGGCCACGGGTCTCGGCGGCTGGACGGCCGTGGCCGGGACCACCGCGGCGACGCTCGCCCTGTCGGTTCCGCTCGGCGCCGGCACGCCGACCTACTACGAGGCCGTCGCGACCTACACTGATGCCGGCGGGACCCATACCAGCGTCGTCTCCGACACGAAGGCCGAGATCGGCACTCGCTTCAGCGACCTGCTCAGGGATACGGTCGGGACGGGGGCGGCGCTCCAGCCGATCTCCCTCCTGGCCGGCTTGTCCGCGAACGACACCTACGTCGTGACCCATGCCGGCGTGACCGTCATGGAGAACGTCAACGGAGGGACCGACACGGTCGAAACGTCGCTGGCGACCTACGGGCTGGACGCCAACGTCGAGAACCTGTCCACGATCTCGGCGGCCCACGGGGGCAGCGCTGCCGCCGTCGCCTATGCCTGGACGGGCAACGCGCTGGCCAACACCATCACCACCGGGGCCGGTGACGACCGCCTCGACGGCGGGACCGGCGTGGACAGGATGGTCGGCGGCCTCGGCAACGACACCTACGTCGTGGACAACATCGGCGACGTCGTGGTCGAGGACCCGAACGCGGGCACCGACACGGTGGTCAGCGCGATCTCGTACACCCTCGGCGCCAATGTCGAGAACCTCACGCTGACGGGCATCGCCCCGAACGCCGCCACCGGCAACGCCGCCGGCAACGTCCTGACCGGCAACGACGGCAACAACCGGCTCGACGGCGGGGCCGGCGCGGACACGATGGCCGGCGGCCTCGGCAACGACACCTACGTCGTGGACAATGCCGGGGACGTCGTGACCGAGGGCGCGAATGCGGGCACCGACACCGTGCTCAGCGCGGTCTCCTTCACCCTGGGCGCCAACGTCGAGAACCTGACCCTCACCGGCCTCGGCGATACGACCGCCACCGGCAACGACGCCAACAACGTCCTGACCGGCAACGCCGGCAACAACCTGCTCGACGGCAGGGCGGGCGCGGACAGGATGGTCGGCGGCCAGGGCAACGACACCTACAGGGTCGACGATGCCGGGGACGTGGTGGTCGAGACCTTGAATGGGGGCACCGACACGGTGCTCAGCACGATCTCGTACACGTTGAGCGGCGATGTCGAGAACCTGACGCTGACCGGCCTCGGCACCCTCTCCGGCACGGGCAACGGCCTCGCCAACCGTCTCACCGGCAACGACGGCGACAACCGTCTCGACGGCAGAACGGGCGCGGACACGATGGCCGGCGGCCTCGGCAACGACACCTACGTCGTGGACAATGCCGGGGATGTCGTGGTCGAGTCTGCCGGGGCGGGCACGGACGAGGTCGTCAGCTCGATCTCGTACATCCTCGGGGCCAACCTCGAGAAGCTGACCCTGTCCGGCGTCAGCAACCTCACCGGCACCGGCAACGCGGCCGACAACGTCCTGACGGGCAACGTCGGCATCAACCTCCTCGACGGCGGCGCCGGCGCGGACACGATGGCCGGCGGGGCGGGCAACGACACCTACGTCGTCGACAATGCCGGTGACGTGGTCATCGAGAACGCCGGGGCGGGGACGGATACGGTTCGGACGAGCCTCATCTCCTACACCCTCGGGGCGAACGTCGAGAATCTGACCTACACCGGCACGGGCGATTTCACCGGCACCGGCACCGCCACCGCCAACGTCCTCACCGGAGGAGCGGGCGCCGACATCCTGGACGGCGTTCGGAACACCAACGGCGGCTTCGACACCCTCGTGGGTGGGGCCGGCAACGACTCCTACCACGTCCACAACGCCACCGACGTCGTGACGGAGGCGGTCGGAGGCGGAACCGACACGGTCGAGGCCGACGTGTCGTTCAAACTGGCGGCCAACGTCGAGAACCTGACCCTGGTCGGCACCGCCGATATCAACGCCACCGGCAATACCGGCAACAACATCATCACCGGCAATACCGGTGCGAACAGCATGACGGGCGGCACGGGCAGCGACATCTTCGTCTTCGGACAGAATTTCGGGAAAGACATCGTCACCGATTTCACCCCCGGGGCCGCCGCCAACCACGACACGATCGATCTCAGCGCCCTCACGCTGGCGCTGACCGGCACCACGGCGCTGCAGCAATTCGCGTCGTTCCTGAGCACCTACGTGTCCGAGGTGGGCGCCGGCGCGACCGCCCATGCGCAGGTCAAGATCGGCACCGACACGATCGATATGACCGGCGTCCACAAGACGGGCCTGCTCGTCGACGACTTCCGCTTCCACTGAAGGGACGAAGCCGCACGACGTCATCGAAAAGGGGGAGAAGTATGGTGATCCGCAGCATCGTTGCGTCAGGCCGGATGATCCTGCTTCTCGCCGTCCTCATCGCGATCCCGGTCCCCATCGATCTGCGCGGGGCCGGTGCGTGGATGGTGTGGCCCGACCTGTCGGCGCCCGACCTCGCGGACTGGGCTCACCGCGCCTCGGCGCTCACGGCTCCGCTGCTCGACTGGATCCGCGATGTCCTCTCGGATCGGGCCGTGGCGACCTACGCGCCCTTCGCGGGGACGGCGCTCGCCCTGGTCGGGTGGAGCGTCGTGCAGTCGCGCCCGTCACACCGCGCGACGGCCCCCGCCCGTCCACCGAGCCAGGGCGTGTCGGACGCCCTCGCCGCCTGCCGCCCCGCCTTCTGGACCATCGGGATCTTCTCCGCCGTCATCAACGTGCTGGCGCTGACCGGCTCGCTCTACATGCTGCAGGTCTATGACCGCGTGATCACCTCCCGCAGCGTTCCGACCCTCGTCGGGCTGACGATCCTGATGGTCGGCCTCTACGGCATCAACGGCCTGCTGGAATTGCTGCGCACCCGGATCACGAACCGGATCGGCTTTCGGTTCGACCGCCTGCTGCGGGCGCAGGTCTACCGGGCGATGATGATCGTGCCCCTCCGCGCGGCGGGGCGCGGGGAAGGCCACCAGCCGGTGCGCGACCTCGATCAGGTCCGCGGGTTCCTGGCGGGCGCGGGGCCGGCCGCCCTGTTCGACCTGCCCTGGATGCCGATGTATCTCGGCCTCGTCTACCTGCTCCACGTCTGGCTCGGCGTGATGGCGACGGCGGGCGCGGCGCTGCTCGTCATCCTCACCCTCCTCACCGAAGCCCGCAGCCGCGCCCCGACCCGCGCCGCCGCCGCGAGCGGAGGCCGGCTCGCGACCCTCGCCGAGGCCAGCCGGCGCAATGCCGAGGTCGTCCGCGCCATGGGCATGGAGCGGCATCTCTGCGCGGCCTTCGAAGCGGCGAGCGCCCGGCATCTGGCCGACCAGATCCGCGCGCAGGATGTGGTGACGACCATCGGCGCGGTGACGAAGGTGGTCCGCATCGTCCTGCAATCGGGGATGCTCGGGCTGGGCGCCTACCTGACCATCTCGGGCGACGCCACGGGCGGCGTGATGATCGCCTCCTCGATCCTGACCTCCCGCGCCCTCGCCCCGGTCGAGATCGCGATCGCCAACTGGCGCGGCTTCGTCGGCGCCCGGCAAAGCTATGGGCGGCTGAAAGCCCTGCTGGCGACGACGGCCGAGCCGGAGAGCCCGATGGAGCTGCCGCCGCCGAAGGACAGCGTGACGGTCGAGGGCCTGACCCTCGCGGCGCCGGGCCGGACGACGCCCATCCTGCGCAACGTGTCCTTCTCCCTCGAAGCGGGACAGGGGCTCGGCATCATCGGGCCGAGCGCCTCCGGCAAGTCGACCCTGGCGCGGGGGCTCGCCGGGATCTGGCAGGCGCAGGGCCAGGGCTGCATCCGGATCGATCAGGCGTCCCTCGACCAATGGCCGGCCGGGCGGCTCGGCGCGGCGGTCGGCTACCTGCCGCAGGATGTCGAGCTGTTCGACGGCACCGTGGCGCAGAATATCGCGCGCTTCGATCCGGACGCCTCCCCCGACGCGATCCTGGAGGCCGCGCACGCGGCGGGCGTGCACGACCTCGTGTTCCACCTCACGCAGGGCTTCAACACCCCCATCGGCGCAGACGGGCATACCCTCTCGGCGGGCCAGTGCCAGCGGATCGGCCTCGCCCGCGCCCTCTACGGCAACCCGTTCCTCGTGATCCTCGACGAGCCGAACTCGAACCTCGATGCCGAGGGCGAGGCGGCGCTGGCCGACGCCATCGCCGGCATCCGCGCCCGGGGCGGCATCGCCGTGGTGATCGCGCACCGGCCGTCCGTCCTCGCGGCCGTGGACCAGTTGCTCGTCCTGGCCAACGGACAGGTCCAGGCCTTCGGCCCCAAGGACAAGGTCCTCGCCGCCCTCGCGCAGACGGGGACGGTCGCCACGAGCCGCGAGGCGGCGCCCCCCTCGGGGCCCGCCCGCTCTCCCCGCCCCTACGGCCAGACGCCCTGGGCCCAGGGCGTCCGGATGCCCCAGGCCGATCTCGGTCGCATGGGCGCCGTCCTCAACACCGCCGAGACACGCTGATGAGCACCGCCCTCGCCCTCCCGCAGGCAGCGGCCTCGGCCGACACGATCCGGCGCGACACGATCATCGGCTTCGCGACGATCCTCGTCCTCGTCGGCGGCCTGGGATGGTGGGCGTTCACCACCTCCCTCGCCGGGGCCGTCGTCGGCAGCGGCACGGTCGTCGTCGACGGCAACGTCAAGAAGGTCCAGCACCCGAGCGGCGGCGTCGTCGGCGAGATCCGCGTGAAGGACGGGGATTTCGTGAAGGTCGGCGACGTCCTCGTCCGGCTCGACGAGACGGTCACGCGGGCCAACCTGATGGTGGTCGTCAACCAATTGGACGAAATGGCCATGCGGCAGGCGAGGCTGATGGCCGAGCGCGACGACCTCGCGGAGCTGGCGCTCCCGTCCGTCCTGGCGGGCCGGCTCTCCCTGCCGGGGATCGCCGAGATCGTCGCGGGCGAGCGCACGATCTTCCGCAACCGGCGCACGTCCCGCGAGGGGCAGGTCTCGCAGCTTCGCGAACGCACCGCCCAGTTGCGCGAGGAGATCGCCGGCCTGCAGGCGCAGAAGGCGGCCAAGGCGGACGAGATCACCTTGATCCGCAAGGAACTCGACGACCTCGCCCCGCTGGAGACCCAGAAGCTGGTTCCCGCCTCCAAGATGACCCAGCTGCGCCGCGAGGCGACGCGGATCGCCGGAGAGCGCGCGCAGATCATCGCCTCGATCGCGCAATCCAAGGGCAAGATCGCCGAGACCGAATTGCAGATCCTCCAGGTCGATCAGGACATGAAGACCGAGGTCGCCAAGGATCTGCGCGAGACCGAGGGGAAGATCGCGGAGCTGATGGAACGGCGGATTTCCGCCGAGGACACGCTCAAGCGCATCGACATCCGGGCGCCGATGAGCGGCTTCGTGCATCAATCGGTCATCCACACCGTCGGCGGCGTGATCTCACCCTCCGAGCCGATGATGCTGATCGTCCCGGACAACGACATGCTCGTGGTGGAGGCGAAGGTCGCGCCGCAGGACATCGATCATGTCAAAGCCGGCCAAGTCGCCTTCATCCGCTTCCCGGCCTTCAACCAGCGCACGACGCCCGAGATCGAGGGCCGGGTGACGCGCGTCTCCGCCGACGTCCGCAAGGAGGGTGACAATCCCGCCGGGCAGGCGGGCCCCTCGTTCTACGTGGCGCGGATCGCCATCGCCGAGACCGGAGCGATGAAGCGCAAGAGCTTCACCCTCCTCCCCGGCATGCCGGCCGAGGTCCATTTCCAGACGTCGTCCCGGACGGCGATGTCCTACCTGATCAAGCCGTTGCAGGATCAGGTCGCGCGGGCATTCAACGAGAATTGAAGCCGTCGCCGGTTCGAACGGATCGCGACGGGGGGCGATCCCGTTCAGGTCGCCCGTAGGGAGGACGCCCTGTTCACCGCCGCCCAGGCCGCCGCCGCGGAGCGATTCGGCACGCCGAGCGTCCGCAGCACCGCCGTCACGTGGATCTTCACCGTCCCCTCGCCCAGCGAGAGCGAGCGGGCGATCTCCTTGTTGGACCGCCCCGCCACGATCAGGTCGAGCACCTGACGCTGCCGGAGCGTCAGCGTCCCGACGGAGCTTCCGCCGGTCTCGCGCCCGGCCGCATGGCCCCCCGATCCATTCGTGGGCACCGCCTCGATCCGCGTGATGAAGGAGGGAACGAAGACGAAGCCGTCGAGAATCATGCGCAGGGCCTTGACCAGGGCCTCGACGCTCGTGCCCTTGGGCACGAAGCCGTGGACGCCGGCCCGCAGGGAGAGGAAGACATCCTCGCGCCGGACGGAGCCCGAGACCACGATGGTGATCACGTCCGGATGGCATTCCCGGACGGCGGCGAGATTCGCGGGGCCTCCCATGCCGGGCATGGCAAGGTCGAACAGGGCGAGGCGGACTGCCGGCCTCTCCGCCAGGATTTCCAGGGCGTCGTCGTACGAGGCGGCCTGATGCACATGCGCAATGCCGAAATGATCGGTCAGCACGCTCGCCAGGGCGAGACGAAAGAACGGATCGTCGTCAGCGACGACGGCCTCGCCCCCAGTCCGCTCTGTCATCGACATGGTCTTGACGCCCCAGCTCGGTGCCGATTCTATAGATCCTCTTATATAGTGCCACCCGCAACTCTGACATCCGGATCAATGTTTTCTATGTTTAGTATAAGTTAGCTTATACGCTCGATCCGTCCCCGTCACGCCGCCGACATCGCCCGCTCGCGGGCCCGGGCGAGGTGGCGTTCGATCAGGGTCTGCAGATGGGTCCGGTCGAAGGGCTTGCCGACATGGTCGTCCAGGCCGGCGGCGATCAGGGCGCGGACCTGTTCCGGCAGGACATGCGCGGTCATGGCGAGGATCGGCACGTCGCGGATTTCGCTGCGAAAGCCACGGATCAGGCGCGTCGCGGTGATGCCGTCCATCACCGGCATCTCGATATCCATCAGGATCAGGTCGAAGGGTTCGGCCTCGACCAGGGCGACGGCCTCCTGTCCGTCGCAGGCGGTGGAGACCCGGTAGCCCATGGCCACCAGCACCATCTGCGCGATCTCGCGGTTGATCGCGCCATCCTCCACGAGGAGGAGATGCGCCGGCCGCGCCTTCGATGCTCCCGATGGGGGAACCGATGCGCTGGGCGATGGCGGGTCGGGCCGCCGCTGCTCGGCCGGCGCTGCGGGCAGGACCAGTTCGAACCAGAAGGTCGAGCCTTCGCCGTCGCGGCTCTCCAGGCCGATGGTACCGCCCATCGCCTCGATGAGGCCCTTGGCGATGGCGAGGCCCAATCCCGTGCCGCCGAACCGCCGCGTCGTGCTGCTGTCGGCCTGGACGAAGCGGGCGAAGAGCCGGGCCTGGGCGTCCTCGGGAATGCCGATGCCGGTGTCGCGCACGGTGACGCGCAGCGCGATGCCCTCCGGCGTCGCCGTCTGCGTGATCGTGGTGGTGACGGAGCCGGCCTGCGTGAACTTCACCGCGTTGTTGACGAGGTTGAGCAGAACCTGCCGCAGGCGGGTCTTGTCACCGATGACGGCGTGATCGCCCGCCGCATCGCCCTCCATCACCAGGGCAAGGCCCTTGCGCTCGGCGGCGCCGGCGACCAGCGCCACGGTTTCCTCCACGAGGCCGAAGGGCGAGAAGGGGGTGGCTTCCAGGGTGACGCCATCCGCTTCGATGCGGGCGTAATCCAGGATGTCGTTGACCACCGTGGTCAGGACCTCGCAGCCGACCCGCATCTGATCGATGCAGCGCCGCTGCTCCGGGGTGAGGCTGGCATCGTCGCGCAGGAGGTCGCCGAAGCCGACGATGGCGTTGAGGGGCGTGCGGACCTCGTGACTCATCGTGGCGAGGAAGTCGCTCTTGGCGCGCTCGCCGGCCTCGGCGCGGGACTGCGCCGCCTCGGCCCGGTCGCAGGCCTCGGCCAGTTCCGTCGTCCGGGCGGCGACGCGCACCTCCAGATCCGCATTGGCCTGTTCGAGGGCGCGGTCGCGCTCGCTGAGGCGCGCGAGCAGCCTCGTCAGCGCATGCGTCAGTTCGGAAATCTCGAGATACCCGCGCGGTTTGGGCAGCCGGGCATGGGCGGGGGCGTTGCCGATGACGCCGGCCGACCGTGCGAGGGCGCGGAGGGGATCGGCCAGACGCTCGGCGGCCCACCAGCCGAGGAGCGCGAACAGCAGCGCGAAGGCGACGCCGCCAAGCACCAGCCGGTTGATGATCGGATCGGAGATCGACCGCGCGAACTCGACCGGCTGCCGGACCAGGATGGTCCAGGGCAGCGACGGCTTTTGCAGAGAGGGCTGGCCACGGCTCGCGCCGGTGAAGTAATCGCCGCCATCGGGCCAGCGTCCCCGCGCGCTGGCCAGTTCGGCCCCGGCGGCGAGCGCCGACAGGGCCGGCAGATCGGTGTCGATGCGGCGGCCGGTCTGATCGCCGGGGCCGAGGACGACCGTCCCGTCGCCAGCGAGGATCATCAGCTCGACGCTCGGCTCCCGCTTCAGCGCCGTGGCGATGGCCGCCTGGCTCATCTCCCGCATCCAGCTGACGCTGAGATGGCCGCCGACAACACCGACCTTCGCCCCCGACGCGTCGCGGAACGGCATGGCGACGTCCACGAAGCGGTGCGGCTCGCCGTAGGGCAGCGCCGGCAGCCGGGTGGCGAGCAGCTTCGCTTCGTGGATGTCGATGACGGTCGGGGCCTGGATGCCCTGCTGGAACCACGGACGCGCCGCGACGCTCTCCCCCTCCAGCATGCCCCCGCTGCTCGCGAGGACGATGCCGCTGCTGTCGGCGAAGCCGATCCAGGCATAGGCGGGATAGCTCTCGCGCAGGGCATCGACCCAGGTGCGGCGGGCCTCGGGCGTGGTCGCGTTGGTCCGGGCCACGGACGACAGCACGGTCATGTCGCCGAGGCGCTCGGTGATGTTCGCGTCGATGATCTGGCGCAGGTGTTCCGCGAGTTCCGCCGTGTGCGCCTCGGCGCGGATCTGCACCCGCTGGGCGATGAACTGGGACACGACGAGCGTGGCGGCGACGGTGAGGAGCAGCGCCCCACCGGCGAAGACGAGGGCAAGGAGCGTCCGCAACCGCATCGAGACGACCTCGCGTCAGCGACCGGACCGTCTGGCGAAGCAGTCGACCGGCTTGGGATGATCGGAGATCGTGTGATCTTTCCGACCAAGTCGGTCAATGAGTGGCACGCCAATCCTTTATAGGCGGTGTTTCCGCGAAGGTCAGTCCCCAGGCCATCGAAGTCTGCGATGTCCGTGCATCATGGCTCGACAAGACTCAGCCCGAGGCTGGTCTTGTCGAGGCGGCGGATCGCCGCCTGGGTGTACGGGGCCACTTGAGAGCGGCCCCGTCGCCGTCACTTGCCGCTGGGGGCCGCGCCGCTGCCGGTGGCGCCGTTGCCGGTGCTGCCCGAACCGGCGGCGGCACCCGACGTCGAGGTGTTGCCGTTCGGCGTGCTCTGCGCAGCGGCCATCCCGACCGTGCCGGCGAGAACGGCGAGCGCGAGGACCGACGATTGAAGGGTACGGCTGATCATGGCGTGCTCAAATCTTTCTGCCGGGTCATTCCGGTATGACTGAACAACCGAAGGCCTGTGCAGTCGTTCCTTGATCATCCCCCGTGGCCGAGGGCCGGCAGGACATGCCGGCCGAACGCCTCTACGAAGGCGGTCTGGTCGCCGGCGACCTGATGGACGATGATTTCGGCCGGGCCCAACTCCATGAGTTCGGCGAGCCACGCGGCGTGGCGCCCGAAATCCTCCGAGACCCGCACGTAGCCCGGCACGTCCTCGGGCCGCACGAAGCGCGAGGCCGTGTCGAAATCCTCCGGGCGGCGCAGGTCCCAGTTCGCGTCGCCTTCGAGCATGTTGCTCGCCCACTGGGCGTGGGCCTGCGCGAGCGCCTTGGCGGGGTCGGGATCCCAGCACACCTTCGTCTGCATGAAGATCGGCTTGCCCGCGCCGCCGCCCTCGCGGAACGCCTCGAAGACCGGGCGCAGCTTGGCCGGGTCGATGCCCACGGTGACGAGCCCGTCCGCCCAGGTGGCGACCTGGCGGGCGGTCTCCGGCGTCACCGCGCCGGCGATCAGCAGGGGTGGGCGCTCCGGCCGGGAGTACAGCTTCGCGTCGATGACGGTGACGCGCCCCCGGTGGGTGACGGTCTCGCCCTCGAACAGCGCGCGGATCACGGCGGCGCATTCGGCCAGCCGGGCCGTGCGCTCGGCCTTGTCCGGCCAGGGCAGGCCGGTGACGTCCTCGTTGAGGCGCTGGCCGGAGCCGAGGGCGAGCCAGAGGCGCTCTGAGAACATCTCGGACAGGGTCGCGGCCGATTGCGCCAGCACCGCCGGGTGGTGGCGGTAGCCCGGCGCGGTGATGATCCCGAACGGCAGGCGCGTCGTCGCGAGGGCGGCGCCGAGCCAGGACCACGCGTGGCCCGCGTGACCCTGCTTCACGCTCCAGGGGCGGAAATGCTCGGAGGACATGGCGCAGGTGAAGCCCGCCGCCTCGGCCGCCTGGACGTCCCGCAGCAGCGCCGAGGGAGCATGCTGCTCGTGCGAGACGTGGTAACCGATCCGTGTCACGGTGGTGATCTCCTGATCATTCGAGCGCCCGCGAACGCGGTTCAGTTTAGAAAGACTTTGCGAAGCGGGAGCTTAGCCTGTGTTCTGTGCATGAGGGGCCTGCGCGCGCCCGCCATTGTGACGTGAGCCTGTGCAAGATTATCTCGCGTCTGCGAGATTGCTCGTGTCAGCCAATCAGGATGGTTCATGGCCCAGTCTGAAGGGTCTTCCAAGCGCTCATCGGCCGCTGGCGGGTGGGGTGCGCTGAAGAGCTGCGGCAAGCACCTGTTCGGCAGCCGTGCGCCGCTGACGGGAGCCCGCGCCCTGCTGAAGGCCAACCAGCCCGACGGGTTCGATTGTCCCGGCTGCGCCTGGGGCGACCCGGAGCACGGTTCGTCGTTCGAGTTCTGCGAGAACGGCGTGAAGGCGGTCTCGTGGGAGGCCACGGACAAGCGGACGAAGCCGTCCTTCTTCGCCCGCCACACGCTCACCGAGCTGCGGGGCTGGAGCGACTATGCCCTGGAAGGCCAGGGCCGCCTGACCCACCCGATGCGCTACGACGCGGCGAGCGACCGCTACCTGCCGGTGAGCTGGGAGACGGCGTTCGCGGAGATCGGCGAGAGCCTGCGCGGGCTCGATTCCCCCGATCAGGCCGAGTTCTACACCTCCGGCCGCGCCTCGAACGAGGCCGCCTACCTCTACCAGTTGTTCGCCCGCGCCTACGGGACCAACAACTTCCCCGATTGTTCGAACATGTGCCACGAGGCGAGCGGGGTCGCCCTGATCGACGCGATCGGCGTCGGCAAGGGCACCGTGCTCCTCGAGGATTTCGAGAAGGCGGACGCGATCTTCTGCGTCGGGCAGAACCCCGGCACCAACCATCCGCGCATGCTCGGCGACCTGCGCCGGGCGGCCGAGCGCGGCGCGAAGGTCGTGGTGCTGAACCCGGTGCGCGAGCGCGGGCTCGAGCGCTTCGCCGATCCGCAGAACACCGTCGAGATGCTGCGCGGCGCCAGCCAGCCCATCGCCAGCCACTACCTCCAGCCGCGCTCCGGCGGCGACATGGCCGCCTTCCGGGGCATCGCCAAGATCGTGTTCGCCCGCGATGCCGA
>Ga0182229_1000142_pt1 | contig 18325 bp, 15 predicted proteins | sample G6R1MG_32_FD_129663 | JGI IMG/M metagenome (GOLD analysis project Ga0182229, IMG submission 129663) | Miscanthus phyllosphere microbial communities from Michigan, USA - G6R4_MAIN_07NOV2016_LD1 MG | ecosystem: Host-associated > Plants > Phyllosphere > Phylloplane/Leaf | place: USA: Michigan...
CGAGGTGGTCGACCATGTCGATCCCTTCGGCTGCATCATGGCGGGCGACTGGGAGAGGGACGCGCCCTGGCGCAACAAGGGCCGCTCCCGGGCCGCCACCGCGACGGCCGCCTGACGACGCGCTTGCCCCAAGGGCGATCTCAGGCCAGCGGGTTCAGGCTCGCGTTCCGTGGCGGCAGCGGCGCGCGCATGGTGAGGGAGAACCCATCGGGCGAATAATCGGTCGTCACCTCGGCCTGGACCTGGGTGATAAGCACCCGGTGCAGGAGGCGCGAGCCGAAGCCCTGGCGGCGGGGCGGTTGCACCACGGGACCGCCGCTCTCGCGCCAGGTGAGGCGCAACGTGCCGGCGGGGCCGCCGGGCTCCAGATCCCAGGCGACGGTGACGCGGCCGGTGCGGTTCGAGAGAGCCCCGTATTTCGCGGCGTTGGTGGTGAGCTCGTGGATCGCCATGCCCACCGGCACGGCGATGTCGGAGGGCAGGTCGATGGACGGCCCTTCGAGGACGACGCGCCCGTCCTCGCCGCCGGCCTCGGCCACCTCGGCGTAGGGGCGCAACTCGTTGACGAGGAGACCGGTGAGGGAGGCCGTCTGCCACGTCGCCTCGGTGAGCACCGAATGGGTGTGGGCCAGCGATTTGATGCGGCCGACGAAGGCCTCGTAGAAGCTGTCGATGTCGGTCGCCGTCCGCGCGGTCGAGCCGACGATGGCCTGCACCGTGGCCAGGGTGTTCTTCACCCGGTGGTGCAACTCGCGGATGAGCAGGGTCTGCCGCTCCTCCGCAAGGCGCCGGTCGGTCACGTCGGCGACCACGCCGATCAGGCGACGGGGCAGCCGGTCGGGGGCATCGCGCTCGAACCGGCCCGCCATGTCGATGGTGCGCCACGCCCCGTCGGACTTGCGCCGGATGCGCCCGCTGATGTGGAGGTCGCGGTCCTCGCGCAGGGCCGCCGAGATCGCCTTGCGCACCGCCGCCCGGTCGTCGGCATGGAGGATGCCGCTGAGGAACTCGGTCTTGCCGATGGTGCCGTCCTCGGGCGCATGCCCGAAGATCTCGTACATGCGGTCATTCTCCCAGACGGCGTGGTCATCGAGCATGTGCCACTCGAAGATGCCGAGCTTGGCGACCGCCGTCGCGGCGCGCAGGCGGTGGTCGTGGGCCTGCAACTCGCTGCGGGTCTCGATCCGCGTGGTGATGTCCTGCACCACGCCGACCATGCCGCTGACCGCGCCCGCCTCGTCGGTGAGGGCCTGCCCGCTCACCTGCACGACGACGCCGCGCCCCTCGATGGTGAGGCGCGTTTCGAACCGGTAGGGCTCCAGGTTCTCCACCGCCGCCTCGATCAGGCGCGAGACCCGCTCGGGCTCGATGAGGAAGGGCCGCAGCACGCCCCAGGTGACGGAGCGCCCCGGCGGCTGGCCGAGGATGCGCGCGGCCCGGTGAGACAGGGTGAGGTCGCCGCTCGCCCGGTCCCAGCGCCATTCGCCGAGCCCGGCGGCGGCCATGGCGTCGCGGTTCGCCTCGGAATGGGCGGCCTCGTCCGGATCCACCGCCTCGACCACCAGCGTGTCGCCGGAGCGGCGCACGCGCACGTCGATCTCGACCCCGTCCGCCCTCCGCCAGACGCGGATGCCGGAATGGAGGGAAGCCGCATCGGCGGCGAGGTCAGAGACGGGCGCCCCGTCGAGGCTGCCCGAGGGCCGCGCCAGGAGGGCGTGCAGCGCCGGATTGGCCACGAGCACGCTCTCGCCGTCGCCCGCGAGCAGGGCGAGCCCGACCAGCGCCCCGTCGAAGGCCGACCGGCGCGCGTCGATCGCCATGGAATCGTGCTTCACCCTTCCCGTCACGCCAGGAACCCTTGGACGCGCGGCTCTACGGGACTTGAGCGTCCTCAGCCGCCACCAAATCCAGCCACCCCGCGCCCCAAGGATGGGGCTCAAGCGTGGCGGCGGCAAGGCTAGAGGTGTCGCGGACCCGACTTGTCAGCGGGTATTCCGGACGAATTCGAGGTAGGTCGGCCGTCGTCCGGTGGCGATGGCCTTCGCCTCGTAGCGGGTGCCGGGCCAGCCGGGGAAGGGCTGCAGCCAGTCACGGGAGGAGGCCGCCTTCCAGCGCAGGTCCGGGCAGCGGGCGACCCGTGCCAGGGTCCAGCCGGCGTAATCGTCGATGTCGCTGGCGAAGCGGAACACGCCGCCATCCTTCAGGAGGCGGGCGATCTGCGCCAGCGAATCGTCCGAGACGAAGCGCCGCTTGCGCTGACGGCGCTTCGGCCAGGGATCGGGATAGAGCAGGCTGACCTGCCCGAGGCAGGCATCCGGCAGGCGGGCCAGGAGCGGCGCCACGTCGCCGTCGCGGACGCGGACATTGCGCAAGGCGCGCGCCTCGACGTCGGCGAGGAGCTTCACCACGCCATTCACGAAGGCTTCGGCGCCGATGAAGCCGATCCGGGGATGCTGCGCGGCCCGGGCGGCGAGGTGCTCGCCGCCGCCGAACCCGATCTCCAGCCAGATCTCGTCCGGCGGGGTGTCCATCTGCCCGAACAGCGTCCGGGGATCGATCCGGCCGCCGCCCGGCGGCAAGTCGATCCGCAGGGCCGGCAGAAGGGTTTCGAGGCGCGTTTCCTGCGCGTCCCGCAGGCGCTTGCCCTTGCGACGGCCGAAGAAGGCGCGATCCGCCTCCTCCAGGCCGTCCTCGTGTTCACCCTCCGTCGCGGGAGGGACATCCGCCCTCCCGGTCATGGCAGGGTCAGGCGAGGGTCGAGCGGAGCTTGTCGGCGAGGTCGGTGCGCTCCCAGGAGAAGCCACCGTCCGCCTCGGGCGCCCGGCCGAAATGGCCGTAGGCGGCGGTGCGGGCGTAGATCGGCTTGTTGAGGCCGAGCGCCGTGCGGATGCCGCGGGGCGAGAGGTCGATGGCGTCCATCAGGACGGCTTCGAGCTTGGCCTCGTCCACCTTGCCCGTGCCGTGCAGATCGACGTAGATCGACAGCGGCTTGGAGACGCCGATGGCGTAGGAGAGCTGGATCGTCGCCCGCGAGGCGAGGCCGGCGGCCACCACGTTCTTGGCGAGGTAGCGGGCGGCGTAGGCGGCCGAGCGGTCCACCTTCGTCGGGTCCTTGCCGGAGAAGGCGCCGCCGCCATGCGGGGCCGCGCCGCCGTAGGTGTCCACGATGATCTTGCGGCCGGTGAGGCCGCAATCGCCGTCAGGACCGCCGATGACGAACTTGCCGGTCGGGTTGACGTGCCAGACAGTGCCCTCGTTCACCCAGCCCTGCGGCAGGGCCTTGAGGATGTAGGGCTCCACGATGGCGCGGACGTCGGCCGAATCGAGGTTCTCATCGAGGTGCTGGGTGGAGAGCACGATCTGCGTGACCTCGAACGGGCGGCCGTTCTCGTAGCGGACCGTCACCTGGCTCTTGGCGTCGGGCCCGAGCTTGGCGGCATCGCCCTGCTTCGCCTTGCGGGCGTCGGCGAGGTCCTTGAGAATCTTGTGGGCGTAGAAGAGCGGAGCCGGCATCAGCTCGGGGGTCTCGTCCGAGGCGTAGCCGAACATGATGCCCTGGTCGCCGGCACCCTCGTCCTTGTTGCCGGCCGCGTCCACGCCCTGGGCGATGTCGGCGGACTGCGCGTGCAGGTAGATCTGCACCTCGTTGTTCTTCCAGTGGAAGCCGTCCTGCTCGTAGCCGATGTCCTTCACGGCTTCGCGGGTCAGCTCCTCCAGGTCCTTGAAGGTCACCGAATCGGGGCCACGCACCTCACCGGCGATGACGACGCGGTTCGTGGTCGTCAGGGTCTCGACGCCGAGGCGGGCCTCCGGCATCGCGGCGATGTAGGCATCCACGACGGTGTCGGAGATGCGGTCGCTCACCTTGTCCGGGTGCCCTTCGGACACCGATTCGCTGGTGAAGAGGTAATTCGAACGCGCCATCGGTTCTCTCGTCGCCTAAAGGTCGCGGGCGTTCGGCCCTCACGGCTCCGCACCCTTACGGTCGGGCTTTTCCCATCCGCCCGAGAAAGGGTCAAGACGATCCGACGAACCCGTTCGTTATAAAGGACGAGTGTGGCGTCTTCAGCCGCGCAAGCGCCTTTCGAGGACGTGGACGGCCGCGGCGATGTCGCGCCGCGTTTCGTCCGGGAAGGATTCGTTGATGTGCCGGCCCACGAGGTCGGCGAGGCCGGTCAGACCTCCCTCCGTGTAGGGCACCTGGGCGTCCTCGGCGAACCCGTCCGGCCCCTCCGCGCCGTTCGGCATGCCCCGGAAGAAGTACTCCATCGGCACGCCGATCATCCGGGAGAAGATGTCGAGATGGACCGCACTGATGCGGTTGGTCCCCTTCTCGTATTTCTGAAGCTGCGCCGCCGACATGCCGAAGCTTTGTGCGACCCGGCGCTGTGTCAGCGAGGCCTTCCGCCGCTGCTCGGCAATGCGCTGACCGATGTAAACGTCGCGCTGGTCCGTCTTCTGGCCTGCCATCGAGAAACTCTCAGACCTCCTGACTGCTTCCGGACCCGCACGCCGACGCGCGAGCTCCGACAAGCTTAGCCGCGGGCTGACAATTTGTCACGGCGCCGGCCGTCGCAGCATGCACCGACCCCGCAAACAGCGCCGATGGCCGCGAATGTCTCCAGGATGGGCTTATCCCGCATCCCGTCAAGCGACGGCCGCAAAATGCTCCACCGCCACCCTGCCGACCCGGCCGGTCGCGGTGGCTTCCGCCTCCGGCGCGAGCACCGGAGGTTGTACCCAGGTCCCGGCGTCGATGGCGGCGAGCCGGGCGTCGATCTCCTGCATCACGTAGCGGGAGAACGGATAGACGTGCAGGTAGATCACGATGTTCGTGACCACCGCCTCCAGGGCGGCGGGGTTGCGCCGGGCGGTCTCGGCGAAGACGCTCCAGGCGAGCTTGGCGAGGTCCGGACGGCGGACGGAGACCCGCCACATGATCCGCGTGAGGGAGGCGAGATCCTTCGCCACCACGCCCCAGTGGATGCGCTGCGCCGCGAATCGCGGGCGGTTCAGGCGCCGCCCCGTCTCGCGCACCCGGGCGAAGAACGCGTTCGGCTCGTAGATCTGCTCCAGGACACCGCGATAATCGGCCAGAACGTCCCGCTGCGGGCGTGAGGTCACGAAGTTCAGCCCCTGGGTGCACTGGTCGCCCTGGTCGGCGGTGGTCTCGGCGTAGTTCGCGTAGAGCCGCCCCTCGCGCCGCAGCCGCCGGGAGAGCTGCGTGTTCGGCAGCGCGAACAGCAAGCCGACCATGGCGATGGGGATGCCCGTGTCGGCGATGCAGGTCGCCATGGCGCGGGTGATGCTGTCCTTCTCGCTGTCGAAGCCGACGATGAAGCCCGCCGTCACGAACATGCCGGCCTCGTAGAGCTTGTGGACGCTCTCCGCGATGGACCGGCGGGTGTTCTGCTTCTTCTGCGTCTGGATCAGCGTCGCCTCGTCCGGCGTCTCGATGCCGGTGAACAGGGCGAAGAAATTCGCCCGGCGCATCAGGTCGAGGAGTTCGTCATCGTCCGCGAGGTTGAGGGAGGCCTCGGTCGAGAACTTGAACGGGTAGCCGTGCGCCTCCTGCCACGCGATCAGGTGGGGCAGGAAGAGCTTGATCGCCTTCTTGTTGCCGATGAGGTTGTCATCGACGAAGTCGACATGGCCGCGATAGCCGAGGGCGAAGAGGCGGTCGAGTTCGGCCAGCATCTGCGGCGCGGTCTTGGTGCGCGGCGAGCGGCCGTAGAGCTCGATAATGTCGCAGAACTCGCAGGTGAACGGGCACCCGCGCGAGAATTGCACGCCGATATACAGGTAGTGGCTGAAGGTCAGCAGATCGAAGCGCGGGATCGGGCTCGTGGTCACGTCGGCCGTGAACTTCGCGGCGGTGAAGCGGCCCCGGCGCTCGCCGCGCTCCCAGGCAGCAACAAACTCGGGCAGGATTCCCTCGGCCTCGCCGGCCACGACGAAATCGGCGCGGTCGTACACGTCCGGCGTCGAGGTCGGGGCCGGGCCGCCGACGCAGACCGGCGTGCCGAGCGACCGGCAGCGCTCGATGATGCCCAGGCAATCCGGCTCCTGCGGCAGCATTCCGCCGGTCATCACGAGGTCGGCGGCGCGGATCGCCTCGTCGGTCAGGGGTTCGCAATTGGCGTTGATGAGGGTGATCTGCCACGTCTCCGGCAGCATCGCGGCCAAGGTTATCAGGCCCAGCGGTGGCGCGGCGGCGCGGGCGCCCTGGATCTCCATGGCCTCCTTGAAGTTCCACATCGAGTTTTCGTAGAACTTTGGAAACACGAGCAGAACCCGCGGAGCCGTGTTCACATCCGACTTACGGTTCATCAACGCCTCGCAACCTTAGCCGGCAGAATTAAATCCATCGGCATCATAGCACCCTTACGGGAAACCTGCGCTGCAATTGAGGCCGATTTGCGCGGGCGCCCTACTCCGCGAGCCGCAGCCGCTCGGGCTGCGCGCCGTCCGCGTCGGTGAAGCCGTAGCGTCGGGCGAGGTCCCCGGCATGGAGCACCTGACCGGCGAAGGCCGACACGCCCGGATCGGCGGCGAGCGCCGCGAGCGCCCGGCCGGCATAGAGCGGCGTCTCGCCGGGCGGGTGCTCCTCGTCGATCTCCCGGGCGCGCTCCGTCGCCACCGCGCCGGGCGAGAGGCCGAGGGCGGTCACGCCGTGGGGCCCGAGTTCCCGGGCGAAGGCCAGGGCGAGGCGGTTCTCGGCGGCCTTGGCGGAATCGTAGAACACGTCGCCGAGATAGGCGTCCGCCGTCCCGAAGGAGACCAGGGCGAGGAGGCCCGAACGGGCGGCGACCATGGCCGGCGCCACGGCGCGGGCGAGGAGCAGAGCCGGCACGGGACCGGCCTGCATCAGCCCGAGATAGGGCTCGGCCGAGCGGCGCCAGAACGGTGTGCCCCAGGCGGTGCCGTCGGCGTAGCGCTCGCCGTCGAAACCCTCGTTTCCGCCCCAGACGGCGCTGGCCACGACGTCGATCCGGCCGAAGCGCCGGAGCACCCAATGGACCATCTCGTCCGTCGCCCGCTCGGAGCGGTGGTCGCAGAGGTAATGGTGCCCCCGCCCCCCGGCGAGGTCGACCATGCGGGCGGTGTCCTCGATGGCCTCGCTGCGCATCTCGGTGCGCGGCCCGGTCTCGCTCGACCGGGCGGTGACGATGACGGTCGCGCCGCCCTCCCCCAGGGCGCGCGCCAGCCCCCGCCCGATACCCCGCGAGGCGCCGGCCACGAGACAGACCTTGTGGGAGAGATCGGGCGCGGCCACGGCTCAGGCCGGCTTGGCGCGCGACAGGAAGGCTTGCAGCCGCTGCTGTGATTCCGGCGATTGCAACTGCGCGTCGAAGGCCTTGGCCTCCGCCTCCAGGGCGGCTTCCACCCGCTCCCGGTCGCCCCGGATCAGCCTGCGCGAGGCGGACAGCGCCCCCTGCGGCAGGGCGGCGAGGCGGGCGGCCTGCGCGAGGGCATGCTCCACCACCATGTCGGCGGGCATCACCGCGTTGACGAGGCCGAGGGCGTGGGCCGCATCGGCATCGAGGGTTTCGGAGAGGAGCAGCAGTTCCGTGGCCTTCAGCCGCCCGACCCTCAGGGGCAGGAGGTAGCTCGACGCGGCCTCCGGCACGAGGCCGAGTTCCACGAAGGGCATCCGCAGCCGCGCCACCGGGCTGGCATAGACGAGGTCGCAATGGAGCGTCAGCGTCGCGCCGATGCCGACGGCGATGCCGTCCACGGCGGCGACCATCGGGGTGTCGGTGCGGGCCAGTTGGCGGATGAACCGCAGGGCCGGTGCGTCGCTGAAGCCGTTCCGCGCCTGGCCCAGGAAATCCGCGAGGTCGTTGCCGGCGCTGAACACCCCCGGCTGGCCGGCGAAGACGACGGCGCGGATCGCCGCCGAGGCGTCGGCCTCTTCGAGCGCCCCGCGCATCGCGTCGTACATCGCGCCGGTCAGGGCGTTCTTCTTCTGCGGCCGGTCGATGACGATGAGGCGGACGCCGTTCTCGCCGTCGCTGATCGTGATGGGGTCGGTCATGGCCGGGTCCTCAAACGGCGAGCGCCAGGGCGGCATCCTCGGTGAAGGCGCCCCCGGCCAGCACCGCCTCCTCCAGGCCGGACACGGCCGGCAGCAGGTTCTCCGCGTAGAAGCGGGCGAGCGCGATGCGGGCGCGGTGGGCGGGATCGGTCTCGCCGCCCTTCAGCTCCGCCGCCGAGGCGAGGGCCGCGCGGGCATGGCAGGCGCCGCCGAGCGCCAGCCCGAACAGGCGCAGATACGGCGCCGCCCCCGCGAGCGCCGCCTCCGGCCGGTTCGAACCAAGGGCCGCGAGTTGGTGGCTCGTCGCGCGGTCGAGGGACTCGATGGCGGCGCGCAGGCGGGGCGCCATCTGGCCGAAGGCCGGGTCCGCGTTCTTGAGCAGGCCCTCGGCGGCCCGGCGCATCCACGCGATCTGCGACCGCGCCGTGGCCCCGCCGTTGAGCGGCAGCTTGCGGGCGGTGAGGTCGATGGCCTGGATGCCGTTGGTGCCCTCGTAGATGCCGAGGATGCGGGCGTCGCGCATGAACTGCGCCGCGCCGGTCTCCTCCACGAAGCCCATGCCGCCATGGACCTGCACGCCGAGCGAGGCGACCTCGTTGGCGATGTCGGTGGAGAACGCCTTCGCCACGGGGGTGAGGAGCGAGGCCCTGTCATGGGCGGCCCGCCCCTCCGGCCCGTGCGCGGCATCAAGGGCGGCCGCCGTGAGGAAGCAAAGGCTGCGCGAGACCGCCGTGTAGGCCTTCATGGTGAGCAGCATCCGCTGCACGTCCGGGTGGGCGATGATCGGGCTGGTGGCCTCGGCGGCGCCGATGGCCTTCCCTTGGCGGCGCTCGGCGGCATAGGCCAGCGCCTTCTGCGTTGCGGCCTCGGCCACGCCGACACCCTGCACCCCGACGCCGAGGCGGGCCGCGTTCATCATCGTGAACATGCAGGCCAGCCCCTTGTTAGCCTCACCGATCAGCCATCCCGTGGCCCCGCCATTGTCGCCGAAGGCCATGGAGCAGGTCGGCGAGGCGTGGATGCCGAGCTTGTGCTCGATGCCGGAGCAGCGGAGATCATTGAGCGACCCGTCCGGCAGCACCTTCGGCACGAGGAACAGGGAGATGCCCCGCGTGCCCGCCGGCGCATCCTTCAGCCGGGCGAGGACGAGGTGGACGATGTTCTCCGCAAGGTCGTGCTCGCCATAGGTGATGTAGATCTTCGAGCCGGTGATCCGGTAGCGGCCGTCGCCGACCGGCTCCGCGCGGGTGCGCAGCAGGGCGAGGTCCGAGCCCGCCTGCGGCTCGGTGAGGTTCATGGTCGCCGGCCATTCGCCCGTGACGAGCTTTTCCAGGTAGCGCGCCTTCAATTCGTCCGAGCCGTGCGCCGCCAGCGCCTCGATCCCGCCCTGCGTCAGCAGCGGGCAGAGGCCGAAGGAGAGGTTCGCCGCGCTCCACATCTCGGTGCAGGCCGCCTCGATGGCCTTGGGCAGGCCCTGGCCGCCATGGTCCGCATCGGCCGAGAGGCCGTTCCAGCCGCCTGCGGTGAAGGTGGCGTAGGCCTCGCGCCAGCCCGGCGGCGTGGTCACGCGGCCGTCCTCGAAGCGCGTCCCGTGCCGGTCGCCGACCCGGTTCAGGGGCGCCAGCACGTCGGCGGCGATACGCCCGGCCTCGGTGAGGATCGCCTGCGCGTCGTCCGGATCGACCCCCTCCAGCCCCGAGACGTGGCGCAGGGTGAAGAGCATTTCGGAGACGGGCGCGCGGTAGCTCATGGACGTGTCCTCACCTTGTCTCCGGCCTTCCCTGGTTTGACCCCGCCACGCTGCCGGCGCTAGGGCGGGTACGGTCTCAACCCACGGGGCGGCGCGATGCCGCCGGAGATGGCATCCCGCATGAGCAATCCGGGGTCAACGGTCCCGGCCGAAACACGGCTGCTGGCCGCCGACGCGGCGGGCATCGCGGAGGCGGCGGCGCTGCTCCGCGCGGGGCGCCTCGTCGCCTTCCCGACGGAGACGGTCTACGGGCTCGGCGGCGATGCCACCGATCCGAACGCGGTGGCCGGCATCTACGCGGCCAAGGCCCGTCCGAGCTTCAACCCGCTGATCTCGCATGTCCCGGACGCCGAAGCCGCTCGCGCGCAGGGCGTGTTCGGAGAGGAAGCGAACCGCCTCGCCGACGCCTTCTGGCCCGGCCCCCTCACCCTGGTCGTGCCGGCCTCGGCCGGGACGCGGGTCTGCGAACTGGCCCGCGCCGGGCTGCCGAGCGTCGCCCTGCGCGTGCCGGGCAGCGAGGCCGCCCGCGCCCTCCTCGCGGCGTTCGGCCGCCCGGTCGCCGGGCCTTCGGCCAACCGCTCGGGCCGGGTGAGCCCGACATGCGCCGCCCATGTGCTCGAAGACCTGAATGGCCGCATCGCGGCGGTGCTCGACGGCGGCGACACGCGGGTCGGGCTGGAATCGACGGTGGTCGCCTGCCTCGGCGGGCGGGCACGCCTGCTCCGGCCGGGGGGCATCACCCGCGAGCGCCTGCGCGACGTGCTCGGCTACGACCCCGAAGGCCCGGAGGCCGCCGATACCCACGCCCCCGTGGGGCCGGGGCTTCTGGCCTCGCATTACGCGCCGAACGCGGCGGTACGCCTCGACGCCACGCGGATCGTCCCCGGCGAAGCGCTGATGCTGTTCGGCGCCTTCCGGCCGGAGGGCCATGACGCGGCCCGCGCGGTGGTGAACCTCAGCGAGGCGGGCGATGCCACCGAGGCGGCGGCCCGTCTCTTCGGGGCCCTGCGCGATCTCGACGCCTCGGGCGCGGCGACCATCGCAGTGGTGCCGATCCCGCCCGAGGGTCTCGGCGAGGCGATTCGCGACCGGCTGGGAAGGGCCGCGGCGCCCCGCTGATTTTTTTGTGGAACAGAAAGGCTGCCGGCCCGTTCATATGACAGGAAGGCCACTCAGCCCCCATACGGCCTTCAACCTTTCGAGGCTCGGAGAAATCCGAGCCTTTTCTTTTGGCCTTAGGCCAGCTTCGCCGCGATGCCGGCGACGTGGCGGCCCTGGAACCGGGCGCCGTCCAGTTCGATCGGGCTCGGCTGACGCGAACCGTCGCCATCGGCCAGGGTGCTGGCGCCGTAGGGCGTGCCGCCCTTCACCTGCTCCAGACCGGCCTGGCCCTGGAAGGCGTAGGGCAGGCCCACCACCACCATGCCGTGGTGGAACAGCACCGTATGGAAGCTGGTGAGAGTCGTCTCCTGGCCGCCGTGCTGCGAGGCGGTGGAGGTGAAGACCGAGCCGACCTTGCCGACCAGCGCGCCCTTCATCCACAGGCCGCCGGTCTGGTCGATGAACTGCTTCATCTGCGAGGCCATGTTGCCGTAGCGGGTCGGCGTGCCGAAGATGATCGCGTCGTATTCGGGAAGCTCCGCCACCGTGGCGACGGGCGCCTGCTGGTCGAGCTTGAAGTGGTTCTGCCGGGCGACCTCTTCCGGCACCAGTTCCGGCACGCGCTTCACGACGACTTCCGCGCCGGTCTCGCGGGCACCCTCGGCGACGGCGTAGGCCATCTGCTCCACGTGGCCGTAGGTCGAGTAGTAGAGCACAAGGATCTTGGCCAAGGCGATGACTCCTCCGCTGGGCGCCGTAGCGGCGCGATGCCGCTCACATCGCCCGTCCCGCCGCTTGCAGGAAGCCCATCCCGTGCAAGAATGACCTTGCAGGATTGCAAGGAGCCACGATGCAGGCCGGCTGGGACGATTTCCGTTTCGTGAAGGCGGTGGCCGATGGGCACGGTCTGACCGGCGCCGCCGAGGCCCTGGGCATCGACCATTCCACCGCGTTCCGGCGGCTCGGCGCCATCGAGAAATCGCTGGGCGCGCGCCTCTTCGAGCGGCACCGGAGCGGCTACACAACGACCGCCGCCGGCCAAGCGATGCTCGATGTCGCGACGCGGATGGAAGCCGACATCGACGGCTTCGCCCGCGAGGTCGTCGGGCAGTCGGACGCGATGGTCGGGGAATTGCGGATCACCGCCCCGACGAGCTTCGCGGGCACGTTCCTCATGCCGATCCTGGCCGAGTTCTCCCGCCGGCACCCGGCCGTGCGGCTTCAACTGATCCTCGCCGAGGAAACCCTCAACCTGTCCCGCCGGGACGCCGACGTGGCCCTGCGCGCCAGCCGGGGGCCGGACGAAACCCTCGTGGGCCGCCGCCTGACCGGCGTGGGCTGGGCCCTCTACGGCACGGCTGACCGGTCTTACGGACCGCTCGCGGAGGAAAGATGGGTCGGGCTCAGCGAGAGCGTGGCCGGTGGGTTGTTCGCCGGCTTCGTTCATCGGCGGACGGCGCCGGAGCGCGTCGTCCTCTGCTTGAACGGCGTGGCCGGGCTGCGGGAGGCCATCACCGCCGGCATCGGCATCGGCCCCCTCCCCTGCGCGGAGGGCGACGCCGATTCCCGTCTCCAGCGTCTCGGCGGCCTGGAACCCGAACTGCACACGGACCTGTGGCTGCTGACCCATCAGGACCTGCGCCGCTCGGCGCGGGTCCGTGCCCTCATGGATCACGTCGCGGCGGCGATTCAGCCCCTGCGGCCCCTCTTCGAGGGAAGGGCGGTCAGTTCTTGATTTCGAGGATCTCGACGTCGTTGCCGTTCACCTCGACCACGTCGCCGACGCTCTTGCCGGTGATGGCGCGGGCCAGGGGCGCGACGTAGGAGATCGAGCCCTTGTGCGGGTCGGCCTCGTCCTCGCCGACGATGCGGAAGGTCTGCTTGGTTTCCTTGCCGGAATCGTCCTCGCGCACGATCGTCACGGTGGCGCCGAAATGCACCGTGTCGCCGGCCTTCGGTTCCACGAGCTGCGCCGTGTTCTTGCGCGACGCCCAGTAGCGCAGGTCGCGCCCGATGCGGGAATCCTCGGCCTTGTCGGTCGGGTCCAGCGACGCGACCTCCTTCTCCAGCCGCGCGACCTCGGCCTCGATTTGCGCAAGGCCTTCGGGCGTGACGAAGTTGGTGTGAGGCGAGATGGGGCGGTCGGGAAGGTTCTCGAACGCTTCCCCGCCCTCGGGCTCTTTGACGAATGCGACGCTCATAAAAAGATCAACCGGTTCGCTACGGTGACGGTTCCAACGCGCTTGCGAATCCCGGATCAGGCGATCTTCACGACCGTGCGACCACGCACCTGCCCGGCCAGGATCGCCTCGCCCAGCCGGCCGACCTCGTCGAAGCCGACGGTGCGGGTCATGGAGGCGAGCTTGTCGAGATCGAGGTCGCGGGCGATCCGTGCCCAGGCCGCGCGGCGCTTCGTCTGGGGCGTCGTCACGCTGTTGATGCCGAGGAGCGAGACACCGCGCAGGATGAAGGGCGCGACCGATGTCGGCAGGTCCATGCCCTGCGCGAGGCCGCAGGCCGCCACCGCGCCATCCGCCTTGGTCATCGCCAGGACGTTGGCCAGCGTCGCGGAGCCCACCGCATCGATGGCCGCCGCCCAGCGCTCCTTGCCGAGCGGGCGGCCGGGCTTCTCCAACTCGGCCCGGTCGAGGATCTCGGCGGCGCCGAGGCCCTTCAGGTAATCCGTCTCGCCGGCCCGGCCGGTGGAGGCGATGACGTGCCAGCCGGCCCGCGCGAGCAGCGCCACCGCCACCGAGCCGACGCCGCCCGAGGCGCCCGTCACCAGAGCCGGCCCGTCGGCAGGGGTGACGCCGTGGGCATCCAGGGCCATCAGGGAGAGCATCGCCGTATAGCCCGCCGTGCCGACCGCCATGGCCTGCTCCGGCGTCAGGCCCTCCGGCAGGGGCACAAGCCAGTCGCCCTTCACCCGCGCCTTCTCGGCATAGGCGCCGAGATGCGTCTCGCCGACGCCCCAGCCGGTGAGCACCACCTGATCGCCGGGCTTGTAATCGGGATGGTCCGAGGCCTCGACCGTGCCGGCGAAATCGATGCCGGGGATCATCGGGAAACGGCGGACCACGGGTGAGCGGCCGGTCAGCGCGAGGCCGTCCTTGTAGTTCAGCGTCGAGTGGCCGACGCGGACGGTGACGTCGCCGTCCATCAGGTCGGCCTCGTCGAAGTCGCGGAAGGCAAGGCTCTGCCCGCCCTCGGTCTTGTCGACAACCCACGCCTTGAACGTGCCCATCGCCTGCTCCTCCCGTCGATGACGGGGAGGTACGCCGCAGGTCGCCGGAATCAAGACGGCCCGGATGGTCGATCCGGGCCGCGCGTCACTCAGTAACCGTCGTAGATGCTGCCCCGGGAGAAGCCGAGGCCGACGCCGATATCCGCCGAGCTGGCCCCGGTGATGCCGAACGCGTCCGGGATCGAGCCGACGAGCGGGCCGCCATAGCCCGGGCCGTAACCGCCGTAGCCCCCATAGCCGCCGCCGACCGGCACCCAGCCCGCCCGCGCCGGGGCGACCTGCACCCGGCGGCTGACGGTGGCGTATTCTGGCGGGTAGGTCTCCGGTACCGTCTCGGCCGGGCGGACCAGCACGGTGCGCTGGCGGAGGGCGAAGCGCGGCGGGGTGACGACCCAGCAGCCGATCAACTCGCCGCCGGGGCCACGGCTCGTCTGCCAGACGCGGCCGCCGGGGGCGACCATCACCTGCTCCTGCACCGTGTCGTAGACCGGTGGGATGGTGCGGTAGACGGTGCGCGGGGGGCGCACCAGCACGTTCTGCTGCACCGTATCGAAGACCGGCGGGGTCGTGGCGTAGCGGTAGCACCCGCCACCGTAGCAGCCGCCGGCCATGGCCGGGGCGGCGAAGAACAGGCCGCCCAGGGAGGCGGCCATCAGGACAGTCTTGGCGACCGGCGCGGTCATCGCTGCGAACCTCTTGAAGCGTGGGACAATCCGGGCCGCGGAGATTTCCGCGCCCTACGCTCAACGAGGAAAGCAGTATCCCGAGCTTCGCAGCAACCGAGATCCTGAATCACAGTAAAATTAATCTATGGGCCGAACTGCGTAGAACCGTCCGATTCGTTCGTTAACTGTTGTTCGCGCTTTCGCGGAACCAACTGAACTTGCACCCCGGCGGCAAACAAAAACCCCCGCCGGCTCGCACCGGCGGGGGTTGTGTCGCGCAACTCTCAAGCCGGCTCAGGTCTGGCCGGGCTTCAGGCCGTAGAAGATGTGCCGGCCGATCACGTCGAGCTTTCGCATCCGGCGCGACCAGCCCGGCCTCACGTAATCGGCGTGATAATGGGTCGCCCCGCCGACCTCCGCGACGTAGGTCCGCCCTTCCAGGACGGAGCGGGCGACGCGGGTGGCGTTGGACCAGGCCGAGGCATCGCTGATGCGCAGGGACTTGCCCTCGCAGGCGAAGGAGAACTGGCAACCCATGTAATGGTGCCGGTTCTGATAGACGACCCCGCAGATGCTCTGCGGATAGAGGCCACTCTTCACCCGGTTGAGCACCACCTGGGCGACGGCGGCCTGCCCGGTCTCGGATTCGCTGCGGGCCTCGAAATACACCGCCTCGGACAGGCAGCGCTGCTCCTTGTCCTGGGCCTCCGGGTCGATCAGGTCGGCGTAGCGGCTGCGCGCCTCGTCGGTCGGCGCCGCCTCGATCTCCGCGCCGCTGCGCAGGGGATAGTCGGGCATCACGAGGCTGGCGGCGGTGATCTCCACGGGGATCGCGTCCGCCGGGGCCGGGGTGGTGGACGACAGGGCGACCGCCTTCGGCACCGCCGGGGTCGAGCCGTCGAAGCGGTTGCCGTCCTCGTCGTCGGTCCGGTCGGCGGTGGCCGCGCCCGTGGATTGAGCGGTGCCGGCCCCGGTCGTCAGGCCGAGATCCGCGACAGGCATGAAGCCGGAAGTCGGCTCGGCCTCGGAATCCCATACGGCGGAGCCGGTGGTGATCATGCCGCTGACGCCGCCGGTCACGTCGCCGAACAGCATGGCGAGGCCGGATTCGCGGGTGAAGGCGATGGGTTCGGGCCGCTGGGGATCCTCGCCGATCCGCCGGATGGCCGCGCCGATCAGCGCGGTGCCGGCGGGCATGGCGGGCACGGCCCGGCGGACATCGGCGGCGCCGAGCACGCCGGAGCCCACGGTGCTCTCGGTGCCCGCGCTCGCGGTGAAGGAGACGAGCAACCCGAGCCCGGCCATCCACGGCGTGAACACCGCCGACAGCCAGCGCAGGTGGGTCTCCTGTTGCACTCGTCTCGTCGCCACGCCCTGCCGACCCGTTCCGATGTGCCGCACTCGCCACGCTGCCCGCCGATGGCGGCGGCAAGTGGCCCTCACGAAATTTATCGGGCGGGATGGTTGACCGGTGGTTAACGGGCCGGGCGCACGGCGCCGATACGAAAAAGGGGCGGCCTTTCGGCCGCCCCCTTCGGGTCTCGCAAGGGTGGATCGATCACTCGGCGGCGGGCGGAAGGCCCTCGACCGGATCGATGCCGCTCTCCGTCTGGCGCTGCTGCAGGATGAGGGTGTCCCGGCGGCGGGCCACCGAACGGATGTCGGCGACGAGCGAACCGGTGCCGGCCGGGATGAGCGAGCCGACGATGACGTTCTCCTTCAGCCCCTCCAGGGTGTCGACCTTGCCGTTGACGGCGGCTTCGGTGAGCACCCGGGTGGTCTCCTGGAACGAGGCCGCCGAGATGAACGACTTCGTCTGCAGCGACGCCTTGGTGATGCCGAGCAGAACCGGCACGCCCTGGATCGGCTTCTTGCCCTCGGCAATCAGCTTCTCGTTGAACTCGGCGAGTTCGGTCCGGTCGATCTGGTCGCCCGAGAGGATGTCCGAGTCGCCGCCATCGGTCACTTCGACCTTCTGCAGCATCTGACGGACGATCACCTCGATGTGCTTGTCGTTGATCGACACGCCCTGCAGCCGGTAGACCTCCTGGATCTCGTTGACGAGGTAAGCGGCAAGCTCCTCCACGCCCTTGATCGCCAGGATGTCGTGCGGGGCCGGGTTTCCGTCGACGATGTAATCGCCGAGCTCGACCACGTCCCCGTCCTGCAGGTGGATGTGCTTGCCCTTCGGGATCAGGTACTCGACCGCCTCCGAGCCGTCATGCGGCGTCAGCGTGAGCCGACGCTTGTTCTTGTAGTCGCGGCCGAACGCGATGGTGCCCGACTTCTCGGCGATGATCGCCGCATCCTTCGGGCGCCGGGCCTCGAACAGCTCCGCCACCCGCGGCAGACCGCCGGTGATGTCGCGGGTCTTGGCCGAGTCGGTGGAGACGCGGGCGAGGATGTCGCCGGCCTTCACCTTGGCTCCCGGATCGTAGCCGATGATGGCATCGACCGGCAGCGCGTAGCGGGCATCCGCGCCGCGCGGCAGCTTCACGGCCTTCCCGTCCTTGTCGACCACGACCATCGAGGGCTTCAGGTCGGAGGTCCGGGCGGACCCGCGCCAATCCACCACGACGCGCTTGGCGATACCCGTCGACTCGTCGGTCGTCTCGGTCATCGACTGGCCGTCGTAGAGGTCCTCGTAGGCCACGATTCCATCGACTTCGGTGAGGATCGGACGGGTGTAGGGGTCCCACTCGGCGATGCGCTGGCCGCGCTTGATCTTGTCGCCCTCGTCCACGCGGACACGGGCGCCGTATTGCAGGCGGTGGACCGCCCGCTCGACCCCGTCCGCGCCGACGATGACCACCGCCACGTTGCGGCCGGTCGCGACCAGATCGCCGTCCGAGTTCTTCGCGAGAGCCCGGTTGCGGATCTTGATCGTGCCCTCGAAGCTCGACTCGATGAAGGACGAGTCGGCGATCTGGGCGGCGCCGCCGATGTGGAAGGTACGCATCGTGAGCTGCGTGCCCGGCTCGCCGATGGACTGCGCCGCGATGACGCCGACGGCCTCGCCCATGTTGACGGGCGTACCGCGGGCGAGGTCGCGCCCGTAGCAGGTGGCGCAGACGCCGCTGCGGGTGGCGCAGACCAGCACGGAGCGGATCTTCACCTCCTGGATGCCGGCGGCGTTGATCGCCGGCAGGTGCCGCTCCTCGATGGTCTCGCCGGTCTTCACGATGACCGTGCCATCCTGCGCGACCAGATCCTCCGCGGCCGCACGGCCGAGGATGCGGGTGGCCAGCGTCGCGACCACCTGGCCGGCATCGACGATGGCGCGCATCTTGATGCCGTTGGTCGTGCCGCAATCCACCTCGCGGATCACCGCATCCTGCGCCACGTCGACGAGGCGGCGGGTCAGGTAGCCGGAGTTGGCGGTCTTCAGGGCGGTGTCGGCGAGGCCCTTACGGGCACCGTGCGTGGAGTTGAAGTACTCCAGCACGTCCAGACCTTCCTTGAAGTTCGAGATGATCGGCGTCTCGATGATCTCGCCCGAGGGCTTGGCCATCAGGCCGCGCATGGCG
>Ga0182229_1000143_pt1 | contig 18279 bp, 14 predicted proteins | sample G6R1MG_32_FD_129663 | JGI IMG/M metagenome (GOLD analysis project Ga0182229, IMG submission 129663) | Miscanthus phyllosphere microbial communities from Michigan, USA - G6R4_MAIN_07NOV2016_LD1 MG | ecosystem: Host-associated > Plants > Phyllosphere > Phylloplane/Leaf | place: USA: Michigan...
GCCGCCAACGTCCAGTCGCTGCCGCCGGGCGAGCGCATGGACGCGATCCGCGGCATGGTCGAGGGGCTCGACCGGCGCCTGGACAAGCAGGGCGGCACCGCCGAGGAGTGGGGGCGGCTGGTGCGTTCCTACGGTGTGCTCGGCCAGCGCGACAAGGCGGCCGCCGCGTTGGAGCGTGGCCGGGCGGCGCTCGCCGGCGATCCGACCGGCCGCGCCCAGCTCGATGCGCAGGCGGCGTCGCTCGGTCTGCCCGAGGCCCCGGCGAACGGACCGATGACGGCACCCGCGAAACCGGAAGCCGGGGCCGCCCCCGCCGGCCCGGGGTCGGGCATCGACTCGGATGCAGCCGCCGCCGCAGTGCGGGCCATGCCCCCGGCCGAGCGCGACGCCGCGATCCGTGGGATGGTGGCCGGGCTCGACCGCCGGCTGGCGGCCAAGGGCGGCAGCCCCGACGAGTGGATGCGGCTGGTGCGCTCCTACGCGGCGTTGGGCGACCGGCCGAACGCCCGCCAGGCCCTCGACCGCGCCCGCATGGCCCTGGCCGCGGATACGGGCGCGGTGGAGCGCCTCGACGCCCTCGACCGCGAACTCTCCCTCCAGGGGTCCCAGGCGCATCCCTGACGGGGGTGCGCGCTGCTGCCGTACGACAATCGGCCCCGGCGGCGCGCCTTGACCGGACGAGCATGGAAGGCGACACCGTCACCTTAGAAGTGCGTCAGGCTCGACCGCGTCCTCGACGGCGCGGCGGCGAGGCCGACGAACCGGGACGGACCCTGTGACCCGCAAGAGCCGACGCCTGATCCTGATCGCCGCCTGCGGCGGCGTCCTCGCGCTGGCGCTCGGGCTGATCCTGTCGGCAATGAGCGGGTCGATCGTGTTCTTCCGCTCCCCCGCCGAGGTCATGGCCAACGCCGTGGCGCCGGGCACCCGCTTCCGCCTCGGCGGGCTCGTCAAGGACGGCTCGCTCCAGCGCGGCCCGGACCAGACCGTCGATTTCGCGGTCACCGACACCGCCGCCACCGTCTCCGTGCAGTATCGCGGCCTGCTGCCCGACCTGTTCCGCGAGGGCCAGGGCGTGGTGGCGGAGGGGGTTCTCGACGCCGGAGGCGTGTTCCGGGCCGACACGGTGCTGGCCAAGCACGACGAGAGCTACATGCCCCGCGAGGTCGCCGACGCCCTCAAGGCGCAGGGGCGCTGGCAGGAGGGCGGCGCCAAGACGGCGCCGGACGGCGGATCCAAGACGGCGCCGGACGGCGGATCCAAGACGGCGCCGGACGGCGGGTCCGGGACCGTGCCGAAGGACGCCGCGGCCGGGGACAGGACCCTCGGCCAGCGCAGCGAGCGCTGACGATGGTGACTCGGGACATCGCGAAGGACATCGCACCGTGCTGGTAGAGGTCGGACATTTCGCGCTGGCGCTCGCGCTCGCGCTGTCCCTGGTGCAGGCGGTGATGCCGATCTGGGCCGCGCGCTCGGGCGACGGCGCCCTGCGGGAGGCGGCGGTGCCGGCCGCGCTCGGCGCCTTCGCCTGCCTGCTGTTGGCGTTCGGCGCGCTCACCTACGCCCACGCCACCTCCGACTTCTCGGTCCAGAACGTCGTCGAGAACTCGCACACGGCCAAGCCCTTCCTCTACAAGCTCTCCGGCGTGTGGGGGAACCACGAGGGCTCGATGCTGCTCTGGGTCCTGATCCTCAGCCTGTTCGGGGCCCTGGTGGCGGTGGCCCGCAACGCCGTGCCGCCGACCCTGCGGGCCAACACGCTGGCGGTGCAGGCTACGATCACCTTCGTGTTCGTGCTGTTCATCATCACCACCTCGAACCCGTTCAGCCGGGTCGCCCCCGCGCCGATGGAGGGCAACGACCTCAACCCGCTGCTGCAGGATTTCGGCCTCGCGGTGCATCCGCCGCTGCTCTATCTCGGCTATGTCGGCTTCTCGATCACCTTCGCCTTCGCCATCGCCGCGCTGATCGACGGGCGCATCGACGCGGTCTGGGCGCGCGCCGTACGTCCCTGGACGCTCACCGCCTGGTCCTTCCTGACGCTCGGCATCGCGATGGGCTCGTACTGGGCCTATTACGAGCTCGGCTGGGGCGGCTGGTGGTTCTGGGACCCGGTCGAGAACGCCTCCCTGATGCCCTGGATCGCGGGCACGGCGCTGCTGCACTCCACCGTGGTGATGGAGAAGCGCGACGCCCTCAAGGTCTGGACGGTGCTGCTCGCCATCCTCACCTTCTCGCTGAGCCTGCTCGGCACCTTCATCGTGCGCTCGGGCCTGCTCACCTCGGTCCACACCTTCGCCACCGACCCGACCCGCGGCGTCTTCATCCTCGCGATCCTCGTGCTGTTCATCGGCGGCTCGCTCACCCTGTTCGCGTGGCGCGCGCCGATGCTGCGCCAGGGCGGCCTGTTCGCGCCGATCTCCCGCGAGGGCGCGCTGGTGATGAACAACCTGTTCCTGGTGGCCGCCTGCGCCACGGTGTTCGTGGGCACGCTCTACCCCCTCCTGCTGGAGATGCTGACGGGGGAAAAGATCTCGGTGGGGCCGCCCTTCTTCAACTGGACCTTCGTGCCGCTGGCCGTGCCGCTGCTGCTGATCGTGCCGTTCGGGCAGGCGCTCGCCTGGAAGCGGGGCGACGCCTATGCCGCCGCGCAGCGCCTGCTCGTCGCCTTCGCGCTGGCGCTCGCGGTGGGCGTCGCCACGCTGGCGCTGACCTGGGGCGGCCCGGCCATGGCGCCCATCGGGCTGGCGCTCGGGGCCTACCTCGTCATCGGATCGGCCATGGAGATCGTGTCCCGCGCCCGCGGCTACGGCGGCAGCCGGAGCCGCGACGTCGCCACGACCTGGCGCCGCGCCGTCGGCCTGCCCCGCTCGGCCTGGGGCACGGCTCTGGCCCATGCCGGCGTCGGCGTGGTGGTGATCGGCATCGCCGCGCAAGGGTGGGCCACCGAGGGACTCGCCACGATCAAGCCCGGCGAGAGCCTCGCCAGCGGCCCCTACGTCGCCACCCTCGACCGGGTCGGCCCGCGCACGGGCGAGAACTACGAGGAGACCACCGCCTTCCTGACGCTCCGCACGCGGGCGGGCGACTGGGTCGGGCCTGTCGAGACGGGCAAGCGCTTCTACCCGTCGCGGAAGATGACGGTGACCGAATCCGGCCTGAAGACGGTCGGCGTGAGCCAGATCTACGCGAGCCTCGGCGAGGTCGTGCCCGGCGGCGCCATCGGCCTGCGGCTGTACTACAAGCCCCTGGTGCTGCTGATCTGGCTCGGGGCCGTGGTGATGGCGTTGGGCGGTGCCGTCTCGCTCACCGACCGGCGCATGCGCGTCGGGGCGCCGGCCAAGGCGCGGGCCAAGCTCCCGCCCCACGCGGTGCCGGCCGAATGACCCGGCTGCGCGCCCTCCTCGCCGCCCTGACGCTGTGCCTCGCCGCCGGCCCGGCGCTTGCCGTGCAGCCCGACGAGGTCATGCGCGACCCCGCCCAGGAGCGGCGCGCCCGCGAGATCTCGGAAGGGCTGCGCTGCCTCGTCTGCCAGAACCAGTCCATCGACGATTCCGACGCGCCGCTCGCCCGCGACCTGCGCGTGCTGGTGCGCGACCGTCTACGCGAAGGCGACAGCAACGGGCAGGTGGTGGAGTACGTGGTGCAGCGCTACGGCGAGTTCGTGCTGCTGCGCCCGGTCTTCGGCCCGCACACGTGGCTGCTCTGGCTGACGCCGCTGCTCGCCGTGGGCCTGGGGGGCTTCGGCCTCTGGCGCCTCGCCCGCCGGCCGGTGCCGCCCCGCCCCCAGGGACTGTCCGAGGCCGAGAGCGCGCAAGTCGAGGCCCTGCTGCACCGCAAGTAGGCCCGCGCCTCGCTTTCGCCCCAGGCGCGGGACAGGATCCGGGTCGGCCCCCTCCTGGCGGTCCTCCCCCACGAGACGCGAGCGTCCGTCCGTCATGCCGACCGCCTCGCCCCGCCTCCTCGCCCTCGCTACGCTGCTTGGCCTCGCGCTCGCCGGCCCGGCCCGGGCCCATCCCCACGTCTGGATCACCGCCAAGGCGGAGGTCGATTACGAGTCCGGCCGCGTCACGGGCATCCGCCACGCCTGGACGTTCGATGCGGCCTACTCGGCCTTCGTCACGCAGGGGCTCGACACCGACAAGGACGGCAGGCTGTCGCCGGAGGAACTGCAGGGGCTGGCGGCGGAGAACACGGCCAACCTCGCCGAGTTCGCCTACTTCACCAAGCTCAAGGTCGCGGGCCGGGATCAGGCGTTCGCCGAGCCGCGCGAGCCGCGCATGCACATGGACGGCGACACGCTCACGCTCAGCTTCCTCCTGCCCCTGAAGGCCCCCGTGGCGCAGGGCAAGGGCGTGGCCGCGATCGAGATCTACGACCCGACCTCCTACGTCTCGTTCGGCCTCGCGGAAGGCGCCGACGCGGTCACGCTGGCCCGGGCACCCGCGGGCTGCGCCGTGAACCTGACCCGGCCGAAACCAATCGAACAGAAGACGGCGGAGGCGGGCAAGCCGATGTCGGAGGCCTTCTTCGAGGCGTTGACGTCGGCGTCCGAGTACGGCGTGCAGTTCGCCAACCGGGCCATCGTCGCATGTCCGTGAGTGCGGCGCCCGCGCTCGGTGCCCCGCGCGGCCGGCTTCTCGTCCAGGTCGCGCTGGCCGCGGGCGCCGCCGTCCTGGCCGGCGCCGCCGTGACGGCCCTGACCTGGCTGTTCCTCCCGAGCCTGACCGCCCCGCCGCCGCGCTCGCCCTTCGGCGTGGGCTTTCGCGAGGCCGCCCCCGCCGCCACCGGCCTGGGCGGCTGGCTGCTCGCCGTGCAGGCGAGCCTGTCCCGCAGCCTCCAGGGGGCCGTGGCCGCCCTCAAGGCCGGGGGCGAGTGGGGGCCGATCGCGGGGCTCGGGTTCGGCTACGGCGTGTTCCACGCGGCCGGTCCGGGTCACGGCAAGGCGGTGATCGCGGGCTACATCATGGCCGGCGAACGCACGCTCCGGCGCGGCTTCGCCTTGAGCTTCGCCGCCGCGATGCTCCAGGCCTGCGTGGCGATCGCGATCGTCGGCGTCGGCGTGTTCGCCCTCGACGCCACCGCCTCCGGGATGACGCGGGCCGGCACCTTGATCGAGACCGCGAGCTTCGCCCTCGTGGCGGTGCTCGGCGCCGCCGTGACGTGGCGCAAGGCGGGTCGGCTCGCGGCCCTCGGAACGGAACCGGCCGGGTGCGCCCCCGGCTGCGGCCATCTCCACCTCGGCGACGGCGAGCGGATCGCGGGGCTCGCGACATGGCGCGAGCGGATCGGCGTCGTGCTCGCCGCCGGAACCCGCCCCTGCGCCGGGGCGGTGCTGATCCTGGTGTTCTGCGCCTCGCAGGACATGCTGCTGGCCGGGATCGGCGCGACCCTCGCCATGGCGCTCGGCACCGCGCTCACCACCGGAGCGCTGGCGAGCCTCGCCGTGTTCGCCAAGGGCTTGGCGCTCCGCCTCGCGGGCGGACGCGGCAGCGCCGGGGCGCTCGCGCTGGGTGCCCTCGAACTCGGGGCGGGCGCCTTCGTGCTCGTGCTCGGGCTGGCGATGCTGCTGGGCTTGGCCGCCGGCAGCGGAGGCTGACCGGCCCCCTCGCCATATCCCGCGAAACCGTGCAGTCTGCCGGCTCCAGGCACGAGGGAGCCGGAGCCATCGTGATCGCCACCGACGTCGCCAGCGCCTTCGACCACATCCTGCACTGGCGCCTGCTCGCCGGCTCGCACGCCTTTCCGGGCCCGGACGGCGGCACCTGCATCAACGAGGCGGCCGTGGTCGCCGCCGGCCTCCCCTACCGGGCGATCCGGGCCACGCAGGATTGCCCGCCCTGCTTCTCGCGCCCGCTCGCGGCCTACGCGCTCGGGCTCAACGACGCGATGCCGGACCGCGAGCGGCCCCGCCTGATGGCCTTCGTGCTGCGCCTGTCCGGCTCGACCGACGCGCCCGAGATCGAGGCGCGGCGCACCGCCTTCCTCGCGCTCGCGAGCGTGCGCCGCATCCTGCCCCCGCTCCTCGACCGCGCGGGCCTGCCCGCGCTCGCCGCCCGCTGCGAGGGCGCGTTCGATGCGGACGCCGCACTCGCCGCCGCCCGCTGCGCGGAGGTCCAGGGCGGGACGCTGGCCCACGCCGCCTCCGCCCGGCGGGCCTGGGTCACGGGCGCCCGGCTGGCGGCCGTCTCCCGCACCGGGACCGCGGCGGTCAAGGCGTTCGCCGACCCGCGTTGCGCGGCGGAGGTGGCGGAGGGCGCCGCCCCCTTCGTCGACGGCGTCTGGCCCGCGGCGGTGGCGATCCTCGACGAGGCCATGGGACTCGGCCGTCAGGCTCCGCCGATCGATCCGTACGAGGCGGGCGCGCGGCTCGATGCGGCGCGGGCTTCGGTCGCGGGCTGAGTCCACGGCGATCCTCTCCGCGAGCAACCGATCCCTCCCGTCGCCGTTGACCGGACGAGATCGGTTGCCCGCAACCCGGATCGAGAGGAACAGCATGTCCCGCGAGAACAGCATCGAGGCCACCGAGCGCTTCGGCGAGTTGGTCAACACCGGCCGCTTCGAGGCCTTCCCGGAGGTCGTCGCCCCCGAATGCCACGATCACGACCCGGCGCCGGGACAGCATCGCGGCCCGGAGGGCTATCGGGCCTTCTTCACGCAGCTGCGCGGCGCCTTCCCGGACATGCAGGTCGAGGTCGAGAAGCTGGTGGCCGAGGGCGACAGCGTCGCCTTCGCCTACACGCTGACGGGCACCCACCAGGGCGACTTCCAGGGCCACGCCGCCACCGGCAAGGCGATCAAGGTCCGCGGCATGCAGATCGGCCGCTTCGAGGACGGCAAGATGGTCGAGCGCTGGGGCGCCTCGGACGAGCTCAGCATCCTCAAGCAGATCGGCGCGATCCCCGGCTGACGTTTCCCGGTGGCCCTCGATGCCTCGCATCGAGGGCCGTACGCCGCATAGGCGGCGGCGCGCGGTCGCGCTGGCCGACGACCGTCGATCGATTGGTGGTCGTCAGCCGGCCCGCGCGATCGGTTCGACCGTGAGGTCGAGGTCCACCGTGCCGCAGTTCTCCAGCCACTCCCCGGTGAGGTGGTAGAAGAAGGTGCAGTGCCCGACGACGGCGATGGTCGTCTCGGGCCGCGCCGCCAGCCACGCGCGAAACCCCGCCACCCGCTCGTCGAACCGGGTGCGCGGCTCGACGTGGAACCCGTCGGCCCCCGCCTCCCCGTCCGCGTACCACCACGTCTCCGGCAGGTGATCGACCCGGAAGTCCGGGAACTCCTCGGCCAGCACGGACGCCGCGCGACCGATGTCGCAGGAACTCTCCTGGCACTCCCGGTGCAGGGTCTCGACCAGGATCTGCGGCTTGGCCGGGTGATCGGCGAACAATCCGGCCGTGGTCTGGAGGGCGCGGGTCAGCGGCGAGGTCACCACCAGATCGAACGGGATGTCCCGCAAGCCGGCGCGGGCGGCGGCCACCTGTGCGTGGCCCCGCTCCGACAGGCGGGCGTCGATGTGGAACGGGTCGCGGCCGGTGAGGCGGTGCGCGGCGTTGAAGGTCGATTCGCCGTGGCGGATGCAGAGGACGCGGGTCGTGGAGCTCATGGCTCCGTCCTGTAGGGCGGGACGCGGCCCGCGGCCAGCATCGGCGGCGGCTCCGGGGCCTCCTGCGACACCTTATTCGAGGCGCACCACCACGCTGTCGCTGGCGCCGGACGCATCCATCACCGAGATCCGCGCGAAGCCCGCCCCCGGCGGAACCCACTCGGCCTGCCGGCGCAGGCCGTCCGCCACGGGCAGGCCGTCGACCAGCCAGGTGAGCGGCGGCGCGCCGCCCAGCGCCTTCAGCGCCAGGGGGCCTGCGCCCTCGGTCCCCAGATCGATGCGCGCCCCGTCCGGCGGATAGGCGATCTTGAGGGCGGGCGCGAGGGTCGCGGCGAGCGTCTTGGGCGCGTCCCGGCGGATATGGCGCAGGGGCGGCGGCAGGCCCGCCGTGGTGGTGACGAGGGCGTCGCGGGGCTTGCGGACCGGCTCCGGCTCGCCGCCGTAGCGGCTGAGGGCGTCGAACAGGATCGGTGCCGCCACGATGCGGCCGACGAGGCCGGGCACCGGGGCCCCGTCGGGCCGGCCGACCCAGACCGCGATCGTCACGCGCCGGTCGAAGCCCACGGCCCAGGCGTCGCGGGTGCCGTAGGAGGTGCCGGTCTTGAAGGCGAGGCGACCGGCCGGGGCGTTGTCGGGCGGCGGGGCCCCGCGCAGGATGTCGGCGGCGTACCAGGCCGAGACCGGATCGGCGATCGTGTGCTCCGACCCGGAGGGCGGCCGGTCGAGGCGGCGCACGAGATCCGGCACCGAGCCCCCGCGGGCGAGCCCGGCATAGAGCCGCGCGAGGTCGGTGAGCGTGAGCCCCAGGCCCCCCAGTGCCACGGGCAGGCCGGGGGCGGTGTCGCGCGGCAGGACGATGCCCGCCCCCGCGCCCCGCAGGCGGGCGACGAAGCGGGCCGCGCCCACCGTGTCGAGCAGATCCACCGCCGGCACGTTCAACGAGAGCTGGAGCGCGCGCCGGGCCGTGACGGTGCCCTGGAAGCTGAGATCGAAGTTCTCGGGCGCGTAGGTCGCGGCGAAGCGCGCCGGACGGTCGTCGAGCAGGGTCTCGGGATGGGCGAGCCCCTGCTCGAAGGCCAGGGTGTAGATGAAGGGCTTGAGCGCCGAGCCCGGCGAACGGATGGCGCCCGCCGCGTCCACCGCCCCGGCGCGGGCCCGGTCGAGATAGCCCGCGCTGCCGACATGGGCGAGCACCGCCCCGGTGCGGTTGTCGATCGCCACGATCGCCGCCGACACCGCCGGCCCTTGCGCCGCCGCGCGCTCCGCCGCCAGCGCCTCGAGGCTCGCCTGCAACCGTCCGTCGAGGGCGAGGCGCAGCACGGTGGCCTCCGGGTCGGCGGCCACCGCCTGCTCGGCCGCGTGCGGCGCGAGCATCGGGAAGGGCCTGCGCCCGGTCGGCACGGGATCGGCCTTGGCGGCGGCGGCCTCGGCCGCCGTGATCACGCCGCGCGCGGCCGCGACGTCGAGCACCCGGTCGCGGGCGCGCCGGGCCGCGCCGGGGAACCGGTCGGGCCGGCGCGCCTCGGGCGCCTGCGGCAGGGCGACGAGGAGCGCGCTCTCGCCGACGCCGAGCCGGGTCGGCTCGCGCCCGAAATAAGCAAGGCTTGCCGCCCGCACGCCCTCCACCGGTCCGCCGTAGGGGGCGAGCGCGAGGTAGAGATCGAGCACGCCCGCCTTGCCGAGCCGGCGCTCCAGCCCCACCGCACGGATCGCCTGGCGCAGCTTGAGCGCCAGCGAGCGCTCCGCGCGGGGTTCGACGAGGCGCGCGACCTGCATCGACAGCGTCGAGCCCCCCGAGACGATGCGCCCGCGGGCGAGCCATTGCCCTGCCGCGCGCAGGGTGGCGAGGGGATCGACGCCGGGATGGGCCGCGAAGCGGCGATCCTCGTAGGCCGTCAGCATGGCGAGGAAGCGGGGATCGACCTCGCCTGCGCCGACCGGCAGGCGCCAGCGCCCGTCCGCGGTGGCGAAGGGGCGCAGCAACTGGCCCGTCCGGTCGAGGACGACGGTGGACCGCTCGGCGGCCTGCGTCAGGTCGAGGACCGGAAGGGCCGCCGCGGTGCGCCAGAGTGCGAGGAGGCCGAACAGGAGCGCGAGGGAGAGGCCGGCGAGGGCCGCGCGCGATCCCCTCCCCCCTCTGTGGGGGAGAGAGAGGAATGGTGCCTCGCTCATCCTCTTTCGCCCTACTTCGCCAGGACCTCGACCGACCCGAAGGCCGTGCGCCCGAACCGCTCGGGCCGGTACATGTCCTCGACGGTCGCCGCCGGATGGACGTAGACGCCGGGCGAGACCACCCGCACGGCGTAGGCCGCCGAGAAGAACGCGGATTGCTCGGGGCTGCGCTCGTAGGCGGCCACGAAGCGGTCGTCGCGGAACTCGGTGTGGACCGGCACCACGTCGGATTGGGCGAAGGCGAGGCCGTCCAGCGCGTCCGCGTCGAGGAGCTTCGGGTTGTCGATCTCGAGCCCCGCCGGGAGCCGATCGACGAGCAGCAGGCGGCCGGCGCTGGCCTTGGCCTCGGTCACCTTCAGCACCACGACGAGCCGCTCGTTCTGGCGCAGAGGCGCGGCGGGATCGACGGGGCTGCCGTCGAGGCGGTGCAGGCGGCGCTCCACGGTGTAGCCGTGCGACTCCGCGGGCTCGGGTCCGAGGGGGTTGCCCGAGACGCCGACCACCGCCTGCACCGGCTCGCGCCCCTCGTTGACGAGGCGCACCGGGCGATCCTCCAGGGCCGCGTCGGAAAAGCTGCGGGCGACCGGCCCCCTCTCCGACACGCCGTCGATGCCGATGCGCAGGCCCTCCGCCCGACCCGCGAGCCCCGCGGCGGCGAGCACCATCCAGGCCTGCTCCTGGGTGCTGGTGAGGCGGCCGTCCGTGCGCTCCCCGGCCACCACCGTGGCGAGCGGCCCCAGCGCGTCGGAGGCGAGCCCGGTCTCGGCGGCCAGCGCCATCAGCCCGGCCCCGTCGCGCAGGCGCGAGCCGTAATCGGCGCGGTAGGCTTTCGCGTCGCGCTCGCGCGCCAAGGCCTGCACGGCCGAGTCGAAGGCCTTCGCCGCCCGGCCGCGGTCGCCCAGCAGGGCCAGCGCCGCCGCGATCTGCCCGCGCCCCAGCGGTGTCGTGAACGCGGCGAGCCGGGTGTCGGCGAGGTAGCGCAGATCGCCCATCACGGGGCGCCCGTTGCGGGCGAGCACGTAGGCCGCGTAGGCGATGTCCATGCCGCCGTCGCGCACGTCCGCGGCGTTGGCCACCGCGTTGCGCAGCCGGTCCAGCGCCGCCGCGAAGGCGGTCTGCGGGACGCCGAACCCGCGCTCGCGGGCGCGGGTGAGGAAGTCGGCGACGTAGGCGTCGAGCCAGATGTCGCTCGCCTCCCCCGTCGACCACAGCCCGAAATCGCCGGCCGAATTCTGCCGGGCGAGCACCCGCGTGATCGCCCCCCGGATGCGCTCGTCCGGCGTGCCGTCGAGGCCGAGTTTGTCCGCGGCCGCGAGGCGGTTGGCGTAGAGCAGCGGCAGGGCGCGGCTCACCGTCTGCTCCGTGCAGCCGTAAGGGTAGCGGTCGAGCACCTGGAGCAGGGCCGGCACGTCGATGCCGGCCGGCTGGCCCGCCGAGACCGAGACGGTGCCGGTACCCGGCAGGAGGTCGGCCAGGAGATCGCGCGAGAGGTCGAGGGAGGCGCCGGGCTCCAGGGTGCGCACGGTCCGCCGGACCTGCGCGCCGGTGCCGGGGCCGATCGCGAGGGTGAAGCCCTGGCCGACGGCATCGGGCAGGCCCGGCCCGGTGAGCCTGAGGTCGAGGCGCGCGAGGCCGGGTCCGGCGGCGGTGATCGGGATCGCGACCCCGCCCTTGCCGCCCGCCTCCAGGCGGAGGCTGCGGTGCACGGCCTCCCCCGCCGCCGCCACGGGACCGCCGAGGTCGAGGGAGAGGGTGTAGTCGCCCGCCCGCCCCTCGACGTTGTCGATCGCCACGTACAGGCGCGAGCGGTCGCCGACGTTGAGGAAGCGCGGCAGGGTGCCGGTGAGCACCACGGGATCGCGCACGATCACGTCGGCCTGCGCCTGCCCCACCCGCGTGCGGCTCCAGGCGACCGCCATCAGGCGCGCGGTGCCGTTGAAGGCCGGCAGCGGCAGGTCGATCACGGCCCGGCCGTCCGCGCCCACCGTGACCACGCCCGAAGCGAGCGCGAGCGGCGCCTGGGTCGGGGGCGTGTCGGCGAGTTCGCCCGCGCCCGCGTCGCCGCCGGAGCGGACGGCGCCGAGCGTGCCCTGCATGCCGTCGATCAGGTAGCCGTAGAGATCGCGGATCTCGGGCCCGAGCGCCTTCTGGCCGAAGAAGTGCCGGAACGGGTTCGGGGCCTCGTAGCGGGTCAGACTGAGGATGCCGACATCGACGGCGGCGAGCGTCACCCGTGCCTCCTCGCCGGGGAGGAGCCCCTGGATCGCCACCGGCACGGAGAGCGTCCGGCGCGGCCGGGTGGCGGCGGGCGCCTCGATCGAGACAGCGAGGCCGCGCCGGGCCTCGTCCACCGAGAACCATGCCAGCCCGAGCGCCCGGCCCGGCATCCGCTTGGCGTCCCTGTCGAGGGGCCGGTAGGCGGTGGCGACGAGGTAGGCGCCCGAGCCCCACTCGGCCCGGACCGGGATCTCGACGGCGGCGCCCCCCTCCGGCACCGCCACGTCGCGGATCTCGTGGACCCGATCGCTCACCACGGCGAGGGTGGCGGTGCCGGCGAACGGGGGCCGGAGCCGGGCGCGCAGGGTCTCGCCGGCGGCGTAAGCGCCCTTGTCGAGGGTGAGGTCGAGGCGGTCGGGCACGTCCGCCGTCTCGCCCCCGTCCCAGCCGACCGAGAAGCCGACGCTCGCCGCCGCCGCGGGCCGGCCCGGCACCGTCGCCTCCAGGCGGTAGCGGCCGAGGCCGACGGGGGCGGCGATGCGGACGGGCGCCTCTCCGCCCAGATCGACCCGTCCGTCCGCCACGCGGCGCGTGGTCCTGACCGGCTCGTACGACCAGCGGCCGTCCTGGCGGTACCACTGGTAGGTCGTCTCGACCCGCACGAGCGCCCAGGTCACCCCCGCCTGCGGCAGGCGGCGCCCGTCCGGATCGGCCAGGACGAGGTCGAAGCCGGCGATGCCGCCCTCGCCGAGGTCTCCCCCGAAGGCCTTGCGGATCGCGAGCACGGGGCCCGTAGGCAGGATCGGCAGGGTGAGGCTGCGGCTCAAGCTCCGTCCGCCGGGCTCGCCCACCGCCAGGGTCAGCTTGGCCTCCAGGGCGCGCGGCGCGGGCAGATCCTGCACGGGCACGACCAGCGTGGCCCGCCCCTGCGCGTCGGTGGTGGCCTTGGCCTCGATCTCGGCGGTGACCGCCTCGACCGGTTCGTCGTCGAGGCCGATGGAGAAGCCCTCCAAGCCCTTGATCCCGGAACCGGCGGCCGCCTGTACCGCCACCGAGCCGGAGACCTCCAACCCCGAGCCGGGGGCGCCGTAGAGGTAGCGGGCGGCGAGATCGATCGTGGCCGCCTCGCCGCGCCTGAGGGCGGGGCTCCGCGAGGCCAGCGTCGCCTCCAGGCGCTCGGGCACGTAATCTTCGACGAGCCACGTCGCCTCGCCGACCGGAGCGGCCTTCGGATCGGTGTAGGCCGCGACCCGCCACGTGCCGCGCATGGCGCCCGCCATCATCGGCAGCGCCAGCGCACGACCGCCGAGCCCCCCGTCCGGCACGGGCGCGCGATGCGCCTCGACCCCGTCCGGCCGCCGCACCACGAGCGTCAGGGGCAGGCCGGTGACGGCCGTGCCGTGGCCGTCGCGCAGGAGCGCGGTGAGCTGGACGGTCTCGCCGGAGCGGTAGACGCCGCGCTCGGGGAACAGGTAGGCCTCCACCGCGCCCGGCGCCGGACGGCCCTTCACGCCGCGGTCCGTGAGGTCGAAGGCGCCCTGGTTCAGGTCGAGGAAGCCGTAATCGTCCCCCAGCTGCGCCACCACCAGGCCCGGCGCGAGGCCGCCCTCGCCGCGCGCGAGGCCGGGGGCGAAGGCCGCGTGGCCCTGCGCATCGGTGCGCATGCTCGCCAGCACGTCGTTGTTGCGGGCCACCAGCCGGATCTCGGCCCCCGGCACGGTGGCCGCACTCGCCAGCGAGCGGGCGAAGACGTGGACGCCGTCGCGGCCCTTGAAGGCGGTGAGCCCGAGATCGGACACCACGAACCACTGCGTCGCCTGCCCCTCGTAGCCCTCCCCCTCCTCGGACAACGAGGCCGTGCCGGAGGGTCGGGCCAGCATGACGTAGAGGCCGGCCTCCAGCGTGCCCACCGCCCGGAGCACGGGAAAGGCGGTGACGGCCTCGCGGTTCGGCTCCGCCTTGGCCGTGTCGAGCTGCCCTTTCCAGACGCGCACGCCCTTCTGGTCGGCGATGGCCCTGGCCGTGGAGGGGCTGAGCTGGCCCAGGAACTCCTCCGAGCGCAGGGCGGGCAGCAGGCCGCGGTCGCCGATGCGCAGCACCTCCACGTCGAGCTGTGCTGCGTTGACCGTGACCAGCGGCACCCCGGCCTGACCGGTGCGCGGCAGGACGTAGGTGCGCCCGGTGAAGCGCACCTGGGGCGAGCGGTCCCGGACGTAGAGGTCGTAGTCGGCGGATCTCGGCAGGCCGTCGCCCAGGGCCGAGGGCAGGCCCTGTCGCAGGACCACGGCGTAGCGCTCGCCGTGCTTGAGCCCGTCGACGCAGACCTGCGCGCCGTCCGCCGTCACCGCCGCGTTCGCCGCCCCCGAGACCGCGACGTAGGGGGCGAAATCGGTCCTGGCGGCCAGCGCCTCCGAGAACACGAAGCAGGCCCGCGGGGCGGCGGCGTCCGAATCGACCTTGTAGTCGAGGATGCGGAAGCCGTGCTCGGTCCGCAGCGTCTCGAAGGTTTGGCGGACCTCCGCGTCCTCCCTGGCCATGAGGCTGGCGCGGTAGGCCTCGATCGCCGGGCGCCAGTCGGACCGGCTCGCCTGGATCTCGCCGAGTCGCGCGAGGGCCCCGGCCTCGTCGGCGGCGCTCCGCGCGCGCAGGTAGCCCTGATAGGCCGCGGCCGTGGCCCTGCCGCGGACCTTGCCGCGCAAGGCGCCGTCCTTGTTGTCCTCGTCGAGGGCGATCGCGTTGGCGACGCGGGCGTAGTCCAGCCAGAGGCCGGCATCGGACGGGTCGGCGGAGATCGCCGCGGCAAGCGCCGCCAGTTCGGGTCCGCCGGTGGCCCCCTCCCTGTTGGACTCGGCCTGCGCCACCCGGCGCCATTGCGCGGCGCTGCGGCCAGCCGTCGGCGCCTCGGCCTTCAGCGCCGCCTCGAGCCGGACGGCTTCGCTGGCGAGCGCCGGACGGGCGAAGCTTTTCGCGAGGGGGGCGCTGGCGGGCCGCGGCGGGGCCGGGCGCGGCACTTGCGCCCCGGCGGCGTGTCCGAGCCCGGCCGAGACGACGAGGGCGGCCGCGATGCGCCGCAGGAGACGTCGATGCGCCATGGTCCGCCCCGACCCGATCGCGTGCGCAGGGGTGCGACACGACGGTGCCCAGGCTATCACTTGGCGCGGGCGCCGCAACGCGGATCGCGTTCGTTCCGACGGGGCGGGACGGCCCGTATCCTCGGGTGAAACGCGGTAAGTTCGGCCGGCTTCGGCTGGAGCGTCGGCCCGCTACGCCCTGGTGCCGGGAGGCTCCGTCTCGACCTTCCTGGCGGCGAACGGGATCGTCTCGGCCACCCGCGGGTCCGGGGCGGCCGAGACGGTCGGGGCCGCGGCGGCGCCGGTGCCCGCCGGCGGCGTCGCGATCACCCATGGGGGATAGGGGGGCGCCTCAGAGGCGCCCGGTCACCAGCAGCACGATCAGGATGATGATCAGAATGCCGCCCAGCCCGAAGCTCTGACCGCGATAGGCGCCCCCACCCAGGAAATTGCCGCCGCCGAGGACGACGAGGATCAGGATGATGAGGAGAATGGTGGTCAGGGTCATCGACGGAACTCCGGTCTGCCCAAACACAGACGCTTGAGCTTGACCGTAAACGCAGCAAAATCCGATTTCGTTCAACCCCTTCGGGACGAAGATTTTCGAGCTATGCGGCATCCCTTCGCTCGCTTCGCGATGGGGATGCCGGCTTCGCTCAAACGCCGCGCGGGCGCGCCCGATAGGGTCTCGGCTCGATCAAAGCGGAGACCCGATCAGGCGCGCCAGTCCGGCAGGTCGGCCGTGGGCCGGCCGAGCCATTCGGGCACCGGCAACCCGCGCTCCCTCAGGAAGCCCGGGTCGAACAGTTTCGAGGCGTAGCGCGCCGCCCCGTCGCAGAGGATGGTCACGATCGTATGGCCTGGCCCGAGATGGCGGGCGAGCCGGATCGCCCCCGCGACGTTGATTCCCGAGGAGCCGCCCAGGCTCAACCCCTCCTCACGCATCAGGTCGAACACGATCGCGAGCGCTTCCGCGTCGGGGATGCGGAAGGAGAGGTCGGGCCGGAACCCCTCCAGGTTCCCGGTGATCCGACCCTGCCCGATGCCCTCGGTGATCGAGGAGCCCTCGGCCTTCAGCGCGCCGTCCGTGTAGTAGGCGTGCAGCGCCGAGCCCTCGGGATCGGACAGCGCGATCGTGACGCCGGGCTTGTGCGCCCGCAGCGCCTGCGCGACGCCGGCGAGCGTCCCGCCGGTGCCGGCGGCGCAGACGAAGCCGTCGACCCGGCCCTCCGTCGCCTCGACGATCTCGGGGCCGGTGGTGTCGACATGCGCCTGCCGGTTGGCGACGTTGTCGAACTGGTCGGCGAAGAACGCGCCCTCGGGTTCGGTCTCGGCCAGGCGCTGCCCAAGCCGTCGCGCGGCGTGGACGTAGTTGTTCGGGTTGGCGAAGGGCACTGCCGGCACCTCGACCAGGCGGGCGCCCGCGAGCCGCAAGCTCTCCTTCTTCTCCGCCGACTGCGTTTCGGGGATGACGACGACCGTGCGGTAGCCCCGCACCGCCGCCACCAGCGCCAGACCGATGCCCGTGTTGCCGGCGGTGCCCTCGACGATGGTGCCGCCCGGACGGATCAGGCCGCGCGCCTCGGCATCCCGGACGATCGACAGGGCGGCGCGGTCCTTCACCGATGAGCCGGGATTCAGGAACTCGGCCTTGCCCAGGATGGTGCAGCCGGTTGCCTGCGAGGCGCGGCGCAGCGCGATCAGGGGGGTCCGGCCGACGGTGGCGAGGAGGTCTGGGCAGGTCTGCATGGGCCCGACCATACGACCATCGCCGCCCGTCTGCCGAGGGCAAAACCGCCGGCCCGGCGCGGGTGACCGGTCCCGTCAGGAATGCAGGTAGCCGGCCTGCTTGAGCGCCTCGGCCACGGCCTCGTAGCAGGGATCGCCCATGCTCAGCGGTTCGGGCACCGGGGGCGCCCATTCCTGCCGAACCGCCTCGTCCGGCCATTGCGTGAAGGGGGGCGGCTCGGCCGGGGCTCCGGCGCGGAGCGCCCCGAGGCCGAACAGGCCGACCGCCGCCGTGAACGCATCGATCATCGCCGCCATCGCCCGCTCCCCTGCCCCCAGCGGGGCCGCCGCCGAAGCGACGCGTCAACGAACCGTTAACGATCCTGGGGCGGGCGGAGTTCAGATGCAAGCTGGGCGTTCACGGCGGCGGACGACACCACGGCCCCGTGTCGGGTTTGCATCGCCCGGCGATCCGGGCGCCGAGTCCGCAGGAAGTCGAGGGAGAGGTGGCGACGGGCGACGCCGCGTCAGGGCGTCGGCTTCTCCAGGCGTGCCAGCAGCGCTTCGAGATGGTTGCTGACCGGTTCGGTCAAGGTGTCGGCGTAGAAGCTGCGCAGGTTCTTGCCGAGGTGACGGCGAACGCCCGCGCTCAGGGGGGGCGGAGCGATGTCCGGCTTGGGCGGGGCCTTCGTACCGGCCTCTGTCTTCGCCACGGTACGCCTCCCGGCCCCTGCGGGCCGAGACGCCCGCGCCGGCACTCTGCCCCGAAGGCGTTAAGACAAGTTTGACGGAATCTGGAAGCGACCGCTTCACCGAACGGGAACGCCCGGGCCGCCGGACCATGCCGCTGTTTCAGGGAAACAGCAGCATGGTCCATCTCTCTGTGATCGCACGATGATCCCGTAAAACCGGATCCCACTGTTCCGCATCGTGCTCCGGGAAACCTATTCGCCCCCGTCGATCTGGCTGCCCATCAGGGCGATGGCGCGCTGGTAGACCGGGGCCGCGTTCCAGCCCTGGATCGCGGCGAAGTTGGGCTCGCCGGGGCCGTAGCCCGCGCCCGGCTGCCAGCCGTGGCCCTTCAGGAAGTTCGCCGTCGCGGAGAGCGCGTCGCCGACGTTGTTGAGATCGCCGCCGGTGCCGTAGGTCAGCACGTTCTTCGGGAGGAACTGGGTGTGGCCGACCTCGCCGTGGGCCGCGCCGCGGGTGCTCGACGTCAGCACGCCGCGATCCACCAGGGTGAGCGCCGCGTAGAGCTGGTCGGTGAAGTAGGCCGAGCGGCGGCAATCGTAGGCCAGCGTCGCCACCGCCGAGAGCGTGTTGACGTTGCCGCGCACCGCGCCGAAGCCGGTCTCCATGCCCCAGATCGCCAGCAGCGGGCCGGGGGGCACGCCGTAGCGCTGGCGGATCGAGGCGAACAGGGCCGCGTTCGTGGCCTTGAGCTTGCGCCCGCGCGCCACGATGGTGGTGGCGCCGCGCTTGGCC
>Ga0182229_1000144_pt1 | contig 18219 bp, 16 predicted proteins | sample G6R1MG_32_FD_129663 | JGI IMG/M metagenome (GOLD analysis project Ga0182229, IMG submission 129663) | Miscanthus phyllosphere microbial communities from Michigan, USA - G6R4_MAIN_07NOV2016_LD1 MG | ecosystem: Host-associated > Plants > Phyllosphere > Phylloplane/Leaf | place: USA: Michigan...
AGGGCGTCGAACGGCACCAGCAGCCGCTCGGGCACGCCGGAGAAGGACAGCCCGACCTCGAACGTGGTCTCGGTGACGCCGAGATCCCAGAACTGGTGCTGGAGGACGATCGTCATCTCCTGCGGATACTTCTCGCGCAGGCGCTGCGACATGCGCACGCCGGGCGCCTCCGTGCGGAAGGAGACGTAGAAGTGGTGCTCGCCGGAGAGGCCGTCGCGGGCGGCGTCGGTCAGGACCCGGCGCACGACGCCGCGCAGGGCGTCCTGGACCAGGAGGTCGTAGCGGATCAGGTCTTCTGCCATCGGCGCTCGCTCTGCCCGCTGCCGTGCGCCGGACGGTCCGCCGTGCCGGGTCTCGGGATCGGGATCTCGAAATAGTGGGAGGCGACCGTCGCCGGTCGTCCCCTGGGCATTGGGTCCGCACATCGCCGGTGAAGGGGACGTGAGCGGTCCTCGCCATAACGCCCGAAGCCCCGTTGCGGGCGCCTGCGACCTTGCGGCCATCGGTCCTGGGCTCGGGCGAAGGCGCCGGGTACCGCCCCCGTCGCCGATCGGTATAGTTCGAGGGCCGTTCATCGCCCCGGCCCGGCCGGTACGCGAGCGCCGAGTATAGAGGGAACCGCGGCGGTTTTGAAGAGCGATCCTCGCACGGACCGGCCGGACGACGCCGCCATCGCCGGGATGCCGCTGGCCGGTCTCTCGCTGCCGGCCGGACCGTTTCCCCAGGCGCTGGTCTGGACCCTTCGGATCGTCCGGCTCGTCGCCGTGCCGCTCCTCGTTCTCGCGGTGGCGAGCGGGCTGGCGCTGGGGATCGTGCGGCTCGGCGCCGACCTGCGGCTCGGTCTCGATCCCTTCGGGGACGCCACCGCCCGTGCCTTCCTGCCGATGCGGGAGCTGGCCGGCCGGGCCCTCGCCGTCGATGCGGTGCGGCAGGTGCTGATCGCCGCGATCGTGGTCGGGATGACGCTGTGGCGGTACGGCTCGGGCTGGCGGGTCCACCTCGCCCTGGTCCGTCCGGCCTGGACGCGCGTGCGCCTCAGGCGGCTCTGGCTGCTCCTGCTGCTCTGGCCCCTCCTGCACATCGCCTGGGTCGCGGGGACGGCGGAGGCGCTGCATCTGAATTTCGGCCGGGGGGTGCGGCTCTCGCCCGTCCTCAGCTCCGGCATGGTGATGGGCTGGCTCGTCTATGTCGGGCTGCTGGCGCCGCTGGCCGAGGAACTGCTGCTGCGCGGCCAGACCTTCGCCCGGGCCGAGGAGTTCCTGCGGCCGGCGAGCGCGATCGTGGCGACCGCGCTGCTGTTCTGCGCCGCCCACATCTCCGAGATGGGGCTCGCCCGGCCGATCACCCTGCTGCCGCTGGCCGTGACGCTGGGCTGGCTGCGCTGGCGCACCGGGCGGCTCTGGCCCTGCATCCTGCTGCACGGCTGGAGCAATCTGGCCGTCGTCGCCTACCAGATCGGGCCGTCGCACCTGTGATCGTCGGCGATCCGTTTGCCGAAGATTCATCCCGAGCCGATATCGCTGGGCACGAGACACCGGACCCGCCCATGCACGCCTATCATCAGCTCCTGCGCCGCATCCTCGACGAGGGCGTGCGAAAGGACGACCGCACCGGCACCGGCACGCTCTCGGTGTTCGGCCACCAGATGCGCTTCGATCTCGCCGACGGCTTCCCCCTCGTCACCACCAAGCGGCTGCACCTGCGCTCGATCGTCCACGAGTTGCTCTGGTTCCTCACCGGCGACACCAACGTGTCGGCCCTGCGTGAGAACGGCGTCACGATCTGGGACGAATGGGCCGACGAGCACGGCGATCTCGGCCCCGTCTACGGCAAGCAGTGGCGCTCCTGGGAGAAGCCCGGCGGCGGCCATGTCGATCAGATCGCCCAGGTCGTGGACGAGATCCGGCGCAACCCGGATTCGCGCCGCCTCGTGGTCTCCGCCTGGAATCCGGCCGACCTCGACCGCATGGCGCTGGCCCCCTGCCACTGTCTGTTCCAGTTCTACGTGGCCGAAGGGCGCCTCTCCTGCCAGCTCTACCAGCGCTCGGCCGACGCGTTCCTGGGCGTGCCGTTCAACATCGCGAGCTACGCCCTGCTCACCGCGATGATCGCGCGGGTGACGGGCTACGAGCCCGGCGACTTCGTGCACACCTTCGGCGACGCGCACCTCTACGTGAACCACCTGGACCAAGCCCGGACCCAGCTCGCCCGCGAGCCGCGCGCGCTCCCCCGGCTGCGGTTCAACCCGGAGATCCGTTCGCTGTTCGACTTCACGTTCGAGGACATCGCCATCGAGGGCTACGACCCCCATCCGGCGATCCACGCCCGCGTGGCCGTCTGATGGACACGCCCCTCGTCACCCTCGTCGTCGCCGTGGCCCGCAACGGCGTGATCGGCCGCGACAACGGCCTCGCCTGGCGCCTGCGCAGCGACCTCAGGCGCTTCAAGGCGCTCACCATGGGCAAGCCCCTGCTGATGGGGCGCCGGACCTGGGACTCGATCGGACGGCCGCTACCGGGCCGGCGCAGCATCGTGCTCACCCGCAACCCGGACTTCACGCATCCGGGCGTCGAGACCGTGCATGACTGGGAGGCGGCGTTGCGCGCCGCCGCTGGCGAAGAAGTGATGGTGGTGGGCGGCGCCGAGATCTACGCGCTCGCCCTGCCCCGGGCGCAGCGCATCCACTGGACCGAGGTCGAGGCCGAGCCCGAGGGCGACACGCGCTTTCCGGAATTCGACCGCTCGGCGTTCCGCGTCGTCTCGCAGGAGTCGCGGGCGGCGGGGGAGCACGACGACCACGCCGTCCGCTTCGTCGAGCTGGAACGGATCACCTGACGCCAGCCGGCGACGAGCCCGTCTCGTCGCCGGTTTCCCACGCAACTGCGGGGCGGCGGTCGTCCGCCGGGCGCGCCGGTCTCGGCCGTCGGTCGAGACAGGCGCCACGGAGCAAGACCGATCGGCGCATCCGCCGCAGCCCGGGACGGCACGATCGGCATCCGCCGCAGTTGTGGTTCAAGCGCCCCGTGCCCACCTGCCAGCCTTGACAGGACCGGGCGGCGCCACTCAGGTGCGCTGCGGCCCGGCGGGGCGGCGAACGCGTTTCCGAGCAACGGGAATTTCGTGTCCCGGCGGGGCGAACGGTCGGACGGGGCGGATGTCGTGCGTGGCTTGCGCCGCGTGACGGGAGAGTACGGTCGAGCATGGCTTGGGGAAATCAGAGCGGCGGCGGAGGCGGCAATGGGGGAGGACCCTGGGGACGCCCCTCCGGCGGCGGCGGCGGCGGCCCGTGGGGCAGCGGCGGCGGCAAGACGCCACCTGATCTCGAAGATTTGCTCCGGCGCGGACAGGACCGGCTGCGCAACGTCATCCCCGGCGGCGGCAACGGCTTCGGCGGCGGCAAGGGCGCGCTCATCGCCGCCGGCATCGTCGCGGGCATCTGGCTGCTGACCGGCTTCTACACCGTGAAGCCCAACGAGGTCGGCATCAACACGATCTTCGGGCGCTACACCGGCCAGTCCGGCGAGGGCCTGCGCTACAACTTCCCCTACCCGATCGGCGGCGTGGTCAAGCCGAACGTCGGACAGGTCAACTCCATCCAGATCGGCTTCCGCGCGGGGCCGGGCCCGGCCCGCGGCCGCGACCTGCCCGAGGAGAGCCTGATGCTCACGGCCGACGAGAACATCGTCGATCTCGACTTCGAGGTGCAGTGGCGCGTGAACCCGCTCAAGGCGGAGGATTACGTGTTCAACCTGCAGAACCCCGAGGGTACCATCAAGGCGATCTCCGAGAGCGCCATGCGCGAGGTGATCGGGCGCCGCAACATCCAGGCGATCCTGACCAACGAGCAGTCCAGCATCGCCCAGGAGGTCAAGGAGATCATCCAGAGCGCGCTCGACGAGTACGGCGCGGGCGTGCGCATCGAGGTGGTGCAGCTCACCTCCGTGAACCCGCCGCCGGACGTGCGGCCCGCCTTCATCGACGTGAACGCCGCCCAGCAGGACGCTGAGAAGTTCAAGAACGAGGCCCGCACCTACGCGAGCCGCGAGGTGCCGCAGGCCCGCGGTCGCTCCTCGCAGATCATCCAGGCGGCCGAGGCCTACAAGACGCAGTCCACGGCCGACGCCACCGGTCAGGCCGCGCGCTTCGACCAGGTCTACGCCTCCTACAGGACCGCTCCCGCCGTCAGCCGCGAGCGCATCTTCCTCGAGACCATGGAGAGGGTTCTCGGCTCCGTGAACAAGGTGATCATCGACCAGCCCGGCACGGGCGTCGCGGGCGCGAACGGGGCGGGCGTCGTACCCGTGCTGCCGCTCGGCGAGTTCGGCGGCCAGGGTTCCAACCGTCAGCAGACCGAGGGAGCGGCCCGATGAACAGTCCCGCCCTCCGCACCGGCCTGATGATCGCCGCCGCGGCGATCGCCGTCGGCCTCTACGCCTCGGTCTTCACCGTCGGCCAGATGCAGCAGGCGCTGGTGCTCCAGCTCGGCCGCGTGCGCACCGTGCTGAACCAGACCGGGGAGAACAAGCCCGGCCTCTACTTCAAGGTGCCGTTCATCGACAACGTGGTGATCTTCGACAAGCGCGTGCTGGATCTCGACCTGCCCGTGCAGCCGCTGCTCACCGCCGACCGCCAGAACCTGGAAGTCGACGCCTTCGCCCGCTACCGCATCATCGATCCGCTGCGGTTCTACCAGGCGGTGGGCAACATCGCGCTCGCCAACCAGCGGCTCGCCAGCTTCACCAACTCGGGCCTGCGCAACGTTCTGGCGCGCTCCAGCCGCGACGCCATCGTGCGCACCGAGCGGGCGGCGCTCATGAACCAGATCCAGGAGGACGTGAACACGCGGGCCAAGGAACTCGGCGTGGAGATCGTCGACCTGCGCATGACCCGGGTCGACCTGCCGGCGCAGAACAGCCTCGCGGTCTACAAGCGCATGAACACCGAGCGCGAGAAGGAGGCCGCCGACTACCGCGCCAACGGCAACGAGGTCGCCGCGGGCATCAAGGCCAAGGCCGATCGCGACGTCACCGTGATCCTGGCCGAGGCCAACCAGAAGGCCGAGGAACTGCGCGGCGAGGGCGATGCCGAGAAGAACCGGATCCTGGCCGCCGCCTACGGCAAGGATGCCGACTTCTTCGCCTTCTACCGCTCGATGCAGGCCTACGAGCAGGGCCTGAAGAGCCAGGGGACCCGCCTCGTGATCAGCCCGAACTCCGAGTTCTTCCGGTACTTCAGCGATCCGCAGGGACGTCCCCCGGCGGGTGGCGCCGCCCGCGCGGCCAACTGAGACCGGTCGCCCCGCCGACCTCGGGTCGGCGGGGCGACGGATCGGTTCCGGCGGCAGGCGTTCCGGTCACACTTGATCGTCCGTGCCGGCAGCCGATCTATAGGCACGCTCCCATCCGAAGAGGTCGACCGATGGTCCTGCCCGCGAGCGCGTCCGTGCGCCGTCCCTCCCCTTACCGGCACTTCCGTTCGGGGCTCGCCGCCGCGATGATCGGCGCCAGCGTCGCCGGTGCGATCCTACCGATGCCGGCCTTCGCCAAGGGCCCGGAATCCCTCGCCGACCTCGCCGATCAGGTCACCGACGCGGTGGTCAACATCTCCGCCTCGACAACCGTCGAGCAGCCTTCGCGCGGCGGCCGCCCGGGACCGCAGCTTCCCCCCGGCACGCCCTTCGAGGACCTGTTCGAGGAGTTCTTCAAGAAGCGTGGCGGACGCGGCGGGGGCGACGACGACGGCCCGCGCCAGCAGTCGCGCAAGTCGAACTCGCTGGGCTCCGGCTTCATCATCGACGCGTCCGGCATCGTGGTGACCAACAACCACGTCGTGGGCGATGCCAACGACATCCAGGTGATCCTGCACGACGGCACCAAGCTGAAGGCCGAGGTGATCGGCAAGGATTCCAAGCTCGATCTGGCCGTGCTGCGCGTGAAGCCGGACGCGGCCAGGCCGCTCAAGGCGGTGCCCTTCGGCGATTCCGACACGATGCGCCCGGGCGACTGGGTGATGGCGATCGGCAACCCGTTCGGGCTCGGCGGCTCGGTCTCGGCCGGCATCGTCTCGGCGCGGGGCCGCAACATCGAATCCGGCCCCTACGACAACTACATCCAGACGGACGCGGCCATCAACAAGGGCAATTCCGGCGGTCCGCTGTTCAACATGAACGGCGAGGTCATCGGCATCAACACGGCGATCCTGTCGCCGTCCGGCGGCTCGGTCGGCATCGGCTTCGCCGTGCCCTCCAACACGTCGAGCCCCGTCATCGAGCAGCTGCGCCAGTTCGGCGAGGTCCGCCGCGGCTGGCTCGGCGTGCGCATCCAGAACGTCGACGAGGCCACCGCCGAGGCGCTCGGCCTCAAGGGCGGCCCGCGCGGCGCGCTGATCGCGGGGGTCGACGAGAAGGGGCCGGCCAGGGGGGCCGACCTTCAGGTCGGCGACGTGATCACCAAGTTCAACGACACGCCGGTCAAGAGCTCCAGCGAGTTGCCCCGCATCGTCGCAGCCACGCCCGTGGGCAAGCAGGTGGACGTGACGATCGTGCGCAAGGGCGAGGAGCAGAAGAAGTCGGTGACCCTCGGGCGCCTCGAGGACGGCGAGAAGACGCAGGTCGCCAACCTCAAGCAGCCCGAGGCCGAGAGCGTGACCAAGCAGGCGCTCGGCCTCAACCTTTCGGGCATCACCGACGAGCTGCGCCGCCGCTACTCGATCAAGGACACCGTGAAGGGTGTGGTGATCACCCGCGTCGATCCGAACTCGGCGGCCTCCGACAAGCGCATCCAGGCGGGCGAGGTCGTGGTCGAGGTGGGCCAGGAATCGGTCTCGACCCCCTCCGACGTCGCCAAGCGCGTCGATGCCCTCAGGAAGGAGAACCGCAAGTCGGTGCTCCTGCTGGTCTCGAACGCGGCGGGCGAAGTCCGCTTCGTGGCCCTGAGCCTCGAATAGACGTCGTCGCCGTCGTCACCGTCGGGAGCCGTCGCCCACCCGGGCGGCGGCTCTTTGCGTTGCTCAACGCATTGTCGAGCGACGTGGCTTCCAGTTCGCGTGAGGACAATCCGATTACCCGGAGAGATGGAGTGTTTTTCGTGACTTGAAGATCACGCAAATCACTCTACTCCGTTCCCTCGCCGTAGATCGCGGCGATGACGGGCTTCTTGCTGCGGATGTGCTCGCGCATCAGCTTGGCCAGGGCCTCGCCGTCGCGGGCGCGCAGCAGCGGGATCATGCGCTCGTGCTCGTCCATCGCCCGCACCCACTGCTCCTCGGTCTGGTGGACGGTGTAGCGCGAGCGCTGGGTCCGACCGGACAGGCTCGTGTAGATCCCGCTCAGGGTGGCGTTTCCGGCCGCCGCCATGATGGCCTCGTGGATCTCGCGGTTGAGGCGGAAGTACGTGGCCTCGGAGCGCTCGGTCCACGCTTGCCGCATAAACCCATGCTTCTCCTCGATCGCTGCGAGCGCACCCTCGTCGATGACGCGGCAAGCCAACTCGCAAGCGGTTGCTTCCAAGCCGGCGATGACCTCGATCATCTCCTCGATCTCCCGCTGCGAGATGCTCGCGACGCGGGCACCCCGGTTGGGCAGCAGTTCCAGCAGACCCTCGGTGGCGAGGATCTTGATCGCTTCGCGCAGCGGCGTGCGGGAGATGCCGAACGTCTCGGTCAGCTCACTCTCGTTGACGCGTGCCCGCGGCTCCATCTCGCCGGAATGGATGAGTTCGCGCATCCGGTCGGCCACCTCGTCGTGCAGGTAGCGTCGACTGATCCCTACACCCGGTTCAATTTTATTCATGAGACTATCAAGTCTTTTTGTTCGGCGCTTTTTGCATACAAGTCTTAGGCTCGGCTGCGATCAGTGTCGATGCACCTTCGCATCACTGACGATGCCGGTCCCAGGAAAACTCCATGAGACGCCGCATAGGATCCTGATCTCGGTCAGCCCCCGACGATCGCTCGTCTTGCCTCAGGTAAGCCGAGCGGGGTAATCCGAGACCGCGCCCGCGTGCTGAAACTGGTAGCCGGACCGGACTTAAAATCCGGGGCCGCAAGGCGTGGGGGTTCGAGTCCCCCCGCGGGCACCATGCCGTAGCCGGTTATGCAGTGGATTGGCGGGATAGGATGTCCAGCACCTGCGGCATGAGCGGACGGGCCTCGGCATGGGGCTGAACGCAAACGCGTTCCAGGTCCCGCAAGCCCCGTTCGACTGAACCCTCCAACGAGCAGCGGTCGAGCAATTCGCCGAGCAGGATGCCCCAGGCCCGGACTTCGACCCGCTGCCAGGACGCTCCGCCGTCCGACGGCAGGACGCAGGCTGCACCGAAATCGCTGAGAACCGCCTCGCCGGCCTGCCCGTCCCAGAGGATGTTGTGGCCGTAGAGATCGCCGTGGAGCAGTCGGTTGGCGTGGAGATGGGCCGTGGCGGCCGCCGCCGCCGAGGCCAGATTGAGTGCTACTACCTCGTCCAGACGCAGGTCGGAGGCGTAGACGTCCCGGCTGCAGCTCGCGAGGCTTGGTGGGCCGGCCAGCGCCCCCCAGTGGGCGGGCAGCAGCGGCATCAGAAGCCCATCGACGCCCTCGGGATGATCGATCAGGCGGCCGAGCCCCGCCGTCAGGTTCGGGTGTGCCCCCGCGCCCAGGCAGGCGTCCATCTCCCGTTCGGGCAGGCCGTCGCTGGTCATGGTGCCCTTGAAAAGCTTGAGCGCGACGGGCCGTACCGCTCCGTTCTCCGGCCGCCACAGGGCGCGATGGATCCGACCAGAGGCGCCCTCCCCCAGGAACTCCTCGAGTTCGAGGCTGGCCCACGGTACGCGCGTGGCCTCGGCGGACGGCATGGCGGGCTCGACCGGATTGCCGCCCCAGGCGATCCAGGCGAGGTGTGGCAACTCTGCGAGCCAGGACGGCAGAGCCGTGAGGTCGTTAGAAGCCAGCCGAATCAGTTCGAGGTTGTCGGCACCGGCCATCGTATCTGGCAGCTTTTGAAGACGGTTGCCGGCCAGCATCAGCTTTTGCAGCGAGGGACGCTCGCCCAACGCATCGGGAAGGCGCTCGATTCCGTTGTCCGTCAGCGTCAGCCAGCGCAGGCGGGGCGGCAGCGCCTCCCCCGGCACGTCCCTCACGCCGGCGGCGCGAAACCCGATCTGGCCGAGCGCCGGGCAATCCCCGAGCGAGGGCGGGAGCCGCTCGAAGCGATTGCCGGAGCAGAACACCGCGCGCAACGCGGAGAAGCGGCCCATCCCATCGGGCAACCGCGACAGGGCGTTTCCGCTGAGATCAAGCACCTCCAGCGTGTCGGCGAGGCCGAAGACGTCGTCGGGCAGTTCGGTGAGGCCCAGGCCGGTCAAGCGAAGCTCGCGCACCCCCGCGAGGTCGCCGCGGCGCAGGGCTGCAAGGGTGTCGGCCATGGGCCTAGCGTGCCCCGTCCGGCGTCCAGCCGTAAAGCCACGCGTAGCGTTGGCTCATGCCCTCCGGGCCGAGGTGGCGGATCACCGCGTCGCGCACGAACCCGACGCAGCGCCCGGCATGATAGCTGCGCCCATTCGAGCGGGCAGCCCGCTGCACGCGACGGATACGTTCCTTACGCGCGTCGGAATAGTCCCGGAGCGCCCCCGGAACGGTGTCCTGTACCGTCAGGCTCCGGCTCAGCACGGCCGCGTCCTCGATGGCGAGCGCGGCCCCTTGAGCGAGGAACGGTAGCACCGGGTGGGCCGCGTCACCGAGCAACGCGAAGCGGCCCCGCGCCACCGGCCGGGCCGCTGGCCGGTCCACCAGCGACCACACAGCCCAGGCGTCGGGAACACTGAGCAACCGGGTCAAGCTCGGCGAGGCGTCGGGGAAATGGTCGCGCAGCACGGCGGGATCGCCGATCCGCCCCCAATCCTCGTCTCCCTCTCGTTCGGGCACGATCGCCACGACGTTGAGCCGCTGCTCGCCTGCGATCGGGTAATGCACCACGTGGCGGTGCTTGCCGAGCCAGAGCCCGGTCTCGGGACCCTGGAACTCGAACGGGGCGGCCTCGCGGGGGATCAGCGCGCGCCACGCCGCCTGCCGATGCGAGACCATGGGGCGGTCGTCGAGATGGCGGCGCAGGGACGAGCGCACGCCGTCGGCGGCCACGACCAAGTCGGCCTCGATCGTCTCGGACTTCGAGCCGTCGACGCTCTTTAGGGTCAGACTCACGCCATCCGCACCCTCGTGCATCCCGATCACGTCGCGCCCCAGGACCATCCGGATGTCCGTTCGGCCCCGCACCGCGTCGAGCAGCAGCATCTGGAGGTCGGCGCGATGGATCACGTAATAGGGCGCGCCGTGCCGCTCGCGCACGGTCCGGCCAAGGGCGATGCCGCCGATGCGCCGGCCGCTAGCGAGATCGCGTACGACCACCCGAGGCGGCTCGTTGGCCGCCCGCCGGAGGGCGGCGCCGAGCCCCAGGTCGAGCAGGACGCGGCTCGCGTTGGGTGAGAGCTGTAACCCCGCGCCGACCTCGGAAAACCCCGTGCGCCGCTCGATCAGGGTGACGCGATGCCCGGCCGCACCCAGAGCAAGCGCCGCCGTCAGGCCGCCGATGCCGGCGCCGACAATGGCGATGGAGAGTCCTGTCACGGAGCGGTCAGGCAGCGGATTTTGCCGCGTCCTCGCGCCAGACGCAGGCCGCGGGCTCCGCGGCCCCGGCCGCAAGACGCCGGTTGAAGCGGAAGAGCGTCGAACAGTACTGGCAGATGATCTCGTCGTCCGCGCCCATGTCGAGGAAGACGTGCGGGTGATCGAAGGGCGGGAGCGCCCCGATGCACATGAACTCCTTCGAACCGACCTCCACCACCGTCACGCCTGGCTGATTGTGGAAATGCGGAACCGCCTTGTCAGCCATCGTGCCGTCCTGCTGTCGCCCGCGATCCGCACGGGACGCGCGCCGGGTGCTTCACGATCTACCCTGTCGCCGGGGCGACGCCTAGGGGCGCGGGCGCGCGAGAGCATCCGCTTGGCGCAGGCGGGGCGGCGGCGTAAACACGGTATCGCTTATCCGAAGTCCGCGACATCGAAGACCCCATGAGCCGAGACGACACAGCGACGGCCGAGACCGCGCGGCGCTCCCCCGAGCCGCCGATCCACGGTCCCGAGGGCTTCGAGGGCATGCGCCGGGCCGGCCGCCTCACGGCGGAGGCGCTCGACGTCCTCGTCCAGGCGGCGCAGCCCGGCGTGACCACGGAGGCCCTCGACAGGCTGTCGTTCGAGTTCGCCAGGGATCACGGCGCCTATCCGGCCTCGCTGCTTTACCGCGGCTACCGCAAGTCGATCTGCACCTCGATCAACCATGTCGTCTGCCACGGCATCCCCAACGAGAAGCCGCTGCGCGAGGGCGACATCGTCAACCTCGATATTTGCCTCATCCTCGATGGGTGGCACGGCGATTCGAGCCGGATGGCCTATATCGGCGAGGTGCCGCGCAAGGCCCAGCGCCTGTGCGAGATCACATACGAGGCGCTGATGCGTGGCATCCGGGCGGTGAAGCCCGGCGGCTCGACCAACGACATCGGCCGGGCGATCCAGACCTACGCCGAGTCCGAGCGCTGCACCGTGGTGCGCGATTTCTGCGGCCACGGTCTGGGGCGCCTCTATCACGATGCGCCGACCATCCTGCACTATGTCGAGCCGAGCTACGACGTGCCCCTGAGGCCCGGCCAGTTCTTTACCGTCGAGCCAATGATCAATCTCGGCCGTCCCGCCGTGAAGGTGCTCGCCGACGGCTGGACCGCCGTGACCCGAGACCGCTCTCTCTCGGCGCAGTACGAGCACACGGTGGCGGTCACCGAGGACGGTTTCGAGATCTTCACACTGTCGCCCAAGGGGCTCGATCAGCCCGCTCCACAGGGCTGAGGCCGGACGACGCCGATGACGCGCCGGTCGCCGGGTCCCGCCTCGATCCACGACCTGCTCGGCGCCCCGCCCCCGCTCACGGGCGAGGAACCGCATTACCATGGCCACCGCGAGCGCCTGCGGGCGCGCTTCGCTGAGGCCGGCGCCGAGGCGCTGGCGGATTACGAACTCCTCGAACTCGCCCTGTTCCGCGCAATCCCGCGCCGGGACGTCAAGCCGCTGGCCAAGGCGCTGATCCGACGCTTCGGCTCCTTCGCGGAGGTGGTCTCGGCCGAGCCGGCGCGGCTCGCCGAGATCGACGGCGTCAGCGCAGGCGTCGTCGCCGACCTCAAGCTGATCGAGGCGGCGGGCCATCGTCTGGCCAGGGGTGCCATCGCAGCGCGGCCCCTGCTGTCATCGTGGAGTGCGGTGCTCGAGTACCTGCGCGCGACCATGGCGTTCTCGGCGCGCGAGCAGTTCCGCGTGCTGTTTCTCGACAAGCGCAATCACCTCCTCGCCGACGAGATCCAGGGGCGGGGCACGGTCGATCACACCCCCGTCTATCCCCGCGAGGTGGCGCGGCGCTCACTCGAACTCTCGGCCACCGCCATCCTGCTCGCCCACAATCACCCGTCCGGCGATCCGACCCCCTCGGCGGCTGACATCCGCATGACCCGGGAGATCGTGAACGTCCTCGACCCGCTCGGCATCGTGGTGCATGACCACGTCATCCTCGGTCGGGAGGGCCATGCCAGCCTGAAGGGGCTCAAACTGATCTAGGCGTCTCTCTCCCCCCGCGGCCACGTCGTGTCCGGCGGGTAAATTCCCGGTGATCGGGAGTTGGGAGAGGTTCACGGGCCGACCCTTCCCGTGGCCTGCCTCTTGCCTAGGTTGGTCCGTAACGAAGGGGGGGGATGCGCGAATGGCGCCCAAGGCGTTCGACGAGATGAATGGGTTGGCCGATGCCGACCCGGCCGTGGTGCGCGGGGCCTACGACACCCTCAAGGCGTGGCTCGACCAGATGCCGCCCGAGCATTTCAACACGCGTCGCAGCCAGGCCGAGTTGCTGTTCAGGCGCATCGGCATCACCTTCGCGGTCTACGGCTCGAACGACGCCACCGAGCGGTTGATCCCGTTCGACATCATCCCGCGGGTGCTGACCAAGCCCGAATGGGGATTTCTGGAGCGAGGCCTGAAGCAGCGGGTCACCGCGCTCAACGCGTTCATCAACGACATCTACGGCGCCGAGGAGTGCATCAAAGCGGGTGTCATCCCCGCCGACCTCGTCTACCGCAACCCGCATTATCGCATGGAGATGCGCTCCTTCGACGTGCCGCACGATCTCTACGTGCACATCGCGGGCATCGACATCGTCCGTACCGGCGAGAACGATTTCTTCGTCCTTGAGGACAACGCGCGCACACCCTCAGGTGTCTCCTACATGCTGGAGAACCGCGAGGTGATGATGCGGCTCTTCCCCGAGCTGTTCTCGCGCTATCGCGTGGCCCCCGTCGAGAACTATCCTGACGCGCTGCTTGCGACCCTGCGCAGCCTCGCTCCCCAGTCGTCCACCCGCGACCCCACCGTGGTGCTGCTGACGCCCGGTCGCTACAATTCAGCGTTCTACGAACACACGTTCCTGGCCGACAAGCTGGGCGTCGAACTGGTGGAGGCGTCCGACCTCTTCACCAAGGACGACGTCGTCTACATGCGCACCACCGAGGGGCCGCGCCGGGTCGACGTGATCTACCGTCGCCTTGACGACGACTTCATCGACCCATTGGTGTTCCGCCCCGACAGCATGCTCGGTGTGCCCGGCCTGATGAACGCCTACGAGCGCGGGAACGTGACGCTGTCCAACGCGGTGGGCACCGGCATCGCCGACGACAAGGCGGTCTACAGCTACATGCCGGAGATCGTCCGCTTCTTCACCGGCGAGGAGCCGATCCTGCACAACGTGCCGACCTTTCGCTGCCGCGAGAAGGATTCGCTGGCCTACGTCCTCGACAACTTGAAGGACCTAGTGGTCAAGGAGGTCAACGGCTCGGGCGGCTACGGAATGCTGGTGGGGCCGCACGCCACCCGCCGCGAGATCGAGGAATTCGGGCGCAAGCTCCGCCATGCGCCGGAAGGCTTCATCGCCCAGCCGACGCTCTCTCTCTCCACCTGCCCGACCTTCGTCGCCTCCGGCGTCGCCCCCCGCCACGTCGACCTTCGGCCCTTCGTGCTCGCGGGCGCCGACGAGATCCGGATCGTGCCCGGCGGTCTGACCCGGGTCGCCCTCAAGGAGGGCTCGCTGGTCGTCAATTCGAGCCAGGGTGGTGGCACCAAGGACACCTGGGTGCTCGATGCCTGACCATTGCGCCCTTCCTATCTTCTTATCGGCCGCCCCGTCGGCCGAGCCTGTGGCCTGACCCCATGCTCTCCCGCACTGCCGACAACCTCTACTGGCTCTCCCGCTACGCGGAGCGGGCTGAGTTCGTTGCCCGTATCTTGGATGCGGCGCACCGCCTCGCCGCTCTACCGTCGAGCTACGGCGGGCGCGAGAGCAATGAATGGGCTACCGCCCTGTCCTCGGCCGGCGACCCGGCCGTGTTCAAGACGCTCTACGATACGGTCAACGAGCACACGGTCTGCAACTTCCTGGCCTTCTCGACCCACAACCCGTCCTCGATCCGCAACTGCATCGCCACCGCCCGCGAGAACGCCCGCTCGATCCGCACGGCTCTCACCACCGAGATGTGGGACGCGATCAACGGGGCCTATCTCGAACTGCGCAACTACGAGGGCCGCGACCTCAACCGCGAGGAGTTCTCGCTCTTCCTCGACTGGGTGAAGCGGATCTCGCTGGCTTTCGACGGCTCGGCCTACCGCACGATGCTGAGGAACGACGCCTACTGGTTCACGCGGCTGGGCACGGCGATCGAGCGGGCCGACAACACCGCGCGCATCCTCGACGTGAAGTACCAGATCCTGTTGCCCGCCACGGAGCGGATCGGCGGCAGCCTCGACTATTTCCAATGGACCACGATCCTGCGGGAGGTCTCGGCCTTCAACGCCTATCACTGGGTCTATCGCGAGAGCATCAAGCCCCTGCTGGTGGCCGACCTCCTGATCCTCAACCGCGAGATGCCGCGCTCGCTTGCGAGCTGCTACGGCATGCTGGTCGAGCATCTCGACCTGATCGCCGACGCATACGGGCGGCGCGGCGAGAGCCAGCGGCTGGCGAGCAACCTGCGCGCGCGGCTTCTTGGTGCCGACATCGACCGAATCTTCGCGGGCGGCCTGCATGAGTTCATCGAGGACTTCGTCGTCGAGAACAACCGGCTCGGCGCCGCAGTGAGCGAGCAGTACCTCATCTGAAATCGTTTCCGGGGTCCCGCCCGCAAGGGCGAGCCCAACGCTCGTCTTCCGTGTTCCTCGCGCGGGAAACCTTCTAGACTGGACTGCACGTTCGGGCCGCTTCGGGATCAGGTATGCGCATCCGCGTCGTTCACGAGACGATCTACACCTACGAGCAGCCGGCCCGCAGCCTGATCCAGGTCCTGCGGCTGACCCCGCGCGACCACGACGGCCAGCACGTGCGCGAATGGCGGATCGAACCGTCCGTCAACGGACGGCTGACCGTGCGCGAGGACGGGTTCGGCAACGTCGTGCACTGGTTCAGCTCCGACGAGGCAGCCGACCGGCTCGCGATCCGGGTCACAGGCGAGGTCGAGACCTTCGAGGTGAACGGTCTGGTGCGCGGCGCGGTCGAGCGACTGCCCGACCCGTTCTACCTGCGCGATACCGACCTGTGCACGGCGAGCCCCGAAATCGCCGCCTTCGCCGACGCAATCGCCGATGCGGGCGACCGCGCCCCGCTCTCGCTGCTGCACCGGCTGCTCGCGGCCGTGCACGACACGGTGACCTTCGAGCCGGGTCCGACCCACTCGGGCACCACGGCGGCCGAGGCCTTCACGGCGGGTAAGGGGGTCTGCCAGGATCTCAGTCACATCTTCATCAGTTGTGCCCGGCACCTCGAGATCCCCACCCGCTACGTCTCGGGCTATTTCCACCGCAACGACGGCGTCGAGGAGCAGAACGCGGGGCATGCCTGGGCCGAGGCGCTGGTGCCCGATCTCGGCTGGATCGGCTTCGACCCGGCCAACGGCATCTCGGGCACCGAGGCTCATATCCGCATGGCGATCGGGCTCGACTATCTCGGGGCAGCGCCCATCCGCGGCAGCCGCGTCGGCGGCGGAACCGAATCGTTGAGCGTGAATCTGCACGTCTCACCCGCCAAGCGGGTCCAGTCGCAATCGCAAGAGGCTAAGACCCAGAGTCAGACGCAGGGGTAACCGGCCGCCAGGGGTCGATCTCGGACCTCTTGCGGCCCGGGTTCATCCCGTGCGATCCGAACGCATCATCGGTGTTCGGGGCGAAGCATACCGTCATGACCTACTGCGTCGGGCTGCTCGTCCAGGACGGACTCGTGATGCTCGCCGATACCCGCACCAATGCGGGGCTCGACAACATCTCCACCTATCGCAAGCTGCACATGTTCAATGTGCCGGGCGAGCGCACGATGATGCTGGCCTCGGCTGGCAATCTCTCGATGACGCAGTCCGTCGTCAGCATGCTGACCGAGGGCGTCGACGACGAGGGCGAGCGGAGCGAGCGCCTCACGCAGGCCCCGACCATGTTCAAGGCGGCCCAGCTCGTCGGCCGGGCGATCCGGCGCGTACGTGAGATCGAGAAGGCGGGCGCCGAGGCGGCCAACCTGCGCATGGAGGTCTCGTTCCTGTTCGGCGGACAGATCGGCGACGAGGGCATGCGCCTGTTCATGATCTACTCGGCCGGCAACTTCATCGAATGCAGCCGCGACGCGCCATTCCTCCAGATCGGCGAGCACAAGTACGGCAAGCCGATCCTCGACCGGGCCGTCACCTACGAGACTGACCTCTACGACGCGCTCAAGGTCGGGTTGATCTCGATGGATTCGACCATGCGCTCGAACCTCGGCGTCGGTCTGCCCATCGACATCGCGGTGTCGCGCCGCGGCTCCCTCGACCTTGAGGTGAACCACCGCATCGAGGCGGGCGAGGGCTACTTCCACGACCTGCGCGAGCGCTGGTCGGCGGCCCTGCGTGCCGCCCACCGGGCGATCCCGCGCCCCCCCTACGGCCCGTAGCATCGAGCGCCGCTCACCGCGACGCCCTCTCCCCACGATCGATCGGGCCGGACCGCCCGTAATAGTCGGCCAGAATGTCCGGGTAGCGGGTCGGCGCGAAGGGCCTGCGCCTCTCCCAGAGCGCGTCGAGCGGCAGGGCGAGCAACGCCGCGTTGAGGGCTTGCGGATCCTCGATCAGGCCGAAATCGAGCCGCGCCCCCTCCCCCGTCGCCGCCAGGCGTTCGGCCTGCGCACCGATGTCGAACACCACGGGCGGGATGCCGGCAGCGAGGGCCAGGGACAGGGCGTAGCAATACGTCTCGGGCCAGATCGAGGGCAGGAAGACGATGTCGGGCTCGATTGCGCGCAGCTGCGCGATCGCCTCCCCTTCACCGTGGTATCGGCCGGTCTCGCGGACCCCGACCTTGCGCATGACCTCCGCGTCGTAGGAGTAGCCGACGATCGTGAAGCGGATCGGCAGCTTGCGGATCTGGGCGTCGAGGGCGAGGGTATAGAGCACGTCCGCGCCCTTGTGGGTGCCGATCGCGCCCACCAGGGCGACATGAAGCCGGCCGTTTCCAACCGAACGGCTCGGCAGGGCGAAGGCCGGCGGGGCTTCCTCGTGCGGGCGGACGACGAGGTTCGTGAGCGGCGCGGTCCGATTCAGGCGTCCGGCGATGTCGGCGGACGGCGCGAACACCCGGCGCGCCCCGGATAGGAATGCGCCGAAGCGTTGCCGTCGATCGGCCGGATCGACGTATTCTTCGGCCTCCGGGTCCAGGGTGATGCAGCGGCGGCAGACCTCCACCTCCGGCATGCCGCAATAGACCACCTCGGGGCGTACGAGATGATTGCGGTGACAGGCGGCCGCGTAGTCGTGCAGCGTGCAGTCGTAGCCACCGGGCAACGCCTCGATCAACGCCATCAGGTCGAGGGTCGAACGCCAGTCGAGACGGGCGAGGGAGTGGACGTGGGTGAACGCGGGAGCCAGCCAGCCGATCAGGTCGTCCAGCAGCGCGCGGTCCTTGATGAGCGACAACGGCTCGAACAAGCCGACGGCGGGGAAATCGATGCGACTGTCGGCGGGAAGCCCGATTTCGATCTCGGTCGGGCCGGCGGTGCGCAGGTAGACCACGTCGTAGCCCGCCTGCGCCAGACGTCGGCTCAGATCCTCGACGTGGGTCTCGATGCCGCCGCCCCACTTGTGGGTCACGAAGAGC
>Ga0182229_1000145_pt1 | contig 18164 bp, 20 predicted proteins | sample G6R1MG_32_FD_129663 | JGI IMG/M metagenome (GOLD analysis project Ga0182229, IMG submission 129663) | Miscanthus phyllosphere microbial communities from Michigan, USA - G6R4_MAIN_07NOV2016_LD1 MG | ecosystem: Host-associated > Plants > Phyllosphere > Phylloplane/Leaf | place: USA: Michigan...
CCAACCCGATCAGACCGATCATGACACAGAATGTCCTGCGCCTGGGCGCCTTCTTCTACGCGACGGGCCACCACATCGCCGGCTGGCGGCACCCGTCCAGCGAGGCGGATGGCGGGGTCGACCTCGGCCGCTATGTCGGCTGGGCGCAGAAGGCGGAAGCCGCCAAGTTCGATCTCATCTTCCTCGAAGACGGCACCGGCATCCGCGACACCAACCTCCGCTCCAGCGAGCGCACGGCCCGCTCCACGCATTTCGAGCCGGTGACGCTGCTGTCGGCGCTCGCCGCCGTCACCAGCCGGATCGGCCTCGTGGCCACCACCTCCACGAGCTTCAACGAGCCCTACAACGTTGCCCGCCGCTTCGCCTCCCTCGACCTGCTGAGCGGCGGCCGGGCGGGCTGGAACCTCGTCACCTCGGCGACCGACGCCGAAGCCGCCAATTTCGGCAACGACCGCATCGCCCAACACGCCGACCGCTACGAGCGCGCCGAGGAATTCGTGGACGTGGTCCTCGGCCTCTGGAACACCTGGGACGACGGCGCCGTGGTGATCGACCGCGCGAGCGGCCAGTTCTCGAAGCCGGACGGCTTCCGGCCCCTGAATCACAGGGGCACGCATTTCGAGGTGCGGGGCCCCCTCAACGTTTCGCGCTCGCCGCAGGGCCAGCCGGTGCTCGTCCAGGCCGGCTCCTCGGGGCCGGGCAAGGATCTCGCCGCCCGCACCGCCGAGATCGTCTTCACCGCCAACCAGACCCTGGCCGAGGCCGTGGAGTTCTATGGCGACCTGAAGGGGCGCATGGCCGGCTTCGGCCGCGCGCCGGATGATTTGAAGGTGATGCCGGGCCTGTTCCCGGTGGTCGGGCGCACGGAATCCGAGGCCCGCGCCAAGTTCGAGGCCCTTCAGGACCTGATCGACCCGGTGGTCGGGCTGGCGCTGCTGGAGCGCATGATCGGCGGCTTCGACCTCTCCGGCTATGACCCGGACGGGCCGGTGCCGGAATTGCCGGAATCCAACGGCGCCAAGTCGCGCCAGCAGCTGATGTTCGACCTCGCCCGCCGCGAGGGGCTGACCCTGCGCCAGCTCTACCTGCGGATCGCCGGGGCGCGCGGGCATTCGCAGATCGTGGGCACCCCCGCCCAGATCGTCGATGAGATGGAGGCGCGCTTCCGGGCGGGCGGCGCCGACGGGTTCAACATCATGCCGGCGACGCTGCCCGGCGGCCTCGACGACTTCATCGAACTCGTCCTGCCGGAGCTGCGTCGGCGCGGCCTGTTCCGGCAGGATTACGAGGGACGCACCCTGCGCGCGCATCTCGGCTCCCGCCCGGCGCCCGGCTTCGGCCGGGGCGCCGCCGGGCGCGGGTAGAACCGCGCGTCAGGGCCTCACATCCGGCCTCGGGTCCGGGACGAACCCGTCCCGGTTCGGCATGCGGATGGCCGCAAGCGAGCGGGCGTCGAACACCGCGTCCCCCGGCGCAAGCCCGTTCAGGTGAAGGACGTAGCCCGAGACCGCATAGACGTCGTCGTCGCTGAGCGATTGCGGCGCGTTCATCGGCATCGCCCGGCGGATATAGTCGAACAGGGTCGGCGCGTAGGGCCAGAAGCTGCCGACCGTCTTGACGGGCTTGGCCGAGGCCAGCGTGCCCCGGCCGCCGGCCAGCCGCTCGCCCAGGCCGCCTTCCCCCGTCGCCCCGTGGCAGGAGGCACATTGCGCCGCGAAGATCTCGCGGCCATGGGTGACGCTGCCCCGGCCCGGCGGGAGCTTCAGCCCGTCGCGGTCGATGTCGATGTTCCAGGCGGCAATCTCGGCCTCCGTCGCCGGGCGGCCGATTCCGAAGCGCTCCGCGCCCCAGGCCGCCCCGGCGAGGCCGAGCAGGAGGCAGGAGGCCGCAACGAGGCCGATCTCACGCGTAGCCATTGGCGACCTCGCCATCCGCCGCGATGCGCCAGGGCACGACCGCGTTGTTGTGGTAGAAGGACTTGAGGCCCCGCACCGCCGTCAGGTCCTCGAAGGCGGGCTGCACGTAGCCGGTCTCGTCGATGGCCCGGCTCGCGATGGTCGTCGGCGCGCCGTCCCAGGTCCAGGGCAGGCGGAAGCGGGTCAGCGCCCGGTTCAGCACCGGTTCCTGCAGGACGGCGTCCTGCCAGGTCTTGCCCCCGTCGGTCGTGACCTGCACCCCCCGGATCCGGCCGCGCCCGGTCCAGGCGATGCCGGTGATCTCGTGGAAGCCCGGTGCGATCCGCTGGGTGCCGGAGGGCCGGGTGATGATCGACTTCGCCTCCATCACGAAGGTGAATTGCCGGGCGGTGCCGTCCGGCATCAGGTCCGTGTACTTGGACGTCTCCTCGCGGGAATAGGCCGGCTCCGCGCTCACGTTGAGGCGGCGCAGCCACTTCACGCTCATGTTGCCCTCGAAGCCGGGCAGGAACACCCGCAGCGGGTAGCCCTGCTGCGGACGCAACCGCTCGCCGTTCTGGCTGTAGACCAAGAGCGCATCGTCGAGACATTTCGCGATGGGGATGCTGCGGGTCATGGCGGCGGAATCCGCGCCCTCGGCCACCACCCATTGCGCCTCCGGCTTCAGCCCGGCCTCCCGCAGGATCGTCGCGAGGCGCACGCCCGTCCACTCGGCGCAGCTGACGAGCCCGACGAGATCGGAGGCGGTCTTGCCCTTGATCGCCTCGAAACCCGGATTGCCCGAGCATTCGAGGAAGTAGATGTGCGATTCCGAGGGAAAGCGGCGGATGTCCTCCATGGTGAGGACCAGGGGCCGCTCCACCAGCCCGTGGATCAGCAGCCGGTGCCGGGCGGGGTCGATGTCGGGGATGCCGCCATGGTGGCGTTCGTAGAACAGGCCGTTCGGCGTGAGGATGCCGTCGAGGTCCTGCAGCGGCGTGCGGCTCGAGGCCGAAATGTATTGCTTCAGCCCCTTCGGCACGTTGCGGACGAGCCCCGCCTCGAAGCGCGAGGGCGTGCCGTAGGTCTGGCTGCCGACATCGGCGCCGGGGGCCTTCATCCCATCGGGAATGCCGGGCGGCGTCGCCTCCTGCGCGCGGGCGGAGCCGGCCACCGCGCCCACGGCTGCCGCCGCGCCCTGCACGAGGAAGCGGCGCCGAGCGGGGATCGTCGTGTCGCTGTCGCTCATCGAAGACGCCTCATGCCGAGCCGACGCGGTACTGCCGGGGCGGCGCCTCGCCGGAGATCGCGAAGGCGCCGACGCTGCGGTCCCGGTAGAGGCGCGGGTTGTGGGAGGTGATGGTGCGGGCGTTGCGCCAGTACCGGTCGAGGCCGGCGCCGACCTTCACCGCCGAGGCGCCGAGGGCATCGAACAGGCTCGTCGTCGCCGCGAGGATCAGGTCGGTGACGACGCCGACCGCTTGGTTGACCTCGACATCGGCCAGCGTCGCCTGCCGCTCCGCCTCCGGCGATCCGGCCCGGTGCGCGTCGTGGACCCGCTGGACCGCCTCGGCGGCCTTCAGCACCACCGCGCCCGCCGCATAGGCGTTGGCCCGCACCCGGCCGACGACGGCCTGGATCTGCGGATCGTCGGCGGTGCGCCCGGCATTGCCGTGGCTGTAGACGCGGGTGCGCTCGGCGACCAACCGGGCTACGTCGTCCGCCGCCGCCCGGCCGATGCCGGCGAGCGTCGCGAGATGCACCAATTGGAAGAACGCCATGGCGTAGGGGAAGCGGGCCGGATCGGGCTTGATGAGCGCGGGGTCGAGGGTCACGCCCGCGAAGGTCGCGGTCCCGCTCGCGGTGAGCGCCTGCCCGAACCCGTCCCAATCGTCCCCGATGGTCACGCCCGGCGCGCGCACCGGCACGGCGGCCGTCACCGGCCCGCCCGCCTCGTCGTCCGCCGAGAGGTGGATGTAATCCGCGAAGAGCGAGCCGGTGGTGTAGAACTTCCGGCCATCCACCACGAACCCGCCGTCCCGCCGCCGCACCACCGTGTCGAAGGCGCCGACCTTGGCCGGCCCGGTCTCCGAGACGCCGCTGCCGATCGTTTCCCCCGCGCCGATCCGCTTGATCCAGGCCGCGCGCCATTCCGGCGAGGAGGAGCAGAGCGCGTCCTCCGTGAAGCCGAAATGCGCCCGCAGCGCATTGGTGACGTTCGAATCCGCCGCCGACAGCTCGATCAGCAGGGCGAAGAGTTCCGGCAGGCTGGCGCCGTGGCCCCCCTCGTCGGGCGCGAGCCGCAGGGTGGTGAAGTTCGCCTCCCGCAGCCAGCCGATCTCGGCATGCGGCAGGCGGCGCTCCCGGTCCCGCTCGACGGCGGTGGCGCGGATCTCGGCGAAGACCGGGCGGAATCTGTCCGCGAGACTCTCGTAGCGCCCGCTCGGCCCCGCACCCCAGCCCGCATCCGTCCGCGACATGGCCTCGACCTTCCGATTCACGACATCGCCCCGGGGGCGGTCGCCCGAAGGAATCGGCGAGCCGTTCCCCGATCTCAAGCCGGATTCTCCCTCGACCCTCGTCTTTGGGACCGATGTATCGCACAGCAACCGGCAAGTGGAATTTCGTTTTTCCACGGCGCGCCGCGCTGACAATCCATTCTCGGCCTCAGAATTGCGCCGTCTCTCGGCATTCCATTGGGCCGGCGCGGGCGGGAAGGACGATCTTGTCCGCGGATCCTCCTGCGGGGGACATGATCCCCCGTGCGGGCGCCAAATCGAAAACCCGTTTCATTGATTCGCGGCCCTGCGCACGTCTTCAATAGTGGGGACGGCGGCGGCTAGGCCCCGGCGCCCTCCCCCGCTGTTCCCTCACGATTCGCGAGCGCCCGATGATCGACGACAGCACGGGCCGGTTCGGCCCCTCCCGCCGCACGCTCCTGCGCGGGGGGCTCGGCGGGGCGGCCGCCCTGGCACTCGGCGCTCCGGCCGTGCACGCGGCGCCCCGGGAGGTGAAGCTCAGCATGCAGCGCTCGTCGGTGCTGCTCACGGTGCTCAAGGTGAAGGGCACGCTGACCGAGCGGCTGGCGCCGCTGGGCTTCACGCCGAGCTGGCATCTCTTCACCAGCGTCATCGAGCCGATGAATGCCGGGGCCGTCGATCTCCACGCCGACGTCGCCGACGCGGTGCCGATCTTCACCCAGGCTGCCAAGGCGCCCCTGACGTTCTACGCCCGCGAGCGTGGGGCGCCCTCGGCGGAGGCGATCATCGTGCCGGCGGATTCGCCCATCCGCACCGTCGCCGACCTGAAGGGCAAGACGGTGGGCGTCTCGCGGGGCTCCGGCAGCCACTACGTGCTGGCCGCCGCGCTCAAGCGCGCCGGCCTGACCTTCGCGGACATCAAGCCCGCCTACCTCCAGGCGCCGGAGGGCGCCGTGGCCTTCGAGCAGGGCAGCCTCGACGCGTGGTCGATCTGGGATCCGTTCCTGGCCTTCGCGGAGGCCAAGCGGCCGGTGCGGACCATCGCCGACGGCAACGGCCTCACGAGCTATCACCGCTACTTCCTCGCCAACGACAGCTTCGTCGCCGCGCAGCCCGAGGTCGTGGCGGTGGTCTACCGCGCCCTGATCGAAGCCGGTGCGTGGATGAAGGCGAACCCGGAGGAGGCCGTGGCGCTGCTCACCCCGATCTGGGGGGACCTGCCCCCGGCGGTCGTGGCCGCCGCCAACCGTCGCCGGACCTACGTGGTGGAGCCGGTGGAACGCAGCCAGCTCGGCGAGCAGCAGGCCATCGCCGACGCGTTCTTCGAGGCGAAGCTCATCCCCCGCCGGATCGACGCCACCGACGTGCCGATCTTTCAGCCGCCGACGGGCCGGGGCTGAGGCCGTGACGCGCCCTCCCCGCTTCGGCATCTGGGCCGCCGTCCACGGCTCCCGCGCCGCCCACCACGATCCCGACGAGCCCGACGACGCCGGCTGGGAGCGCAACCGGGCCCTCGTGCTGGAGGCCGAGGCGCTGGGCTTCGATGCGGTGCTGGTCGCCCAGCACACGATGAACCCCTACGACCCGGAGCGGGACCAGCTCGAAGCCTGGACCGGGGCGGCGGCGCTGGCCGCGCTCACGCGGCGGATCGAGATCATCGCGGCGATCAAGCCGGGGCTGTACCACCCGGTGGTGCTCGCCAAGATGGCCCTGCAGATCGAGCAGATCAGCGGCGGGCGCTTCGCCCTGAACCTCGTGAATGCCTGGAACAAGGCCGAGTTCGAGCGCGCCGGCCTGCCCTTCCCGGCCCATGACGCGCGCTACGCCTATGGCCGCGAATGGATCGGCCTCGTCGACCGGCTGATGCGCGGCGAGCGCGTCACCTTTGCCGGCGACCACTTCCGGGTGGAGGATTACCAACTCCGCCCCGCCGGGACCTTCCGGCCCCGGCCGACGATCTATCTCGGCGGCGAATCCGAGCCGGCGCGGGCGCTCGCGGCGGACCAGGCCGACGTCTGGTTCATCAACGGCCAGCCGCTCGCGGACGTCGCCGCCCTCATCGCCGACGTCGCCCGGCGCCCCGCGGCGAACGGGCCCCTGCGCTACGGCCTTTCGGCCTTCGTGATCGCGAGGGAGACCGACGCGGAGGCTGAAGCGGAGCACGCCCGGCTCCTGGCCCTCAGCGCACGCGACGCGACTCTGCGCGCCGACACCCGCGCCCGCACCGACACGGCGAGCGTGATGTTCGCCAAGACCGATGCGGCGGCCTCCCGCCATGTCGGCACCAACGGCGGCACGGCCGCCGGGCTCGTGGGCAGCTACGCCACCGTCGCGGAGCGCATCCGCGCTTTCCACGCCGCTGGCATCGAATTGTTCATGCTGCAGTTCCAGCCCTTCGAGGCGGAGATGCGCCGCTTCGCCGAGCAGGTGCTGCCCCGGGTCCGCTGACCGGCCCTCTTCGACCGGCCCTCCCGGCCCACCGCGTCTCACCCGAAGGACAGCGTCTCGTCCGTCGTCCATGCGGCGAAGCCGAACAGGGTGGAGAGCGGCGCCCCGGCATCGAACCCGCTCCTCGCCTTTTCGGCCGAGGGCGTCCACGCGCGGTCCTGACACAAGTAGGGCCGATCGTCTGGCCCCCGACCGTAGAGGGAATCGAGGTCGAGCCGTGGGGTTCGGAACGCCTTCGCGGTCCAACGCGGACCGCCTCGAACACGGCATCACGGAAGCTTGAATGATTTTCGACCAGACTCGTTCTCTCATGAGAGCCCGATGCTAGCCTTTTCTTAGCTCCGGCGACCGAATGATCGGCGCAGGTCTTCAGACGGCTTCGCCATGCCCCGGTTTCGTGCCCCTCCCGATGTCGCGAACAGGATCCGTCAGCAGACCACGTGGGGCGGCACGTCGCGTTCGGATCGCGACGGGTTTCTGTCGAGCCACGACCTGGGTGTCCAGCGGGCCGCCCCGGCCGGCTCCGGCCGACGGGAGGTGCTGCTCACCGGGCTCATCGGCGTCCTAATCTTCTCGGCCGTGGTGATCGGCTGCGCGGTGGTCTGGCCGGCGTATCTCTCCTGCCGCCACGTGCAGCAGACGACAGGCCTCATCGGCGGCCAGACGTTGACGACCTGCACGGCCCAACGCGCGCTCTGGCGCATCGGCCTCTCGTTCTAATTTCGGTTGTCGCTGCGCCGACGACGAGCCGCATGCGCGGAAACGGCATGCCGACGAGGTTCGGGAAGAGCGGGGCAAGTTGCCGAGGCCGATCATCGCCAATCGGTGCTGTCGAGCGTATGCTCATCGCCACAGGGGAACCGGCGATGTCCATGACCAATCGGCGAGAACTGTATCGAAGCCCGAACGGCGACAGCTGGTTTCTCGGGCGCGAGCCGGAAAGCGGTCATGCCTTCGTGATCCATCAGCCGAACGGGCCCTCCGGCGGACGTCTCTCTCACATCGCGTTGGGGGACTTCCTCCGGGGCAGCGCGCACGGCCCCGAGCACCAAGCCTTGCTCCGCCTCATTGGATCGCTCGTCGAGGTCCCCCCATATGCGGAGCGGACATAGCCGACGGCCGACCCTTGGCCGCCAGCGCGTCGATGAGGAGAGAATGCGTGACCAGTCAGAACGCGATAGACGCCTTGGCCCTCGAAAATCGGCGTTTCAACGAGATCATGCGGAGCTTCGACGGCGGAATCTGGTGGTCGTCTGACGCCACCGCGCAGATCGACGTGGACGCCATCTGCGCCCAAGCCGCGCATATCAAGATCGCCTTGGACGAGATCACCAGGCTGGCGAAGAACATCGCGGAGTGATCGCGGTGGCGGTCGATTGAAGGGGTCCCGGGCGGCCTCGATCTCGACAGCGCCTTTCTGCTGTCCTGCAACCTCATCGGCGGTGTCGTCCCGGCGGATCGGGTGGAGACCCTGGCCGCCCGCATCGAGGCCGAGGGCTTCCCGGGATCTCGATGGCGTCTTCGACCATTGAACCGCACTCGCGCAGAGCCCGCGCGCCGCCCTCGAAGACATGGGACAAGCGATGAAGTTCTACTGGGGACCGCACACCTGCGCGATCGGCATCCACATCCTGCTGGAGGAGATCGGCAAGCCCTACGAGAGCGTGAAGATGGATGTCGCCGGCGGCGAGGCCGGGCGCGCGCCGTTCAAGGCGATCAACCCGAAGGGCAAGGTGCCCACCCTCGTGCGCGAGGACGGGACCGTCATGACCGAATACGGCGCCATCGCCACATGGCTCGCCCGCACCAACCCGGACACGGCGCTGATCCCCGCCGATCCGGACGCGGAGCGTCGGGGCCTCGAGGTGATGGACTACGCCATCGGCACGCTGCACCTGCAGGGGTTCGGACGGCTGTTCAAGACGGCGAACTACGAGCCGCAGGACATGCTGCACCAGACGCTCAAGCTCGGGCAGGCTTCGGTGAAGGACCAGGGCCGCGCGATCATCGACGAGGCGCTGGCCATCCTCGACCGGCAGATGGCGTCCCGCCCCTACGTCGCGGGCGATGCGTTCTCGATCGGCGACAGCGCGCTGTTCTACGCGACCCGCTGGGCGCCGCAGGAGGGCATCGCCCTCCCGCCCAACCTCGCCGGGCATTACGAGCGCATGATCGCGCGGCCGGCCGTGGCGCGGGTGCGCCGGATCTGGGGCGAGGAGTAGGACGGCACCGCAGCACTCGACCGTGGGGTGGCGGGTGTCCGGCCCGATCACCCCACGACGAACAGGATGACGCAGATCAGGATGCTGGACGCGAGGAAGTAGCTCGCGCTGAGGAAGCCGTAGCGCAGGGGACGCGGGATGTTCGGGTTGATCTCCATGTTCACCGCCGTCGATCCGAGCAGCCCGCCCCCTACGAGGGCGCCCAGTCCGGCAGCCTGCGGAAGGCTCGGCACGGCGAGCCATCGCATCAGGAGGGCGAGCGCCACCGTGGTGACGAGCATGCACAGCGACGGCCCGACGAAGTACAGGGGCGCGGGCTTCGAAGGCGGGAGATGGTCCCGTCCCAGGACGACCGCGTAGGTCCGTCCGAAGAGCAGATCGAACCAGAGCCAGCCGAGCATCATCACGGTGAAGCCGGCCGCCAGGATGCCGAGCAGGGTCATCGGGGTGAAGGACATCACGACAGGGCTCCGGTGGTGGTGAGATGAGGTCGGATCATGGGCGGGGAAGGCCGAGGGCCGGCAGCACCAGCCCGTCAATCATCGTGACGAGGAAGGCCCGGTCGAACGGCCGGCGCTGGACGAGCGACCGGTAGGCGCCCATCGACGGCGTGACCTGGGCGACCGTCTCGATGTCGGCGTCCGGCGCGATCTCGCCGCGCGCGCGGGCGCGGCGCATCAGGGCGCGGTTCGCCTCCACCCAGGGGGCGACCAGGGCGTCGTGCGCCGTGTCGGCGAGCGCCGGATGGTGCGACAGCAGGGCGGCCATGCCGGCCATCGCCTGCAGCTTGCGCTGCGTCTCCTCCATCGGCTGCGGCCGGAACAGGGCGAGCAGGTCGTCGCGCAGGTTGCCCGTGTCGGGCAGGTTATCGAGATCGACCTGCTCGCGCTTCATGCGGGCGATCGCCTCCAGCACCATGTCGGCCTTGGTGGCCCAGCGGCGGTAGACGGTGGCCTTCCCGGCCTTCGCCCGCACCGCCACCATGTCCATGGTCATCCCGTCATAGCCGGCTTCCGCGAGGATCGAGATCGCCGCATCGAGGATGGCCGCGTCCCGCGAGGCATCGCGCTTGCGGCCGACCGGGGCGCCCGCGCGCGCCGCGCCGTCGTTCGAGTCCTGGGGAGCTTCGCCTGCCATCGCTTTTCGATACTCTTTGGTTTCGAAACTTGCAAGTCTCGTAATTGGCGGATAGGGAGAGGCACCGGAAGAGGAGCCCCCCATGCGCTACAACCCTCTCGGTCGCACAGGCCTGTTCGTCTCGGAACTGTGCCTGGGCACGATGACCTTCGGCCAGGCCGGCGGCCGTTACGCCGCCGCCAGCGGCGTCGGCCAGGAGGCCGTCGACGCGATCCTGCGGCGCGCGGTCGATGCGGGCCTCAACTTCATCGACACGGCCAACGTGTATGCGAATGGGCAGGCCGAGGAGATCGTCGGCCGTTCGCTCAGGTCGCTCGGCCTCGCCCGCAAGGACATCGTGATCGCGACCAAGTTCGCGCACGCCGTGGGGTCCGGCCCCAACGACGGCGGCGGCTCCCGTGCCCATATCGTGGCGGCGGCGCATGCGAGCCTGCGGCGGCTCGGCGTCGATCACATCGACCTCTACCAGATGCACGGCTGGGACCCCGCGACGCCGGTCGAGGAGACGCTGCGCGCCCTGGACGATCTCGTCCGGCAGGGCGTGGTGCGGTATTGCGGCGTCTCGAATTGGGCGGCGTGGCAGGTGGCGACGGCCCTCGGCATCGCCGACCGCCTCGGGACGAGCCGCTTCCAGTCCTACCAGGGCTACCATTCCCTCGTCGGGCGCGACATCGAGCGCGAGGTAGTGCCGATGGCCGCGGCGGAGGGGCTCGGCCTCATCGCGTTCAGCCCGCTGGCGGGGGGATACCTGACCGGCAAGTACCGGAACGGCGTGAAGGCCGGTCGGCGGGCGACCGTTCCGTTCCCGCCCGTGGACGAGGCGCGCGGCGCGGCGGTGCTCGCGGCGATGGACGGGGTCGCGGAAGGACACGGCACGACGCACGAGGCCATCGCCCTCGCGTGGCTGAGGCAGCAGCCGGGCGTCACCAGCACCATCGTCGGCGTCAAGGGCGTGGACCAGCTCGACGCCAACCTGGCGAGCCTGAATGTGACCCTCAGCCCCTCGGATTTGGCCGTCCTCGGCGAGGCGGGATCCCTTGCCCCCGAATACCCGGGCTGGATGCTCGCGCAGGCGAGCGCGGCGCGGGCGGACCTGCTGCGCACGGGCGCGGTGCCGGCGGGCCATTAGATCCCGCTCGTCAGTCAGCCGGCTATCTTGTGGCGCCATGTCCGGATGCCTTGGGGGAACCGGCACACCGCTTGGTGATTAGCCAACTCAAAATGCCCCTGGGACAGGCCGGCCGATACGGCTACGGTTCGGTCCCGTTCCCTTTCGGTCATCGAGGCGTCGGCATGCTGGGTTGGTTCCGTGCGCTGATGCCGAAGGAAGACCGGTTCTTCGACCTCTTCGAACGCCACGCCGCGACCCTGGTCGATGGCGCGGCGGCGCTGCGGACTTTGCTCGACGGCTCGCGGGACCTCGTCGAGGCCTGCGCGGCCATCGCCGCGCACGAGGACAAGGCCGACACCATCACGCAGGAGGCGATGCAGGCGGTGCGGCGCACCTTCATCACGCCCTTCGACCGCAGCGACATCCAGGAGCTCGTCGGCTCCCTCGACGACGCCATCGACCAGATGCTGAAGACCGCCAAGGCGGCCCGCCTGTTCGAGGTGACACGCTTCGAGCCCGAGATGCAGGAGATGGGCGCGATCATCCAAGAGGCCGCCGCCGTGGTGGCCGAGGCCGTTCCGAAGCTGCGGGCGCTGAACGAGAACGCCACCGCCCTCAACGCCTTGACCGAGCGCGTCATCCAACTGGAAGGCCGTGCCGACGACCTGCACGAGGCCGGGCTGAAGGCCCTGTTCAGGGCATCCCGCCAGGATCCGATGGTGTTCCTCGTGGGCTCGGAACTCTACGACCACCTGGAGAAGGTCATGGACCGGTTCGAGGACGTCGCGAACCAGATCAGCAGCATCGTCGTCGAACACGTCTGAGTGACATCCGTGACGCTTTTGATCTTCCTCGTCGCTGTCGCCCTGTTCTTCGACTTCCTCAACGGCCTGCACGATGCGGCCAACTCGATCGCGACCATCGTCTCGACGCGGGTGCTCGCCCCCCGCTACGCCGTGTTCTGGGCGGCGTTCTTCAACTTCATCGCCTTTCTGGTGTTCGGCCTGCACGTCGCCGGCACGGTGGGCTCCGGCATCGTCGATGTCGCGGTGGTGGACGACCGGGTGATCCTCGGGGCGCTCGGCGGCGCCATCACGTGGAACCTGCTGACGTGGTATCTCGGCATCCCGTCCTCCAGCTCGCACGCCCTCATCGGCGGGCTGCTCGGCGCCGGCATCGCCAAGGCCGGTCTCGGCTCCATCGTCTGGTCTGGCGTCCTCACCACGAGCGCGGCCATCGTGCTCTCGCCGGCCCTCGGCTTCCTGCTGGCCCTGGTCCTCGTGCTCGCCGTGTCGTGGACCTTCGTCCGCGCCACACCCTCGTCCGTCGATGGGACGTTCCGCAAGCTCCAGTTCGTCTCGGCCTCGCTCTACTCCCTCGGCCATGGCGGCAACGATGCGCAGAAGACCATGGGGATCATCGCCGTGCTCCTCTACGCCCATGGCGGGGGCAGCGGCGCGTTCCACGTCCCCCTCTGGGTCGTGCTGTCCTGCCAATCCGCCATGGCCCTCGGCACCCTGCTCGGCGGCTGGCGCATCGTGCACACGATGGGCTCGAAGATCACGCGGTTGACGCCCGTGCAGGGCTTCTGCGCCGAGACCGGGGGCGCGCTCACCCTCTTCGCTGCGACGGCGTTCGGGATCCCGGTCTCGACCACCCATACGATCACGGGGGCCATCGTCGGGGTGGGCGCCGCCCGCCGCGTCTCGGCCGTGCGCTGGAACGTGGCGCAGGGCATCGTCGTCGCCTGGGTCGTCACCATGCCGGCGGCGGCCCTGGTGGCGGCGCTCGTCTACTGGCTCTCCGGCTTCGTCCTCGCCTGATCCCCCCACTCGCGGAGGATTACATCGCCACGCACCGGAAGCCCGGCGAGACGGCATCCGCGCTGGGGCGACGCAGCTCTCGTAAAGCCGCGCCGCCCCTCGATCAGCGGGCGGTGCCGGAGCCCGTGGAGCCGGTGGCCTCCGCCGGGCCGGGCTTGATCGACCACAACTCGGTCGGCAGGCTGATCGGCGCGCCGGGCTTGTAATCCGCCGAATCCTGGATGTGCGACGTGGTGAAGTAGATCGTGCCGTCCGGCCCCTCGGAGAACGTGTCCGGCCAGCGCAGACGCTCGTCCTGGACGAGGGTCGTGAGGGGCGCGTTCGCCTTGGACAGGTCGCGCACCTTCACTGCGTTGTCCTGCGGCGAGGTCACGTACATCCGCCCGTCCTTGCGCGCGATCAGCAGGCCGTCGGCCACGCCGTTCTCGCCCACGGTGGCGATCTTGCCCGTCAGGGTCTTGTCGCTCAGCATCTCCGGCACGAAGGAGGCGGTGGCCCAGCCGGTCAGCGCGTCGGTCGGCAGGCTGTAGAGCGTCTTGCCCTTGATCGCCTGCCAGTAGAGCGTCTTGCCGTCCGGCGAGAGCGCGATGCCGTCCGCCGAGAATTCCACGCCGCGCCCGTCGGGGCGGCGGAGCGGCTTGCCGTCGTACTGCACGGTGACGCTCTTATCGGGCATGGTCGAGGGGTGCCCCGACAGCAGCCGCTTGGCCGTGCCGCTGTCGAGATCGACCACGATCAGCGCGCCCTCCGCGCCGGAATCGGTGAGGTAGGCGGTCTTGCCGTCCGGCGAGATCCGCACGTCGTTGATGTAGGACGCCTGCATCACCGTGCCGGTGTCGAAGGGAATGGTCTTCACGACCTTGTTGGTCTTCAGGTCGATGCCGACGAGCTTCGGGCCGTCCTTCACCACATGCGCCATCGCGGGGGCGGCGGCATCGACCACCCAGAGCCGGTCCTGCCCGTCGGCGACGACGCTCTGCACGCAGACGAAATGCGTCTTCGGATCGACCTCGTCCTTCTTGGCGTTGCGCCAGCCGTTCCACTCCTCGTCCGGGTAAGCGACCGGCTTGCCGTCCTTCAACTCCGCGACGGAGACGGGGGCGTCCTCGCTCCAGCGGGGAAAGTTGACGAACATGCGCCCGTCCCGGCTCACGGTGATGCCGGTGACTTGATGCGCGAAGCTCGCCACCTGCGTGAGCTGGCCCTGGCCGGTGGCCGGGCCCTGGGCCAGGGCGGGGCTCGCGAGGATCCCGACACCGGACATCAACGACAGGGCCAGCCCGATCCGGGCCGTCACGGGACGATTCATGCGTTACGCTCCTTCTGGATATGCAAGCCAACGCCGCCCGGGCGGGACGGCTCCCGCCTGCGACGCGACGGCCGCGACCAAAGCGGGCCTCGCGCGTTACCCGCATCACACGCCCGTAAGGGGATCCCGATGCTGATCCGCGCTGCCCTCGTCTTCGTCGCCCTCACCTCGGGGGCGCACGCCGCCGCCTTCGATGACCTGAAGGGCTATCTCGCCTCCTGTCTACGGTTCGAGATGAACGGCGCCAGCGTGCCGCGCGGCGTCGCCGCCTCGACCCGCGTCCGCTACGCCCTCGACCGCTGCTCGGACGAGGTGGCCCGCCTCGACCGGGCGGATGGGCGCCGCCTGCGCGCCGATGGCGGCATCAGCCCCTCGACCAAGGAAGTGATCGGCGCCGTCGTGACCCGCAGCGGCGGCAGCGGCTTCGCCAACGTCCGCTATTGAGCGCTTCCCAGCCGCCCGCCGCTCCGCGATAGGAGTGGCGCGGCGCGGGGCAGAGGAGTGCGGGTGTGACGGGACGCAGCATGCCGGTGCCGGCGCGACGGCGGCGGCGGGATGGCGAGGCGCGCCGCGAATCCGTGCTGGATGCGGCCCTCGACATCTTCTCCACCACGGGCCTGCACGGCGCCAGCCTCGATCAGATCGCCGAGCGCGCCGGCCTCTCTAAGACCAACCTGCTCTATTACTTCCCCTCGAAGGAGGAGCTGTACATCGCCGTGCTGCGGCGCGTGCTCGACGTGTGGCTCGATCCGCTGGTCTCCCTCCAGGCCGACAGCGAGCCCGCCCAGGCGCTGCGCGACTACATCCGCCGCAAGGTCATGCTCTCCCGCGATGCGCCGCAGGCCTCGCGCCTGTTCTGCCTGGAGATCGTGCAGGGCGCGCGCCTGCTGCGGGCGGAACTCGAAGGGCCGCTGCGCGCCCTCCTGGACGACAAGGCGGCGGTCCTGCGCGCCTGGACCGAGGCCGGGCGGATCGCCCCGCACGACCCCCACCACCTGATCTTCTCGATCTGGGCGATCACCCAGCACTACGCCGACTTCGCCACGCAGATCGAGGCGATCACCGGCCATACCCTCGATGACCCGGATTTCTTCGAGGCCACGGTGGAGAGCACGCAGGCGCTGATCCTCGGCCGGCTCGGCCTCACCTGATTCGCCCCTCCCCGGCGCGTCTTCCCGCCCGCGCCTTGCGCAGACGCCGCCTTGCCCGTGGTCAACCGGCGGAGAGTTTGTGCAAACGGTCAAAATTCGCCGGCTGAAGTTTGACCGTTTGGTCCGACCGTCTCATCCTCCTTTCGCACCGGCCAGTATTCCGGTCCGGCCCGTCCTGATTGCGACAGGTGAGGGAGATTGCGATGGCCAATCCCATGAATGTCGGCGTCTTCATCCCGATCGGGAATAACGGCTGGCTCCTGTCCGAGAACGCGCCGCAATACAAACCGAGCTTCGATCTCAACAAGGCGATCACCCTGAAGGCCGAGGGCTACGGGCTCGACTTCGCGCTCTCGATGATCAAGCTGCGCGGCTTCGGCGGCAAGACCGAGTTCTGGGACCACAACCTCGAATCCTTCACCCTGATGGCGGGCCTCGCCGCCGTCACGAGCCGGATCAAGCTCTACGCCACGGCCCCGACCCTGTGCCTGCCTCCCGCCATCACCGCGCGGATGGCCGCCACCATCGATTCGATCTCGCATGGGCGGTTCGGCATCAACCTCGTCACCGGCTGGCAGCGGCCGGAATATTCGCAGATGGGCCTGTGGCCGGGGGACGAGTATTTCGCCCGCCGCTACGATTACCTCTCCGAATACGCGCAGGTGCTGCGCGACCTGTGGGGCACCGGGCAGAGCGACCTGAAGGGCGAGTTCTTCCAGATGGACGATTGCCGCCTGAGCCCCCGGCCGCAGGCGCCCATGAAGATCATCTGCGCCGGCCAGAGCGCGGCGGGGATGGCGTTCACCGCCACCTATGCGGACTACAATTTCTGCTTCGGGAAGGGCGTGAACACACCGACCGCCTTCGCGCCGACCGTCGCCCGGCTGGAGGAGGCCAAAGCCAGGACCGGCCGGGACGTGTCCTCCTATGTCCTGTTCATGGTGATCGCCGACGAGACCGACGCGGCGGCGCAGGCCAAGTGGGAGCATTACAAGGCGGGCGCAGACGAGGAGGCCATTGCGTGGCTCGGCGTCCAGGGCGCGGCCGACACCAAGTCCGGCAGCGACACCAATGTCCGCCAGATGGTCGACCCGACCTCGGCCGTGAACATCAACATGGGCACGCTCGTCGGCTCGTTCGCGACGGTCGCGCGCCTGCTCGATGAAGTGATGACCGTGCCGGGCACGGGCGGCGTGCTCCTCGTCTTCGACGACTTCCTGAAAGGGCTCGACGATTTCGGCACCTGCATCCAGCCCCTGATGGAGACGCGGCGGCACATCACCGCCGAGGCCGCGCCCCTGGCGGAGGTCGCCTGATGGACGCGCCCGCGGGCTACCGGGATCCGGCGGGGCGCTTCGGGGCGGTGACGCTGCCGGCGCGGCCCGAGCCCATCGCCTTCGATCCCGCCACCACGGCGCTGATCGTCATCGACATGCAGAACGCCTACGCGACGAAGGGCGGCTATCTCGACCGCGCCGGCTTCGACGTCTCGGGCACCGGGCCGGTCATCGCGCGCATCGCCACGGCGGTCGCGGCGGCGCGGGCGGCCGGGATCGCGGTGATCTGGTTCCAGAACGGCTGGGACCGCGACTATGTCGAGGCCGGCGGGCCGGGCTCGCCGAACTGGCACAAGTCGAATGCCCTCAAGCACATGCGCGCCCGGCCGGAAATGAACGAGCAACTGCTCGCCCGGGGCACCTGGGACTACGCCCTGGTGGACGGCCTGAAGCCCGCCCCCGGCGAGATCGTGCTGGGCAAGCCGCGCTACAGCGGCTTCTTCAACACGCCGCTCGACAGCATGCTGCGCGCCCGCAGCATCCGCACCCTGGTCTTCACCGGCATCGCCACGAATGTCTGCGTGGAATCGACCCTGCGGGACGGCTTCTTCCTCGAATATTTCGGCGTCGTCCTGGCCGATGCGACGCATCAGGCCGGGCCACCCGCCCTGCAGGAGGGCGCGCTCACCAACATCGCGACCTTCTTCGGCTGGGTCTCCGACGTCGCCGCCTTCGAGGCCGCCCTGAAGACCGCCGCTTAAGCCTCCCCCACCGTCGAGAAAGGCCGCAGGACCATGCCGAAGACCGTGATCATTCCCCCCGGCACGGGCAAGCCGCTCGCCCCCTACGTGCCCGGCACCCTGGCGGACGGGATCCTCTACGTCTCGGGCACCCTCCCCTTCGACAAGGACAACAACGTCGTCCATGTCGGCGATGCGGGGGCGCAGGCGCGCCATGTGCTGGAGACGATCAAGGGCGTCGTCGAGGCCGCCGGCGGCACGATGGACGACGTCACCTTCAACCAGATCTTCGTGCGGGACTGGGCCGATTACGGCGCGATCAACACCGTCTACGCGGAGTATTTCCCCGGCGACAAGCCCGCCCGCTACTGCATCCAGTGCGGTCTCGTGAAGCCCGACGCGCTGGTGGAGATCGCCACGATCGCCCATGTCGGCAAGGCGGGGTGAGCCGATGGGCCCCGTCCACCACGCGGTCTCGGGGCTCGCCACGGGGCGCCCCGTCCTGCTCTCGCCGGGCCTCGGCGGCTCGGCCGCCTATTTCGCGCCGCAGATGGACGCGCTCGGCGCCGTC
>Ga0182229_1000146_pt1 | contig 18148 bp, 16 predicted proteins | sample G6R1MG_32_FD_129663 | JGI IMG/M metagenome (GOLD analysis project Ga0182229, IMG submission 129663) | Miscanthus phyllosphere microbial communities from Michigan, USA - G6R4_MAIN_07NOV2016_LD1 MG | ecosystem: Host-associated > Plants > Phyllosphere > Phylloplane/Leaf | place: USA: Michigan...
CAGGACGTAGCGGTAGGTCTGCACCGTGGTGAAGCCCATGGCCGTGGCCGCCATCCGCTGCCCGCGCGGCAGGGCCTGGATGCCGGCGCGGACCTGCTCGGCCACCCGCGAGGCGGTGAAGAAGCCCAGGCACACCACCGCCGTGTAGAACGGTGCGTCCGGCATCTGCTTCACGGCATCCCCGAGGCTGCGCGGCAGAACCTCCGGCAGCACGAAGTACCAGAGGAACATCTGCACCAGCAGCGGCACGTTGCGGAAGATCTCGACATAGGTCGTGCCGATGGCGTTCGCCGTCTTGCTCGGCAGGGTGCGCAGCACGCCGATGACCGAGCCGAGGGTGAAGGCGATCGCCCAGGCGCACAGCGCCGTCACGATGGTCCAGTACAGGCCGGACAGGAGCATGTCCGCGTAGGTGCCGGTCCCCTCCGGGGACTGGTCGAAGAAGATGCTCCAGTTCCAATTGTAGTTCATCGCCCGCCCGGCCCCGCTGCCGTTTCTTGGTTCGCCCCGCGGATTGTGCCGCGGGGCGCTCGTTCAGGTGCGAAGGCTCAGTAGGAAGCGGGATCGGCGCTGTCGATCGGCTTCGTGAACTGCTTCTTCATCTCGTCGCTCATCGGCAGGTTCAGGTTGATGTTGCGCGGCGGGATCGGCTGCGTGAACCACTTGTCGTAGAGCGCCTTGCCCTCGGGGCTGGTGTAGAGCTTGGCGGTGGCCTCGTCGGCGACGGCCTTGAACGGCGCGTCGTCCTTGCGGACCATGATGCCGTAGGGCTCCGGCTTCGAGAGGGCTTCCTTGGAGATCTCGTAGGCGCCCGGATCCTTCGAGGAGGCGACCAGCGAGGCGAGGAGCACATCGTCCATCACGAAGGCGACGGCGCGGCCGGTCTCGACCATCAGGAACGCCTCGGCGTGGTCCTTGGCGGGCAGGATGGTCAGGCCGAGCTTCTTCTCGGTGTTGGCCTCGTTGATCTGCCGGATGTTCGTGGTGCCGGAGGTCGAGACGACGGTCTTGCCCTTCAGGTCTTCGACCGTGTGCAGGTTCGAGGACTTCTTCGAGACGAAGCGCGTCGCGGTGAGGAAGTGGCTGTTGGTGAAGCCCACCTGCTTCTGGCGGTCGGCGTTGTTGGTGGTCGACCCGCATTCGAGGTCGATCGTGCCGTTGGCCATCAGCGGGATCCGGGTCGCCGACGTGACCGGATTGAGCTTCACGTCGATCTTCGGCAGGCCGAGCTTGGTCTTCACCGCGTCGGCGATCTTGTAGCAGATGTCCATGGCGTAGCCGACGGGCTTCTCGTCGCCGCCGAGATAGGAGAACGGTACGGAGGAGTCGCGGTAGCCGATGGTGATGGCGCCGGAATCCTTCACCTTCTTGAGGGTGCCGGTCAGGTCTTCGGCGCTGGCAGCCAGGGGGGCGACGGCGAGGCTCAGGCCAAGCGCCGCGGCAAGGCCACGGCGAGCGTTAACGAACTGCATCGGTACGGAACTCCTGGGTCTGGCCGAACGTCGTCGGCAGGCGGTGTCGGGTGCAGGCCCGCCCGCTCGAGCGGAGCCTTTGCAACGTTGATGCCGGAGAGACGAGTCTGAATACGAGATACCGGTCAGCGCGCGGTCCGTAGGCCGATGACCCGGCCTCCCTGACCCGCATCGATCCGTCCGCAGTCACAATCACCGCCTCTCCGATATTCGGAGCCGGGCCGAGCGCCCGCGCGGACGGCATGTTGCATGATTTTGAGGCGGACGCATCGGGGCGCTTCACGGCGCCCACAGGCTGCGCCTGACGATCCGCCCGATGTCGCAATGCGAAAGCCGCCCCGCTGGGTGGCGGGACGGCTTCCGGTCGGCGGTAAGGAAAGGTTACTGGGTCAGTTCATTGCCGGCATAGCCGATCTGGCCGTCGGCGCCCTTCTTCCACTCGTAGATCACGTAGTCGGGCTTGGTGATGTCGCCCTTCTTGTCGAACGAGATCGGGCCGATCACCGTCTGGAACGGCTTGCCCTCATGCATGTAGGCGGCGACCTTCTTGCCATCGGTGGACTTCGCCCCCTCGACGGCTTGCTTGAAGATCTGCGCGGCGGCGTAGGCGTAGAGCGTGTAGCCCTCCGGATCGATGCCCTTCGCCTTGAACGCGGCGACCACGTCCTTGGCGGCGGGCTTCTTGCGCGCATCCGGCGGGAAGGTGGTGAGCGTGCCCTCGGCGGCCGGGCCGGCGATGGCCACGAGCTCGCGGTCGACCATGCCGTCGCCGCCCATCATCGGTGCCTTGAGGCCCTGGTCGCGCATCTGGCGCAGGATCAGCCCAGCCTCGGTGTAGTAGCCGCCGAAATAGACGATATCGATCCCGTTCTGCTTCAACTTGGAGACGAGGGCCGAGTAGTCCTTCTCGCCGGGGTTGATACCCTCGATGAGGGTTTCCTTGCCGCCCTTGGCCTTGAACGCCTTCAGGGTCTCGTCGGCCAGACCCTTGCCGTAGGGGGTCTTGTCGTGGACGAAGGCGACCTTCTTCCCCTTGTACTTGTCGGCGAGGTAGTCGCCCGCGACCTGTCCCTGCTGGTCGTCGCGGCCGCAATCGCGGAACGTGTTCCACAGGCCGCGCTCCGTGTACTTCACGTTGGTGGAGCCGGGGCTGATCGCGACGACGCCGGCATCGGCATAGACATCCGAGGCCGGGATCGAGACGCCGGAATTGAAGTGGCCGACCACGAACTTCACCTTGTCGGAGGCGAACTTGTTGGCCACCGACACGCCCTGCTTCGGATCGGAGGCGTCGTCGCCCACGACCAGCTCGACCTTCTCGCCGTTGATGCCGCCGGCCTTGTTGAAGTCTTCCACCGCCTGGGCGGTGCCGTTCTTGAGCTGCGCGCCGAAGGCCGCGCTGTTGCCGGTGATCGGCGCGCCCACTCCCATCTTGACCTGCGCCAGGGCAGGGCCGGAACTCAGGACGCCGAGCGCGAGGCCCGCCAGAAGTATCGATCGCATCGCCACACTCCCCTGTCTTCACCCGGAAAGGCCGGGTGGATCGAGATGCCGAAAGCTCAAGGACTCAACGCGGACGCCATGTCAGCGGCGAGGTCTTCTCGTAGAGCCAGCGATACTGGCTCGTCATCTGGCGGGTCCGCGTGTGGCGGAAGCCCGCCGAGCCGATCAGCAGCACCACCAGCGCGTCCACGGCGTAGTAATGGGCCGAGAGCAGCGTCCCGCCGAACAGGGCGAAGTGGATGAAGCGCACCGCCGCCGCCACGAGGAGCAGGGCCGGCACGCAATGCCAGTAGGGCCGCCAGCCCTTGGCGATGCCCCGCGCCGCCATCCAGCTGGCCCAGCCGCCCATCACCACCGTGACGAGGAGGAACAGCCAGACCGAGCCTTCCTCGAAGAGCAAGCCGTCAAGCATGGTCGCCCCCCGCAGGCGCGGCGTGGCCGCCTTCGAGATAGGCCGCCTTCACGGAGGGGTCGTCCAGCAATTGCCGGCCGGTGCCGCTCATGGTGATGCGCCCGTTCACCAGCACATAGCCGCGATGGGCGAGCTTCAGGGCGTGGTAGGCGTTCTGCTCCACGAGGAAGATGGTCATCCCGTCCTCCCGGTTGAGGCGGCGGATCGCATCGAAGATGCCCTTCACCACCAAAGGCGCGAGACCGAGCGACGGCTCGTCCAGCAGGAGCAGCTTCGGCCGGCTCATCAGGGCGCGGGCGATGGCGAGCATCTGCTGCTCGCCGCCGGACATGGTGCCGGCGCGCTGGTGCAGCCGCTCGCCGACGCGGGGGAACAGGGTGACGACCTTCTCCAGGTCCTCCGCGAAGAAGCGCCCGCCATGGAGGGCGGCGCCCATCTGCAGATTCTCGTGCACGCTCATGCGCGGGAAGACCCGGCGGCCCTCCGGCGACTGGGCGATCCCGAGCCGGGCGATCTCGTGGGTCGGCACGCGGGTGATGTCGCGGCCCTCGTAGGTGATGGTGCCCGCGCGCGCCTGGGGCGCGCCGAACACGGTCATCATCAGGGTCGACTTGCCGGCGCCGTTGGCGCCGATCAGCGTGACGATCTCGCCCTCGCCGACATCGAGATCGACGCCCTTCAGCGCGGCGACGCTGCCGTAATAGGTCGAGACCCCGCGCACCGTGAGGAGCGGCGGCTTGCCTCCCGCCTGGATCGCCCGCGTCTCCTCCACGAGCACGTTGATGCCGGCGACGCTCAACGGTCGGCCCTCATGCGGGATGCCCTTCATGCGGCAGGGACAGGCCCACCTCGGCCTCCACCGCCTCGACCTCCTCGTCCTCGACGCCGAGATAGGCGGCGATGACGCTCGGGTTTGTGCGGATCTCTTCCGGCGTGCCGTCCGCGATCTTCTTGCCGTAGTCGAGCACGACGATGTGGTCGGAGATCTCCATCACCACCGACATGTCGTGCTCGATGAGCAGGACCGAGGTGCCCTCGTGGTCGCGGATGTGCCGGAGCAGGGCGTTCAGTTCCAGGGACTCGCGCGGGTTCAGGCCGGCGGCGGGCTCGTCGAGGCAGAGCAGCACCGGATCGGTGCACATGGCCCGCGCGATCTCCAGCCGCCGCTGCGCCCCGTAAGGCAGGCTTCCCGCCGGCTCGTCGGCCCGCGCGAGCAGGTCGATCCGCGCGAGCCAGCCCTTGGCCTTCTCGACCGCCGCGGCCTGCGCATCGCGAAACCCCTTGAAGCCGAGGAGCCCCAGCACCGTGTAGCCGGAGGCGCGCATCAGCGTCTTGTGCTGGGCGACCAGCAGGTTCTCCAGCACCGTCATGCCGGGGAACAGGCGGATGTTCTGGAAGGTCCGCGCCACCCGCGCCGTCCGGTTCACCTGATGGTTCGGCAGGCGTTCCAGCAGGTGTTCGCTGCCGTCCTCGTGGGTGAGGGTCAGCATCCCCTCGGTCGGCTTGTAGAAGCCGGTGATGCAGTTGAAGACCGTCGTCTTGCCGGCCCCGTTCGGGCCGATCAGGGCGGTGATGTCGCCCCGGCGCGCCTCGAAGGACAGGTCGGCGATGGCGGTCAGGCCGCCGAAGCGCATGGTCAGGTGATCGACCGTGAGGACGGAAGCCGCCATCAGCCGTGCCCCTCGCTCACATGGGCGCCGGAGATCGCCTTTCGCTCACCCAGCGTCACCGAGGGCATCCGCACCGAGATCAGCCCGCGCGGGCGCCAGACCATCATCGCCACCATGGCGAGGCCGAACAGCAGCAGCCGGTACTCGTTGGGGTCGAACCCCTCGCCGAACACCGCCTTCAGCCCCCCGAGGTTGCGCAGCATCTCCGGGCCGGCGACCATCGCCACGGCCGCGATGGCGACGCCGAACTGGCTGCCCATGCCGCCGAGCACCACGATCGCCAGGATGATCGCGCTTTCCAGGAAGGTGAAGCTCTCCGGCGAGATGAAGCCCTGCCGCACGGCGAAGAACGAGCCGGCGAAGCCGCCGAAGGCCGCGCCCAGGGCGAAGGCCGTGAGCTTCGTCGCCGTGGTGTCGATGCCGAGGGAGCGGCAGGCGATCTCGTCCTCGCGGAGCGCCTCCCAGGCGCGGCCGATGGGCAGGCGGCGCAGGCGCAGGGTCACGAGGTTGGTGATCAGCGCCAGCACGAGGATCAGGTAGTACAGGAACACGACCCGGTGCATCGAATCGAATTCGAGGCCGAAGCGCGCGGCGAACCCGTCCTCGTCCGCCGTGAAGGGGATGCCGAAGAAGGTCGCGCGGGGGATCGAGGACACGCCCGCCGCGCCGCCGGTCACGTCCGTCCAGTTGATGAGGACGAGGCGGATGATCTCGCCGAAGGCCAGCGTCACGATGGCGAGGTAATCCCCCCGCAGCCGCAGGACGGGGAAGCCGAGCAGCATCCCCCACAGCCCGGCGAACAGGCCGGCCAGCGGCAGGCACACCCAGAAGGACAGGCCGAAGGTGGTCGAGAGCAGCGCGTAGGAATAGGCGCCGACCGCGTAGAACGCGACGTAGCCGAGGTCGAGGAGCCCGGCGAGGCCGACGACGATGTTCAGCCCCCAGCCGAGCATCACATAGGTGAGGATGAGGATGCCGAGGTCGATCCAGTAGCGGGCGGAGCCGAGATCGCCGGTCGCCAGCGTCGCCAGGACCGGCAGGGAGAGCGCCACCGCCACGAACAGCTTCAGGCCGATCTTCGAGACCTTCTGCCCGGCATCGGGCTCGCCCCCCACGGCCTCGGTGGCCTGGGCGGGGGAGGGGGCAAGGGCTGACGTCTTGGCCCGCCGCGCGTCCCGGCGCATCAGGAGCAGGCGCTGGCCGAGGCGGACGGCGAAGGTGATCGCGCAGAGGATCGCCACCAGCCCCCAGCGGGGGACGAGGACGAGGTCGCTGCCCGGCCCCGGATCCATCCGGAAGGCGATCAGCGGCACGCAGAGGCCGAGGGCGACGAGGGCGCAGAGGGCGGCGTCGCGCAGGATGGCGCCCATGGCGCTGTCCGGCAGGGCGTCGGTGGCGGGGCGGGCCATCAGACCTTCTCGACCTCAGGCCGCCCGAGGATCCCCGAGGGCATGAAGATGAGCACGATCGCCAGGATCGAGAAGGCGGCCACGTCCTTGTACTCGATGGAGAAATAGGCCGACCAGAAGGTCTCGATCAGGCCGATGATGAGCCCGCCGAGCACCGCGCCGGGCAGGGAGCCGATGCCCCCCAGCACCGCCGCCGTGAAGGCCTTCACGCCCGGCACGAACCCGTCCGAGAACGAGACCACGCCGTAATACATCACGTAGAGCACCCCCGCGACCGCCGCGAGGGCGGCGCCGAGGACGAAGGTCAGGGAGATCGTCCGGTCCACGTCGATCCCGAGCAGGGCGGCCATCTTCCGGTCCTGCTCGCAGGCCCGCTGGGCGCGGCCGAAGGGCGTCCGCTGGACGAGGTACCAGAAGCCCGTCAGCAGCACCGCCGTCACCACCATGATGAGACCCTGCTTGTAGGACAGGACCACCGTGTACCCCTCCCGCTCCAGGACGGTGATGCCCCCCGAGAGGACCGGCGGCATCGACTTGTTGCGGGCGCCCTGCACCACCTGCACGAAGTTCGACAGGAAGATCGAGACGCCGATCGCCGAGATCAGCGGCGCCAGCCGGAAGGAGCCCCGGAGCGGCCGGTAGGCCACCCGCTCGATGGCCCAGCCCCAGAGGGCGGTGAGCGCCATCGCCAGCACCAGCACCACGAGGAAGGCGAACACGATGGAGGAGACGCCGAGCCACGTCGTCAGCAGCAGGAACAGGATCAGGGCGATGAAGCAGGAGACCATGAAGACATCGCCATGGGCGAAGTTCACCATCCCGATGATGCCGAAGACCATCGTATAGCCGATGGCGATCAACCCGTAGATCGAGCCCAGTGTCAGGCCGTTGATCAACTGCTGCAGAAAGACGTCCATACACCCGTCCGCTCGATGCCCCAGCGCGTTGCGATCCTTCGGGGCCGGTCCGCAAGACCCGTACCGCAAGCGTAGCCTCGACGCCACGGGGGTCCCGGGGGCGCCACCGACACAAATCAATGCATTTGCCGCACAAATTTCAGCAAGCGGGCTTGCGGATGGCATGGTGTCTGCTGGACCGTTACGAGAAGTTGTAACCAGTCGACCCGGGCGGGTGCGGGGAGGGATCAGCAATGGCCGGATCGAGACTGACCACGCTCATCTTTATCGGCATGGTACTCGGCATCGCGGTGGGTTACGCCTGCAGCATCACTTGGCCGGATCCACAGACCGCCAAGGACATCGCCGGATACATCGCGCTGGTGTCCGATATCTTCCTGCGGCTCATCAAGATGATCATTGCGCCGCTGGTGTTCTCGACGCTGGTCGTGGGCATCGCACACATGGGCGATACTGCGTCCGTCGGCCGGGTCGGCGGCAAGGCGCTGCTGTGGTTCGTCGGCGCGTCGTTCTGCTCGCTGCTGCTGGGCCTCGTTCTGGTGAATTTCCTCCAGCCCGGCCACAACCTGAACTTGCCGCTGCCTGATGCCGGAGCGGGCACCGGCCTGAAGGCCGCCTCGCTCTCCCTGAAGGAGTTCGTCACCCACCTCGTGCCCAAGAGCGCGGTGGAGGCGATGGCCAACAACGAGATCCTGCAGATCGTGGTGTTTTCGATCTTCTTCGGCGTCGCCCTGGCCTCCCTCGGGGAGAAGGGCCAGTTCCTCGCCAAGGGGATCGAGGGCGTCGCCGACGTGATGCTCAAGGTCACGGGCTACGTGATGCTGTTCGCCCCCGTCGCCGTCTTCGCGGCGATCGCGGCGACCATCACCACCCAGGGCATCGGCGTCCTCGTCACCTACGGCAAGTTCATGCTGATGTTCTATTTCGGCCTGTTCTGCCTGTGGATGCTGCTGATGGGGGTCGGCACCCTCCTCGTCGGCACGGGCGGGATCAGCCGGCTGGTGAACCTCATCAAGGAACCGTTCGTGCTGGCCTTCTCCACCGCGTCGAGCGAGGCGGCCTATCCGAAGCTGCTCTCGAACCTCGAACGCTTCGGCGTGCCGAACAAGATCACCTCGTTCGTGCTGCCGATGGGCTACTCGTTCAACCTCGACGGCTCGATGATGTACTGCACCTTCGCGGTGATGTTCATCGCGCAGGCCTACAACATCCCGCTCACCTGGACGCAGCAACTGACGATGCTGCTCCTCCTGATGGTGACGTCGAAGGGCATGGCGGGCGTGCCGCGCGCCTCGCTGGTGGTGATCTCGGCGACCCTGTCGCAGTTCAACATCCCCGAGGCGGGGCTGCTGCTCATCATCGGCATCGACCAGTTCCTCGACATGGGCCGCTCGGCGACCAACGTCCTCGGCAACAGCATCGCGACCGTCGCCGTGGCGAAATGGGAGGGCCAGCTCACCCTGGAGGACCAGCGCCTCGACCACATGCCCGGCGCCGCCGCGCCGGCCGAGTAGGCGACGGGGAGGGGATGGCCGACATGGCTACGCGCAACCGGGCCCTCGCCCTCGCCGTCGCGCTGACCCTCGCCGCCTGCCCCGCAGGGGCGGTGGAGGTCCTGACCGGCACGCTCAAGACCGCCGCCGAGCGGGGTGAGATCGTGATCGGCTACCGGGAAAGCTCGATCCCGTTCTCCTTCGTGGAGGGCAAGCGGGCCGACGGCACGCCTCGGGTGGCGGGCTACGCCATCGACCTGTGCGGCGAGATCGTGGACGACGTGCAGACGGCGATCGGCCGCCCCCTCAGGGTGCGCTACGAGCCGGTGACGTCCGAGACCCGCATCGGGGCCGTCGTCGCCGGCAAGGTCGATCTCGAATGCGGCTCGACCACCGCCAATGCCGAGCGGCGCAAGCAGGTCGCCTTCTCGCCCGTCGACTTCATCAGCGCCACGAAGCTCCTCGTGCGGAAGGGCTCGACGCTCGCCTCCTACCGGGACCTCAGCGGAAAGACGGTGGTGGTCACGGCCGGCACCACCAACGAGCGCATCCTGCGCGACCTCCTCGCCCGGCTGAAGATCGACGCGCAGGTGGTGACGGCGCCCGACCACGCCGCCTCCTTCGCCATGGTGAAGGCGGGCAAGGCCGATGCCTTCGCCCTGGACGACATCCTCCTCTACGGGCTGATCGCCACCGACCCGGCGGACGGCCCCGCCTACACGGTGCTGCCGGACAAGCTGTCCTTCGAGCCCTACGGGATCATGTTCCGCAAGGACGACCCGGCATTCGCGTCCCTGGTCGGCGACACCTTCCGGCGGCTCGCCGAATCCCGCGAGTTGCGCTGGACCTACGAGCGCTGGTTCCTCAAGCGCCTGCCGAACGGCGAGCGCCTCGACGTGCCGATGTCGGACGACCTGCGGGTGAGCTTCCAGCTGATGGGACTGGACGCGGGGCAATAGCGCGCCTCGCTTTCGCCCCAAGGCCGGGCGAACAAGCGCGCGTTCACCCTTCGTTGACCCATCGCCGCGAGCGTGCCGCCCATGTCGACCGCCGCCCTTCGCAGCCTCCTCGCCGCCGCCGCCGCCTGCTGTGCCGTGACGGCCGCGCAGGCCCATCCCCACGTCTGGGTCTCCGCCAGGGCGCAGGTCGCCTACGCGGACGGCAAGGTCACGGGCGTGCGCCACACGTGGTCGTTCGATCCGGAATACTCGGCCTACGTCACCCAGGGGCTCGACGCCAACAAGGACGGCAAGCTCAGCCCCGACGAGCTGGCCTCCCTCGCGACCACGAACACCGAGAACCTCGCCGAGTTCGGCTACTTCACGAAGCTGAAGGTCGCCGGCAAGGAGCAGGCCTTCGCCGAGCCTCGCGAGGCCGCGATGCGGATGGAGGGCAACGCCCTCACGCTCAGCTTCCTCCTGCCCCTCAAGAGCCCGGCGGCGCCGGGACGGGGGGTGGCGGCTCTCGAAGTCTACGACCCCACCTATTTCGTCTCCTTCGGCTTCGCGGAGGGGCAGGAGGCCGTGACGCTGACGGGAGCGCCGCAGGGCTGCACCGCCTCGGTCACGCGGCCGAAGAACGACCAGACGAAGGTCGCCGACGCCAAGACGGGCATGAGCGAAGCCTTCTTCGAGGCTCTCACCGCCGCCTCGAATTACGGCGAGCAATTCGCCAACCGGGTGATCGTCGCGTGTCCGTAGGGCTCGGCCTCGCCCCAGCCGCGCCGGCCTCGCGCCTGCCCCAGCGCCTCGCGCTGATGGCCGTGGCGGTCGCGCTGGCGGCCCTCCTCGTCGCCCTGCTGGCGTGGCTCATCGCCCCAGGTATCGCCGCCCCACCGCCGCGCTCCCCCTTCGGCATCGGGTTCCGCGAGGCCGCCCCCGCCGCCACCGGCCTCGGCGGGCTCATCCTCTCCCTGCAATCGAGCTTCGCGCGGGCCATGAACGCCGCCGTCACCGCCCTGAAGGGCGGGGGCGACTGGACGCCGCTGATCGGCCTCGCCTTCGCCTACGGCGTCTTCCACGCCGCCGGGCCGGGGCACGGCAAGGCGGTTATCGCCGGCTACATCCTGGCGGGGGAGCGCGCCTTCCGCCTCGGCTGCGCCCTCAGCGCCTGCGCCGCCCTGCTGCAGGCCGCCGTGGCGATGGCCCTGGTGGGGGTCGGCAGTCTCGTCCTCAACGCCACTGCCGCGACCATGACGCGGGCCGGCACCTTCATCGAGACGGCGAGCTTCGCCCTGGTGGCCGCCGCCGGCCTCGCCCTGACCTGGCGCAAGGCCGGGCACCTCGCGGCGGGCCAGGTGGCCGGCGGCGCCTGCGGGCCGGATTGCGCCCACATGCCGGCGGCCGAGCGCGTCGACTCCGCGCGATCCTGGCGGGCGCGGGCGGGGATCGTCCTCGCGGCGGGCTCGCGGCCCTGCGCCGGGGCGGTGCTCGTGCTGGTCTTCGCGATGGCGCAGGGCGTGCCGCTCGCCGGCATCCTCGCCGTCCTCGCCATGGCGGCGGGCACCGCGCTCACCACCACGGCCCTCGCCGCGCTCGCGGTCTTCGCCAAGCGCGCCGCCCTGGCACTGGCCGGCGGTCGCGGACAGGCCGGGGCGATGGCGGTCGGCGGGCTCGAATTGCTGTCCGCCGCCTTCGTGCTGGTGCTGGGTGTCGCCATGCTCGCCGGTCTCGCCACGGGCGTCGGCGGCTAGGGCGCGACGCCTCGCCAGCCTCCCGCCGCCGTGCCACCTTGAGGCCAAAGGCGGGAGGAGCAGACATGACCGACAGGGACCCCGCGACCGGGGCGCCGAGCATGGACCTCGCCCTCTACCGGGAGGTCGTGGAGCGGATCCGCGAGCGCAACGACGAGGTCATCCTCAACCTCACCACGGGCGCGGGCGGACGCTACGTGCCGGGGGAGACGGACCCCGCCGTCGCGGGGCCGGGCACCACCTTCGTCACGCCGGAGGTGCGCACCCGGCACGTGGGCGTGCTCAGGCCCGAGATCTGCACCTTCGACATCGCCGCGGCGATCCTGGGCCTGACTCCGGGGGCGCTTCCTCAACCCGAAGCGTAGGCAACGCCGGAGCACGGTGTCTAAGCTGCGTCCCTCAGGCAAACCCGCCGCACCGAACGCGGGGGGATCGTCATGCGCCGCAGGGAGAGAGACCGATGCCGACCCGTACCCTCGCGGCGGGGGCGCTCGCAGCGTTCTGCACCCTCGCCGCCGCCCAGGCTGCCGACCTCGTGCCGGTGAAGATCGGCGTCCTGAACGACCGCTCCGGCGTCTATTTCGACTCGACGGGCGAGGGCGCGGTGGTCGCGGCGCGGATGGCGGTGGAGGATTACAAGCCGGAGCAGCACGGGCTCAAGGTCGAGGTCATCGCCGCCGATCACCAGAACAAGCCCGATGTCGGCGCCTCCATCGCCCGGCAATGGTACGACCGCGACGGGGTCGATGCGATCTTCGACGTGCCGACCTCCTCGGTGGCGCTCGCCATCGCGCAGATCACCAAGGAGAAGAACAAGGCGTTCGTGAATTCGGGCGGCGGCACCGCCGACCTCACCGGCCCGGCCTGCACGCCGAACACCGTCCACTGGACCTACGACACGGCGGCGCTCGCCAACGGCACCGGCAAGGCGCTGCTGAAGCGCGGCGGCAAGTCCTGGTACTTCATCACCGCCGACTACGCCTTCGGGCTGGCCCTGGAACGCGACACCAGGGCGGTGATAGAGAAGAACGGCGGCAAGGTCGTCGGCGGCGTGCGCACGCCCTTCCCGAACCCGGACTTCTCGTCCTTCCTGCTCCAGGCCCAGGCCTCCGGCGCGCAGGTGATCGGCCTCGCCGACGCCGGCCTCGACGCAGCCAACGCCATCAAGCAGGCGCACGAATTCGGCATCCGCCAGGGCGGGCAGCAACTCGCCGCGCTGCTCATCGCCATCACCGACATCCACTCGCTCGGCCTCGACGTGGCCCAGGGGCTTCAGTTCACCGCCTCGTTCTACTGGGACATGAACGACGCCACCCGATCCTTCGCCGACCGCTTCGCGCAGAAGATGCCGGGCAAGAAGCCGACCTCCTATCAGGCGGGCGTCTACGCCAGCACGCTCCACTACCTGAAGGCCGTGGAGGCCCTGCACTCGGCCAGGGACGGCGCGGCAATCGTCGCCAAGATGAAGGAGATCCCCACCGACGACCCGCTCTTCGGCAAGGGGACGATCCGCCCGGACGGGCGCAAGATCCACCCGATGTACCTGTTCGAGGCCAAGGCTCCGTTCGAGTCGAAGGGCGAGTGGGACCTCTACAAGGTGCTGGAGACGATCCCCGCCGATCAGGCCTTCCGCCCGATGAGCGAGGGCGGCTGCCCGATGATCGCCAAGTGAGGGCGAGAGACCGCAAGCGCACGGACAAAGGTTCCTGCGGACGGTGAGAATAAAGGCGGGACCCGTCGCGCGAGGCCGGGGTTGGCGGGATGTGGCCGCTTTCACCCGCTCGGCCATTTCACCGCCCGCAGGAGTTCCGATCGCCATGGCCACCAAGCAGAAGACGCTTCACGACGCGTTCTACGAGACCCTCAAGGACGTCTACTACGCCGAGAAGCAATCGGTGAAAGCCCTCAAGAAATCGGCCAAGGCGGCGGAGCACGACGAGCTTCGGCAGGCCTTCGAGACCCATGCCGAGGAGAGCGCCCATCAGGTCGAGCGCCTGACCCAGGTCTTCGAGATCATCGGCAAGCCGGCCCGCGCCAAGACCTGCGAGGCGATGCAGGGCATCACCTCGGAGATGGAGGAGGATCTGGAGGATTTCGGCGACAGCCCGGCGGCCGATGCCGTCCTCGCCGCCTGCGCCCAGGCGGTCGAGCATTACGAGATCGCCCGCTACGGCACGCTCAAGACCTGGGCGAGCCAGCTCGGTTACGCGGAGGCGGCGAGCCTCCTCGACGAGACCCTGCAGGAGGAGAAGAAGACCGACGCGCTCCTGTCGAAGATCGCCGAGACCATCAATGTGGCCGGCATCGAGGACGGCGCGGAGCCGGCTCCGAAGGCCAAGGCGAAGGCGGCCCGCTGACGGAAAGGGCGGCGCCCCTCTCGGAGCGCCGCCCTGTCTCATCCCGATTGGCGAGGATCAGAACCGATAGGTGAAGTTGCCCTTCACCGCCTGATCCTGGGCGCGCGAACCGGTCTGGCCCGTGTAGGCCACGCCGAGCGTCGCGCCCGGCGCGACCCGCAGGTCGAGGCCGACTTCCGCCACCACCGCGTCCCGGTCGATCGGCACGCCCGCCGACAGGAAGGACGGGCCGGTTCCGAAGGCCAGGAGCGCCTTCGGCACCACGTCGCCGAAGGCCCGGCGGTAGCCGACGAGGGCGTGGGCCGAGAGCGGCAATCCGGTGCCGAAGTCGAAGGCGGTCTGCCCACGCACGCCCACCGTCAGGGCGCCGAGGTCGTAGTCGCGGGCAAGGCCGCGCAGAGCCGCCACGCCGCCGGTCTCGGCGAAGCCGTCCCGGTGGATGCCGACATAGGCGCCGCCGACGAAGGGCTCGATATAGGTCGGGGACGGCTGCACCGGCTGGACCGTCGCGCCCTTCGACACCAGCGCCACCGGAGCGGGCTGGCCGAGGAAGAACTTGTACCCGATCTCACCGAAGCCCTGCACCGTGTAGCCGCCGTAGCGGCCGGTGGGGGTATCCGCCACGCCGGGGACGATCACGGCGCGGCGGGTGCGCAGCGACTCGTCCGCGTAGACCGCGCCGAGGCGCAGCGACACCGGCCCGATCTCGTACCCGCCGTAGACGCCGCCGAACCCGCTCGTCACGCCGGCCGACTGGACGCGGCCATTCGTGTCGAGGGTGTTCTCGGTGTAGCCGCCGACCACGCCGAGCTTGATTCCGCTCGGCAGGCGCATGTCGAGGCCCGCCGCGAAGCCGGCGAGCGTCCGGTCGAGGCCGAAGGCGTTGCCGCCGCTCGCGCTGCCGAAGGCGCCGAAGCCCTGGCCCCAGATGCCGACCACGGTCGGGTCGAGGGTCTGCATCGGCACGCTCACGACCGGCGGCCGGCGGCCGGGCAGGTCGGCGGTGTAGCTGGCCGGCAGGCTGCCGAAGCTCAGCCCATCCGCCGCGCCGGGGGTGGTGCCCCAGCGCAGCCGGTCGAGGATGGCCTCACGCACGAAGAACGCCGTCTCGTAGGACGACGAGACCGTCGAGCCGTGGATGTCGCCCGCCAGCGCGCGGAAGGCGCCCTGCGCCTCCGGCGTGGTCAGGCCCACGGTCGACGCGTAGATGGCGCTGCCCGGCCCGCCCGCCTGGATCGCGTCGGCGACGGAGGCGCCGTTGCGGGTCGTGGCGATGCTCGCGAAGGCGACGTCGTTGCGCGTCAGCGTCAGGTCGACCTCGGTCGGCTGGTAGCGCAGGGTCGGGGTCAGGAAGGCGAAGTTCGACGTGACGCCCGCGAACTGGCCCGTGACGCCCCCGGCCGCGTTGAGGATCGCGTACTGGGTGCGCGGGTTGTAGGCGCCGTTCTGCGCCAGGACCTGCACCGTGCCCCCGGCCAGCGTGGCCGTGCCGGAAACCGCGAGCCGGTCGGACTGGCCCGCCGCGTTGGCCTCGACCTGATAGACCGAGCCCGGCGCGAAGGCGGCGTTCCCGGCCACCGTGAGGGTGCCGATGGAATTGCCCGGGGCAACCGTGCCGCCGGAGAGGGCCGCGAGCCCACCCACCGTGCCGGTGCCGCCGAGGAGGCCGCCGCCGTTGACGACGACCGTGCCGCCGATCGTGCCGTTGGCATAGAGGGCGCCGCCGCTGCCGATGCTCGCGCCGGTGTTGAGCCGGTCGGTCTGGTCCATCGACAGGGTGCCGGTGACGTTCCCGAAGTAGCCGGCGGCCGAGTAGAGATCGAGGCGGGACCAGTAGCTCAGCGCCGTGCCGTAGAAGGCGGTGAGCGCGTTGCCCTCGGTGTTGACGATGATCTGGTTGATCGTCCCCGTGGAGAGCTGGCCGTAGAGGCCGCCGTTCGGGGCGAGGGTCTTCGCCGCGCCCGTGCTGCCGCCGTAGAGCGGGGCCAGCAGGATCGCGGCGTCGGGACCGCCGGAAGGTGCCTGTTCGCGGGGCGCCTGGGCGAAGGTCAGAGTCGGCAGACCGTAGGTCAGGCGCGACTGGTAGAGCGCCTGGTTGGCCGCGCTGGGCAGGTAGGGGTTGCTGGTGGTGTTCGCCGCGCTGCTGGCGCAGGCGGCGATGGTGTTGCCGCACTGGGCCGAGAGGTAGGTCTGCAACTCGGATTGCGCCGCCGTGAACAGGCTCGGCATGTTGATCGCCGTGCCCGTGGTCACGGCGTTGTTGAGATAGGCCGGGTTCGTGAAGGCCTGGGCGAGGTCGTAGGCCGAGAAGGCCCGCGAGGCGATGATGTCGAGGGGGTAGTGCACGCCCAGCACGATGCGGCTGTTGGCGTAGTCGGACGCCCGCAGCAGCATGTTCTGGTATTGCTGCGGCACCAGCATCGCGAGCAAGTAGCCGTCTGTATAGGCGTATTGTGTGTGCCCGCTCGGGAAGGACGGGTTGGTGGCGATGCCGTTCAGCGCGGTCGGATCGAACACGTTGTACTGGCTCTGCGCCACCTGGATCGGCCGCGACGACCCGTAGACATCCTGCCCTCCTTGCGTGTTGCGCACGCCGTAGGCGAGGTCGAGGACGCTGTCGTAGCGGTTCGGCAAGGTGCCGGTGGAGCCCGCGGCGCCGGCCGGCGAACCGGCGGGGATCGTGTAGGGGCCGGTCGGCAGGGCGTAGCCGGCGGGCGCCACGGCCGGGACCGGCACGTAGCCGGCGGGCGTCGTGCTCGGGTTCGTGGCCGCGCCGTTGGCGAAGTAGTTCTTCGCCACGCCGAGATCGGCGCTGAACACGCTGTAGGCTTGGTTCAGCAGGTTGAACGTCGCCGTCAGGGGGCCGCTATTGGCGGTGCTGGCGCGGATGCCGGTCTGGTAGATCCCGCCGAGTTGCGGCCCGAGGCCGCCCACCGGCTGCAGGGGGGTGAGGCCGCCCGCGCTCTGCGGCGCCTGCGCCGGGAGCCCGCCCGCGAGGTTGTCCGCCGGGCCGAGATTCACCCGCGTGCCATTGGCGAGCGTGATCGAGGTGGTGAAGGCCGCGCTGCCCGGCAGGGCCTTGTCGCTGATCGCCTTCCGCTGGTCCGCGAGCGAGGCGCCCTGATTCTGGGCGATGGCCTGCGACAGGTTCAGCTGCAGCGTCTGCTGGCCGACCTGCGTCGCGTTCAGCCCGAGGAACGGGCCGAGGAGGTTCAGAACGTTGACGTTGGACGGTGTGGTGTTGACCGTCTGGGCCTGCGCGGCCGATGGGCCGAACGCCGCCAAGGCGAGCGCGGCGAATGACACACTCTGCTTGAAGTCCATTGTTGCCCCCAACCCGCTGGTCCCGGGTGGGGGCTGTTTAACCAAAGACTAGCCTGGGTATTTTGTCATAATCCCGTCATGCATTTGAAAAGATCAATGAGTTGCTGGATAGCAACATCTCAATACTTGCGCCGGCTAATAAGCGACTACATCTTCGTGACGACGAGTTCCTCGGCGCGGCCGTCCGGCTCGTGGCCGGCGGCCTGGAGGAGCGGCACCACGGCGGCGGCGTCCTTCGCCACGAGGTAGCTCAGGTCGAGCCCGTCACGGATGAAGCCGTGGTCGCGCATGTGGTCGAACAGGCCGAGCAGGGGCGCCCAGAAGTCATCCACGGAGACGAGCACGACCGGCTTCCTGTGCCGCCCGAGCTGCGCCCAGGTGAGCTGCTCCACCAGTTCCTCCAGCGTGCCGATCCCGCCGGGGAGGGTGACGAAGGCGTCCGAGCGCTCGAACATCAGGCGCTTGCGGGTGTGCATGTCGGGCACGACGATGGTCTCATCGACGGCGTCCAGCATGTTCTCGCGGGCCTGGAGGAAGTCCGGGATGATGCCGGTGACGTGGCCGCCCGATTCCAGCACGGCGCGGGCGACGGTGCCCATCAGCCCGACATCGCCGCCGCCGTAGACGAGGGACATGCCGGCCTGCGCGAGCGCGGTGCCGAGCATCTGCGCCGCCTCCTTGAAGGCCGGATTCTTGCCGAACCCGGAGCCGCAATAGACACAGACCGTCCTCACCAGGGCCATCCGGCTCCCTCCTTCGCGCATTCCGGGGGCCGCCCCGAAGGTCCTGCATCCGGGAGAAATTGCAGCAAAGTGCTGAATTCCCACAGGAATCGCCAACCACAAGGGCAGGGCGGCTTGGTGCCCGGCCCGTGTACGTTATTATAGGCGGTGCAGTCG